>Ga0265296_1000340_pt1 | contig 78537 bp, 73 predicted proteins | sample MunlanPumphouse1_FD_189073 | JGI IMG/M metagenome (GOLD analysis project Ga0265296, IMG submission 189073) | Groundwater microbial communities from a municipal landfill in Southern Ontario, Canada - Pumphouse #1 | ecosystem: Environmental > Aquatic > Deep subsurface > Groundwater | place...
CGAGGACTGCATTTCGCTTCAGCAGCATGCCGAGCTTCTTTCAGGGCTTTTGGAAAAAGAGGTAAAGCTGCTGAAATGGGACTCTGACTACGTTGCTGCCATAAGTCAGATGCAGCCAGGCGAAATTGTCCTGATGGAGAACGTGCGCTTCCACGACAATGAGGAACAGGATTTTTCGGCGGAAGAAGCAGGCAAAATAGAATGGGTGCAGAAGATTGCCTCCGTTTCACAGCTGTTTGTGCAGGACGCGTTGAGCGTTTGCCACAGGGCCCAGCCAAGCGTTATAGGCTTCACCGCGCTCCTGCCAAGCTTTGCAGGGCCTGTGCTTGAAACAGAATTGAATGCTTTGAAGCACTTTGATTCAGGCGAAAAGCCCTGCGTTTTTGTTTTGGGCGGGGCAAAGCTAAAGGAAAGCATTTCCATGATAAAAGAGTTGTTCGGAAAGCAAAAAGCCGACAGAATATGCGTCGGTGGCCTTTTGGGCGAGCTTTTTTTGAAGGCAAAAGGCGTTGCCCTTGGCGAAAAGGACGCGTTTTTTGAGGAAAAAGGGCTCAATGAGCTGGTTGAGCCTGCAAAAGAGGTTCTTTCTTTTTACGGCGAGAAAATTCTTTTGCCGGTTGATGTCGCAATAATGGATGATTCGGATGAAAGGGAAGTGGTTTCGGTTAGCGAGCTTCCAAAGGACAACACAATCTGCGACATAGGCCCGGAAACCGTTGCGGAATTCAAGGATGCGCTGAAGGACGCAAAGCTCATTGTTGCGAACGGCCCAATGGGCGTTTTTGAAAAAATGGACTTCGAGGTCGGGACAAAAAGGGTTTTCAGCGCAATAGGCCGAAGCAGGGCTTTTTCCATAATAGGCGGCGGAGACACAGAAGCAGCCCTTGAGCAGATGGACTTTTCTGAAAAGGACTTTTCGCACGTTTCTCTTGCCGGCAAGGCGCTCCTGCAATACCTGAGCGGAAAGGAAATGCCAGGGCTGATTGCCCTGAAAAAGTGAACCAAATGAGCCATGCCATAAAAAAGGAATCGCTGCCGGAATTCCTTGAATCGCTCAAAAAAAACTTTGAGGTAATTGTCCCGGCAAAAAACGCTTCGGGCGCAAGCTGCTTCCAGGAATACGAAGGACAGGAGCTTTTCCTGAGCGCAAGAACGGATTTTTCGCCGAAAAAATATTTCAGGCCGCCAAACGAAAAAACATTTTCCTTCACGAAAGAAACCTCCTCTTATGATATTGCCGAAGAAACCGACAAGACAAAACGCGTCATATTCGGAGTAAGGCCATGCGACACGCACGCCCTTGATGCCCTGGACGAGCTCTTCATAAAATTTTTAGGTGAAGACGGATTCTACAGCGAAAGAAGAAAAAACACAGTCATTATCGCGCTCCAGTGTCCGGAGGCGTGCAAAACGGGTTTTTGCACAAGCCTTGGCACCTCAAAGCCAATAGGGCACGATTTGCTTTTCATTGAACGCGGCCAGGACTTTTTTGCAAGGCCGGAAACAGCGCAGGGCAGGGCCCTGCTTGACAAAAAATTCTTCAGGTCGACTTCCGATGCCGAGCCCTCAACAAGAATAAAATGCAGCAAAGAGCTTGAAACAAAAAACCTTGCCGAAAATCTCCACAAAAATTTTTCCCACCCTGTATGGGCAAAGGAAGCGGAAAGATGCCTTAGCTGCACAAATTGCACGCAGGCCTGCCCCACATGCTACTGCTATACAACCTGCGACGATTTCGAATTCGGCTCAAATTCGGAAAGCGCAAGGTCCAGGCTGCCTGACAGCTGCCAGCTCAAAAGATTCACCCTGGTAGCCGGAAACCATGTTTTCAGGGAAAGCAGAACGGCGAGATTGAGGCAATTTGTTTTGCACAAGCTTTCATATTACAAAAAAAACCACGGAAAGCAATTGTGCGTTGGCTGCGGCAGGTGCATTTCCGCCTGCCCGGCAAAAATAGACCTCGCTTTCATTGCCAACACAATCCAGAAGGAGGCGCTTAAGCAATGATTGCGGAAAGCAGATGCCTTCAAGCCCAAAAGGAGGCTTTGAAATGACTGCGCCTGAAAAGCCAGAGCCGGCGGAAATAACCAGCATAGTGCAGGACACGCTTGATACCAAAACTTTCACTGTGCGCTACCTTGACAAAGAACGGCAGAAAAGCTTCAGGTTTGTGCCAGGCAAGTTCATGATGGTGAGCATTTTCGGGTTTGGCGAGATGCCGATAAGCATTTCTTCCTCGCCCTACAAAACCGATTCCATAAAGTTCACAGTGGTGAATGTCGGCAATGTCACGAATGCAATGCACGGCCTGAAAGAAGGCGACTTGGTTGGATTGCGCGGCCCTTTTGGAAACGGCTTTCCGCTCCAGAAAATGCGGAAAAAAAACATCCTTTTTGTGGCCGGCGGCTGCGGCCTCGCGCCGCTGCGGAGCGCAATATATGCCGTGCAGGAAAAAAAGCAGGAATTCGGAAAGGTCTTTGTCCTGTCAGGGTGCAGGACACCCCAGAACGCGCTTTTTTCCGGCGAAAAAGAGCAATGGAAAAGCGATGGCTTCAATGTCTTTTCAACAGTTGACAAGGCGGATTCCGGATGGAAGAGCAATGTGGGCCTTGTAACCTCGCTTTTCCCAAAAATAGATTTGCCTGTTGAAAACACAATTGCTTTGCTGTGCGGCCCTCCCATAATGGTGCACTTTGCATTGATTGAACTTGCAAAAAAGGGCTTTAAGGACGAACAGATGTTTGCCTCAATGGAACGGATGATGCAGTGCGGCATAGGCTACTGCAGCCACTGCAACATAGGCGACAAGTACGTGTGCAAGGACGGCCCTGTGTTCAGCGCCAAAGAGCTGAAAAACATGCCCGTGAAGGAGGACTGAAAATGGCTGCAGAAAAGGCAAAGGTAGGTTTTTTTTCGCTTACCTGCTGCGAGGGCTGCGAATTTGCGGTTCTTGACCTTGAAGAAAAGCTGTTGAAGGCCTTCGGGCAGATTGAAATAGTTGAAGACAGGGCCCTGATGGAAAAGGCAAAGCCCGTTCCAAGGCTTGGCATTGCCTTTGTGGAAGGAAGCGTTATAAGCAGCCACGACCTTGACAAGCTCAAATATATAAGGGAAAAATCCGATTTCCTTGTTGCGCTTGGGGCCTGCGCCACAATTGCAGGCATCAATGGCATAAGGAATGCCCTGCCTAGCGGGCAGCAGGAACGCCTCAGGCAGCAGGCAATAATGCCTGTGAAAGAAAAGGCATACCCCCTTTCGTCATTTGTAAAGGTTGATTTCCTTTTGCAGGGCTGCCCGATAAACGAGCAGGAATTCCTTGCCTTCCTGAACAAATTTTTGCACGGCGCAAAGCCAAGGCTTGAGGAAATTCCCGTTTGCTTTGAATGCAAGCTGAGGGAAAACAGCTGCCTTCTCCTTAAAGGCATTCCCTGCCTCGGTCCAATCTCCTATGCTGGCTGCAACGCATTGTGCCCAAGCGAGAACGCGCAATGCATCGGTTGCAGGGGTAGCACAAAGGACGCAAGCTTCACCGCGCTTGACCTGATTTTTGAAGAATATGGCCTGGCCAAAAAGCAAAGGTTCAACCTTTTCACTTACTTCAATTCACTGCCGGAACAACTGAATCACCTCAAGGAGGAACCGCAATGAAAGAAACAGGGCACTTTGCAATCAAGGAAATCACAAAGATTGAGGGGCATGCGAACCTTGACGTTGAAATGGATTCAGGCAAGGTAAAAAAATGCGAGCTGCAGATATTCGAGGGCCAGCGCTTCTTTGAAAGCATGCTTTCAGGGCGGGATTTTTCACAGGTTCCTTTGATTGTTTCAAGAATCTGCGGGCTTTGCAACGTAAGCCACCTGAACACAGCAATGAAGGCTGTTGAAAAGGCATTTGGGGTTGAGGCAAGCGAACAAACACTGCTTTTGAGGCAGCTTGCCACAAACGGCGAATTCATAAAAAGCCACGCCCTGCACCTTTTCTTCCTCGTGCTCCCGGATTTCCTTGGCAGGGAATCAGTGCTTGACTTCGGCAAAGAAGAGCAAAAATTCCTATTGCACGGAATTGCGCTAAAAAAAGCCGGCACGGAAATGGTAAAGCTGATTGGCGGCCGCATCTACCAGACAGTTGCAATAAGGCCAGGCGGTTTCACAGCCCTTCCCGAAGAAAAACAGCTTGGGCAATGCCTCAGGCTGCTTGAAAAAGAAAGGCCGCTTGCAATCGAGGCAATAAGGCTTTTCGCCTCTTTCAGGGACAGCTTTCCATTCCAAAGAAAAACGGAATACCTTGCGCTTGCAGACGAAAATTACTCTTTTGTGAAAGGCACAATCCAAAGCTCAACGGGCCTTGCCATCAAAGACGAGGAGATGACATCACATGTGCACGAGCGCATCCTCCCATACAGCAACGCAAAGCAGGCAAGCCTTGGCGGCAGGGAATTCAGGGTCGGCTCATTGGCAAGAATAAACCTAAACCAAAAGGCGCTTGAGCCAGCCGCCCTTGACCTGATGCAAGAGCTTGGCCTCAAATTCCCCTCGCACACTATTTTTGACAACAACCTTGCGCAGGCAATTGAATTACTGCACCTTTTTGACTCAAGCATAAGGATTCTGAAGGATTTTAAGCTGAAAAAAGAACCGGCACAGCAAATAAGTCCCTGTGATTCAACAGGCATCGGCGTAACCGAGGCGCCGAGGGGAACCCTTTACCACGAATACAAGTTTGACTCAAAGGGCATTGTCCAAAGGGCAAACATCATCGTGCCCACAAACCAGAACGCGCACACAATAGAATCAGACCTTGTGGAATTCATCCCCTCGCTACTGGATCTGCCGCAGGAAAAAGCCAATCTGGAAATAGAAAAGCTAGTGAGGGCATACGACCCCTGCATAAGCTGTGCCACGCATTTCCTCAAGGTAAAATGGAAAAAGAACTGAACTGCGGAATCAAGCCAAAGGCGCATCGCTATTTGCTTAATATTTTTTTTACTTTTTCAATGAATTGCTCTGTTCTGTCGTAAAGCTCGTCAAGGTCTTCTTCAAATTTGACGCGCGTTACATTGTATTGGACTTCCTGCCTGATGCCGCGCAGAACATCAAACAAAGAAACATTCTCTGCGTCAAGGAGTTTCTGTTTTTCATATTTTTCTTCCAAGTATTTTTGCAGGCAATAATGGCTTTTCTCTTTCACTCCGTCGCGGTAGAGCAAAGCGCGCGCTGCATGAAAAACAGAATTATACAAAGCGATTGCAGTCATTTCTCTCTTCTTTATCTTAATCAAGTCAAAAGCTTCGTCCAAAAAGAACTCTGCCTGCTTTATGTCCTGAAAAGCAAGGTTCTTGCTTGGAGTAATTTTCTTCAGCAAGCCTTTTTCAAAACAATCATCAACTTCAGTCAAACATCTCACCCCACAAAACAACCGAACCAATTTTTATCTGGCTCAACAATTCAACCTGCTCACGCTTCATGCCTTCAATCTTTTCTGGAGTCAAAACAACCAATTGCACTTCTTTTTTTAATTCATTGCTGAGCTCGCGCTTGATATTGCTTAATTTGAAAGAATCCGGCTTTGAAATAAAAAAAACCGACAAGTCAATGTCGCTGTTCGCTGTGATTTTTCCGCTTGCCGCCGTGCCAAACAAGTAAATTCCCTTTGGATTTAAACTTGTGATTTTTTTGAATGCTTTTGTTTCCAATAAATTATTAATGACCAGCAAGCTTAAAGCCACCAGTGCCAATGGGGAGGAATAATTTATGGCGAATAGCTTGCGGTTTTTCTGGTTTTCTGCCAGGACCAGTTTTCTTTGAACCAACCGAAGCAATATTTTATGAACCATGCTGGGGGACAAGCCGCTGGTTTCAGCCAGTTCACGCAAATAATGCTTTTTCCCCGAAAGCAAACCCAAAAGGGCAAAAGAATTGCCATCCAAAAAGCCAATTTGATTCATAACATATTACCAATAAATGTTCCTGAATAAAAACATTTCGTTCACTATTGAGAACAAAATGTTCTTACAAAAGAACAAAAAAACCATGCAAAAATTCTTTTTGCCGCCAAAACCAAATGTTTTGGCAGGAGATATTCATTTCAATTCAAAAATGAAATCTTTTGGAATCAGGGAAAACCAAACAAAACTTTTCCACTTTATTCCAGCGATTCAAGCAGCCTTTTCACTTCTTTCACAGCCTTCTCCAAATTGCAATTCGCAGGAATCGCGATTATTCTCACGTTTCCGATTTTTCCAAGCTTTTGCAGCAGCTTCAATTCCATTGCCAAATCAAAATCGTGCCCGCCAATCGGATGCCCTGTGTTTAACTTATTCAAATCTTTAATCAGCCGCACTTTTTCAATTCCAAGCGCAACATCCATTATGTATAAGTTATCGCTTTTTTCCACTTCATCCAATGATTCAACAGCCTTAAATTCAATGCCCTTCACTTTTCCTTTAAGCCTTTCCGCAACCCTGAGCGCAAGGCTGTCCTTTTCAATTAAACTATTTCCGAAGACAAAAACCTTTGCCATTTTCAATGCCACACCATTACTTTTTTAATCCTTTAACACTTTAATCCTTACGATGTCGCAGCAAAAGGGTTTTGCGAAGCAAATTTCCCAAGGCTTTTTTCAACAGAAAAAAGGCTTTCTCCTGGTTTTGCTCACTGCAATAGTGAGCGGCGCAAGCATTTTCACAAACAGCTTTGCGGTAAAGGGCTTTGACGCCTCAATATTCACATTCCTCAAAAACGCGCTCGTGGCAATTTTCCTCTTCTCAATAATCCTGCTCCTGAAAGAGCTTCCCTCGCTTAAAAAGCTTTCAAAAAAGCAATGGGCACAGCTTGCGGCAATAGGCTTTGTGGGCGGAAGCATTCCCTTCCTGTTGTTCTTCCAGGCATTGCAGCTCACAACGGCAATAAACGCTGGCTTTGTCCACAAAACGCTCTTCATCTGGGCATCACTCTTCGCAATCATTCTCCTGAAGGAAAAAATAGACAAGCGCTTCATGCTCGCAGCCATGCTATTGCTTGCAGGCAACTTCGCCTTCTTCAGCATTTCCTCATTCGGCCTCCCCGAAGCCCTGATACTTGCCGCAACAATCCTATGGGCGGCAGAGCTTGCCATTTCCAAAAAAGCGCTCAACGCGCTTTCAGGAACAACGGTTGCATTCGGCAGGATGTTCTTCGGCTCCATTTTCATTCTTGCATTCCTCGCACTGACAGGCCAAGCCATTGAAATCACGGCAATATCCGCACAGCAAGCCCCATGGATCCTGATTTCATCAGCCTTCCTGCTCGCATATGTCTTCACATTCTACTCCGGATTGAAGCTTTTGCCGGTGCACAAGGCTGCATCAGTGCTGCTGCTTGCGCAGCCAATAACTGTTTTCCTATCCTTTGCCTTTTTCGGAACAACCATTTCAATACAGGACGCATTCGGCTTCCTGCTAATCATTGCCGGAACATTCCTCGCCTTCGGCCTCGGCTTTTTCCTGAACCCAAAAAAAACAAAGGTGCCTGCCATTGCACCAGAAAGAAACTGACGTCCCGAATCCGGAATGCAGCCAGGCAAAAACGCCATTTGTGCCTGTTCTGTGCCGGAAAGAAATTGACGCCCTGAAAAGGGCCTGCCTTTACTCAACGCCGCCAAACTTGCTTGGCTACTGCGGCCCTGGGCAAAGCTGGCAATCCTTCCAAAAATTCATTTCAGAGCCAACCGAAGAAAATGCCCTTGCGGCAAAAGAAAAACTGTGCAATTTCAACGCGCTTTTCCCCTACCTTGAGCTCATAGCAAAAGCAAACAACAAGGAACCATTTGACCCAGAAGTGATAGAAGCTTACTGGCTCGGAAACAAGCTGCTTGAAAACATTTCTCACAATGAAATCCAAAAAACCATACTTTCATTCCAAAAATTCGGCCTTCCGCGCCCCATTGCGGAAAAAAAAGCTGCGCAATTGCCGGAAGGAATGCTGCCGCACCATAGCATGCACGTGCTTTACGTGAACTTCATTTCGCAAAAAGTAAAGCCAATTGTGCAAAACCTTTCGAATTGCATGGTGCAATGGGCAAAAGTAATTGAGGTGAAGCCAAATGCAGCAGGCGTTAAGGGCTTTGAGCTTTTTTCCGAAGCAGGCGAACTAAAACTCAGGGAAAAAGAAAAAACAGTGCAAAACCCATTAAATTTTCAGTTGAATTCCGGCGATTTTGTTTCATTGCACTGGGGCAACATTGTTGAAAAAATTTCAGCCAGGGAATTTAAGAGCCTTAAAAGCTATACCTTTAAAAACCTGAAACGTGTTAATAGTTCACTGGATTCGAGGCAAAAAGAATGACCCAAAAGGCGCAGGCAGGCATGGAACAGCTGCTTGCTTATGGCCTGATGATAGCCTTGGCGGCAATAATCTTCGGCGTCATTACCTTTATCGGCGCTGGCCCTACCCAGGAAATAATATTCAAGTCATCCGACCCTGAAATGATTTTGGTGCAAGGCGGAAAGTTTTGGGAAGGCACTGTTGAATTAAAGCTGTTGAGTCTTGCAGGCGACGAAATGGAAATAACCTCCTTTGCAGGGGAATTCGGCGGAGACTGCACCCTAAACGGTGCTGAGCCAACAGCCGCAGTTATCGGGCAAAGCGGCCAATTGTCCATTGTGTGCACTGACGTTAATGCGGAAGGGCTTTCCAGCCATCCGATAGTAATAGAATACAACGACTTTGGCAAACTGCCAAGGCAGGTTGCAATCACCGCCGGAAATGTTCCTGCTTAACCAGAAAATGCGGCCTGAAAATTGTGCAAAGGCAATGCCTTTCTTTTTCAGGCATTTCCGTTCCAAGCCTCAATCGCTTCCAATGCCTCTTTTTCGCTTATTTTTTCCACTGCAAAGCCCTGCTGCAACAGCACAAAATCGCCTTTTTTTGCCTTTGCCATGTTTATTGCTTCCCTTTCAATGCCCTGCTGTTCAACCAAGACCTTTTTTCCATTCTCTTTCAAGGCAATGACTTTTGCCGGAACCGCAAGGCACATTTTTTCACACGCTCTGCCAAAAACAATGGTTTAAATGTTTTATTAACCTTCTTTTTCTAAAAGGGACCGGAAAAATGACTGCTGTGAACGACCCGGAAAAATGCTGCTATTGCGCAGGCTGCCCCATGGTTTGCCCTGTTGCTGCAATAGAGCTCATTGATGAGCGCATTGTGATTGACGCGCAAAAATGCATTAACTGCGGAGCCTGCGTAAGGGTCTGCCCTGTTGGGGCAATGAGGATTGAAAAGTGATTGTTTTATGCCTGTCGTGAAAATTGATTTGCTGGAAGGAAGGACTGCAAAGCAAAAGGAAAAGCTTGCCAAGGCACTGCTCGCGGCCTTTGAGGAAAACGGCATTCCAAAAGAATGGGTCAGCATTATTTTCAACGACCTTCCGGCAGAAAACTGGGTGATTTCCGGTGAAATGCTTTCCGAAAAACTGAAGAGGGAGAAATGATTCTCAATGCGGGAATTTGACGTGATTGTAATAGGCGCAGGGCCGGCAGGCCTGCGAGCGGCCAAAATCCTTGCCGAAGGGAACGCAAAGGTTTTGTGCATTGACAAGAAGCAGGAAATAGGCGTGCCAAAAAGGTGCGGCGAAGGCCTTGGCCTGGGCTGGATGAAAAGGCTCGGCCTCAAGCCTGACAAGAAATGGTGCCTGCAGCCAATCACAGGTGCAGCCCTATACTCACCCTCGCTTAAAAGCATTGAAATTGACGACAAAAAAACTTCAGGCTATGTCATTGAACGCAGGGTGTTTGAAAAAGAGCTTGCAAAAGAAGCCGCAAAAAAAGGCGCCTTGATAAGGACAAAATGCAGGGCATTCAATTTTGAAAGAAAAGAAGGCAAAGTCATTGTTTCATGCATTGAACAAGGCGAACACACGCAATACTCCGCGCCGATAATAATTGCGGCAGACGGAACAGAAAGCCTTGCCCCAAGGCGATTGGGGCTTGACACAAAAATTTCACTGAATGACATTGACTCTGGCTACCAGTATGAAATGGCAAACATTTCCTTTGAAAAGCCAAATTTTATCCACCTGTTCTTTGGAAAAGAAGTCGCAAACAGGGGTTATTGCTGGATTTTCCCAAAATCAAAAACCTGTGCAAACGTAGGCATAGGAATTGCAGGCATGTCGCAAAAAACAGCCAAAGAATACCTTGACCGCTTTGTGGAATCGCATCCAGGTCTCAAGAATGGCAGCATAATTGAAGTAAATGCCGGAACGATTCCGGTCGGAGGCTTTTTGGAGGAAATGACGGCAGACAACCTTCTTGTGGTGGGCGACGCCGCGCACCAAGTTAACCCGATTCACGGCGGCGGCATAGGCATTGCAATGGAAGCAGCCACAATTGCAAGCAAGGTTGCGCTTGAAGCCCTTAGGAAAAAAGACTTTTCCCGCGAATTTTTGTCAAAATACAACAAGGCATGGTATGAAACAAGGGGCAACAAGCTCAAAAAAATCCTGAAGCAAAGGCGCATGTTTGAAGCCCTTGACGACGATGATTTCGAAACCCTTGCGGAAAGCATTACAGGGCAGGATATAATGCTCATTGCAGAAGGCGACCTTGCGGCATCGGCAAAAATGGTCATCAAAAAGCTGGTAAAGCACCCGAAGCTTGCGGGGATAATGCTGAAATACCTGAAATAGCAGAAAATTTGTCTTCATTCTTCTGGTTGCAATAAAGCGCCAAAAGATGATTTTCACTTGCCCCATTTCAGCAATTTTTTTCCGCAAATTTTCTGATTATTTCCTTTGCTTCCCCAATTGTTTGGTAAGGGCGGCATTCAAAAGGGGTTTTTACGAATTTTGAGCCCTGCTTTCCTTTGATGTAAGCGGAAACAGCCTTTCCCAGATGCTTTTTGAAAAGGCAAAGCACCGGTTTTCCCAAATGAACAATGTCAGTTATTTCACCGCCAACCCCCAAGCTAGGGTTGCTTATCTCAAAAATGCCGATGTCGGATTCCTGCAGCCATTTGAAATCCCTGTCATGAATTTGCGCATCATTGAGCCTGCTTTCTTCCTCAAAAATGCCTTCTTTTGTCTGGTGCTCTGTTGCAAGCCTGAAGCCAAGCTCCTTTATTGCGCCCTGAATCTGAATCAGCTCTTCCCTGCTTGCATTCGCATAACCACCCCTCATGCTGCAGCCGAAAAAAATCTTCAACATAAAAACAATTTCCCAGTGAACCATTTAAAGCATTTTTCCCACACTAATTTTCCTGGTTTTCATGCAGATTCCGAACATTTCCCTGGCTTACCTTGTTGCAGAGCTCGCCCCGCTACTGGAAGGAAGCATTGTGCGCAAGGTGCAGGAGCTTGAAAACGGCTGGCTCAAGTTCAGGATGCAGACAAGGCAGGGCACAAAGGATTTGATAGCGGCGCCGGACGCCATTTTCATCACTTCATTTTCAATTCCGGCAAAGCAGGAAACCTCTGGATACGGCGCTTTCCTGCGCAAAAAGCTTTCCAACAAAAAGGTCCTTTCGCTGAAACAGCAGGGCCTTGACCGCATAGTCACAATGCAGCTTGAAGGATTTTTCCTGATATTTGAATTGTTTGCAAAAGGCAATGTCATCCTTGCTGATGAAAGCATGCAAATACTTTCGGCTTACAGGAAAGAGCAATGGAAAGACCGCATTCTGAAAAAAGGCGAGCAGTACAAGGCGCCTTCCTCAAAAGGCGTGAACCCGCAAATACTTGACGCGGCAAAGCTCGAATCAATTCTCAAACAAAGCGATTCAGACCTTGTGAGAACGCTTGTAAAAGAGGTCAACATTGCCCCTGTTTTTGCAGACGTCGCCTGCCTCAATGCAGGGAAAGGGGGTAACAGTAGCGGTAGCAACGGGCTTGAAAAGGAAATGCCTGCAAAAGGGCTCTCTGTGGAAGAAACCGCAAAACTGGCTGCAGAAATAAAGGCGCTTTATGCCATTGACCTGAAAAAAGAACGCCCTGTGATTGCCGAAATGGACGGCAAAAAAATGTTGCTGCCCTTCCTGCCAAAAATGCCTGGCTTAAAGGAACTCCAAGCATTCCCCTCATCATCACTGAACTATGCAATTGATGCAATTTACAGCAAAAGCTTTTCAGAATCAAAAGGCGAGCAGGAAAAAACGTCTTTCTCAAAGAAAAAAAACGAGCTTGAGCACAGCATGCAGCAGCAAAAAGAGGCCCTTGAAATGCTGCTTGCAAAAGTTGAAAACAACGCAAAAAAAGCCGAATTGATATACGCGAACTATTCGCAGCTCTTCGCCCTTGGAGAAGCGCTGCGCTCAGCGAAAAAACAAAACTTGCCGGAAAAAGATGTTATGTATATGTTAGGAAAAGATTTTCCTTTTCTCAAAAGCATTGGCCTTAAGCAAGGCAAAGCCTTGGTTTACCTCAAAGAATAGATAAAAGAAGAAAAAGACCAGAAACTTCTGCTGGAAAATTTCAGTCTTCTGGAGCGGTCTGGGCAGTTTCTATCTCGCGCTCATCAACAATGAACACGTCGCTCACAGCAGTTACTGCGCTGTAAGGAATCTGTATTATCCTGTCCTTGGCACCAGCTTTTTTCACAAATTTGCTTTCCCTGTCAAGCTCAACCAGCAAATGCTCTATTTCCCCGCTTGCCTCATTGATAAGCAGGTCTGAAAGCTTTCCAACCTCGTCGCCGCGGTTAGTGATAACTTTCTTTGTTGCCAGCTGCCTTGCGATGGTGTACTTATACATATTTTTCCCCCATTGAAAATCAACTTGTACACATAAAAGCCAAACTTATTTATAAATGTTGCTTTAGGTGCTTTCTACATAAAGAGACATTGTCCGAATTGAAAAAATTACCAAAAAACCCCCTTTTACCCCATTTCTACATAAGCAAGCCTTTTTGCTTCCGAAGCTATCGGCTTTTTACATCCTGATAAATGCCTCCTTTTTGCGAAACTAAAAGTAAATTCAAATGATTACCGGAAGGGCTGTTAAGGAAATTATCAGCGGAAACCTATCCTCCTTCCAGGTCTTTTTAAAACGTGAAAATATTTTCTATAGTTATGGTGTGCAAAGCAAGGGCAAGATTCGAAACAAGAGAGTCTCAAAAGGAATATTTCAATAACGTAAAAAGAAAATTATCCGTTTCTATTAGGAAACTCGCTAAGCTTTTGAAAGTTTCTGACGGAGGAATTGAGAGTTATTGCTGTGGAAGAACAGCGCCTCCAATTTGGATTATAAAAAGGTTAGAAAACTTAACAGGGCTTGGGGCTGTTTATGTTGAAGGCAGTGGAAAAATTGTAAGAAAGAGAAGAAGGCTAATGCCAATGGCTTTAGCTGAAGCAAAAGAAGTTTTGGGTAAATATTTTCCTAGCTGGCTTGAGCGAATCTTGGGCATGATTGAAGAAGGTTATACAATCAAAGAGATTGCAGCTTCTCTTCGCAGGGAAAAATTTGTATTTGATAGTTCTGCAGTTGTAAAGGCAATAGGGGCATATAAAAAGAATTTTCTAATTAGGATTTGTGATAACATTTCCAAAGAATCTTGTATTGTTGTAAGGGGCCGGGTAGATAAATCAAAAGGAGATTGCACTATTAATTTTAACTTAAAACCACTGGCGCAATTGATAGGCAATGATGACAAAATAAGAGTTAGGCTTGAAGTTTCAAACGGCCGCACGGTGGTCAAGCTTATTCCATCAAAGATTGGAAGAAAAATTGCATTCATTAAGGGGTGGGGTGCATTTAAAATTCATATTCCTGTCCAGTTAGGGCTTCTTCCAACCACCCATGTAGATATACTGATTCCAACCGCAGAATTTGGCTTAGATTTTTTTGATTGTATTTATGATAAAGATGCAGTAACACTGGCAAAGAGGGCAGTTGAAAGGAATCTGCAAATTTTCCCCCTTAGGTCAACGCCAAATAATAGATTAGGTGACCTTGTTTTTGAAGCAAATGATAAACTTGTCGTAATTGAAATAACTCGTGCGCTTTCGCGAAATTGCGCACACTTCAAACTAGGGCAAAGTTTGATGCAAAAGATTTTGCATAAAGATAAGGACATGATTCAACTTTTAGTTTGCAAAAAAGGTTTGTTTGATGAAAATCAAAAAGAAGCTCTGAACTTTCTCAGGGTAAATATAATCTACACTGATTTCAAAAATGGCTGGGAAGATGGTGTACTAAGCCAAATGCCTTCTTATCTAAACGACGCCGAAAACTATTAAATTCTTGGTTATGAGAGATTATTCTATGCTATCGGAAAAAGCCAAGGGGGTACTATACAATCAAGGTTATCGGATTATTGGAAACCACAGTGCGGTAAAGACCTGTCTTTGGTGCAAAAAGGCATTGCGGAGCGAAGGGGTTTGTTATAAAGACAGCTTTTACGGTATCCAATCCCACAGATGCGTCCAAATGACTCCGGCTTTAAGAAATTGTAACCTTCGCTGCCTGTGGTGCTGGAGAGCGGTAGAGTTTACTGAAGCGGATTGGAAAGGCCCAGTTAATAGTCCCAAAGAGATAGTTGACGGTTGCCTTGAATCACAAAAAGAATTGCTATCGGGCTTCGGCGGATATGAAAAAGTAAATAAAAAGCGCTTGCAGGAAAGCAAAAATCCCTCAAACTTCGCTGTTTCCTTAATCGGAGAGCCTACACTTTACCCAAAGCTCCCAAAATTGATAGATGAAATAAATTCTCGTGGCATGACAAGTTTTCTTGTTTCCAACGGAACCAAGCCCGAAATGATAAAAAGATTAATCAAACACCAGCCAACGCAGTTATATATTACGCTTCCCGCCCCAAATGAAATAATATTCAATAAATGCTGCAGACCACTTATCAAAGATGCTTGGCAGAAAATTCAGCAATCGCTTTCCCTGCTATCAAGATTTGACAGAAGCGTTGTCAGATTAACCTTGGTAAAAGACTTAAACATGATTAACCCTCCAGAATACGCTGATATCTTATCAAAAACCAATGTTGATTTTGTCGAATTAAAGGCATACATGTATGTTGGTCTAAGCAGGCAGCGCTTGAAGATTGAAAACATGCCATTGCACGGGGAAGTAAAGGAATTTGCGGAAAAAATCAACGAAAGCCTTGGCTACAGCTTTGCAGGCGAAAGCAGGCCCTCAAGGGTAGTGCTGCTCTCAAAGAAAAAAGGCGGAACAAAAATTGCAAAGCCCTAAAATACAGAAAATTTAATAACCACTTAAGCCCTTTATTCTCCGGGTTTTTCACATGGCTGAAGACTTTGACGAAGAAGAGGAGCCGCGGAAAAAAAAGAAAAAGGGCAAGGGCCTTTTTTCAGGAAAGCGCATGGCATTGCTTGCAATATTGCTCATTATTTTTGCCTCCGGCGCGGCATTCCAGCATTATCTCATAGAGCCGGTAATAGGCTCTGATTTTGCCCAAAAATACGCGCTTTGCCTCTCGCAGCGCAACGTACTTGACGACCGCTTTTCATCCTGCGCCCAGCAGCTGAACGACGCAAACAATTCAAAGAACTCGTGCGAATTGCAGCTAAGTCAATGCATTGAAGGGTAATGACCGAACAATTGCTTGTGGTAAGGCATAGGAATTATTGCTTAAAATTGATGATATCATGAAAAAAATAAATAAGGACCAGGCGCTGACCACCATCGCAACCATCCTTTTATTGTTCACTGCCATGATTACTTGGAACATTTATTCTTGGCTAATTTTGGTGGCGGTAATATTTATTATAACCGCCTGGTATTTCAAAAAATAGCTGGCGTGCCCGGCGCAAATCGTAATTATCCTGTCCTTTCTTCCACTTCGCCTTCCGGCTCTGTTTCGCTGAAAACCTGGGCCTGGAACTTGAACACATGCGTTTCTTTTGACTGCCACATGCTTTCCATTAGCCCTGCCTTGGCACAGCATTGCTCCAAGAACTCCTCGGCATCCCAGCCCTGTTCTGTGGCAACCTGCGGCAGAAGCAGCCCGGAATGCCTGCCCCTCTGCACAATCAGGCCGTCTTCCCCGATTTTGACAAACTTCGGCAATTTTTTGCGCTCGCACAGCATCTCTTCAGGCACTGTCAAAACGCTCACTTCAACAATAATGCCATTCAATTCGGTTGACTTCATTGGCGGAAACCTCGGGTCATTCAGCGCGGACTCAACAGCCATTTCGGAAACAGCGTTCCAAAGGGACTTCAGGGGATAAGGCATTCCAATGCAGCCCCTGAGCTCTTTTCCCGGAAAAGAATGCAGTGTCACAAAAACTCCACGCGGCTCAAAAAGCAGCTTGTCATCGCACATCTCCCTTAATCCGCGCCCTGAGGCAAGCGTGTAATTTACGCTTTTCCTCGCAAGCTTTACAAGCTCTTCTCCCTGCTTCAAAGAAAGCCTTCCAGGCATAGAAAAATATTGGGTGAAAGGGTATTTTACGCTTTTCCCCGGTCCCTTTTCAATGCCTTCGTTTTTCGCCGAAAACCTTGCCCTGCTTTTAAATGTTTCCGGCAGCGCTTTTTTTAATGCAAAAAAAATCAATTGCCCTGCTTCTTGCCATTGCCCTTCTCCTTGCCTTAAGCGGCTGCATTGACTCGCTTTCGGCAGAGCAGAGGCAGCTTTGCCTGAGCCTCACCGAAAAAAGCTATGCCTTTGTGCCGGAATGCAAGGACGAAAAGCAATGCTTTGGCCTGCTTGAAAAAAACCTTTTTGATTTTGACCAAAGCGTTTTCAGCGCCAAAATCCAAAGCAGGCTCTACAGCTACAAAAACAATACCGCGTCAAGCTGGCTTTACTTCAACAGGGCAAGGCAAAGCATCTCAAACGTGCAAAGAATATGCCAAGGCAACAAAAGCCTTGCAGGCCTGGTGCAGGAGCTGAACGATTTGACCTTCAATCTGTCAAAGGCGTTTGAGTCTGCGGACAGCGCGAACAGGGAAAGCTTTGCAATCCTGCTGTTGGAACACGAGGATCTCGAAGCTGAAGACATAGCGCTTGCAAAAGAAGAGCCATTGTTCAATGATTTCGCACTGCTTTCTGAAAATCTGAACCAGGTTTCTTCGCCCTCAAAATGCGCAAGCATGGAAAGCTATGCCTGCTTTTACTCCTCGCAGGCCGAAAGCTTTGCCTCTCTCGTCGCCCAAACAGGCTTTGAAAAAAGCATTGTTTCCGAAACAAACATTTTTGGCTTGCTGCAGCCCAATTCCTCAAAAATCGCGGAATATGTCCAGGCAAACCTAAAAATTCCTTTCATTGAATCAGTGCTGCCATCATTTGTTTCATACCTTTCAACGCTGTTCACGGCAGGCAATGCAATGAATGCGCTTGAAAAAGTTCCGGCATTCCAATTCCTTCAAACCTACAGCAACTTCATGGGAACAGGCAACAGCTGCCTGTCAAAATTCTCAGGCCTGATGGAACAAAATGCATTGCACAGGAAACAGCTGATTGAGCGGAACTCACTACTTGAAAAAAAAGCAGTCACAGGCATTGAGGCTGCCAGGCAGAAAACAAGCCTTCTTTTGTCGGAAAAATATAGCGGCTTTGACCAGGCTTTTTTCCAAAAGCTTTACTCAGGCCTGGGGCAGGAAAGCACGGTTTCGGCGCAAAAATACAGCATGCGCGATTTCGGGGAACTGAGCGCGCAGGCAGAAACAGAGCTTTCAGGGCTTGAGCAAAGACTGGCCGAACTGCAAAACAGGGACGCGCTTCACCTTCTAAGCCTTGGCGAAAAAACAGCCTTGCTGAAGCAGCTTAACCTGGAAATAACGGCACTGCAGCAAAACACGGATTACCTTGGCGAGGAAATAATAGGCGGCCTGATTTTGATTTGCGGCGAAAGGCATTCTTTCATGGAAAAACAGCTTGAATCAGCGCAACTGCCAGGCGAATACTATTCAAAAGCATCAGACCTGAAGGCAAGGGCAGAATTCAAGCTAGGCCTTTTTTCCAAGGCAGAAACAAGCGAAGAAAAGCTGTTGCAATGCAGCGAAATGGTTGAAGAATTCTCAAAATTTTCCCTCGCGCTTGAAGACTTTGAAGCATACGAGATTTACGAAGAAACCTCTTTGGAGCAATGCTTTTCATTCCTTGAAACAGCATTCAAAAATGGCGAATCAAGCGGAATTTCCTTTGACGATTTTCTGCTGCGCTACCACACGCTCACAGGCATTGAAAAGCCCTACTCTGACATCAGCGCCGTGAAAAGAATATGCGTTTCACTGGAAGCAGACATGAAGGCATTCATCAGGCAGCAGGCAATCATCCCAAGCATAGAAGAAATCTTTTCCGAGTCATCAAAAATGCTGTCCGCGCTTGAAATTGCGGAAAGCAAAGGCCTTCTCACAACCCAAAAAATGAAAACCCTGAAATCCCAAAAAGCATACTTTGACGGCTTTTTCCAGGAAGGCAAACTAAACCTTGAAAAAGCCCTTCCCCTCCTGCCTGACCTTGGCAAAAGCCTGGCAGAATACGTTTCCATGCTCAAAGAAACCCTTGAACAGGCAATAATCCCCTTCATTGAGCAAAACGCCTCAATTTCACAGCTTCAAGGCCAAAACTCTGAGGAAATCACCGAAATAACCATTGACAATCCTTTTCACCCGATAACAGGACCCCTCACCCTTTACATTCCATTCGACGGAAACCTTGGCGCAAAAACAGCCTCAAGCCCAAACATCCTTTCATTCGCAGGTGACGGCAAAACCATTTCCATCGACCTAAACGGCATGCCTCAAGGAAAAACAGTATTGCGCCTCTCCAACGGCACAACCGCGGAAGAAACCAAGCCAATTGAACAGCCGCCGGAAATCCAGCAGATTCAGGAACAGCCAGCCCAAGAAAACACCGGTTCGGAAAAAGTTTCCGGAATATCAAAAAGCATTTCCCTGCTTGAAGCAGAGATTTCCACAGCAGAGGGAACCCTTTCATTCCTCGAAGGCATTTTCTCAAAGGTTTCGGACGAAGAAATAATTTCCGCAAAATACATCCTGCCAATAAGCAGGGCTGAAATTGACAAGCTCAGGCTGAACCTCAATTCCCTAAAATCATTCCTTGAAAAAAAACAGTTGCAGGACTTCAAGGAACTTGCGGAAAAAGGCGACATCGCTGCAGCGCTGAAAAAATCCGAAGGCTTTTCTGCACAGCTTGAAGAAAACGCAGTTGGGGCAAAAAATATTTCCTCAAGGCTGAACACAGCCCTGAACGCAATAAAGGAAGACGCCGTTGCCTCATTCAATTCAGCGGCGGAGCAATTCAACCAAAATCCAAACGGCTCGGAAGCAAAGGAAAAACTGGAAAAAGCAGAAAAATTCCTTTTGGACGGAAGCTACATTGAATCAATAACCGCATCAAAAAACGCAACAGCCCTGATGGCACTGCCTTCGGTGCAAAACAGCCTGAATCCGGCAATCCTAGCCATTCCCATCGTAGCTTGCGCAGGCCTCGTGCTCTTTGTCAGATTCAAAAAGGAAAAAAACGCAAAGCAAAAACAAGAGCTTGTGCAAAGAATAGAAAGCAACTGGTAGCAAGCCTTTCTTTCTAAAGAAAGAAAGCCTTGGGAAAGAAAGAGGTTTTTTTGTTGTTGCAAAACCTTAGAGATGCTTTGGCATCTCTTACGGTTTCTGAACCTTATAGGTTCAGAAAAAACCTTGGGAAAGAAAGTTTCCCTGTTTTCGCCAGTCCCAAGCAAAGCATGGCTTTGCGGGCCTCGTACCCTGCAGGGCACTCGGTTTTGGAAAAAGGCTTTTTCCGCCTGCTTACCCTGTTTTCATTATGTAAACATAAACCGCTATGGCAACAAGCACAAGTGCAATGCCGACATAAATCAACGGGTTTATTTCCGGCTGGCTGAACTCAACAAAGCTGTCCTGGCACTGGCTCTCCGAAATGTTTACGTCCGTGTATGTTATTGTGCAGCTTATCGGGAACTTTCCGGCTTCGCCGCTGTTTACCGAAAAGTTCACGTACTTTGTTTCCTTTGGCTGTATTGACCCAATGCCGGCTTCGCCGCCTGTTGTTTCAGTTGCGGAATTTATCCTGATGCCTAAATCATACAATGGATCAAGGCCTATGTTTTTCACGGCGAGCGTCAATTCAATGGGCTGGCCCACAAAAGCGTTTTCCTCTTTCTTAACAATAAACGCCTCTATTTTCCTCTCAGGCTGCCTCACATCCAAGGAAACAAGGTTGCTGAATTTTGCCTCCTGTTCCTCGAATTCGTTTTCATAGTAAACTATTGCAGGCGGCAAAGTCATGTGCACCGGAACACGGGGCTTGACAACATAGCTTATTTCAACTGTTTCGCCTGGCTTCACCAAGCCTGTGAAATATGTATCCCCTTCAACAACAGAAAAGGCATTCTTGTCCTCTGCAAGAGGCCTTGCAAATTCAACCCTTGCATTGGTCACAGCGCTACCCTCATTATGTAGAAGTATTGTTATTGTTGTTTTTTCGCCTATCACAAGCCCGGTTTTTTCGGCATCCATCCTGAAAGCATTTTCCCCTGAAAAATCGGCAGTCTTGTAAAGCCCGACACCAGAACCGCTTTTGAGCTTAATGCTTGTTATAGTGTTGCCTGTCCCAAGGCAAACCTTGATTCTGTTTTCCTCTTCCCTCAATGCATTTTTAGGCAGGAAAAGCCTCTCCCAGCAAACCCCTTCTTTGCACTTGAAATCCCCCGCAGAGGCATAATTCTCGGCAATAACCTTGCCGTTTAAAAAGGCATTAACGTCTATCTTTCCTTCCTGCACAGGCCCAAATTCAAGGCCTATTGACGCAATCGGGTAGATTTCCCTGTTTTCAATTGCAATATCGGCAGGGTAAATGAATTCAGCCTCAAAGCAGCCTGTATGCCCAGCAGGGCCGTCAACCAAAAAGTCCTCATAACCCATTTCCCCAAAGCTTCTCTCATAAACGGCTTCGCCAAAAGCCGTTGGCAGAACCAGAAGCGCAACCAATGCGGCAAAAAAACACTTATTCATAACACAGCCCCCTTTTCTTTTAACCCCTGTACTATTCTATCCAATGTTTCTTTTATACTTTTCCCGCCCTGCACTTCAACAATCTTTTCTCCGGGATAGTTCCCGAGCAAGTGCTTTTTGCAGTAATCACTGCCCTCGCAGAAAACATTGTCCTGCACCTTTTCCTCGCTGTAATTCCTTGCCTGCAGCCTTGCCTCCAAAACAGCAGGGTCAACCCTGATAAGCACAACGAAATCTGCTTTTGTCTTGAGCTCGCACAAAAGATGGCCCTCAATTACCACGCTTTTTTCCCTTGAAAAAAGCCAGTCAAGGGCCTTTGCAAAGGACTGCAATGGAATCACAAGCTCGTTCTCATCAGGGTCAAATTTTCCTATTTTTTGCTCCAGGGCAAACTGCTTTTCATTGAGAACAGCGCAGCCAAGTTTCTTGCCAAGCGCCCTTGCCACGCTTGTTTTTCCAACGCCAGGGCTCCCTGTAATTATGATGTGCATTCAAAGAGAATTTGCCTGGAAAAGGAATTTAAACCAGGTTGAAACCCAAAAACAGGTTCTCATCATCATGCACGATGATGTAATAGCAAAAAAACCGCAATCTTCCCAACCAAAAATAGGGGTGAAGGGCATTACCGCCTGCAGCGCTTAGCGAAAGCAGTTTCGCTGTCAGACCTGGTAATGCCCCCTTTGCTTAGAGTCTTGCCTAGCTCAGATGCCTTTTCAGAACTAAGTTCAGCCACTTCAAAATGGCCTTCGTTTGTTCCCATATATGATCCCTTCGCAAAGCACAACTATTATGCGCAACCCCCTATAAATACTTTTCGGTAAACAAGCTCAAATTGGGCTTTTTTTTAAGTATCTTGAAAAAATTGGCTTTTGTTTCAAAAAAGAAGCCTGTATAAGGCTTATTTTTTATGTATACTTGCCTTTTTTTGAAATTTTTTTTTTAAAAAATTTTTGGCCAAAAATGGCGTTATGTAGAAAAGGCTTTAAAGGAAAGAATCTGTTTCTTTAGTAGAGAATGCGTACTTGCTTGTGGCCTATAAAGTTTATACATTGCCACTTTTTTTTGATGAAACTTTTTCCAAAAGTTTCTTGTGCTTAGTTTTAGCGTGTTGCCTGCAGAATAAGCCCTTTATTTTAGCCTTATGGCTTCAAGGTTGTTTGGCGAGATTGCATTGAGCTTGAACCTTGCGCTTATTGCCCTTGCGAATTCCATGGCCCTTGTCCTTTCGCCGTGGTTTATCAGGGCCTTTTTTGGCTTCGGCTTCAGGTTGCGCACATATGCAAGCAACTGGTCCCTGTCACTGTGCCCTGAAAAGCCTTCCACTGTTTCAATCCTCATGTTGACATTAAGTGCCCTTGTCCTGCCGTGCTCGTCAGTTTTTGGCAGCATTTTCAGGCCTCCCTGTATTTTTCTTCCAAGGCTTCCTTCTCCCTGGTAACCCACAAAGATGAGGCAATTTTTTTCGTCTTCCGCCATCTTGTAGAAGTAATCAAGGCTTGCGCCGCCTGTGAGCATTCCGCTGCTTGCAATTATTATCGCGCCTTTTTCCTGAAGCACCTCTTCGCGCTTTTTGCCGTTCATTGACTCGAATACGTCCGCAGTGAACGGGCTGTCGTTCTGCAGTATGCGCCTTTGCACGCCTTTCCTCATATATTCCGGGTAAGCAGTGTGGATTGCGCTTGCCTCGTTTGTCATTCCGTCAACGTAGCATTTTGCGTCAAGCAGGCCGTTCCTGTAAAAATTTTCCAGCACAAGCATTATTTCCTGGCCCCTTCCGACCGCAAAAACAGGTATCAGGGTGTTTCCGTCCCTTTCAATTGTTTCCTTGACAACGCGCAAAAGCCTGTCCTCGGCATCCTGCCTGTCCGGCTGTATTGAATCATTGCCGCCGTAAGTGCTTTCAATTATGAGGCTTTCAAGCCTTGGGTAATGCATGTCAACATTGTTGAACAATCTTGTAAAGCCGTATTTTATGTCGCCGGTGTACACAAGATTGTGTGCGCCCTCGCCTATGTGCATGTGCACAGAAGCCGAGCCCAGAATGTGCGCCGCATTGTGCAGGGTAAGCCTCATGTCAGGCGCAATGTCAGTTACCTCGCGGTATTCCCTTGGAATGCAGTACTTGAGCATTGTCTTGACATCTGTTTCATTGTAAGGCGCTTCCTTGCCCTCTTTTGTCAAAACATCAATGTAATCGAATTGCAGCAATGTCATCAAATCCCTGGTGGGCGGCGTGCAGTACACAGGCCCCTGATAGCCGCTTTTGAACAGGAATGGTATGAAGCCTGAGTGGTCCAAATGCGCGTGCGTTACGACAACGGCGTCAATTTCACTCAATGGCAAATGCAATATATTAAGGTATGGGAATGCGTCGCCGTTTCCCGCAACATCTATGCCGCAGTCAAGCAATACCTTTGTGTGCGGCGTTTCAAGAAAAATGCAGCTCCTGCCGACCTGTTTGAAGCCGCCAAGCGCAACCACCCTGCACCAGTCCCTTGGGCTCTGGTCTATGTCTGCATAAATCTTTTCCGCGGTTTCCTTGAGGATTTTTTTCCTTTCGGCGCTGTTCTTGTGCAGCTGGTTTCTTATGCCCTTGAGTATATCAGAGGGCTGTGTCGGTGCCCTGATTATATTAGGCGTCCAGCCTGTTTCAAGTATTATGCGCTTGCTTGTTTCTCCGCCTTTTCCTATAACAAGCCCAGGCTTTATTGACTCAATGGTTATTTCCGAAAAAGCAGGGTCAAAGTAAATGTCCTTTATGTCCGCGCCCTCCGGAACTATCTGCTTCACTTTTTCCGTTGCCTCTTTTTCATCCATCAGGAGGCTTTTGTCGGTTCTGATGTTTACCCTTTTCTTCAGTTCAAAGGCAGTTTTTGCCACAAAGTTTTCGTTTTCGAAAAATGCGCCAGGGTTTTTGGTGTAAATGGCAACCTCTGGCCCTTCCATTTCAATCTTTGTGACTTGGCACTTTTCAGGCAAAATGCTCTGAATAGTTTCCTTTATCCGGTCTATAGTACTCATCTAAGAATTCCTCTCGCGCCCCTGGTTCTTTTTCTGAAAAAAAACCAAAGGCAAAATTGTTCTCTTTATTTTGCAAAAATCCCTTTTCGGGAGTTAAGCGTTTTTTGGCATGTACTTTTGGACCTCTGTTTCGGAGAGCTCCCTTATGCCTTTCTTGCTTATTACCATGACTGAAACGCTTTTTCCGCCGCTGTAGATGTCACGCTTTCTTCCGGCGTTAACAGCCTTTATTGCCAGCGCTACTCCCTCTTCTTCAGTCATTCCTTTTTTGTAATTCTGGTCCAAGGTTGTCATTGCCGGCTCGGTTCCGGAACCTGAAACAGCAAACTTATCCCTTTTGAGTACGCCGCCGTAGGGCGTCAGCTCAAAAATTTCCGGGCCGTTGTTTATTCCGCCCAAAACAAACTGGGCTGCAAAAGGATAATACCTGTTGGCGTTCAAAACGCTTGAAAGGTATGTAACAATCGCATTCGGCGTAATCTTCGTGTCCCTTTCTATTTCATAAAGCCTTGCATGGCTCTTCAAAAACCTCACAAGCGTCAAACTGTCCCCGACAGCGCCGGCATTTGTCACGGCAATTGTTTCAGTAATCTTGTAAATCTTCTGGCTTTCCTCATCATATGCAATATGGCCCATGCTTGCCCTCATGTCCGCTGCCAAAACCACGGAATCCGTGGTAATCAATCCGACAGTAGTAGTCCCTGTCTTGAAATCTTTTATATCAGAATTTTCCATTCACTACCCACCAAAAAATCTAAGACAAACAGAACAGTTCTCTGAAAAACTTCTATAGGCAAATCTTTATAAAGCCTTTTCTTTTGCTACCGCAAAAGAAAAGCCTTGGGAAAAGAAAGCTTTTCGCTTCGCGAAAAGAGGCCTTAGGCAACTTTTTTCCAGCCCTACTTTTTGCCCTTCCCGGGAGTTTTTGCGGTCCTTTTTACGCCGCTTCCTGCCGCTGACCTTCCGCCTTCCGCAGCCTTTTCGGCAGTCACAGGCGCATTTTCAACCGGCTTTTTTTCTTCGGTGAATTCCTCTATAAAGCGCACTTTTCCAAAGCCCTTCACATGCTTTGTAACAATCATGCTGAACAACTGCTTCAAAGGCTCAAGGTTTGCGCTCCACCTTGGGCTGAGCATTACCTCAACGCTTTCCTTTTCCATAGAAAGCTTTTTTTCCGCATCAGGAACCATGTAAAAATACTTTTTGTAAAGCGCCTCAACCTGCTCTTTTGGCTCTGAAATCTCTTTCACAACCTTCAATTCATATTCAAGGTCCCGCCCGGCAAGCGGGTGGTTAAAATCAATCCTTACCCTGCCGCCGCTCACGCTCTGCACTTTTCCTTCCCTTCCATTCACCTCAACCATTAGGCCCGGAAAAGGCTGCATTTTTTCCTTCTTGAACTGCTGCAATGGCACAACCGCAATATTGGCAGGCTTTCTCTCGCCCCACCCTTCCTCAGGCTTTACCAAAACCTTGCGTTCCTCTCCAACCTTCATTTCTTTAAGGGCCTTGTCCAAGCCAGGCAAAACATCGCCTTTGCCCACTATGACAATCATTGGCGCATACTTTTGCTTGGCATTAAAAATGCCTGCCTCAATTGCCTTTTTTTCAATGGTTGACTCGAAAAACTCGCCGGTCAAAATAGCCTTGCCGGTATAGTCTATTGCAACAATGCTTCCTTCCTTCAAAAAAACCACCCTAAAAAAGGAGAGAAAAAGACTCCCTTCCAGTTATTCCATTACACATTTTCTGAAAGCAAAAATATTTAAAAGAAAGCTAAAGTCTTTTTCCAGCCAATTGATTGCTATTAAATGCAAAAGAAAAATCTTAAATACAAAGAAAACCTAATAGAGTAGAATGAACAAACAATTATTGCTGTTATTCCTCGGGTTACTGATTTTGCCAAGCGCGATTTCAGCCTCATGCGGCCTTGCCAACGACAACCAGCTAATCTTCCGGATAAGCGGCGCAACAGACGCGCACGCCGAGCTCTGGAACGGAGCAAGTGGATATCCCACGGAAATATGCTACAACACGATTTTCGGCTCGGAATATGCTGGCGCAAGCCCGCATTCCGGAAACACCGTGCTAAAAGCCTCTGCGGCAACAGATGCGCACGTTGAACAATCAAATCAGGCAAACTACCTGACAAACATAAGCTACGGCAGCCTTGCATGCACCTATGGGGCAAACTGCGGCGCAGGCGAAACCTGCATTGCCACAATCAGCGGGGCAACAAACGCCCATGTAAGCTCATTGTGCAGCGGCGCAGGAAGCTATCCCCTAAAAGTGTGCTGCAAAGACACACCTGCGGCTCCGCATTCCTGCGAAATTACAGGCGTTGACCCTGCAACAATCAGGGTTTATGAAGGGGAAACAACAGTAAGCCTTGATTATTTGGATTTCTCCTTTAATCCTGCTGCCAGTTCACTTAACTGCGGTGACGGCGGCGCGAGCAGCAATTTTTCCTGCGCAGGAGCCGGTGGCACAGGCACCTGCAGTTTTGACTGCAGCAACTATGATGATTTGGCCTCTTTTCCATTGGCGGCGTCTTTGCTGGACAATGCGGAAGTGGTTGTTTGCACCAATGACGGCGTCTTTATTTTTGTTTACGGCACAATAGTCAAGATTGTTCCGACTTCTTTGAATGCAGGCGATTTTTTTACCACAGCCTATGCCCAGGTGCAGCTTAGCGGCACCGGCGAACTAGCCGAAGATGGTGAGGCGCCTGTTCCGGATTCTGTGGCATATTTTGCCGACCCGAGAAAAATCTATACTGAAGTGCGTATTTTTCCGCAAGGCTTTACATGGGATGACTGGGTATTGAAGACTGTGTCTCTTTCCGTGGATATTTCTTATGGAGGCTCATTTACCTTTAATTTTTCCGATAATATCCTCTTTCCGAATTTTGTTGACGACTTTAAGGATCTTCCCGCTGCTGATTACACTTTGCAGGTGAAAACCTATGAGTTTCCAAATACTTTGCTGAATGAGCCTCCTTCGGTAAACTTCAGCCTTACTGCCGGTGCCAATGTTCCTCCTAATTCAATAATAGACACGCCTGGCTCGAACCAAACAATAACAGTTGGGAACAGCATTAATTTTACTGGTCATGGGACAGATACTGATGGGGTAATTGTGGCACACAGTTGGACTTGTGTGGCAGCAAGTGGAATTTGTCCGGCAATTTTTCCAACGAACCTGCAAAATCCGGGAAGCACGGTATTCAGCACTGTAGGGCAGTACACAATAGCCTATACTGTGCAGGATGATGACGGAGCATGGGATCCATCGCCTGCAACGAGAATAATAACAGTCAATGCGGCTGCAGGCTCAGGCGCATACCTGCGGCTGACAAAGATTGATGTGGCGCCTGAAAATTTCAGTGGCGGTGCGCCGCCTGATTTTACCACGCTGAACGTGACTGTGAAGAACTTCGGCGACTCAACCGTTGCTTCCATAGGCCTTAAGGTTTTTGGGGCAACGGACTTTTCCATGGCTGCCGGAACAGAGCTTGCTTCCGCAACCTCGGATACCTGTGCCTTGGACCAGGGAGAGGAATGTACATTGCCGTTGGACGAAATTACTGTTTCCTCTTTGGTGCCTGGCTCCTACAAGTTGATTATAAAAGCCTTTGATAGTGATGGCATTGAACACGATTCTGATTCGGTGTTTTTCGTCGTCATTGGCCCTGTTCCAGTGCCTGAGCTTGGCCTTGTTTTTGTTCCCCTGCTTGCCCTTTCCGCCCTTGCAATAATGTTCTTTGCAGGCAGAGGAGCGAAAAGGCTAAGAAATAGCTTATAGCGAATGACATTAATAATTGGGCATTTATTGCTCATTCGCCATAAGTAAAAGGCAATTTATTGTTCAAAAATAGGTCTTTTACTATATATTCTTATTTTTTTGCTTCTTTATTCACTTCACAGGCACTTGAAGGTTTTTGCATGAAGTTTGATTCAAAGGCAATTTTTTCAATTGTTGTTTCTGTGCTGATGATTGGCTCAATTGTGGGCATCACTGCCTTTTACAATTTTCCCGACCAGGAACAGGGCAATGGCAATGACCAGCAGCCTGAGCAGCCGGCGACTTCCCTGGATTTTGTGGTCAATGACCTGAATGCAACGGTTTTCCAGATGCTTCCAAGCGCGAATATTCAGGCTGAAACCAGGGAAACTGATATCACCAAAATAAACAACAGCATTTACGCAATTGATGGCGTGAAAAGGGTTTCCTCAAAGTTCGAGCAAAACCCCAGCACAATGCTTGGAACAGGCTTTATTTACAATGCGGAAATAAGCTTTGGCTCTGACCTGAATATTCCTGTCATGCTTGAAAGGCTTGAAAGCCAAGCAAGCCTGCAGTACATAAACGGTTACACCTTTGCGCTGATAGCACTTCCAAAATCAATTGAATTTAAAAGCAAGGATAGTGCATTGGGCCTTTCCAGAAACTATACTTTTGCAGAAGACATCACCGATGCCCTCGTCAACTTTGGCACAATGGAAGGCGACCTATTGAATGTTTCAATTTCAGCAACCTTTGTAGGCGAAGAGGCCACAAATCTCATGGCATATGAAAACGAAAATCTTACAGCGAAGCCTGTGCAGAAGAAGGCTGGGCTTGAGGCCGAAATCGCATCGCTTGAAAACAGGCTTCTTTTTTCCGCAGAAATAACCCGCAGCGGTCTTGGGGCATTGACTTCACTTGAAGCGGATGCAAACGCGCTTTCAGGCGTTGCAGGCGCAGCGATTTCAATTCCGGCCATTGGGCCCTTGATTTCCATTGAAAGCAATGCCACACTTGAACAGGAAAAATTTGCAACGCTTGAGCAATTCCTTAAAGACTTGAACGCGGAATCTGTTTCAATTGAAAACAACCCGGTAAGCGGAACAGTGTCCTTTTCAAAAGACATTAATAGCGCGGCTTTCCTGGAAAAAAAGCAGGCGATTGAAGAAAAGATTTCAGCCCTTGCCTTTGAAGCGGCCGTAAAAGAGGCAACAGGCACATTGTCAGGCCAGCTTAACCTTGAAGGCACAGGCTCTTCACAGATAGCTTTAGAATTGTCGAAGCTTCTTGAGAAAACCGCAAACGATTTTGAAGTTCTGCAGCCAGGCAAGGTTTCGGTTCAGGGAATTCCTGATGCCGACCTCAACACATCTTATCTGGTTCCAAACGGCGAAATCCAGGCATTGCTTCTCCCCGGGCACGCAATCGGCAATCCTGTCCAGATTAAAGCAGATTACACCCTTGTAAGGGGAAGCATTGCATCGGCTTTTGCAACCGAAAAAAAGGCTTAAAATTGCGGAGCGATTTGGCATAGATTTTTATTAAAGCTTAGCGCATACTGGTACAATGAAGGGATCCATTTTTCTAATCGTGCTTGCGGTTGCAGCAATAGCGTTAAGCGGCTGCGTGCAACCCGCTGTTTGCGGAAATGGAATATGCGAAACAGGGGAAACACTGCAAAGCTGCCCGCAAGACTGCGGGCAACCGGCAGAATCGCATTTTGAGTGCTCAAGCCAGCAATGCATGCAAGTGCCAGGTGGAGGAACGGACGAATGTGTAACAAATGCGGAATGCATAACGCCAACGCACTTTGAATGCCAAAGCCAAGCATGCGTGCAAGTGACCGGCGCGGGAACAGACGAATGCACAGCAAACGCGGAATGCACAGCACCAACGCACACCGAATGCCAAAACCAGCAATGCATTACAGTCAGCGGCGCTGGAACAAACCAATGCCAGGCAAACCAGGATTGCACAATAGCCTCAGTTTGCGGAAATGGCGCGGTTGAGCAAAATGAAGAGTGCGATGGCAATTTAATGTGCCAAGAAGGATACAACTGTGAAAGCTGCAAGTGTGTTGAAATGCCCGTTGCTTGTGGCAATGGGATAATCCAGGAAGGAGAAGATTGTGATGTTGAGAATATATGTAGCGAAGGTTTTGAGTGCAAAGATTGCAAGTGTATAAAGAAGGAAGCTGTTTGCGGAAATGGCCTGTGCGAGTACTTGGAAGACAAAACTAATTGCCAAGCCGATTGCGACAAGTGTATGGAAATCTATGACGGATACAATAATCCTTCGGCGAACAGAGCAAACATAATTTTTGCTGCTTTTGAGGTTGATTCAATAAAAGACAAAGCCAAGCAAGCTTTGGATTTGGACGAAAAAACATTGGGCTTGTTTTCGATAGAGCCCTTTAAAAGCAATAAAAACAAATTCAACTTTTGGTATGTTGACAAAAAATATGCCTCATCAAATGAAGCCTTGTCAGATGAAGCCAAAAAAGAAATTGAAAGAATCTGCAATTACAGCAACACTTATTCTTATTATATTGCAAAAGACATAGACAACTTTATGCCCCTGGGAACAGCTGGACAGGGCCCTGGCAATAAAGCCACAATTCGCTGGTACAAAGACGATCCAGATCCGCAAACTAATACCATAATAAGTACGGTCATTCATGAGTCAGGCCATTTAATAGGGCGATTAAAAGATGAATATGTGCTGGCGACAGGAAATGGCTCCATCTTTGATCAAGGCGAATACAAGCTTGACGAAAGTCTAGTCGAAAGAAACATATTCTTTGATTGGGAATCTTACAAAAATAATGGCAAAACAACAGAGGAAGAATGCCTGCAAAAAACCCATTGGAAAAGCCTTATCGGAAGTGGTTGCGGAAATCCTGCTGTTGTGGACTGCATTGAATGGCATTTAAAATGGGCTTTTGTGACAGATGAATCAGCAGCCCAAACATCATACGCCAAAATAGTTGGAGCTGATGTGAATTTTACAATGCCTGAAAAGATTGACTCGCTTTCAGCAATTTACTACGGAGAAAACGCCTTGAAGATTACCAGCGCTTGCGAATCAAAAGATGGAAAAAACTGGTTTTGCTCGATATCAAATACTACAGCAGCCATTCTTAGCCTGATTGTGAATGGAGAACGAACCGAATTGAACTCCAACCTAAGACTGTCAGGCGGTGCTATAAAATGCAAGGAAGGTATGCCTGACTGTATTATTGAAATTTCTTGCTTTGAGGGGGCACTCTACAAGCAGTACGATGTTTTTAGGCCAACATTTAACTCAATAATGAATGAGCTTATAAATCGGCAGAGAGGGCAATATTCGTTTGGCAAAGTAAATGAACAGTTAATACAAAGCGAGTTAGACAAATACTCAAGCAGTTAAGGCTTGACTGCAAAAGCAGTTGGCTTAAAATTTGGCGCCCCAAAAGAAAGGGCGTCCCTAATTTTCGCCCTTGAGTTCAAGGATGGCTGCGGCAATGTCGCCCTCGTTTTTTTTCAATGCGGCCTCGGCTTTTTTCTCGGAAACGCCTGCCTGCCTTACAACCATTTCAATGTCCTCGCTGCTAATGCCTTTTTCTTCCTCTTTCTCCTCGCCCATTATAGTGTAGGTTTTTTTGCCCTGCACCTCAACAATTGTAACGCTCGGGTTTTCAATCACAATCTTTTTGGTCTTGCTTTCAATGACAACCCGCTCGGCATCCATTTCCTCGTTCTTGATGCCCATCTGCTTCATCATTTTCTGCATTGTCCTTGGGTCCAAGCCCTTCATTCCCGGAAACATTCAACCAACTCCCCTTTTGCTAAATAAACCCTTTTATTGGAAAAAGCTTTTTAACCTGCGCCATCCTTATTTGTTTCCATGAAAAAGGACCTTGTGAGTTCCTTTGAACAGTTGCAGAAAATGCTTCCCCCTGGCCTTGCAATAGAAAACGAAGCCGCAAGGGTTGCTGCGCTCAAACATTACCTTTCAAAGGGCGGCGTAATACACATTGCTCCAAGCGAAAGCGGCTGGCCAAAATTGCTGTACCCCACAAAAGCCCATTTGAGGAAAAAAATCGACGAAACAAGGGCACTGCGCACCCAGTATTACAGGCGCCTTGAAAGCTGGCAGCACAAGTTTGACGGCGCAAAAAGCTACCACCAGGTGCACAGCATAAAAAAGCTCAAAGAGCCATTGTACTGGAAACACATGGCCAAATGCATGGTTGATGCAGACTACAGGTCAGACGCCGGCAAGGTAAATCTGCCTGTGCACCTTGTTGCCGACCCAAGGTGGAAGCCAATGGTCAAAACCTTTATCTCAGACCTGGACTACAGGAAACAGCTTGTTCAAACAGTTGACGAAAGCATTGTCTACAAAAACGACAAAAGGGTGGCGCAATACGCAGACCTGCTCCAGGACTTCAGGATGGAACAAAGCAACCGCAAAATAGGTGAACTCAATCAAAAGCTTGCAGCCCTTGACGCGGACATAACCGCAATGCAAGAACTCGCAAGATGGGCAAGCTTTTAGAAGCCTTTCTTTCTAAAAGCCTTTTAATAAAAGGCTTGCGAAAAACGATGGCGAAAAATGCTTCGCGAGAAAGAAAGCCTCCTGGCAAAACCATTGGTTTTGAAAGGCCCAGCAAAGCTGCAGCTTTGCCGGGTGGGAAAGAAAGCTTTTTGCTTCGCAAAAAGAAGCCTTTTTTTCTGCTGAAAAACCTTAGAGATGCTTTAGCATCTCTTACGGTTTCTGAACCTTATAGGTTCAGAAAAAGCCTTGGGAAAAAATGCGCTAATTTTTTGCTAAGCATTTTTTTCCATTTCAGCGGATTCTTATTTTTCCGTTTGCAATTGCCTGCAGGAAGTCCATATCAAGGCTGCCCGGGTTACGAGGCCTTGCCAGGAAAATTTTTGCAGCAGTTTTGCCGGCAGCTTCTAGCGCCTTCCGATTCTATTTCTTCCTCTACTAATTTGCCCCAGTAAATCGCTATCGATTTTTGAAATGTCATGATGCCTTTCCATTATTATTTTTGCAGCTTCTTGTGCGCCAATCTTATTTGCGCGCATCAAATCCTCGACCAGCTTGGAAGTGTAGCCGATTTTATCTATTTTGGTTTCACCCACCAGGGGTTTTCCCGTTTGAGTCACTCGCCGTCTTTTTACCTTTCTTACCCTTCTCATAATTGCGTGTTTCACCATTAGCCATATGCTTTTCGCTGTTTAAATTTGTTTCTTTTCCAGATGCTCTGGGTTAAACCCTTTTTTTTACGCAATCCGCCGCAAAAAATCGCATAGCAAAGTAATAAATTCCAGTTTCGCTTTCTTTCTTTGCAATGAGCTCCAAAAAAATCGCCTTAATGCTTTCAGCCATGTTCGCGCTTTTGCTGTGCGCAAGCGTGTTTGCGGACTTTCAGGTTTCTTCCTTTGAAATTGACCACAGCAAGGTTTTCGTGGCGTCGGGTTCATCAGAGCCGGTTGTTGCCGCTGTTTCGGTTCGCAATCTGGGCTCAAGCGCAGGCAATGCGCGCCTTGAGGTAATTGTCAAAGACGACGATGGAACGGCAATGCTCACTCAAATCGTGCTAATAAACAACCTTGCGGCCGGTGGCACCAGGGCACTTGGCGCCGCAGACGGCCTTGTTTTTGTCATCCCAGGCGCTTGGGACGCCGGCAATTACACTTTTTATGCAAGTGTTTACGATGCAAGCGACAATTTCCTTGATGACCAAAAAATCAGGATTCTGACCCTTCAAATCGACAAGCCTGCTGTCATTCCCGAATTCCAGGCAATCCTGCTTCCACTGGTTGCGTTTTCTGTCCTTGCCATGCTTTTCTTGTCCGGAAAGCGGAAATGAACATGCACCACCTAGCTTTAAATATTTCCTGCCCCTTCTTTTAGCTGATGAAAAAAGGTTTTGTTTTTATTTTGCTTTTGCTTGCATTGCTTTTGTCAAGCGGGTGCATTCAGCCACCAGTCTGCGGAAACGGAGCATGCGAAACAGGAGAGAATCAACAAAACTGCCCACAAGACTGTGGAACAAGTCCAACGCACTTTGAATGCCAAAACCAAAAATGTGCAATTGTTCAAGGCGCGGGAGTTGATAAATGCCAGACAGACAAACAATGCCTAACTATTCCGGAAAAACACAACGAGTGCAATGAACAACAACAATGCATTGAAATATCAGGAAGCGGACCGAATGAATGCCAAAGCAGTACTGAATGCAAGCTGCCAAAGTCAGGTAATATTAATTTTGTTAAAATCCATGAAGGCACATATACAGGCACAAAAATAAACTTATATTTTGTTAATTTTGGTTACCCCTCAGACAACTATGCCTCTTTTGTTTATGATGTCAACTACGCATTGTTTGCTGATGATTCTTTCGAAGGAAAAAGACAAAGAGGTCTTCTCAATGCAGAGCCATTTAAAACTTACAAAGAAAGATTTGACATTTATCAACTAAAAAAAATATTGGATGGGGAGGAAATAGGTTGCGGTGATTCGTGCAACATGATGGATGTGACCGTTTTTATAGAGTCTGCTGATGGGCTAAACCTTGGAAAGTGTTCCAATGATTACTCTTTAATTGATGACAAATATTCTCTTGTTAATTGCAATGAATTTGTCCTCTTAATTAAAACACTTCCCTCCGGTTGGCAAGTAACGGCTGATAATGAATATATGCCTATACAAACGGGGATTGAATCCCGCCTCGAAATATTTTTACATGAAATGGGGCATTTATTTGGCGGCATTAGGGATGAATATGACGAAGGTTATAACCAAGTATTACAACAGACGGGCGAATATGACAACTTAAATTCCTTAAGCGTGTCACTTGAAGGGCAAAATTGCGATGTCAGGCCTGGCTGCCCAAGCTGGTGCAGTGGACCGGCAAAAAAAGTTCAAATAACAGGCGCGTGCACTTACAGTACGACTGAAAGCGCGTGCAATTCAAACTATGCTGACAGCTGTGTGTGGATTACAAATCCAGAATTAGTTGATTATTTTGGGTCAAATTGCATTCCACAATGGCCTAGCGGGGATGTTCTTTCATGGAATAGCGGGAATCAATGCGGTGAAGAATTAGGCTGTTACTATGGTTGTGATGGTTTTGGTTGGAGACCAACTAAAATTTCCCTTTATGGCCCGAATCTTTATATGTGGGATTCTGTTGAATGGAATAATTATACAAAAGATGGCCTTGAACCTTTTAATTCAATTCAAAAAAAAATGATTAATGAGAAAATAGAAAAAAATACAAATTACGTTAGCGGCAATGACATCCCGATCAGCACTGAAGTAGCAAGGACTAGAATGGTTTGGGACTTGCCTGAACTTACCGGATTTATCCCTGGCGGAATGTGGAATTTGAGCAAATCTGAAACCCAAACCATTTATCACATCGATTTGCGTTATATTAAAGTAGACCAAAGGTCAGAATTTGCGCTCGACATCATTGAAGACCCCGCCTCTATGATAGTTACTGCACTACCAGACTCATTTTTGGATGAAAAAGTAAGTGAAGCACGAGGCATATGGAAAGATATATCATTGAAGGAAATTAATGGCAACAAGATTTTTGAAGGGACAACAGATGCTTCGGCAGGAAAACAAAAATATGCCTTGTGGATATCTGAAGACAATTTTGTTAGGGGCTGGAACGGCAATGATGAAGGCACTGTTATTGATGATGCCTTATTTGATGCTCTTCTAAACGCATACCTTAAAAAATACCCCTCAACATACGGGCGCGGATAGCAGTACCGTTTGCCCGCCATGCAAATCTGGAATGCGCCCCGATTCCGCCATTAAACCCCAAAAAAGCATGCAAAAATCCTGAAATTAAAATCCTGATTATTGGAAACTGTTCTGCAGAATAAGTTCCGATCTTTTTTATTCTGCCTTTTCTTCGACTTCGCCTTTTCTTACAATATGTTTTAAATAGCGGCTAATTCTTATGATATTGCAATGAAAAAAGAATTTTTGCTTGTTTCTTTGCTTGTTGCGGCGCTTGCATTAAGCGGGTGCATTCAGCAGCCGGTTTGCGGAAACGGAGCATGCGAAGCAGGCGAGAATCAACAAAACTGCATGGAGGATTGCAAACTGACTGATGCAAATTGTTCTGATGGAACTACAGATGGAAGTTGTTCAATAACAAATGGCTTGCTTTGCAATAATGGAAAGCTTGAAATGAACTGTGAAAAGTGCGTTTGCACTCCATTAATCGCTTGTTCTGGAGGCAATTGTGGAAAAAGAAATGTTGCAGAAGCAAACTATAATTGCACTTTTTGCAATGGTTTTTGCTTTGCAACGGATTCCCGGCTAAAGTCAATGTGTGAAAATAGTGTCTTTTATGAATGGAATCCTGAAAATGGCGAAGGAAAATCTTGTTTGACAGACCAAGATTGCACTTTGAGAGATTATCCACGGTGTGTGAAAAATGTTTGTTTACAGTCACTTCTGCATGAATATCCAACAAAAATCGCAGTATCTTACCCGCGTTATGTTCAACAAAACAAACCGTTTTCATTTAAAGTAGATGTGGAAAATACCACTACGACACAGTTAACGTTCAGGCTATTTGATGTTTTTACCAGCTACTACAATCAGCAGGACAAAAAAATTGGATTTGATGAATACAAGGAAATAGCGCCAAAAAGCAAAGCTAGTTTTGAGATAACAAGCCCTGGATTAGATGAAGTTTCAGCAGCATCAACGGTTTTCTTTAGATATAACATGCAACAGGACCGCCAGATATACGGCTCTTTTGGCTGGGAGTCTTTTGAGCATGGCCCAATAATTGTTGGGACTTGCCCTGAATCAGAAACAGAAATCTGTGGCGATTTGAAATATTGCCCAAAAGACAGGTTGGGCATCTGCTCAAATGGCATATTTTACCCTGTTGAACCAGGAACAGCCTGCAGCACCAATTCCGATTGCGAAAGCGGGCTTTCTGTTTGCCTGAACCATTCGTGCAGAGCAACTAACACACAATATGGGTTAAATCCCTACATTAAAAATGAAGTGGGGATATTGGGAATTTTTATTTACAATGATAATGCTAAATTCGAAATCGAAAAAAAAACTAAGAATGCCGATTTGAAATGGCTAACTGATAGCGCTAACGCGTGGGTTAAATCAGAAAGGGCATATTGGAATGCAACAAACGATTTTGATTTAGAGTTCACGGCAATAGAAAAAGAATGCAAGTTAGATAAAAAGCAATACCTTGAATTGTTTAAGTCTTGTGAATCTGGTGAAACAAGGAATTGCACTGAAAAAGAACTTGCTGCTTGTGGCATAGAACAAAAATTTGATGTAATAGCAATGCACGAATTTTTTGAAGAGGGATTATTGGACCAAGAAATAACTGATGAATTAATCAGGATAGGTTATCCTGGCTCTGCAGGATTAAATGAGGGAAACATCGTTAGATTTAGCTATAATACTGGCGATGAAGGAAAGACAAATTCTGTGCTGATTCACGAAACTTTACACTCATTTGGAGAACAGGACCTGTATATAACAAACAAACAATATAATTCATTGTATCAAGAAAGAAACTGCAATCTGTATAATGCAATCTGGTCTGCCTTTGACAATAATCCGCACCTTTGCGAATTAGAAGCGAAATTAATCGGATGGAAGCAATAAAAAAATGACCAAAAAAAACAAAACTTGATTTTTTTACAAGAAATATTCATCATTTTGGCTAAAAACATCCTTCCAATCAAAAAAAGGAAAGAATAAATAATCCAATCCCCCATATTTTAGCAAATGAACAAGTATTTCCTGATTTTTTTATTCTGCCTTTTGGTTTTTGCAAGCGGCTGCATCCAGTCGCAGCAGCCCGTGGGGCAGAACCGCATTGAAAAATACGGCTTCAGCCTCGCGCCGCCGCAAAGCGCTGTGTGGTTTGACTGGAAAAACATTCCTTTCGGCGAAACGCTTTTCCAGGCAATGACCGAAGACATGGAGGGCGAGCCGATGCTGATTCTCCTGAAGCCGGAGGCAGGCGACGGAAACGGCATGAGCGTCATTGCAGTAATGCTTGCCGACAACAATAGCGGCTACAATGACGTGAGCCAGATTCCGCAGGAAATGCTTCAGGCCGGTGGCGGCATCACAGGTTTTGGTTCCATTCAGGCAAGCCAGGCAAATAGAATAGGCAGCCTAAACTGGATTTTGATGGAAGTTGATCCCACTGATGAAAACAAAGCGCCCTTCATATCAGACATTGCAATAACAATCTGCGGAAAAAAGGTTGCGGCCCTGATTCTTATGAACGGCCTGCAGGGCCTTGAAGAAAACCGCGCCTACTTTGCAAAGCTTGCAGAATCAGGGCAGTGCAATTCTCCGTAATTCACCGGAAGCCCGCTTTAAATTTCCTTTAAATGCCTTTTCCCAAAGGGCATTATTTATGGACGCGGAAAAGCAGGCGCTTGAATTAAGCGGCATTGAATCCTTCAACCCGATGCAGGTTGCCGCGCTTAAAAAAAACTGGCGCGGCAAAAGCCTTGTGGTTTCAGCCCCGACGGCTTCCGGAAAAACCCTTCTTGCGGAAATAGCTTCCATTGATTCTATTGCCAACAGGCAGCAAAAGGTGATTTACACAGGGCCTTTGAGGGCGCTTGCCTCGGAACACTTTTCTGAATTCAAAAAAAAGTACTCAAAGGAATTGAAAATAAGGGCCGCCCTGAGCACAGGCGACCTTGACGGCAGCAGCTCCCATCTTCAGAATTACGACATCATTTTTTCAACTTTTGAAAAACTGGACAGCCTTCAGAGGCATAAGGCGAACTGGCTTGGGGCAGTAGGGCTTCTTGTCATTGATGAGGTTCATTCCCTCGGAAGTGACAGGGGCCCGACAATAGAGGTTGCGGTTACAAAGCTCAGAATGCTCAATCCTGGGCTGAGGGTGCTTGCCCTGAGCGCAACCATTCCGAATGCGCACGAGCTTTCGGACTGGCTTGAGGCAGAGCTTATTGAAAGCGATTACAGGCCTGTGCCGCTTGAAGAAGGCATTTTTTTCAACGGCAAGGTGCATTATGCTTCAGGGCAAAGCGAATCCTTTGGCCTGAAAGAGCCGATAAAGGCGCTTGTAAAGGACACGGTTTTTGCCAAGGGAAAGCAGGCGCTTGTTTTTGCAAACACGAGGAAAAATGCGGAAAGCATTGCCATAAAGCTAGCCCCTTTTGTTGAAAAGGCATTGCGGGAAAAGGAGAAAAATGAACTGAAAAAGGAAAGCGATTCATTGCTTGGCATTCTTGAGCAGCCCACCGAGCAGTGCAGAAAGCTTTCCTCGCTTGTTGCAAGCGGCGTTGCGTTCCACCATGCAGGCCTTCTTTCGGGCCAGCGCACCCTGATTGAGAACGCGTTCCGCTCGAACAAAATCAAGGTTATTGCCGCAACGCCAACACTTGCGGCCGGGGTAAATTTGCCGAGCCATACTGTGATAATTCCTTCGCTTTACCGCTACACCGCAGGGGGAATGGCAAGAATTCCTGTTTCGGAATTCAAGCAGCAAATTGGAAGGGCAGGCAGGCCAAAATATGACAAGGAGGGCAGGGGAATTGTTGTGGCAAGGTGCGAGGCTGAAAAGGACGAGCTTTTTGAGGAATACATTTGCGGCAAGGTGGAGCCTGTTGAGTCAAGGCTTGGCGTTGAGCCTGTGCTGAGAATGCATGTGCTTGCCCTGGTGGCAAGCGGCTTTGTTTTTGATTTGGCAAGCATGGGCGATTTTTTCAAAAAAACGCTGTATGCAAAGCAATTCAGCAACATGCAGGCGCTGTTTGAAAAGCTGCAATCTGTTTTGCAGCAGCTTGTAGAAATGGGCTTTATTGAAGCAAATGAAAAGCGCATTTCGGCAACAGTTTTGGGGCAAAGGGTGAGCGAGCTTTACCTTGACCCTCAAAGCGCCTTTGAAATGATAAGCGCGATGAAGGCAAGCGCAAAATTCACGCCTTTTTCATACCTTTTCATTTTGTGCAACTGCTCGGAAATGATGCCCTGGCTTTCGGTTCCAAAGGCAAAGGAGCCGGAATTGTGGGAGCAGTTGCAGCTCTCCAAGCCGCAGATGCCGATTGACCTTGATAGGGAAATGTACTTTGACCTGAATCTTTTGAAAAAATTCAACACGGCTGAAATGCTTGAAAAATGGATTGACGAATCCTTTGAACAATCCATAATGGAAGACTTCAAGACCCAGCCAGGCATTCTCCACTCAAAGCTAAGCATCTGCGACTGGCTGTGCTATTCTTCCCTTGAAATTGCAAAGCTTTTGTCTTTGGAAAATCACTTCTTGCCATTGTCAAGGCTGAGGAAAAGGCTCAAGTATGGCGTCAGGGAAGAGCTTTTGCCGCTTACCAACGTAAGGCATATCGGAAGGGTGAGGGCAAGAAAACTGTGGAGAAGCAACATAAGAAGCGTTGCAGAGCTCAAAAATGCTGATTTGAAGGACCTTGGCAGGATTCTCGGGCCTGCTGTTGCTGAAAAGGTCAAAAGCGCATTGGGGCAAAGACTTATTCCATTAAACTGAGCCGTTTTTGCTCAAGGCACTTTTCCCAAGGCTTTTTCTGAAGGAAAAAGGCTTAGCAACGCATCAGCGTTGCTGTTTTCCCAAGGCTTTTTCCGAAGGAAAAAGGCTTAGCAACGCATCAGCGTTGCTGTTTTCCCAAGGCTTTTTTCAACAGAAAAAAGGCTTTGCGCGAAGCGCATTTTTCCCAAGGCTTTTTCTGAAGGAAAAAGGCTTAGCAACGCATCAGCGTTGCTGTTTTCCCAAGGCTTTTTGCCAACAGGCAAAAAGGCTTCTGCACAAAATTTATTAATAATGAAAGTATTCTATTAGTGTGCATATTCTATTAGTGTGCAAACCACAGCGTCAGGGAGCGTTTTTTTGAATGGATAACCCTTTGAACAGCATAGTTGAGTCTTTCAAGAAAGGCTACTATTTCCTTGAAGACCGCTACTATATGCTTTTGGACAAGGTAAACGGGCATGTTCCAATCTACAAGGCAATTGACCCTGTGGACCGTGTGTTTCCCTCCTTTGTGCTGCTGATTGCCGTACTGGCCTGCCTTGCAATTCTCCTGACTTTTACGCTCTTGCCGCAGGTTTCACTGTCTGCAACACTGCGCGTGCTTGACGAAAACAACAACCCGCTGGAGGGCGCGCACATCTCGGTTTCATTCAACGACGAGTCAATAGGCCTTGACACCGACGATTTCGGCGAAGCAAAGCTTGCGTTGCCGCAAAGCGGGGTTGAAGCCGCAATACTCGTGTCAAAGGACGGTTTTGACAGGCTAAGCCAGACCATAACACTGAAAACAAACGACCTTGTTGACCTTCTTCTCAGCAGGACAAAAGCCTCCTTTCAAGCCACCAAATCCACAATATACGTTGTCGACTCAAGAACAAACAGGCTGATTAAGGGACAGGTGCACCTTGAATTCACCTGCTCAACCGGCACCCCAGCCCCTGCGCCTCTATCTGGCGCAACAGGCGAATTCAAGGACATGGCGGTTTCAGGTGAATGCGGCACGCTTCTTGCAAAGGCCATGGCTGAAGGATACGAGCCAAAGGCAAGCGTTGCCATAACAAGGAATCCAACCTACCTAAAGCTTGACCCTCTTGACCCTGTTGAAACAACAACCGGAATAAACGTGATTGTAAGGGACCATGCCGGAAACGCGGTGCAGGGCGCAATAGTCAAGGCCTTCGGCGGCGGCAACGTGCTGGTGCAGCAGCTTTCAACCGACACAAGCGGCACAGTCTCAATCCAGGGCATTGAACCCGGCATTTACTCGGTTACCGCAAGCCATTCCGACGGAAGGTATGCCGAAAAAACCGGCGTAGAAGCCCTTATAGGCACGCCCGCAACTGTCACGCTTTCCTTCGCACAGCCGGCCACAGGCGACGGAGAGAAAATATCCATGCACTTCACCGATGCGGTAACAAACGCAAGCATCCCGAACGCAACAGTCCTGATTTACGCAAACAACCTGCTCTTTGATTCAAAAACAAGTGATTCCTCAGGCCTAATAGAAAAGGCGGTTGACGGCAACAACTCGTCATTCATTGCCGTGGCATCACACGACAATTATGTAACAAGAATAATCACAAACGTGGCGGTAATGGACGCATCCAGCAAAACCCCGCAGGCAATAAAGCTCACGCCACTCGCATCCGACGGCTCAAACAGCGGCAAGGTAAGCATCTTTGTTTCCGACTATGAAACAAAAAAGCCGGTTGAGGGCGCACAGGTATTCCTCTACAGCGCGGACTATCCCGAAATAATACTCGATTATCCCTACGCGCTCACAAACGCGGACGGCAACATGCTTATTTCAAGGCTGCCTGAAGGCTCTTACTTTGTAAAGGTAAAAAAGTCCAATACCGAGGGAACAAGCGAAACAGGCAAACTTGTAGCTGGTGCAACCCTGGGCTTTTCCATTATGCTTATTACAACTGAAGGCAAGGTCAAGGCTGAGGTTGTTGACAAAAAAACAGGCAGTCCGATACAGGGCGCTGAAATAACCTTTACTGACTACGCCACTGATTCCGTGCTCCAAAGCGGCTTTTCTGACGCGCAGGGAAAGCTTGAATCACAGCCCTTCAAGTCAAACAAGACCGTTTACGTGAAAGCCGTAGCCGCAGGATACTTCTCTGCAACAAGCATGCCGCTTCCCATAGTGTCAAAAAGCGCGCAAAGCGTCAGGCTGGAACTTGACTCAAAAAGCGATATAAGCCTTGACCAGAATATGGCAATCAAATTCGAGGGCTTTTACGCCGACAAGGCCCTGAAGCAGAAGGCAACAACCCTCGAATCAGGCGAAACAGGCCAGCTCTACTATTATATCAAATTCACGGTGCTTACCGCAAAAGACGCAAACTACTCGAATATTATGCACCACATAAGGCTCGATTCAGAGGAAAAAGGCAAAAGCCCGGAAAAACTGCCTACCCCGACAGGATACACCGCAAGGCTTCTTAACTACGCCGCAAGCTCGCCCTACTCATCGACAATCTTCAGCGCATGCTACAATCCTGAAAATGTATTCTCAAGCCCGGAGGCCTGCATAACAGACCTTGTCGCAAAACAGGCAAACACGCTTTGGGCAACAGCCTCAAGGCAAACAGCTTACACCCTTGTGCTTAAAATGGAAATCGAGCAAAACCTTGAGGACGGCACGGAAATAGAGCTGCGCTACCAGGGCAAAGCCATAATGAACAATTCCGAATTCATGACACAGCCATTCCTGCAGACCTTCAGAATAGGCGAGCCAATCTGCTCGCCACCCGACTGCCCTGCAGCCATAATGCGCTTCTGGCTCCAGGATTCAAACGGCAACAAGGCAATCCTCCAAAGCTTTTCGGGCGAAAGCGATTACACGACCGGGCAGGAAACCGAGCTTGCAAGCTATTCCAATTACAAGCTGTTCTACGAGGTCCGCAACACAAGCGGTGTGGAACTGACAGCAACACTGAAGCTTGAAAACGCTGACCCCCCCAATGTGGTTTCAATACAGGGCGAAAACATTCAAACCGCATTTTCAGGGCTGCAAATTGCCGCCCACACTGTTGCCTCACAGGGCTCGCCTGTGCAGCTGAAAACAGGTAGTGAAGCCGCATTCACTAAAATCAAGGCCTCTTTTACTTCAACACAGGGCAAGGCCATGGAACAATTCATCCCGTTCACGGTAACAGCCGCAAAAGAGCTCACACTGGCGGTTTCGCCCTCGGTGCTAATACCAAACGATGGCAGCCAGATTTTAAGCGGCTATGTTAAGTCAAGTGATGGCACCCCGGTTCAGGGCGCCTCAATAAGCATCTTCCTGCCTGGCAACACGCTGTTCGAATCGCTTGTTTCCGGCGAAACAGGGGCTTTCTCCTCAACAAGGAACTTCAGGCTGCAGCCCAACGAAAAGGTCAGCTTGGTGGCAACAGCGCCGGGCTACAAGAAGACAACTGTTGAGGTGCCGGTAAATTTCGGCGACTACTTTGACCCAAGGTACAACTGCATAGAGGTTCCCTCACTTGGAGAAGACGTCCGCACATTCAAGGACACAAGGCCGGGCGGCAAGGGCCTGTTTGAAGTTGTCAACAACTGCGAAACGCCTGTTGAAATAATGTTCAACAGCAAGCTCAAAGTTGAGCCGAAGCAAATGCAGATTCCGGCCGGTGCAAGCGCGCAGGCAACATTTACCGCAGACAATCCCGAGGGAGGCGAACAGGTTTACCTCGGGCAATACCCGATTTACGTCAAGGCAAAAATGCAGGGCGACGTGCGCTTTGTGAACGCAGTGAAAGTGCTTGTGATTATTTCAGACCCTGTGGGAAGCTGCTTTGCAATTGACAAGACAAGCTTTAATCTTCTGGACAGCAACATGGACAGCGGCGAAATAACAAATGATTGCGCTGTCCAGTTCAACGACGCATGGGCCCCTGAGCTTGCCCTTGACTCCTTCAAGGCGATAATTAGAAGGGATGATGTGCAGATTCCGGACATGTTCCCCTTCGAATGGGGCGTGAGGGCAGAACTGAGCCTTTCAACGCCTGTAAGGGTTGAATTTGAGGAAAAAAGGGAAAACACATGGAACGATTTTTACATTCCCACAGGGGCTGATACAGGCCCTGATCATACCATAAACAAAAGCATAACGGTTAACGTGGGAGAAAGCATGGAAGACATAACCGCCCTGAAATTTGATTCGATAATTATCCCTATTTTGCCAATAGACTTGTCCGGTGTTATTGACTACGGTTCCATTGCATATGTAGCAAGCGCGAACATTTACGTTGACGGCATTCCGGTGCCGGTGCCTGAATGCGGCTTAAGTGGCTGCACCTGGGAAGAAAGCGGCAAGACAAATGATGCGGCAAAATGCCATTACATCGCAGCATCGTGCTATTACAACTCGTTTGAAGTCCAGCTTCAACGTGACTCAATAGGCTCAATCACGTTCCCAATATACAACTCAGAAAACAGGGCTTTCCTGTTTTTCTCGCTAAACGGCACGCTCATTGAAACATCATACGGCTTTGACGTAAACCACACTCAATTTGAGCTTGAGTTTGGGCCCCCGCCCACAAATCTTTTCCGCTCAACAATAGTTCCTGTCAGGGGCCTGGGCTTTGCGCTTGGAAAAATTGACCTCTCGCTGGCAAACAAGCTTGGCGAAGGGCTCTATTCGGTTGACGATGCAAACATCACAGCATACAGCAACAGCCCAGAAGTTGAAGTATGGCTTGTTGACAACGTCATATATGGAAAATATGTGGGCAATGATGCAGCAGATGATGACCAAGGGGCTACGCCTTTTACGATAAAGGACCTTTATCTCGACACAACCCAGTATAATTTAATTTACGTTGACGATTATGTAAACGAACTGAGGCCTGCCAAATGAGCAAAAAAAATGCAATCGCTTTCATTGCGCTGCTCCTGCTTTTCGCAGGCTATGCAAGTGCTGCACAGCCCGAGCTGTTCTACAAAAGCAACCTGTTTGTAAAGCTCAACGAGGAAACGTTTTCGCCGGGAGAAACGCTTGAAGCCACAATAGAACTGCTCAATATGGAGGATTTCCCGATAGCGGAAGCATATGTTGTTGTCGAACTTGTGCAAGGCGATGATTACTATTACCCCAGCCAGATGCAGGATACGGACAACATTTTCTTTGAGGAAAAAATAACTGGCCTGAACATCGCGCCCCACGAAAAGGTTTCCGAAACCTTTTCATACAATCTGCCCTCTGGCCTCAAACCCGGCAATTACAGGATAGATGTCTACGCCAAGACAAACAAGACCTCGCTTGTCGGAGCGCCCCACATATTCGCTTCGCCAAACTCCGTGCGCTTCGCAGTATCAGGCGTCGGCAATGAGTTCCCTGAAGCCAAATTCATAAGGACAAAGACAATGTTCCATGAGTTTCTTGGGCCCGTGGGCCCGGGAATAAAACCCGGCGAAGAAATTGAAAACGGGGTTTTTGTGCAAAATATTTCCGGCAAATCTCTCAGCAATGTTATACTGTTTGTGGGATTATGCGAGTGGGATGACACAAGCTGCGCTTCCTATGAATCGACAGCAACTGAAAAAATCGCGCTGCTTGCGCCTGGCGAAGAAAAAGCAGTAAGCGTAAAGCTCAAAGCTCCGCAAATGCCGGACGCGTACGCAATAAGGCTTGAGTTGCGGGACAGTAGCGGCAGGCTGCTCTCCCTTTACAGGAACAGGAGCATTGTCTACGGTGGCACTGCCAAAATACACCAGCTCAACATAAGCGACTACTCTTTTGAGCAAGGTTCCCAGGGCGAAATAAGCATGTTTATAGGCCCAAGCCCGGACCATTACAATTTCCCCCCTTTTGAAGATTTCACAGTCAAGGCCTGGATTGAAAATGCAAGGGACAACAACAGGGTAATTTTCAGCGATGAACGGCAGGTTGCGTCAATAGCCAGCCCGGACTTCCTTACATTTGCCTTTCCCTTTACCGCCGAAAAAGCGCTTGACCTCTTCAAGGTATGCGGTTCGGTATCAAAAGGCGGGGAAGAGCACGAGCATTACTGCTACCTTGTGGACGCAAGCAAGTTCCCGAAAAAGGAGCTGGCAAGTGAAATAGCCATTGAATGGAACTATGACTTCTCAAATAGAACACTTAATCTTTTATTCTCAAACGAGGACACCAAGCTGAAGGAAATGAACGCCGCATTCATGCTTCTGCGCCCTGAAACAAGCGAGCTCGTCGCAACCAAGGCCCTCAAAGGTGAAAGCCCGGTGGCTGAATCCATAGCTGTGGAGCCTGAAAACTTCGTGCTTTTGCTGAATAATTTTTCCACGCGAAAACAGCAGAAAGTGGAAATAAATATCGTGGGCCGGGAAGCGGCATTCACCCTGAAGTCATGCCCTGAACTCGGCGGAAGCATGTGTTCGGAAGGGCAATTATGCGACAATCCTGCGGCAAGCAGCGAAGGGAAGTGGTGCTGCCTGACACAATGCAGGGGCCGGGCAAGCACAAGCCAACAGTCCTTGCCCTGGGGCACGGTTTACTCCCTGCTTTTGTGGGTTGCCGCAATCGTTGTCATACTTGTAATCGCATACAATGCCTATGTCAGATTCGGCGGCAGAGGCAATGAGGAATTTGGAGGTGAGAACATTGAAAACGACCTGCGGTAAGGTTACGGCCTTTTTCTTTGTCCTGTTCCTGGTATGCCTTTCACAGGTTTCCCTTGCTTCGCCCGGTGATTTTATTTCCCTGGACCCAAGCACCTGTGGCACATGGGGCGGGGGCAAGCACTGCTGGCATGAACAAAACGTACAGGGCATCACTAATGTTGATTTTATAATATCCTTTGACAAGCCCGTCGCTTTCGGGGATGGGAACACATATGTAGTGCCAATTATGACCCTGATGAGCATAACGAATTTTGTCTCTTATATAAATGTGTGCGTTGACGGCGCTTCAGCCCCGGATGCAGTTCTCCCGGCAGATATCCTTGTTGATGGCGAAAAGGTCGGTGACAATTACATTAAAACCAATGTCGAATCCTGCCACGGCGGCACAGTATGGAAGGGCAATCAGGGCCCAGTCAAGTACCTTTTTTCCAAGCAGGGTCTGCACCACGTGCAGATTGTCGTTGCAAGCCAAAACAACGGAACATGCGGCGTAGTCTCACGCGAATTTGACGTTATTGTCGTGCATCCAGTCCTTTCAGTCAACGGAAGCGCCTCCAGGATAATTTCCTTCGGCAGAAATGAGGCAGAAAAGGCATTCAACATAATCTGGACCATTAAAAACCTGGGCGGTTTCGCAAGCACTCTGGAAACAGTAACGGCAACAGGCTGTGGCGAAAACCTTGAATGCAATTTCATTGCCTTCGGGCCATTGGACCTAAATCCGAACGAAAGCATCATTGTAGTGGAAGAGGTCAAGGCAAAAAGACCCGCAGCCATAACCGCGCCTGTGGCAGTGGAAGAACTCGGTATTGAGCTGGGTTACATTGACATATTCGGGTTAAGCCGCCTTAATAAGCAGTCATCACTTCCCGTGAATGTTGCGCTTTTATGGAATGAAGAGCAGCGCTTTCACGTGGAACTGGTCGGCGGTCAGCAGGATTACTGCATAGGCCAGGATGGCAAGCTCGGCGGCACAGGCCCGGGCGAAGTGCCCCATGTGCTGTTCAATTGGGCTTGGTCAAGCATAGGCATAAACGAGCCAGGCGCATACAGCTGCGACAAGAAAAGCCCAAATGATCTTGAATACATTTACTGTGACCCCACGCAATTCAGCATAGAGCTGCTCAAAAGGCTAAACATGATAAAGACCGCGGCTGAAGAGGGAAAATTCGACAAGGCCGCAGAGCTATCGCATTTCCAGGCCTACCTAATCGGCGACAGCATAAACCCCGACTTCAGAAAAGACTTTGACTATTACTACAAGACAACGGAATTCTTCGGCGCAGACTGGTACAACAGCCCCAATTCACCCTGGGACCTGTACTTTACCGACACCCAGCGCATGGTTTTCAGCCCAGAAAAAATAGATTCCGGCCTTTACGACGTGGAACTTGACTTCGATTTCGAATCCGACAAATACAAGTTCTTCTGGTCGGAAAACGAGCTTGCCGCCAAAATAACCGTCAGGCTTACCAAAATAAGTAACCCCCTTTCCCAGAACCCGCTTTACTACCTTCCCTTCAACGGCGAAGTCGGCCTGCAGCGCATTGACGAAGACGGCCTTGCAAGGCGCAACGGCTACGGCCTCGGCTTCTCAGGGGACGAGCTAAGGCTTGACGAATTCAGGCTCGGCTCCTTCATCCTGACAAAAGGCGAAGGCGAAAAAATTGTGCAAACAGCATACATGCAGGACTTCTACAAGTCAAACATCTCGGAAAAAGGCCTTATACTTTCCATAGCAAAGGACGGCTCATCAATGGTGTTTTCGCCCTCATACGCAACGCCCGTAATAATGGAACTCAAGGCAAACGAGGCAACAGCAAGGGCAGACGGCTACTACTCCGTGCACAACGGCGCAAAAACAATGGTTTCGCCGTCAGGCTACATGAATCTCTGGACAGGCTTTGCCTCAACGCCAATGACCTGCGCAAACTTTGACGAAAGCTCGCTGTACTACCAAAGGAACGACGGCACGGCATCCGAAGTCCCGGGCTTGGCAACCACGCCGGAAAACCCGGCCTACGGCTTCACCTGGAAAGACGTCCCAGCACAAAACCTCCAGCAGGGCAAACTGTACCTTGAAACAGTCTTCTACACGCCGATAGACTCAGGAATGACCTTGAGCGGCGAAAGCACTACTGTCCTGATGAGCCCAAGTGGCACAGGGCAGGCAGTCTCGCTTAACTACAAGGGCATGAGCCCAATAATTGAAAGCGTGTTCGGCCTTGTAAACGACAAGTATGTCTGCGTCAGCCTCAGCGACAGTGCGCTTGAATTCTGGTGGAACCCACAGCGCGTCACCAAGGACCTTGACGGCATAAAAGCCGCACAAATAAGCGAAGCCTGGATGTCAGGCTGCTCGGTGGAAGGCGAGGCAAAGTAGCTGTTCCTTCAAAGGAACAGCACAATCGCGGCAATGGCAATTATCAGGGCAAGGCTGATCCAGAAAGCCGGCTTTCCCAACAGGCGCCATTTTCTTCCAGAATCAGCGCTTACGGCCTGCGTTTTTTCCACGTTTCCCTTTTTTCCCGCAAGCTTTTCTCCGCCGATTGCCGCAATCTCCCTGCTGTACCTCAGCCAGGCGCCAGGTTCCTTCAATTCCTCAAGGGCCTCTTTTGTAAGCTCAACAAAGCCCTTTTCCTTTTCGGGAACATTTTCCTTGCCCAGCATTTCCCCGGTTACCGCGCTTATTTCAAATTTGTGCGTTTCGCCGGCAACCGTGGCAAACGCAAGCCACACAGGGTAATAGATTTCCCGAAAGCTGGAAAGCACGACGTTTTTCCTGTCAGTGCCGAGAAAAGAGGCTGTCTTCAGCAGTGCAATCTTTTCAGCCTCGCTTTTTGAAAAAACCGCCTTTTTTATCACAAGGGCATATTTGTCCGGAAGCTCTTTCAAAAGCGCTTCTTCTTCAGGCATTGACTCTGCAAGCTCCTTGTTCAATTCGGCTGTTTCGCCGTTCAGGGCAAGCAGGCCACGCCTGGTTTCCCCATTTGGCTTTCCTTTTTCCCCAAAGACAGCATCGTAATAGAAAAGAAAAAAGGGGGTGAGGACAAGCTTTATGTCCCCTCTCTCAAAATTGTGCCGGTTTTTTTTAAGCAGGGCTTTCTCCACAATCTCGGCGGCCTTTTCAAGCGTGAAAGAGATTGGGAATACCGGGTTTCCTACAAACATGCTGTTCTATTTTATTGCAGCTCTTTCTTCTTAATAATCTTTACCTTGCTTGGCGTCACAAGAATGTGCTCGTGGCTGATTCTTGCTATATCCCCGTTGATTCCCTCAATGCCGCCTTTTATCTTGGTCACAATTTCCTTGAGCTTTATCGCGTTTCTCTTGCTCAGGTCCCCTATGTTCACAAGGACAATATTGCCTGCTTTTGCCTCGTTTACAACATTCTGCGCATCGGCTTCGGTTGTAAGCGTAATGGGCTTCACGAAGGCATCGGCATCCTCGTAAATGGTTTCATCCTCGGCATCAAGGTTGTTCAAAAAGCCCTCAATGTCTATTCCTTCTTCTCTCTTCAAAACCTTTTCTAAAAAAGCCATTATTTTTTGCACCCCCAAATTCAATTATAGTATTTCTCCCACAATTGTTTTTTAAAACACTTCGCTTGCATCCCCTACATAACAAGCCGCCCCAGCCGGCTGATCTGGGTGCCATAAGCTCGCTTTTGCTCGCTATGGCCCAGGTAAGGAAACCGAATTCTTTGCCAAACCCCAGGTTTGCTTTCTCAATAAAGCATGCTTTTTAATTGCCCGGCCATAATAGTTATGCTCCCAACTTTTTTCAGGAATTTTTACCCGACACAAACACAGCCTAGGGTGGGTTTTTTTTGATTGAGCAAAGCTTGCATGAAAACATTTTCCAGAAACAGCTTGAAAAAAACACGGTTTTCACGGACAGAAACACAATAACCCCGCACTACACGCCAAGCAATCTCCCATTCAGGGAAAAGCAGATAGAGGAAATCTCGCAATTGCTTTCGGTTGCATTGCACGGCGCAAAGCCGGACAATCTTTTCATCTACGGCAAGGTCGGCACAGGCAAGACAGTAACCGTAAACCATGTGCTTTTGCAGTTAAACGATTTCATAGCCCACAATGCCAACAAAAGCGTTGACTTTGCCTACGTCAACTGCAGGAACCATAACACAAAATACAAGGTTTTGCTCAAGGCGCTTTCAAAATTCTTTCCGGAAGAAGACTTCATAGGATACAGCTCTGCCTTTGTCTACGAAAAAATGCTCAAGCACGCGGAATCCGGAAAGCAGGTGATAATCGTGCTTGATGAAATAGACAAGGTCAAGGACCTTGACGAGCTAATCTACGCGCTCACAAGGTCAAACGACGAGCTGCAAAAAGGCGGCATTGCGGTGATAGGAATAAGCAACAACCTTTTCTTCAAGGACAAGCTTGACGTGAGGACAAAAAGCACGCTGCTGCAGAGGGAAATGGTTTTTCCGCCATACAATGCGGAAGAGCTCAGGGCAATCCTGCAGGCGCGCATTAAAACCGCGTTCAAGCCAAGTGCGGTTGAGGATAGCGCCATTAACCTTGCCGCCGCAATTGCGGCACAGGAATCAGGGGACGCTAGGGCAGCGGTAATGCTCATGCTCAGGGCAGGCGAAGAGGCTGACCGCTCCCTGCTAAGGGTTGTGAAAGAAGAACATGTAAGGCTTGCAAGGACGCGCGTTGAAGAAGAGGTTACCTTGAACATGGTGGAAACCCTGCCAAAGCAGCAGCAACTGGTGCTCTACGCCTTGTCCTTGATGACTGCGCAGGGCAAGGGCTATGGAAAGCTCATGGGCGGCAAGGAAGAAGGCGTCTTTTTTTCAGGCGACGCCTACAGGGAATACGAGCGCATTGCCGCCTCAATGCAGGAACAGGTTGTCTCAAGCCGATGGTTCAGGGAATACGTAAACGAGCTTGAAACCTACGGCCTGATTTTGACAACAGCTTCAGGCAAGGGCATAAGAGGCACAACAACGCTGATAAAGCTCGGCTTTGACGCAAAAAAACTCAAGCAGGCGCTGGAAAAAGAACTGATGTGCGCATAGTTGATTCTCCCCTAAACAAATTCAGCCAGCTTTTTTTGCTCCGGCTGCTCGTTTTTGAACACGCTGTTTATTTCCTGGTCTATCAAATCGAGCCTTTGCCTTAAGTATGCGCTCAGGTCGAATTCCCTTGCCAAGTTTTTTGCAATCTCAAGGTATTTTCGAACGCCGCCCTCGTTTACCGTGAGGATGATTTTTTCCTGCGCGCACTTTGGGCATTTTCCATCAAGGGGAATGCGCCTGATTTTTGCGTTGCAGTTCGTGCACCTGAATTTTTGCCTGCTGAACGCCCTTGTGTTGCCGATGATGTCAGGCAAAAGGTGCGTCACCATCACCCTTTCCAGGGCATCCTTGCTGTCCACAGCCCTTATTTTCCCCTGCAGCTTTGCCTGTGCCCTGATTTTTTCCTCCATTGTATTCAACTGCACATACCTTGAAGTTGTGGGGCCTGCGTCAAACTGCGTTGTCTCATGTGAATAGCCAAAACCAGAGTACTGCCCTTCTTTTCCCACAATGTGCTCTATCCTTCTGATGCCTTCAACGTCCGCAGGCGCCATTTTTTGCGCGTTCTCGTACAATTCAAGAGGGTAATCCCAGTTTGTTTCCATGTCATAGCATTCGTTGTCTATTTCCGTCGGCTTTAATGCAACTGTAAAGACAAGCGATGCGTCCATTCTGCCGCCCCTGCTTCCCGGAAGATAGCTGTGGGAAAAGTTCAGGATGTTGTCCATAAGGAGCATGAGGCTGTCCTGGTCCCCGTCAACATTCCTTCTTTTTGTCTGATGGAAATAAGGGTGGGCAAAGCACGCCCTTGCTTTTGTGAAACCAATGAGCCTGCCAACAATCGCGGCAGAGGTGTGCGGCGCCAGGCCAAGCAAGAGCTGGCCGACAAGGTCCTCTTTTTTCTGCGCGTTGAAATACGGCCCAAGCTTGTAAAACCTTGCAAGCAACTCATCAACGAATTTTGAGACCTTCACAAAAAAGTCCCCCGCTGTGTCGTTTATCACAATGTCCTGCGGGAACAGCTCAACAACCTGGCCTGCGTCAACAAGTTCTTTCCCAAAAGTGTCCTTTTCATAGCCAAGCTCTCTTGCCTTTTCAACGCTTAATCCGATTTCTTTCGGCTTGAAGTGCGTCAATGGCGCGTCAATCGCCTCGTACCTTATTGTTGCGTCCCTGAAAACATGCAAATCATATTTTGCCCTGAGTATCCCTTTTTCCAGGGGCTCTGCCGACTTGCCTGTGTTAATCATTCCCTTTACGCCCTTAACAATATCCGGAATTCTCACCCCGAGGTTTTCGGCCGCCTGCCTCATTGTTTCCTGCAAATCAATGCTTCTCTTGCTGAACGCCTCTGTTTCGAAACCGCACTTGCCGCATTTTTTTTCCTTGGTAAGGGCGCCGCAGTTCGGGCACATGCTTGTTTTTTCCGTTCGCTCATTGCATTTCCTGCAGTAAGGCTGTTCCCTTATTGCGCCGCACTTTGGGCAGCTGTAAAGCGCAATCTCAACAATGACAGAGCCCTCTTTTCCCTCGCCGGTGCCCGCCATTGCCTTGTTTATTGACCTGATGTTTCCTCCCGCCGCGCCTATCGGAAAAAGCATATGCGGGCTGCCCGCCATTTTCCTCGGCTTGCTTGCCTCAGGCCTTCCCATCCTTGCCCCAATCCAGGTTCCGGCCTTGTCCCTTATCTGCATGCCTGATGCAAGGTTCAGCGCAGAAATGACATCTTCGGCCTTTTCAACCGCCTCTTCAAGCCTTCCAATGCCATTGCCAAGCCCAAGGGTTTTTTTCACGGCATTGAACATTCCCTCTTCAATAAAAATTTTTCCCTCTTTTACCTCGTGGCACAGGCCTATTTTTTCCAAAAGACCTTTTCCAGCATCGTCTTTCTCAAGCGCAATTGCATTCCCTTCCTTTTCGCCTTTTTCCAAAAACCTTGCAAGTAGCAAAAGCTCTTTTTTTTCAACGCCCTTGTAATAACAAAGCGCATTTGGATGCAATGGCAAATTGTATTTTTCCGCAAGCTCAATCGCCTGTTCCGGCGCAACATTCAAGGGCTCTTTCAAAATTTTTTCAATTTCTTTTGCCTTTTCCCCAAGCTGCCTTTCGGCTTCCTTTGCCCACCATTCCTCACAATAGCCGGCAGGCACAAGGGGATGCGCGCTGTACCTGAAATCGCCGATGCTTATCAGCAAATCCCCGAGGAAAAGTATTTCTTCAACCCTCGGCTTTATTTTAATGGCCTCTTCCAGCGTGTTTACCTTCACAACACTGCCGCTGAAAAGTTTCACAATAGGGCCCTCAATGCTGTCAACAGGCGCCATTTCCGCGGCCTTCCCGGGCCTTTCAACCTTCATCTGCGTGGCATTTGCAATAAATCCATCAAGAATGTGCATGGTAGCAGGATGTATGCCCTTGCCCATTATTCCCGTGTTCCTTGCCCTGCCATACCTCAGCCTGAAGCCCCCGAACCTCATGGGATAGGCAAGAATAGGCCTGCCTGCGGCAGCCCCAATCAAAAACTTTTCATTTGGCCTGAGCTTTTTGTCGCCTGAATCAACCTTGCCGACCTTTATTATGTCCTCAAGCCAGTTCCACTCAAGGCCGAGCTTTTTTGAAAATCGCAAAATCTTTGCCGCTTTTAATGCAACGCCTTCGCTTAGCACAAGGCACATTCCCCCCCTTACCCTGTTGTTTGGAATCCTTGGCAAATCCCTGTTCACAGAAACCTCGCGTTCCTCGGTCGGCTCGCCGTTGATGCACACATTGCAGTTCCTCACAATCTTCCTTACCTCGTCGTCTGTGGGCTTGTACTGCCTTGTAACAATCTCGTCGTAAATCTGGCATTCCTCAACATACCTTTCAACCTCGTCATCGGTTGGCTTGTACTTGTCAAGCTCAAGAAGCTTTCTTGCGTAATCCCCAAGAATGAGCGGCAAAACCTGGCTTGTTCCGCCGGCCGCCCTGATAGGCCCTGCATAGTAAATGTCAATGAACCTGCTTCCATCAGGATTCCTGTTTATTTCAACCTTTGGCACGCCATCCAGCGGCGCGACAACAACGCCTTCGGTGTTCAAAACCAAAGCAGTCTTAATCGCCTGCTCAACCCTTTTTCCCTCATCCTCTATCTTGCACCATTCCTGCTCGATGATTTCGCGGAAAAGCTGAAAAATGGCTTCAAGCCTGTCCCCCTTTTTTTCCTCAAAAACTTCCCTGTACCTTTTCGCTATCCCGACAGGCCCTATGATTGTTTCTGTCCTGTCCGCAAGGTCTGCCACCGGCTTTGACTCTATAGCCGTGCTTAAATCAAAGCCTTTTTCCTTTGCCTTTTCGGCAACCGAAAGCTGTTTTTCAACCTCGGCAATAATGCCCTGATAATATTTTTTTATCGCAGGCGTTCCCTCAACCTCTATCTCAAGCTTCATGCCCATTCCCTTCCCCTGTTTGCCCAGGCATTTCCCGCTTCCATCCCTGGCTTCATTTTCATTCCTCTTTTTCCACAAAATAATTCTCGCTGATTTTTCCCGTTTTCATGTCATAAATTGGCACGATTCCCGGCGTGGGAACATGACCGAGCTTTACCTGGTAATCTGTCCTTGCCTGCCAGGTTCCAGAGTTTATCACTGTTGTGCCCCTGTAGCTTCCATAGGCATTGTGGTGCATGTCGCCAATGTAAACAAGGTCAGGCTCCTCCTTTATCACAAGAAAGTCCTCTTTTTCAGGCACGTAAGGCTGTTTCATCCCATATGTTGACATAAGGTCCCTTTTTTTCAGGGCCTCAATCATCGCCTGCTCCGGATGCGCGCTGTTCAGGAAGCTCACGCTTCCTATCAGGTCATGCAATGCGCCTCCGTGGTAAAGCATTATTTTCAGGCCCTCTATTTCAACCCAGCCAGGGCTTCCCACAAAATGAATGTTGCCTTTTTCGTAAAGGCTTTTCACAAATTCCTTTGGGATTGCTGGCTGCGGGTCTGCCCATCTCACGGCATCGTGCTGCCCCGGGATAATCACAACCTCAATGTATTCAGGAACCTGCTCTATCAGCCTGCTGAATTCCTCATACTGCTTGTAGATGTCCTTTATTGTGAGCTCAACAAACTGGTTTGGGTAAATGCCAACGCCGTCAACATTGTCGCCTGTTATTATCAGGTATTTTATCCTGCCGACCTTTTCCTGTTCCCTTGTTCCGCCTTCTTTTCCATTGAGCCAGCTCAGGAAACTGTTGCACTCTTTTTCAAGAAACAGCCTGCTTCCGATGTGAAAATCGCTCGTGGACGCAATCACAAAGTCCGTGTCAACAAGCTTCTGCGGCCTCAATGGCAAATCAGGCCAGAAGATTTCCTTGATTATTACAAGGTCATCATTCCATTTCACCGCCTTGACGGCTATAACACTGTCGACAAGAACGCGCTCCGCCAGCCCCTCGGTTTCCTTGTCGCCCTTAATGAACAGGGCAATGCACTTTGCCTCAAGGTCCTCAAGCTCTATTGCAACATGGCCTTTTTTCGTGACCCATTTCCTCAAAACCATTCCTATTACGTCAACCTTTTCGTTTTTTACAGCCGCCTTCAGCCTCTTTATGGGCCTTGGGCTCAGGCCCTGCCTTCTCTTCAGCATCTGGGACAAAAGCTCGTACTTGCGCCTGAAGTAATCCAAAAAATCCTTGACCTTGCCCTCGCTGTTGCTCTGGCCAGTGACGTCATTTTTTGAAAGAACCCTTATTTTGGCATCATATTCTTTTGCCGCAGGCTTGAAGGAAGCGCCCTGCACCACGGCCTCTTGCTGCGGAACATCATCAAGCTTTGTCTTCAGGAGCTTTTTTTCCACGTCCTCCCTGTTTATGAAGACAATGCCCTCTTCAAGCAACTTGTCGACGATTTCGCGGAAGTTTTCCTGCCCTGCCAGCAGCTCAACAGCCTTTTCGTCAACAAAGGCGTCTTTCCCGCCGGCATAGCCGATGATTTCGCTTTTCCTTTTTTCAGCCAGCACCTGCACCCTGACTACTCCTTTATTTTTTCCTTAATGGATTCCATTCGGCTGATTATTTCCCAAATGTCGGTCCTTGTGTGGTCAGGTATGTTCAGGTCCTTGCTAATGTCATCCATCAGGTAAACAGCGGTGCACAAATCCTCAATCTTGGGCTTGCTGCCAGAAACCTTTTTCACGGCTTCCTCAACAATGCCCCTTATGTTCCTTGGCACGCTGTAATCCAAAGCAACTTCCTGCATAAGCTCAAGCAATTCCTTGAGCTCTTTCTTTACGTCTTCCATGGCCATTCCCCCAAATCAGCACCAAATGGAAAAGTCAATTAAAATCCACTTGGCTTGCTTTAAGCCAAAAAAACAGTGCTGGGAAAAAGATTTAAAGGAAACCTTATCCATTCAAAGCCACGGCAAAAGGAACCAGGGCTAAAAGGCGCACGATTTCCAAAAACAGTCTTGTGTTAGACCAGCCCTGTTTGCAGGGCTGTTTCGTAATTATAACAAAAGATAGCTTTTTATTATTTTTTGTTATATACTGTTTTTGGTGATTGATATGGTTCAGGCTATTGTGACTTTTGATGAGCACCAGGACAGGGTTTTGACTATTGTAAAGGGCAAATATGGTTTGAAGAATAAGGCCCAGGCTGTTAATCTGATTGTTGAGCAGTATGAGAAAAACCTTTTGGAGCCTGAATTGAGGCCCGAGTATAAGGAGGACTTGTTGAAGATTGACAAAGGCAAGTTCAGGCCTTTTTCCAGTGTTGAAGCGTTGAGAAGGGAACTTGAGCATGCTTGACTTTGAAATCAGCGAAAAATTGCAGCGCGTTTTTAAAAAGCTGAGGAAAAAAGACAAGGCCAGGCTTGAAATAGCCCTGAAAAAGATTGATGAAATCTGTTCAGGCCAAGACATTGAGCATTACAAGAACCTTGCGTACGATTTAAAGGAATTCAAGCGGGTCCACATTGACTCGCATTTTGTTTTGATATTCAAATTTGACAAAAAGGCCGGCAAAATAAAATTTGAAGACCTGCAGCACCACGACACAATCTACAAAAGATAAGAGCGCCTCTCCCAAGCGATTTAAATCTGTTGTGTTTGGGCAGTAAAAAATATGTTATTCCGGTATATTTTGCCATAATAGAAACCTATCCAAATGGCATTATTTGATTTTTTTGGGCAGTAAATAATGCCTGTTTTTTAAGGGATTTCGGCAGTAAAAACAAAAGCGTCCTGCAATTATTTGTTTTCCTTTTTGTTTGAACTGGCGGATATTTCTCCAAAGAATTATTCATTTATTATGATAGTGCCCTTTAATGTACTTTATGAAACGACCAACCGGCAGACCTCGACGTTTTATGGGCCTAATTATGGGGCGAAAGGGGCCGTCTGAAGCAGAAACCAACCGTATCCTAACAGAAATCTACCCTAGCCCTTTTCAGAGTGATTTAAGTAAAATGCGGCGAATTAGTGAAGAGTTGCAGTGGCAAAAAGGTTTAAGGGGCGACCCGAGTGTGCATTCTGCTCGTTGGGACCAGGAAGTGGAATATATTGAATTATGTTTGAAGCGCGGTGTTTGCATTGTATGGCCCAGAGACAAAGGATTAGAAAATGATGTAGCTGAATTAACGCCTAAACGACGAGAATTATTTCGCAAAAGACTGCAGCAACTCAAGAACAAAATTAATCGTCAGCTTGCCCGTGAGGCGAAAGCGCGTAGAAAAACACCCCGCTCGCCCCAATATTTGTTAAAAAGCCGATTCAAAAAATCTAAAAGATAATGCCTCTTTTTTTTGCCTTCGTGACGCTGGTCAGCGCAATTTTCACTCTCTTATGCCGGCTGGTTTGTATTTGCTGTATCAGGGGGCATTACTCCTTGTAGCACATGCAAGAGTGTAAATTTTCGTTCTTTTCCTTTCCTTCCGCCTCTTGAGCAAGGATATGACTCCTTCAACAAAGGGCATTGCCTACTATTATTCTTCTTCAGCTTCTTCTTCCCCGTCTTCCTTTCCAGATTCGCCTGCCTTTTCCCGCGCCTTTTCCTCTTCAATCGCCTTTTCGCGTTCCATTTCCTCTTCGTTTGCTTTCTTCAAAAGCATTTCCGCAACCTTCTTGCCTACGCCTGATTCAATTCCTTCCCCCTCAACAAATGCATCCGGAAAGGCCTTTTTTGCCTTTTCCATTTCTTCTTTTGTCGCAACATCGGCCTTGTTTATCACAGTGAACACAGGCAGGTCTTCGAATTCTTTCCTGATTTCGTTCAGCAGCGAAACCTGTTTTTCCAATGGAAAGCCGCACTGCATTGTTGGGTCTGCCACAAATATGAGGGCATCGGCAAGGTGCCTCAATGCAGCAACGCCCTTTTTTTCAACAGGGTTCCTTTCTTCAAAATGCCTGTCCAATAAACCAGGGGTGTCAATGAACTGAACCTTCAGATAGTTATGTATAAGATATCCTATTTCCAGCTTTTTTGTTGTGAATGGATAGGCCGCAACCTTTGGCTGGCTTTCCGTAAGCCTTCCAAGCATTGTGCTTTTTCCCGTGTTCGGATAGCCGGCAATTATTGCAGTTGGCATTTCCTTGATATGGGGAAGCTCCTTGAGCTTCTTTGCAGCCCTGTCATAGTTTTCTATGCTTTTGTCAAGCTTCTTCAAAAGCCCCGCCATTCTCCCATAGAATTCCTTCACTATTGGCGCGGCTTTTCTCGCCTCTTCCCTTTCAAGCCCCTTTATCCTGCCAATGGACAATCCCTTAATCTTCAGTATTATTCTCCTTTCCGCGGAAATATGGCCCAATGCCTTCAATGTCAGGGGCATATCAATCGTTGATTCCATTAGCTCCCTGTAAAAAGGCGTTACCTCTTTCATGCTTGGAAAGCCAACAACAGCATTCTGCAGCATTTCCGCAACGTAATTCGAGCTTACCTCTATTCTCTTTATGTTCTTGCCCTTTGCATCCTTGATCGGATTGCGCTCGCTTTTCAGCATTGCCGACTCTTTCCTCGCCCTGCTGAATGCGGAGTCAAGCAATTCATTGCTTTTTGGCAAAATAATAAGGTTCATTTTTCCCGCCTCTTCCCAAAAATCCAGCTTTTAGCCCTGTTTTCCAGTTCATTCCGGCTTTTGACAATCTTTTTAATCCTTTGGATAATCTATTGTTATAAAAGCTCTTTTTAAAGCTTTTAAAACGGTTTTTTTTGGCGGGAAAAAAGGGGTTGTTTCATTGGACCTTGAAAATTTCTATTCTGGCAAAAAATACAGGCTCTACATGGGAATTCCGGCAATCCTTTTCATCATATTTGCCTTCCTTGCATTCATTTACCCGGCTGTGCCAAAAGGAATTGACCTTCAGGGCGGAACACTCATTGTCATAAGGGGCGACAAGCCGATTGACGCAGTTGAACTTGAACAGATACTAAACCAGCAATTTGACCTCATTGACCTGAAAGTAAACAGCATCACAGGGCCGAGCGGAAGCGGAGTCAATGTGCAATTCGCCGCAAGCACCTCAATACAAAATGCATTGCAGCAAGTAGATTCGGCAAAGGCAATGCTTGCCACAAACCCAACAGGGGCGCTGCAGGAGGCCCAAACCGCCGTGAATTCAATCTCAAGTTTCCTTGGAAGCACCGAACTGCCAAGCCAGCCGGACAAGGCTGTTCCGCAGGCAGAGCTCTACATCATCGAAGCCAAAAAAAATCTCACCCAAAAAATCCAGGACACCATTATTGGAACATTCTCCCTTCCGGAAGCATCCGCCTTCCAGATAAGGGAAGTCAGCCCGGCATTGGGCGCATCATTCTGGCAAACAGCCCTGAATGTCAGCATAATGGCCGCAATCCTGATGACACTGGTCATATTCGTCTTTTTCAGGAAAATAGTTCCCACAATCGCGGTGCTGCAGGCCGCACTCTTTGATGTCCTTTGTGCGCTTGCCATGATGGCGGTTTTCGCCATTCCACTTTCGCTTAGCAGCATTCCCGCACTTTTAATGCTCGTGGGCTACAGCGTTGACACAGACATAATGCTCACGACAAGGGTGCTGCAGGGCAAGGAAGGAACGCCGGCAAAAAGGGCGGCAGGCAGCCTTTCAACAGGCCTCACAATGACAGGCACGACAATAGCAGCGCTGCTTTCAATGGCGGTTGTTTCCTACCTGAACCAGATAGCTGTGATATTTGAAATTTCAGTGGTGCTGCTGTTCGGCATGTTCGGAGACCTGATTTCAACCTGGTTCATGAACGCAGGCATAATGCTGTTATACACCGAAAGGAAAAACAAGGGCAAGGGTGTGTTCTGATGGCCGAACTTTACAAGAATTGGAGGATAATCCTGGTTGCCTTGTTCGTCATTCTTGCCATTGGCATCATAGCATTCAGGGGCGTGCAATTTGGCATTGATTTCAAGGGCGGAACGCTTTTCCAGGTGCAATTGTCAGAATCCATAAAAGACCTCGATGAAAGGGCAAGGGTTGTGCAGACCATTCAGCAAAGGCTTGACTGGACAGGCCTCAGGGACATGAGCGTGAACTTTTTCGGCGACGAATTTGTAATAGTCCAGATTGCGGAATCAGACCCTGCGACCATTGAAAGGATAGAATCGCTGCTGAAAAAACAGGGCATCTTTGAAGCCACAATTGACGGCAACGTGATTTTTTCCGGCGAAGACATAATTGAAATGCCAAAAGACCCGGCAAAAGGCTACTCGCTTTACTCCGAAGGCTCGGGCGTAAGGTGGGTTCTGCCGTTTGTGCTGAAAAGCTCGGCCGCACAGCGCTTCACCGAAATGACCTTCCACAAGTGCGACCTTGTTTCCTTTTCCGCCGAAACAGGCCGCGAGTACGAATGCGCAGAAACATTCTTTTTCATAGACCGGCCAAGGGAAGCAGTAATCGTGATGCCAAAAGACCTTTTCTTTGACGAAGAACAATTGCTGCTGCAGGGAATTCCAAGCGAAGGAATCTCCGAGGGCACAAAAATTGAGGAAGTAATGCTCAACGCGCAGATTCCATACTACCTGGTTGAAAAAGGCCTGCTTTCGCAGGAACAGCTTGAAAGCCTGAAAGGAAACGCGCAAAAAAGGCCTGTTGCAATAATCCCAAACAGCCTTCCGGAAGAGGCACAGCAGCAGCTTGAGGCCGCAGGCTTTGAGCTGAAGGTTATTCAGGCAGAAGAAGGAAACCCGTTTGTTTTTGACGCCGTTGGAATGCGTAGCATCATCGGGTTAAGCGAAAGCGTTGCCCAAATGGACGTGGCAAGGATTGAAGATGCAAAGCCAATGGACAAGTTGCAGATTTTTGGCTCTGCCGGAACAAGGGACGCCGCTGTGCAAAGAAGGGCTGACCTTGAAATACTGCTCCAATCAGGAAGCCTCTCGGTTTCAGTCAAAAGCATCAGCACTGAAACAATTTCACCGCTGCTCGGGGAAACCTTCCTGTGGGATGCCGGCATAACAGCCCTGCTTGCGCTTGCCGCAGTCGCCCTCGTGCTCTTCATAAGATACAGGTCACTAAAGCTTGTTTCAGTCAACATGTCAATTGACATAATTGAAGTCCTGATAACAGTTGCCCTTGTTTCCCTGATAAGCAAATTTGACCTCGGCGCAATTGCAGGAATCCTTGCAGCAGTGGGAATAGGCGTTGACGACCAAATAGTAATAATGGACGAGCTGAAAAAAGGCGAAAAAGGCGAAACAGGAAACCTTATTGCAAGGGCAAAAAGGGCCTTTTTCATAGTGGTAGCCGCATCGGCAACAATAATCGCGGCAATGCTCCCCATAATACTCATAGGCTTCGGCCTTGGCAGGCTGGTGGGCTTTGCAATAACAACCATAATGGGCACTCTTGTCGGCGTGCTGATAACAAGGCCTGCTTTCGGCGAAATAGCGAAAAAACTGTTTGAAAAAAACGAGTGACTCAAAGAAGCGAAGCGAATTCCTTTACCTTTGCAGCCCTCTTTGTAAGCCAGTACCAAAGCAGGATTATTGCCGCGCTAACCGCAAACCATGAGGCTGTATGAAGCCCCTCGGCCATTTCCGGTCCGAATGAAATTGCGGCCAAAAGCACAAGGTATAAGCGCAGAAGATTAAGCGGGAAAAGAGCCAGCGTGCCAAATGCAAGAAGCAAAATCTTTTTCTTCAGTTCAGGCCTGCGCAGCGCAAAAATTATCGAGGCAAGCACGCTTATTCCGACAAGGCCTGTGCAGTTCGGCACAATCTGGAAAGCATGCGAATCAAAGAAAATGGCATTTCCTTCCGCCTGCAGGCCAAGCGCGTTCGCCTCAAGCAATGCAATGCCGTTTTCAAGAAAGCCCAAGGGCAGGGAAACAATCAAGAACTGCAGCAGGGCGTAGATAACAAAAAATTTTACAAGAAAAACAAGCGCCTTTTCCCAGAACCGCTTTGCTTTGGACATTTCACCACGGAACCCTTTTTATTTTCCCGATATAGGCAACCCTGTTGCTCACAACATGTAACAGAAGCGTGAAAGCAAGCAGAAAAATTGCTTCAAGCGTGCTTGGAACAGCGAGCAATGCGCCGGCTGCAAGGCCACCTGCAACAAAATCAAGCTGGTCAAGCAAAAACACGCTTTTTCCCCTTTCAATGTTAAGCCTTCTTTTCAGGAAGCTTCCGGCAAAGTCGCCGAGAATTGCCCCAAAGGCAAGCAGCACGCCGTACCAGAAATAATTTGTGCCCAATATTTCCCCTGTCTGGGGAAACACAACATTTATCGCCAGCACCCCCAAAGAGGCGAAGAAAATGCCGGCAAATGTGCCCTTTATGCTTTTCCCGTTTCCAAGGATTCTGCGGCCGTCAAAAAAATTCCTGCCAAAATCAATCGGCGTTTTTCCGCCAAAAATCAGCGCAAAGCCGTTGCACAAATAAAGCGGAATTGCCATCAGGCTAACCCTCAAAACAAACAAAACCCAGAAATCCATAAACAATCCCTTTCCCTGAAAGAATTTGCTTCAACCTGATTTAAACCTTTTGCCGTGCCGATTGCCTGCCCATTACACCAGCCAAACAAGCGCCCAGGCCAATGCCGTGCCGCCAAGGCTCCCCAAAAAGTTCACTTCCGCATTGTTCAGCATGCCCTTTCTTTCAAAGGCAGCGCCAAAAAAGCTGTCAGCAAGCGACCCAAAGACGCCGCATACCGCAAGCACGATGAAAAGGAACCAGTTTTGGAAGAACAAAAAATGCACTGCCGCAATAACCAGCGCGCCGGCAAGCGCAGCCGCCATTCCCAATGGCGTTATGCCGCCGTCCGTTCCAGGCTCAACCTTTTTCCAGGTAGTGATTAGCACGGGCTTTCTTTTTGAAAGCAGGCCTATTTCGCTGCTAAGGGTGTCAGCCAAGGCGCTTGCAAAAGCCGCAAAGAAGCCGAAGGGAAAGCCAAATGCAAGCGCAAGAATCGCTGTGCCGCTGTTTCCCAAAATGTTTCCCGCAGTCCTTGTCTCATGCCTTGGCTTTCTATTTGCGGCGTAAAGCGTTCCGGCTTCGGCCACGGCAAAGAACAGTATTGCAACAAAAAAGTACTTGAGGTCGCCTTCTGCCAGAAGAAAAATGGCTATGCCAACAATGTTTGCTATGAGCACGCCCTCAAAATTAAGAAGCTTTCTTTTGAATGACAATGCGCTGAAAACACCGAGTATGACAAAGAGGATTAGCACTTCCAGCGGAAGGTCCATTTTACTTCCCTTCAATCAGCCTGCTTTTGATTACTTCGACCCTTTTAATGGGCGCAATCTTTGTCAAATGCTTAAAAACCTTCGCGGCAATTGCGCCAAAAATCATTTCCTGCGAGACCTCGACAAAAGGCTTTTTCTCCACCGCTTTTTCAACCATCTCGCCCATGCTTTTCCTGATGTCTGCTTCCTGCTGCCTTGACAGCTTTCTTGCCGACAAAGCAATGGTTTTCACGTGCACCTTCTTTTTGTCCGCGGTTTCAAGCGTCTGCACAATCTCAATCTTGCTTGTCCTTCTCCTCACAAGCCTGTTTACAAAGCCAGGGCTTGCCTCGTGGCCCAAGGTAATGCAGTTCGCATTGTTTCCCTCAACCCTTTCAATCCTGAACAGCACACTGATATAACGCTTCTGCCTCTGCCCTGCAAGCTGGCCCAAATCAACCCTTATAATCCTGCCTTCAACGTTCTTGGGCTTTTCCCCGACCGTTTCGCCTATTATGGCCTTGCTAAACTCGTCAGGCGCAACAATGTTATACCACTGCTTTTTCTTCCACTTGTCAACAGTCCTGCCCTTTTTTGGCTTTGCCTTGGCCTGCTGTTTCTGCTCGGCCTCTTTTTCTTTTTTTTCCGCTTTTTCCGCCTTGTCAGCCATAAAAATCACTTCATTTTCACAACAATCGAATCAAGCTTTTTTGCAAGCCTTTCAATCTCTTCATTGCCCTCTTCCTTCAAAACCTCTTTTCCGTTCCTCTTCAAAACAAATTCATAATGCATTCAAAAACCCTATTTTGCAAGCAAGGAGGCTGTTTCCGCAGAATATCTCCATTCCATCGGCAGAACTCCCTTTTGCTTGTAATACTTTTCAAGCGCCTTGATTTTTGACACAGTGAGCATGAGGCCGCGCTTTGCGCTCATGTCCTTTTTGTTTTTTGCCAAGTGTTCCCTCAGGGTAACGCTTTTCCTTATAAGGCTCATCATGTCGTCCGGAATAGGCGGCAAAAGGCTGTGCTCCCTGAGAATCGCGCAAAGCTTTTTTCCCATTGCCTTGCCGACCATTGGAACGCCGTACTGGTCCCTTAAAATCATCCCTATTTCGGAAGCGCTGTGGCCCTCGTTTGCCAAATGCACTATAGCCTCGGTTATCTCCGCAGGCTTCAGTTCAACAAAATCCCTTTTCTGGTGCTTTCCCTTCTTCGGCCTGCGGTTTTTTTCATGTTCCACATGCCCTTCAGTTTCGCCTGAAACCGCTTCCTCCAAACTCATTTCCTCTTCTTCGGCAGCATGCACGTGCCCTTTCTTTGCATGCCCGGCTTCCTCTTCCGCATAAGCCGCTTCTTCCTTATGGTTTTTTTCTGCATGCCTTTTCCCGTGCTCTTCGGCAGGCTCCTCTTCCCCCTTGGGCTCAATCTTCTTTTCATGCTTTTCATCTTTGGAAGCATGCTTTTTTTCGGCTTTATGGCTATCTTCCTTGGCCTTATGGCTGTCCTTTTTGGCTTTCTCTTCAGCCTTATGGCTGTGCTTTTCTTCAGCCTTCTTTTCAGCATTCTCTTCTTTCTTTTCAGCCTTTTTCGCCAAAAAACTCACTCCCAATAGAGAGCTACCTTCCCGCCCCGCAAAGGCACGGGAAAGACGATAACAAAAATCGTAATAAGATTGGATTTGGAAACCTTTAAAAACAATGCGCCTTGCGCCCAATTAGCGCTTTGTCCCTGCCTTATTCCCTGACAAAACCAATCCGCCTGTTTTTTGCGGTCATTTTGACGAAATGCCGCAGAGGCTTATTTGCTTAATAGTTCTGCTATTTCTGTTTCATTTAGCTTTGCTTGTTTCAATATCGCATTCAACGTTCCTTTTGATATTTCTTTGTGCATCGGAATTATTGCTTTTGCATTTCTTGAAATGGAAACCATTTTGGCATGTGAGCCTTTTCTGCCATATATTTGAAAGCCTTTTCTTGAGAGAAACTTTGCCAGTTCCAAGCCAGAAACGGTTTTAGGCATGCATTAGAACCTTTGCCTTAAATTCAACAACTTCGCGTTTTTCCGGCAAGCCTATAGGGTCACATTCAAGAAAGAGTTCAACAGCCTCTTTAAGGTTCTTTAATGCGCTTTTCCTTGTTTTTCCTTGGGATGCAACTCCAAGCTCCGGGCAATAGGAAACAAACCACTTTTCTTCTTTCGTAAGAACCGCTGAAAACTTTTGTTCCATCAACATCACAAAGATATATTGCCAGCGTAATATAAAAACATTTGTTATTTTTTCGGCATTTGACGCCTAGCTTGGCCATACCAATAAGCATTTCCAGTCTGATTGCGCACGAAGGAAAAACAGGGGACCTGCTGTTTAAATCTCCCCCGCGAGGTATCTCAGGGCTTTTTGCTTGTAGGCCTTGGCGCCCTCTGTCTTTGGCCTGAAATTTTTCACAAGGACATCCATGTCCGCCTTGCATTCCAAGCCATGAGCAAAAAACTTTTCTGCTATTTCAATTGCCCAGGGACTTCTTTCCTCGAGGGCTGCGATAAACACCTTGGTTTCCGCCATGTACTTTTCAAGTGTGGGCAGGACTTCCTTTGGGTAATACTGCTTTGCAGGAATCGTGTCAATTGGCTTTCTGTCCCTGTAGATTCCCGGGTTTTCTCCGTACATTATTTCGTCCCTCGCGTCCTTCAGGATGAGCCATATCTTTGCTTCCCTCTCGGCTTCCTGTCTGGAAATCCCCCTTTCTTGCATTACTGCCGCCATTTGCCTGAAGCGCCTGACTCTGTCGGGAAGCTCGGCATTTGCAGCGCATGTCCTGAATACGCCCCATGCGCCGTTCTCATCCAGCCTGTCTCCAAAGAACACGGCGTCCTTGACCGGGTCAGACAGTTTTCTTTTTCCGCCTTTTACGGCCGGCACTCCGTGGAAGGCCATTGCCCCCGTTATCCTACCCCTTGTCCTTTTTCCAACCCTGTCCCTGAGCATTTCTCCCGTTCTTTTTGCAGACGCAAGGCCGTGTTCCTTTCCAGTTCTCACCAGGTCGTGGCCTATTGCGCCAAGCTCCCCGAGGTTCATTTGTTTTTGGGTCGCCCCGATTTTTTCGAGGTACCACCTTGCGTTCCTCGCCACATTCAATTGGTGTGAAATGCCGTGAGCCGGCATTTTCCTGACCCTTCTTGCGTTTGCTCTCCGCAAAGCACCGAGTAAAAAAGCCTTTCTTTCGCTGTGCATTTCGTTGTGCTTGAGTACACTCTGTCCTTTGGGGTTGACTCGCTTTCTTTTGTCCATAGTAAAAACTGCTTTCCCCTGCTATATTAAGCTTGGCTTTTGGAATTTCAATGGTACCTTACCCTTGCCTCAACCTTTTCCATTTGCCCCAGAACATCCTTTTTGCCGCCTTTTGCAAGATAGCCTTCCAGAATTAGTTCCCAGCCTTTGGGCATGAGTTCACAGTGGGTTGCCTCAAAGGTCTTTTTGAAAACAAGCAAATCAACAGCCTTGTCCTCTGCCTTGGCAGAGCTTTTTCCAAGGCCAAAGTCAATAAAGTAAAGCTCTCCGCCTTTCACAAGAATGTTGCTTGTAGTAAGGTCGCCATGAACCAGATTTGATTCGTGCATTAATGCAATGATTTCCCCAACCTGCCTGCACAATTCAATGTTCTCTTTTTCCAGAACGTCCTTTAGGCGTTTTCCTTCAATGAACTCCATTGCAATTTCTTTTTTGCCTTTGTCAATGCCATAAATCATCGGTGTTTTCACGCCAATGCTTCTTGCCTTCCTCAAAAGGCTTGCTTCGCTGTTCGTCCTCGTGCTCCTGAGCAAATCGTCAAGCTCTTTGCACCTGTAGCCCTTTGGAACGCGCTGTTTCAAAAGTGCCGGCTTTCCCTCAAATTCTGTTTTGAAAAGCTTTGCCTCTGCTCCCTGTGCAATGAGTTTCATAAAAACCAGTTTTAATAGCAAAGTTCAACCCTGAACTCTTTTGCCTTTTTTATCTCAAGGGCCTGAACAGCCATTGTCCTCTTTATTGCTTCTTCACCGAGGCGCAGCCTTTCCGGCTCTTCAACGGAAACAATTGCCTTTGCAACAGGCGCATTCAGGGGTTTTCTTGCATCGCTTTTCTGCTTTCTCATTTCTGCCACAGCCTGGTTTATCAGCGCGCCTGTTTTTTCGGCTTCCTCATCAATGAAACTTTCATCAGCTTCAGGCCATTTCTCCAAGCTTACGCTCTTGCCAGCAAGCATTTCCTTAAAATTTGCGTGCGCAATTTCTTCAGCAGTGTGCGGCAGGAAAGGCGTGAGCAAGAGAAGCGTTTTCCAGGCAACCTCACGCAGCACTGCAGCCGCAATCTTTCCGGTTTCATCTTCCTTGCAGTAAACCCTTGTTTTCACTTCTTCAATGTAAAAGTCCGCGAATTCAAGCCAGAAAAAGTTCCTGGCAGGGTTAAGGCACTTGCTGAACTCAAAGTTTTCAAAGGCCTCTGTGCACTCCTTTATGGTGCGGTTCAGCCTGCTCAAAATAGCCTTGTCTTCAGGCAAAAGCTTTTTCCTGTCAATCTTTTCGGTCTTCACGCCCTTGGTTGCCATTGCCACAAAGTTGTTTGCGTTCAGCATTTTTGTCACAAACTTTTTGCCTGCAACCATTTCTTTTTCCTGGAACGGCACATCTTCGCCCAAAACAGGCAGGCCTGCCCAGTACCTCAGGGCATCTGCACAGTACTTTGAGGTCATTTCCTCCGGCTTCACGACATTGCCCAGGCTTTTTGACATTTTCTTGCCGTGCGGGTCAAGCGCCCAGCCGTTTATCGTGATTGTTTTCCAGGGCAGCTCATGCTGGTGGAACAACGCCTTTACAATTGTGTTGAATGCCCACAATGCTATTATGTCATGGCCCTGGGGCCTCAAGTCCATTGGGAACATTTTTTTGAAGAAAGCCTTGTCCTCAACCCATTTGCAGTTAATCTGCGGCGTCAGGCTGCTTGTGAACCATGTGTCAAACGTGTCCTTTTCCCCCTCAAAGTCCTGGCAGCCGCATTTGCATTTTCGCAGAGGCTTGTCCTTGAGCGGGTCAACAGGCAATTGCTTTTCATCAGCCAAAACAACCGAACCGCATTTTTTGCAGTACCAAACAGGGAACGGTATGCCGTAATACCTTTGCCTTGAAATATTCCAATCCCATTTCAGTCCATTGATCCAATTATCAAGCCTTTTCCGCATGTATGCCGGAACCCATTGCAGTTGCCCTGCTTTTGCAATAAATTCATCCCGCAGGTCGAGATAGCGGATAAACCACTGCTTTGCCGTGAGTATTTCAATCGGCGTCTTGCATCTCTCATGCACATTTACAACATGCTTTATAGGCTCCTGCTTTATCAAATGCCCGCTCTTTTTCAACTCCCCAATTATCTTCTCTCTTGCTTCTTTTGTCCTCAATCCCCGCAAAATGCCGGCTTTTTCATTGAATGTTCCATCCTTGTCAATTATTTCAATTACAGGCAAATTCGTTTCAAGAATCCATTCAACATCATCAAGGTCGCCAAAAGTGCAGTGGTATACTGCGCCTGTCCCAAATTCAGGGTCAACACCCTTGTTTGCAAAAACCTTTACCGTCCTGCCGTTAGTGAATGGAATCTTTACTTCTTTTCCGATGAAGCGCTGGTATCTTTTGTCATCCGGGTGAACGTGCACTGCAACGCATGCAGGCATCAATTCAGGCCTTGTTGTTGCAATTGTTATCTTTTCCCCATCGGTTGTTTCGAATTGAATATAATTGAAGCTGCTTTCCTCCTCCCTGTCCTCCAGCTCAGCCTGGGATATTGCGGTAGCGCAGTTCGGGCACCACATCGCCGGCGCGTCTTTTTGGTAAAGCCTTTCCTGCCTGTGCAAATCCAAAAAGCTGTATTGCGCGGTTTTTCTTGCCAATTTGTCAATGGTCCTGTAAAGAAGGCTCCAGTCAATGCTCAAGCCAATGCTTTTGAATGCGGCGAGCATTTTTGCCTCTTCTTCGGCTGTGCCCTCCAAAACTATTTTTATGAATTCGTCCCTTGAAAAGTTTTTTTGCTTTATGCCCCTCTTCTTTTCAACCATCAAGGCCGTGGCCAATCCGTTGTTGTCAAAGCCGAACGGGTGAAAAACCTCAAAGCCGCGCATTTTCTTGTAGCGTGCAATGAAGTCCTGCTGTGTGAATGCAAAGGCATGGCCCAGGTGCATTGTGCCTGAGACAGTCGGCGGCGGCGAGTCAACACTGTAAACCTTTTTCCTGCTTTTTGCATCAAACTTGTAGATTTGCTCGCTTTCCCAGTACTTTTGCCACTTTTTTTCCATTTCCTGCAAATCCAAAGCCATGCCAGCCAAACCCCTTAAATCGCCTTTAGAGAAATTCGGAAGGAAATTAATTTAAAGGCAATTTAAGGCGCCTTTGCGCAGGAGGGATAAGAATAAAAACCGCGCAATCCTATTTATGCCTATGGCCTCTTTTAAGGTTTTCAAGGCAGGCACTTTTGCCCTCACAATAATTGCGGTTTTGCTCGCTTTCCTGGTTTATGCGACCCTGCCGCCAGCAGTGCCAACTCACTGGAACATGTGGGGCGAAGTTGACGGCTTTGGCCCAAGCTGGTTCGCAGCCTTCCTTATTCCAATCATGATGGTTTTTGTGCTTTTGCTGTTCGTAATAATTCCCATAATCGAGGTTTTCAAGAAAAACCTTCATTCCTTTGAAAGGCAATACTGGATTCTCGGCTATGCAATACAATTGTTCTTCCTGCTTTTTTTTGCAATAACCCTTTTGCCAGACTATGGCTATGTATTCAACTTCAACCAGCTTTTCATGCTGCCAATGGCAATGCTTTTCATAACAATCGGCGTTTTGCTGCCTTCATTCAAAAGAAACTTTCTTGTCGGCATAAGGACTCCCTGGACGCTTGCCAATGACACAGTGTGGAAAAAAACCCATGATCTAGGCGGAAAAGCATTCATACTCGCAGGCTTTGCCCTGCTCATAAGCCTGCCTTTCCCAAACGCAATCTTTTTCGTTCTCATTGCCGATGTAATCCTTGTTCTTGCCGCAACAGTCCTGTACTCCTACCTTGAATACAGGAAAAACCCAAAAGCAGACCTATAAAAGCCTTTTTGCCTCACGGCAAAAAGCCTTGGGAAAGAAAGAAGCCTTTTTTGCTTGGGCAAAAAAGCCTTGGGAAAACCAAAACATAGAAAAGCAAAAGCTTTTCGTGCCTCGTACCCTGCAGGGTACTCGGTCGCTGTTGCGATTTTAAGCCTTTTTTGCCCTGCTACATGCAGAAGCAAAGTTTTAGCGCCCTCTTGATTGCTCCCGAAATTAATTCCTTACTATTTTTTACTATTTCAGATAGGATTGGTACTATTATCTGGTTTACTTTTTCTGATTCTATCTCCGATATTATACCTCTGATATTTTCACTTATATTATCCCCTCCTATAGGGGAGAACAAGAGGGCTAAAACTTTTACCTTAATTTTATTAAGTATTTCTTCGCTTTCCCTACCCGAACTTTTTCTTCACTTTTTCAAAAAAGCCTTTCCTTTCTTTTTTCAATGCGTCTTCTTTTGCAAGCTCTTCAAAAAGCTTCCTCTGCCTTGCGCTCATTTTTTTCGGCGTCTGCACAATAACCTTGACATACTCGTCTCCAAAGCCCTGTTCTTCCAGCTTTTTTATGCCCTTGCCCCTGAGCCTGAAAATCGTTCCGGCTTGCGTGGCAGGAGGAATGTTTACCGTTGCCTCGCCCTTCAAGGTGGGAACGTCAAGCATTGTTCCAAGTGCAGCCTCGGAAAAGGAAATCGGCATTTCCGCAAAAATATCGGCGCCATCCCTCTTGAATACCCCGCTTGGCTCAACAAATATGACTGCAAACAGGTCACCTGCCTTTCCTCCCCTGATGCCTGCATTGCCCTCGCCCTGAAGCCTCAAATGGTTGCCTGTGTCAATTCCGGCAGGAATTTTTATCTTTATTTCGCGCCTTGCCTTGACCCTGCCTTTTCCCTCGCATTTCGCACATGCCCTCTTGAACACGCTTCCGGAACCATTGCATTTCGGGCAAATTCCCTGCGACACAAAAGAGCCGAATGGCGTGCGCCTGACCTGCCTTACCACGCCTGAACCGCGGCACTGGCTGCATTCTTCCTCGCCAAAGCCGCCTTTGCCTTTGCATTCCCCGCAGTCTTCAATGCGCGAAACCAAAACTGTTTTTTCCGTGCCAAAAGCAGCTTCTTCAAAGCTAACTGTCAAATCAATCCTCAGGTTTGCGCCGCTTACAGGGCCTGCGCCTGCCCTTGTACCCTGTTGGCCAAAGGCCTGCCTGAGCATCTCGTCAATGCCGCCAAATCCGCCGAAGCTGGTCGAGCCAAAAATATCGCCAAAATCAAAATCAAAGTCGCGCCCTCCACCCCTAAATCCCTGAAAGCCCTGGAACCCTTCGGCCGCGTGCCCGAACTGGTCATAGTTTGCCTTTTTCTGCGGGTCGGAAAGTGTCTGGTAGGCCTCAAGGATTTCCTTGAACTTTTCCTCGGCACCGGCATCCTTGTTGAGGTCGGGATGGTATTTCTTGGCAAGGCTCTTATAAGCTGCCTTTGCCTCTTCAACGCCTGCCCCTTTCTTCAGGCCGAGAACATCATAATAATCGCGCTTTTCAGGCATTTGAACCAGTTAAAAGTATTTAAAAAAGAAATTAAAAAGGCAAGTTTTTCATTGCTTGCCCTTTTTCTTATCCTCGTCCTTTACTTCGTAATCGGCATCAACAACATTGTCATCTCCCTTGCCTTCATCTTCATCGCCGCCGTGCCTATGGCCAGCATTCTGCTGTTCCCCCTGTTGCTGCTGCACATTCTTGTATATGTCGGAGCCAATCTGCTGCAATTCCGCATTCATTGCGTCCATTTTTTCCTTTATTGCCCCTATGTCCTTCGGCTCTTTTCCCAGCAGCTCTTTGAGCTCTTCGTTCTTCTTTTTCACGGAATCAAGCTTTGCCTGTTCAACCTTTTCCTTGAGGTCAACAAGCATTTTTTCAGTGCTGTATGTCAGCGCATCGGCCTGGTTCACAATTTCAATCTCTTCCTTGCGCTTTTTGTCCTCTTCTGCATGCGCCTCCGCCTCTTTCTTCATTCTCTCTATCTCGGCGTCGTTGAGCTTCTGCGATGCAACTATTTTGATGCTTTGTTCCTTGTCTGTGCCCAGGTCCTTTGCCTTCACGTGGACAATGCCGTTTGCGTCAATGTCAAACGTTACTTCTATCTGCGGAATGCCCCTTTGCGCAGGGGGAATGCCGACAAGCTGGAATCTCCCAAGGCTTTTGTTGTCCCTTGCCATTTCCCTCTCGCCCTGCAAAACATTTATGTCAACAGCAGGCTGGTTATCCGCAGCCGTGCTGAAAATCTGGCTTTTCTTGGTGGGAATTGTGGTGTTCCTCGGAATGAGAGGCGTCCTTATGCCGCCAAGGGTCTCAATTCCCAAAGTCAGGGGCGTTACGTCAAGCAACAGCAGGTCCTTGACATCGCCGCTTAGCACGCCTGCCTGTATTGCCGCGCCCATCGCAACGCACTCCATCGGGTCAACACCCCTTTCAACCTTGGTACCCAGGATTTTTTCAACAAACTTCTGCATGACAGGCATTCTTGTGGGGCCGCCGACCATTATTATCTTGCCAATGTCGGCAGGCATGAGCTTTGCGTCCGCAAGCGCCTGCTGCAAAGGCTTTTCGCACCTTTTGATTATGGGGTCAACAAGCTGCTCAAGCTTTGACCTTGAAATCTTCATTGCCAAATGCTTAGGCCCGTTTGAATCAGCCGTAACATATGGCAGGTTTATGTCGGTTTCAGCAACCGTTGAAAGCTCAATTTTTGCCTTTTCCGCGGCTTCCTTAAGCCTCTGCATTGCCATAATATCCTTTGTCAAATCAACGGCCTGCTCTTTTTTGAATTCCGCGACAATATAATTCACAAGCGCTGCATCCATGTCAGTGCCGCCAAGCTGTGTATCCCCTGAAGTGCTCTTGACCTCGAAGACACCGTCGCCGAACTCCATTATCGTAACATCAAGGGTTCCGCCGCCGAAATCAAACACCAGGATTTTCTGTTCCTTGCCCTGGTGCTTGTCAATTCCGTAAGCCAAAGAGGCTGCCGTTGGCTCGTTTATTATCCTTATGACCTCAAGCCCAGCAATTTTTCCGGCGTCCTTTGTCGCTTGCCTCTGGTTGTCGTCAAAGTACGCAGGCACTGTGACAACCGCCTTTTCAACCCTGCTGCCCAAAAACTCTTCCGCGTCCTTTTTTATTTTCTGCAGAACAAACGCGCTGAGCTGCTGCGGCGTGTACTCTTTTCCAAATGCTTTGTACTTGAAATCAGTGCCCATTTTTCTCTTGAATGCAGTAAAAGTGTTTGCAGGGTTGCTCACAGCCTGCCTTTTTGCAGGCTCGCCCACAAGAACCTGCCCATCCTTTGTAAATGCAACATAGCTTGGGAATGCCTTGCCGTAAACGCTTGCCCCCTCCGCGCTTGGGACAATGCGCGGCTTTCCAGCCTCCAAAAATGCGGCAGCCGAGTTGCTGGTCCCAAGGTCCACACCTATAGTCTTTGACATTTATATCATCTCCTTTTTTTCAAGCATTTCCTTGTTTTTTATCCGCCGATAAACGGCTGTTCCGGGACAAATTCCTCCGGAACCTCAGTCGGGTTTGGGCCCGGTTTTTTAAAATTCATAATTTGTTCACCTTTACCTTTGCATGCCTCAAAACCCTTCCGTTCAGGGCATAACCTTTCTGCAACTCCTCCAGCACAATATCATCCCCTTTTTTCCCGTCCTTTTCCTGCATTACGCAATCCTCGAGCATTGGGTCAAACCTTTTCCCGATGCACTCAATCTCGCGCAGTCCATGCGCCTTAAGCACTGCAAGCAGCTGCTTTTTGACAAGTAGCATGCCATTCAAAGCATCCTGCTTTGAAACATTCTCCTGCCCCTTTAAATGCCTTTCCCCTGCATCAATGCTGTCAAGCAAAGGCAAAAGCTCTTTCACCAAAGAGGCGTTTGCAAACAAGGCAAAATCAAGCTTCTCCTTTTCAAGCCTTTTTCTGCTGTTCTCAAACTCGGCCTGAACGCGCTGCAACGTTTCCCTGATTTCCTCAAGCTCGCCCTTCACAAAGGCCTCGTGCTTTCCTGCCTCTTTTTCGCTGCAAGCAGCCCCGCCCTTTTTTCCCGGCTCAGTCTTTTCCTGCCCTTCCTTGCAGCCTTCCTCTTTCTTTTCCGGCAGTGCCTTCTCAGCTGATTCTACTTTTTTTTCCGCCTGTTCTTTTTTTTCCATCATAACACCAATGGACAAAAACCCTTAAACAGTCATTTGCCCCCCTAAAAGAGGGGCAAATGACTAAAAGGTTTGAACATTTACATACTTCTTTAAACAAAACCTTTATATTCTTTTCCGCTTCTTTTTGTTTCATGGACAGCGGCAGAAGGGCTTCGTTCAAGATAGTCATCAGGCGGGTTGAAAGGCCGTTTTCCGGCTCGCTTGACAAGGAGCTTGAATGGATTTGCAGTTCGCTCGGCTTCCTTGAGCCAATTGACAGGGACAAGGTTGCGGCTTCTGTCTTCAAGGAAATCGTGCAGGCAACGGAAAAAGGCAAACCTTTGACAAGCACTGCGCTTGCAGAGCGCGTTGACATGAGCAGGGGCAGTGTCGTAAATCACCTGAATAATCTGCAGCGCTCAGGCCTGATTGTAAGGAACGGCCGCCATTACTTTGCAAGAAGCAGGAGCATGTTCAGGACCATTGAAGAAATCGAGGAAGACATTGAAAGGATTTTTGCAAGGATGAAAAAAACCGCGAGGGAAATAGACGAAGAATTCGGGATAAAAGTTGAGGACTAATTTTCCAAAAAGACTTAAATACCCCTTTGTGCCTCTTCTTTTCCATCATGGCTTTTATAAGGGATGTTGACCGTAGCGTAATCAGGAGGGACTGGCGCATTATTTGCATGGTTCTTGCCGAGCTGCTGCTCCTTGCCCTTATTGTGCTCCAGCTTTGGGCCATTTTGGGAATTCACATAAATTTTTATCTTCGGCAGGTTTTCGTAAAGCCAAACGCAAGCCCTGACCAGTTCATAGTGCTTGGCATTGCAATCATTGCCTTTGCAATGCTTTACTTTTTGGTGAAAAAAAGGCAGCCATTGCTTTTCAGTGCGCAGAAAGCCGCACCTTCAATGATAAGGATGGCGGCAAAGGAAAAGCTGCGCAATGCAAAAGAAGACCCGAGGGCTCCGGCACTCCTTGTCATTGACTTCATGTTCGTTGCAACAGTTGTCGTTGCGCTTGTCGCCTACTTTGACCCTGAGCTTGAGCTCATTCCCTGGAGCGGCATTGGCATCGGGCCTCCTTTCACAACAATAATAAACGCCGTAATTGCCCTTGCCGTTCTTGGCCTGTTCTACTGCATGTACCGCTATACAGCAACCTACCGCAAAGAGCGCTGACCATTATGCGAAAGCCAATGTACCCTTCCGAAATAAAGATACATACCCCGCACCTTTCAAGAACGCTTTCAATGGCCGAGGTTGTGTTGTACGGCCTGGGGGTAATCTTCGGCGCAGGCATTTATGCGCTTGTTGGCGAAGCGGCTGGCATAACAGGAAACATGGTTTGGCTTTCTTTCATAATCGCGGCAATGGTCGCCTCTTTCACGGCATTGAGCTACTGCGAATTGAGCAGCATTTTCCCCAAGACTGCGGCTGAATACAATTATGTCAAGCACACCTTCAACAGCGACATGCTTGGCTTCATGATGGGCTGGCTCTCGATTTTTGCCGCAATGCTTGCCATTGCTGCTGTTTCTTTGGGCTTTGCCGGCTACTTTGCGGCATTGTTCGGAACGCCAATACAGCTTACTGCCATTTCATTAATTGCACTGCTTTCAGTTGTCAACCTGCTTGGCATAAAGGAAAGCGCAAGGCTGAATGCAGTGCTTACCGCAGTTTCAGTTCTCGGGCTGCTCATCATAATCGCAATCGGGCTGCCTTTTTTCGGCAGCGTGGATTACTTTGCAACCGCAGTGCCGGGCGAACCGATTTCAACTGCGTTCAACGGCGTTGTGGTGGCAGCCGCCCTGATTTTCTTTGCCTTCATTGGCTTTGAGGACATCGCAAACATAAGCGAGGAAACTGTCAACGCAAGGCATGCCATACCAAAGGCCATTATCATCGCGCTTTCAATCGCAACCGTGATTTACATTCTTGTCTCAATAAGCGTTGTAAGCATAGTGCCCTGGCAGGAACTTGCGGCAAGCAAGGCGCCAATCTCGCTTGTGGCAGGAACAGTTCTCGGCCCTGCAGCCGAAACGATTTTTTCTTTCATTGCATTATTTGCAACCTCAAGCACAGTGCTCATTCTCCTCATAGCCGTGTCAAGGCTGCTTTACGGTATGAGCGAAGGCCATACCTTGCCGCTTGTCATCTCAAGGATTCACAGGAAAACAAAAACGCCTTTTGTTGCAATCGCAATAAGCTCTGTGCTTGCAATGTTTTTCGTGCTTGCCGGCGAGCTAAAGCACGTTGCCTTCATAACAAACTTCACGGTTTTTGCAATGTTTTTCATGGTAAACCTTTCGGTAATAATGCTCAGGTTCACAAAGCCAAAACAGGAACGCCCTTTCAGGATTCCAGGCAGCATTGGCAGCATTCCCATAATACCGCTTTTTGGGGCAATTTCCTGCATTTTTATGATTTCAAGGGTTGACCTTACTGCCGCTATTTTCGGCATAATTGCCCTCTCCCTGAGCATTCCGGCCTACTTCCTGCTCACAAAGCTAAGATAAGCGCAATAAAAGGCGCAAAAAAGCCCTGTTTTTGCCAAAAAACCAAGAAAAACAGTTCCCAAAGTCATTTTTATGCCTTAAACAGGGTTGCCATTTGC
>Ga0265296_1000341_pt1 | contig 78497 bp, 91 predicted proteins | sample MunlanPumphouse1_FD_189073 | JGI IMG/M metagenome (GOLD analysis project Ga0265296, IMG submission 189073) | Groundwater microbial communities from a municipal landfill in Southern Ontario, Canada - Pumphouse #1 | ecosystem: Environmental > Aquatic > Deep subsurface > Groundwater | place...
AGCTGTAAAACAGCGCCTCCTGCATCACCGTCCGTTCGCCCATCATCAGCCGTCTCCCGATAACGGGTACGAATGAATCAGCACCGACCCGTCATTGCAAGCGGGAGTTTTTCAACAGAATATACCCCAAAGCCGCCTTTCGACCTACTGATACTCCACCGTCACCGGGATCCGCCCGCGATAGTCGCCGTCGTCGAGCCCGGCGATCTGGAGCCGGCCGCCGAAGCGGAATATCAGGCGGCCGTCGGCGCCGAGACGCGGCGCCGCCGAAAGATCGGTGACAAGGCCGGTGACGCGCGCGGTGCGGCCATGGCCGCTATCGAGGTCGATGCTTGCGGGAAGGATGACACGCACCTCGGCGCCCGGTTCGCCGCGCACGGTGACCGTGCCGGTCAGCGCGAAGCCGCCGAGGTCGACGACATCGCCGCGCACGCGGCGGGCGCCCGAGGCGGGATCGATTTCGACCTCGCCGCCCATCGCGCCGACCGCGACGCGGCCCATGTCGAGGCGGGTTTCGACATCGACGCGCAGCGGCACTTCGGCCTTGCGCGCCGCGATGCCCGCCGCCTTATCCTGCGCGCAGAGCATGCATTGCGCCGCCGCGGAGGGCGCGGCGCCGAAAGCCAGCGCAAAGCCAAGGAAAAAACGCAGTTGCACATCTTCCCCTTGCCACAGCATGGTTAATCCGTGGTAAAATGGCGCGGCGCCTTATCCGCTGGCCAGCGCCGCGCTTTTGGGTCAAACCCGCGCCATGAGCAGCCATCCGCCCGTCCGGCTCAACGCCCTCGCCACCGCGGTGCCGGGGCACGACATCCATCAGTCGTTCATCGACTGGGCGACGCCGCGCCTCGCCGACCCGCGCATGCGGGCGCTCTTTGCGCGGATGGCGGCCCGATCGGGGATCGACCACCGCTGGTCGGTGCTGCCGCCGACCGCCAGCGGTGGATCGCCTGTCGGCGCGGGCGGATTTTACGACGTCCCCGGCCTGCCGCCGACCTCGGCGCGGATGGCGGCCTATGCCGAACATGCGCCCGGCCTTGCGATGGAGGCGATCGCGGCGCTCGGCGACGCGCTCGACCCGGCGCGCGTCACCCACGTTGTCGTCGCGAGCTGCACTGGCTTCGTCGCGCCCGGGATCGATCAGATCATCGCGCAGCGGTTGGGGCTGCCCGCGTCGGTCGAGCGCGTGCTGATCGGTTTCATGGGCTGCTACGCCGGGGTCACCGCGCTGCGCACCGCGCGGCATATCGTGCGGTCCGAGCCCGGCGCCGTCGTGCTGGTGGTCAGCGTCGAACTGTCGAGCCTGCACCTCTCGCCCGCCGTCGAGGCCGAACCCCTGCTGATGATGCTGCAATTCAGCGACGGCGCGGCGGCGGGGATCGTGTCGGCGGCGCCGGGCGGGCTCGAGCTCGGCGAAGGACGCAGCCTCGCGCTTGAGGACAGCGCGGACCTGATCAGCTGGGACATCGGCGACAAAGGGTTCGAAATGCAGCTGTCGGGCGAAGTGCCCGGGCGGCTGCGCGAAACATTGACCAAGCCCGATGTGCAGCGCGCACTGTTCGGCGAGGCCGGTCCGCCGCCCCTGCTCGCGGTCCATGCCGGGGGGCGCTCGGTACTCGACGCGGTCGAGCATGCGCTTGGCGTTGATCCGGACATCCTCGCCGACAGCCGCGCGGTGCTCGCGCGCTTTGGCAATATGTCGTCGGCGACGATATTGTTCGTGCTCGCCGACATGATGGCGCGCGGCGCGGCGGGCGAGGGGGTCGCGATCGCATTCGGCCCGGGACTCGCTGCCGAAGCGATCCGCTTCACCGCGTCATGAACCCCTTCACCGGCCTTCGTGTCCCGATCGTGCGCGAGGAGGAAATGGACGCCGCCGCGCTGCCGCCCGAACGCTATGCGCGCGTGCTTTCCGACCTGTCGCGGATCAACGGGCTGACGATGGCGCCGCGGCCGACGCTCGGCTTTCTCGACCGGGTGCGGGCGCGCGGTATCGGCGACAGGCCGTGGCGCATCCTCGACGTCGGGTTCGGCGCGGGCGACATGCTCGCACGGATCGCGCGCTGGGGCGAGAAACGCGGGGTGGCGCTCGACCTTGCCGGCGTCGACCTCAATCGCAAGAGCGAGGCGGTGGCGGCGATGCGACTCGGCGCGCGGGCGCGGCTGATCACCGGCGATTACCGCGCGCTCGCGGGGCAGGGGTGGGACATCATCGTCTCCAGCCTCGTCACCCATCATATGACGCCGGCGCAGCGCACCGAATTCCTCCGCTTCATGGAAGGCGAGGCGGCGCGCGGCTGGCTGGTCAACGACCTCCATCGCCAGCGCCTGCCCTTTGCGGGCTTTCCGCTGCTCGCGACTCTCGCCCTCGCCGACCCGATCGTGCGGCGCGACGGACAGCTGTCGGTCGGACGCAGTTTTCGCCGCGCCGAATGGCGGGCGATGCTGGCCGAAGCGCTGCCCGACACGGCCGGCGACTGCCGCATCTTTCGCAGCTTTCCTTATCGGCTTTGCGTCGAGCATATCCGGTGACGCCGTGACGGGGATGGGGACCGGGACCGACGCGATCGTCGTCGGCGCAGGACCCGCCGGGTCGGCCGCGGCGATCGGGCTGGCACGCGGCGGTGCGCGGACACTGCTGCTCGAACGCGCGCGCGAAACGGGCGACGCGCTGTGCGGCGGTTTCTTGAGCTGGCAGACATTGCAGCGGCTCGACGCGCTCGGGATCGAGCGCGCGGCGCTCGGCGGGCAGACGGTTCGCCGCGTGCGCCTGTTCGCGGACCAGCGGTACAGCGAGACCGCGCTGCCCGGCGAGGCGATGGGCGTGTCGCGCCGCCAGCTCGACGGCGCCTTGCAAGCGGCAGCGGTGGCGGCGGGCGCCGCCCTCGAACGCGGCGTCCACGCGACGGCGCTCGAAAGCGGCGCGGTGCAGACACGCGACGGCATGACGCTGGCTGCGCGCTCGATCTTCCTCGCCGCGGGCAAACACGGGTTTCGCGGCTTTCCGCGCGAGCCCGCCGCATGGCAGCGCGCCGACCCCGTGATCGGATTGCGCCTCCGCCTCCCGGCGCATCGCACGCTCGATCGGATGATCGGCGATGCCGTCGAGCTACACCTCTTCGATCGCGGCTATGCCGGGCTGGTGCGGCAGGAGGATGGCAGCGGCAACCTGTGCCTTGCGGTCCACAAGTCGCGGCTCGACGAAGCGGGGGGCGATCCGGCGGCGCTGCTGCGCATGCTGGGGGACAGGCTTCCGCATCTCGGCGAACGGCTGGCGCATGCCGACTGGTCGCGCGCCGTCGATGCGATCGGGCATGTCCCTTATGGCTGGCGCACGCGCGATACCCCGCCAGGCATGTTCCGGCTCGGCGACCAGGCCGGGGTGATCCCAAGCCTTGCGGGCGAGGGCATGGGACTCGCGCTCGCGAGCGCCGAGGCAGCGGTCGCGGCGTGGCGTCACGGCGGCGGCGATGCGGCGCCCGCATTTCAGAAACAGCTCGCGGCGAAGATGACGCGACCCTTTGCACTCGCCAATCTCGTCTGGCGGATGGGCGAAAATCGGCACACAGCGGGGGCCATGACGAGCATGGCGTCCCTTTTCCCATCGATGGTGCGAATGATTTCGCACGCGACGCGGATCGAACCCCGCTAACCGCTCACCCCCTTGCGGGAACGGGGCGCCGCGCCGATATTGGTTCCAACAGCGATGGCCCTCGAAACGGCCATCAACAGGAGATCCGCCATGACCGATCCGAAAACCGAAAAGACTCTCGACCCGATGGCGCATCATGTGCTGCGCGAAGGCGGCACCGAGCGCGCCTTCACCGGCAAATATACCGACCACAAGGGCGACGGCGTCTATCGCTGCGCCGACTGCGGCGAGCCCCTGTTCGACAGCCGTACCAAGTTCGACAGCGGGTCGGGCTGGCCGAGCTATACCGCCCCCGCCGCGGGTGGCGCGGTGACCGAATTGACCGACACCAGCCACGGCATGGTCCGCACCGAAGTGCGCTGCGCCAAATGCGAAGGCCATCTCGGCCACGTCTTCCCCGATGGCCCCGGACCGACCGGGCTGCGCTATTGCATCAACAGCGCGGCGCTTGACTTCGCGGACCGCTCGCCGGATGAGGCGCAGACCGGCGAAGGCTGAAACCTCCTTCCCGGACTGACGCATCAGGGGCGCAGTGAGGGAAGGAACACCGGCTTTGCGCCGTGAAAGACAGCAGGCTTCGTCGAATAAATCGTCATCGTCCAACAAGCGCAGCGGCACGCCCGGCGGCGAGCCGCCGCGTTGGCGCGTGTGGCTGCGCCGCGCCTTTCGCTGGGGTCTCGGGCTTGCGGTCGTCGGCCTCGTCGCGCTGGCGGTTGCGGTCGGCATCGCGGTGCAGCGAATGCCGAGCTTCGAGGAGCTCAAGAAATCGCCCGCGGGGCAGACGATCCGCGTCCGCGCCGCCGACGGCACCGTCTTCCTGTCGCTCGGGCCCAATTATGGCCGCTGGCTGACGCTGCGCGAAACCCCGCAGGTGATGCAGGACGCGATGGTCGCGGTCGAGGACCGCCGCTTTCGTTACCACCCCGGGCTCGATCCCGTCGGCATGGTGCGCGCGGCGGCGGTTGCGATCCAGAACCGTGGCAGCGGCCGGCGCCTGCAGGGCGCATCGACGATCACGCAGCAGCTCGCGCGCAACATCTTCCTGTCGAACAGCTATGATTTCAAGCGCAAGGCGCGCGAAATGATCCTCGCGATGGCGCTCGAATGGAAATTCTCGAAGGACCAGATCCTCGAACTCTATCTGAACAAGGTGTATTTCGGCGGCGGCAGCTATGGCATCGACGCCGCGTCGAACAGTTTCTTCGGGCATAGCGCGACCGAAATGTCGCTGTCCGAGGCCGCCGTCGTCGCGGGCCTCGTCAAGGCGCCGTCGCGTTATTCGCCGACCGCCGACGCGCAGGCCGCGCTCGGCCGCGCCGGGGTGGTGCTCGACGTGATGGTCGATGCCGGGGTCATCACGCGCGCGCAGGCCGACAGCGCAGAACCCGCGAATGTTCAGCTCGCCAAGGAAACCGGACAGAATAGCGCGCGCTATTTCAGCGACTGGGCCTTGCCGCAGCTCGACATGCTGATCGACGAGGGCAGCGAGGCACTCGACGTTTATACCACCATCGATCTGAACATGCAGCGCGCGGCGACCGCGTCGATCCAGGCGAACACGCCGAAGAATGTGCAGGGTGCGCTGGTATCGCTCGACCGCGACGGCGCGGTGCGCGCGATGGTCGGCGGCAAGGATTATGTGTCGTCGAACTATAACCGCGCGACGCAGGCGCTGCGTCAGCCCGGGTCGGCGTGGAAGCTGTTCGTCTATATGGCGGCGCTCGAGGCGGGCTATAAGGTCAGCGACCCGGTCGTCGATGAGCCGGTGACGATCAACGGCTGGTCGCCGCGCAACTCGTCGGGGCGCTTTTCGGGCACGATGGATTTGCGCAGCGCCTTTGCCTATTCGGTCAACACCGTCGCGGCGAAGCTTGGCGACGAGGTCGGCTTTTCGGCGGTCGCCAACATGGCGCGCCGCTTTGGCATCACGACGCCGGTCAACACGCACCCGTCGATGGTGCTCGGCAGCGCCGAGGTGCGCGTGATCGACATGACCGCCGCCTTTGCCGCGGTGTCGCGCGGCGGCGTGTCGGTGCAGCCCTATGGCATCACCAAGGTGACGACCGCGGGCGGCGAGCTGCTCTATCAGCGCCCCGCCGAGCGCGGGACCACGCTGGTCGACAATTGGGTCGCGGCGGGCATCACCGACCTGCTCCAGACCGCGGTCAACACCGGCACCGGCAAGGCTGCACAGATCGGCCGCCCCGTCGCGGGCAAGACGGGGACGACGTCGAGCAACAAGGACGGCTGGTTCCTCGGTTTTTCGAGCGGGATCACGACCGGCGTGTGGATGGGCCGTGACGATGCCAAGGCCGTCGGCGGACTGCAGGGCGGCCGCGCGCCCGCGAAAGCCTTTGCCGATTATATGCGCGTCGCGGTCGCGCGGCGCCCCGTCGAACAATTCGACACCGAAGTCGTGCTGCCCGAATGGCAACTCGAGGACGAGGGCGAAGCCTATATGGGCGAGCCGGGCCAAGAGGGCTTGGTCGACGAGAATGGCATGCCGATCGAGCTGCCTTATGACAGCCGGCCGCCCGAGGGAGCGGACCCGACACCGCCGCCGCCGACCGAAGAAGGGCCGGTGCTCGACCAGCAATGGATCGAGGAGCAGACCGGGCGGCGGCCGCCGGCCGACAACGGCGCGGCGCCCAAGAATGGCGGTCAGCCCAAGATCGTGACGGTGCCGAAAACCGCACCGCCGGTCGTCAAGGCGCCCCCGCCGCGATCGCAACCCCAATCGCAACCGGGCGATTTCGACTAGCGCTCACTGGGGGCTCAAGCCGTGAAGCGGTAGCGGTGGAGCGCGCGTCCTTCGCGGCGCAGCCAGCCGCGCGCCGCGGCGACATCGCCATCGTGCAGTGCGTCTACGAGCGCGTGGAAGGCTGCGCCATGGTCCATATGCCGAAGGTGCGCGACCTCGTGCGCGACCGTCGCACGCCGAACATGATCGGGCGCCATGACGAGCCGCCAGCTGTAGCGGAGGTCGCCGTCGTGCGTGCAGCTGCCCCAGCGGCTGCGCGGATCGCCGACGCCGACACGGCCGACCGACAGGCCCGCGACAGCAGCGATTTCGCGGCTTTCGCGCTCCATCAGACCCAGCGCCTGTCCCTTAAGCCAGCGTTCAATGCGCCGACCCACGGTTTCGAGCGGACCGCCGACGTGCAGGCTATCATCGCCGAGGCGGATTGCGCGCGGCGCGGTCGCGGTCCAGTCGATATGACGCGCGACGCCAAAAACGGGCACCGAGGCGCCCGGACCGACGATGACCGGCAGCGCCGCCTTGCCGACCTGTTCGACGAGCCACGCCTGCTGTTCGCCGGCCCATTTCAACGCCGCGCGTTCGTTGGTGCGGCGTGGAACCGTCAGCCGCAATTCACCGCGCGCACCGTCGAAAACGAGCCGGTAGCGCCGCGACTGCGCGTGCCGGACGACACGCACCGGCCAGGCTTCGTCGCCAACCCAGATGTGCGGCCCGTCGGGCGCGAAGTCAGACGATGCGTTCGACAAGATGATTCTCAAACGGCCCCGCGACATCCTCACCGACCGTCCAGCCGACGATCGACTCGCCCGCACGGTGCACCGCATCGCGATCGCCGCAGACGAGATAATGCCAGTCGGGCAGCGGCTCGCCCTCGGCGCGCAGGCGATAGGCGCAGGTCTGCGGCAGCCATTCGATGTCGGCGACCTTGGCCTTGGTCAGCGTCAGGCAATCGGGAACATGGCGGCGGCGATGCTTGTAATCGCCGCAGCGCGCGGTTTTGAGGTCGAGCAGGCGGCAGGTGACGTTGGTCGGATAGATGCGGCCCGTATCCTCATCCTCCAGCTTGTGGAGGCAGCATTTGCCGCAGCCGTCGCACAACGCTTCCCATTGCCCCGCGTCGAGAGTGGCAAGCGGCGCTTCCCAGAAGGGGCGCCCGCCGGCCGTCACTTGACCCACTTCGCCAGCTCGGCCGAGACCTTGTCGGGCGCGCCCTCGTCGACGTCGGTCGATGGATCGTCGAGCGGGAGCAGCGCGACCGGCTTGCCGACGGGATCCATCAAAAATGCGAGCTGGCTGTGCGCCATCAGATAGCGGTCGGGCGCCGAACCCTCGACCTTGTTATAGGTCACGACATAGGCTTTTGCGACCGCCGCAATCTGTTCGGGGGTGCCGGAGAGGCCAAGCAGGCGCGGATGATAGCGCGCGACGAAGGGCTTCAACGCCTCGGATGTATCGCGCGCCGGATCGACGGTGATGAAAAGCGGCTGTACCTTCGCGCCGCGCGCCGCATCGGCCTTTTCAAACTGCGACAGGCCGCGCATCAGTTTTTGCAGGTCGACCGGGCAGATGTCGGGGCAGAAGCTGTAGCCGAAATAGACGAGACGATATTTGCCCGCGAAATCGGTATCGCGCACGGTCTTGCCATATTGGTCGGTGAGCGTGAAAGCGCCGCCGATGCGCGCGCCTTCGAGCGGCGGTTTGGCTGCGGGCGCATCGCCGCCGGCGCTGCAACCCGCGAGCGCGGCGCCAAAAGCGATCATCAGGCTTGCGCGGACGAACCTTTGTCCCATATTTGCGATATTCATCATCTGGCCAGCCTTGATCGGCTAGCCTCGGAAAATCAACCATTGTCGTCGCGTCAGCGGCGGACAAATTGCCCCAGGGGTCGCCCAGACATGTTCCGACGCGCGGAATTCCGCCTTGCCGCTTTCCTCGCCCTGCTGGTCGCGGCGACGGGCCTTTTGTTCAGCCCCGCGCAGGCGCAGTTCCGCGGCGGCTATGCCTTTTTGCAGGCGGTCGAAAGCCGCGACGGAACCAAAGCGACCGAAGCGCTGAAGGACGATCCGTCGTTCATCAACACGCGCAATCCCGACACGGGCCAAACGGCGCTGATCATCGTCACCAAGCGCCGCGACATCAGCTGGCTGCGCTTCCTGCTCGCCAAGGACGCCGATCCGTCGATCGGCGACCGCCAGGGCGTAACCCCGCTGATGCACGCCGCGCTGATCAATTTCACCGACGGCGCCGAAGAACTGCTCAAGGACAAGGCGCCTGTCGACCAGGCCAACCGGCGCGGCGAAACCGCGCTGATCCTGGCGGTGCAGTCGAAGAATGTCGCCATGGTCCGCCTGCTCGTCAAGCGCGGCGCCAACCCCGACAAGGCCGACCATGTCGCCGGCATGTCGGCCCGCGCCTATGCCAAGCGCGATGACCGCACTGGACAGATTGTCGCGTTGCTCGACGCCAAGCCCGACGGCCCGGTCCGCGACCTCGGCCCGACATTCGGACCCAATTGATCAACGAAATGTGATATCCTGATTGACAATCACATTATGATGTGAGACATGACCTTCATGTCACCACAACTCATCGATCGCATCCGCGCCATCGTCGACGACGGGACCATGTCCCGTTCGGGTCTCGCCCGTGCCGCAGGCCTCCACGCCAACAGCCTGCGCGACCTCGATTCGCCCGGCTGGAACCCCACCGCCGAAACGCTGCGCAAGCTCGAAAACTGGCTCGCGAACGGCAGCGACCTGTCGCCGATGGCCACGCCAGAGGAAATCATCGCCGAGGCGCGCAACGGCCGCATGTTCATCCTCGTCGATGACGAGGACCGCGAAAATGAGGGCGACCTGGTCATCCCGGCGCAGATGGCGACGCCTGACGCGATCAACTTCATGGCGACGCACGGCCGCGGCCTGATCTGCCTGACGCTGACCAAGGCCCGCGTCGATACGCTCGGGCTCGAATTGATGAGCCGCCAGAACGGCACGCGGCACGAAACCGCCTTCACCACCTCGATCGAAGCGCGCGAGGGCGTCACCACGGGCATTTCGGCGGGCGACCGCGCGCGCACCGTCGCGGTCGCTATCGATGCGGGCAAGACCCGCGACGACATCGTCACGCCGGGCCATATCTTTCCGCTGATCGCGCGCGACGGCGGCGTGCTCGTCCGTGCCGGTCATACCGAAGCGTCGGTCGATATCGCGCGGCTCGCCGGACTGAATCCCTCGGGCGTGATCTGCGAGATCATGAACGACGATGGCACGATGGCGCGGCTCGACGATCTCATCCCTTTCGCGCGGCGCCACGGGCTGAAGATCGGGACGATCGCCGACCTGATCGCTCATCGCAGCCGCAGCGACCGGCTGGTCGAATGCGTGTCCGACGATCCGTTCGAATCGGACTATGGCGGCGAATGGCGGCTGAAATCCTATCGCAACAAGATCGACGGCACGGTCAATCTGGTGCTGCAAAAAGGGCCGGTAAATCCCGAGGGCGTGACCTTGGTCCGCATGCACCCCGTGTCGATCTTCGACGACATCATGGGCCGTCCGGGTCCGAAGAAGCGCCGCTTGCAACGTTCGATGGACGCGATCGGCGAAGCCGGTTCGGGCGTGATCGTGATGCTGATGCGACCGCTCCCCGGATCGGCGGATGCCGATGCGACCCCCGCACCCAGCGGCGGAATGGACCTGCGGACCTACGGGATCGGCGCGCAGATCCTCGCCGACCTTGGCGTCCATGCGATGGAACTGCTCACCCCCACCCACAGTAATATCGTCGGTCTCGAAGGCTATGGCCTGTCGGTCGTCGGCGAACGCCCCATTCCCGGAGAGGCGTGACCGGGCGGTGAGCCAGTCGCTGGGCATCGGCTTCGCGCTTGTCGCCGCACTGACCACCGCCTCCTCTCACGCCCTGCTAAAATCGGGCGAGGATCAAGCCGCGGTTCGTGCGCTGTGCGGCGCAACATGGGCTGGCGCCGCCGCCATCCCGCTGATGTTCATTGGTTTGCCCGCTCCGGCGATGCTGCCGTGGCTCGGCGGCGCGGTAGTCCTGCACAGCGTCTATTCGCTCGTGTTGACGCGCTCTTATGCGCTTAACGACTTTTCGGTAGCCTTTCCGATTGCGCGCGGAACGGCGCCGCTCATCGCAACGGTCGGCGGCGCATTGTTGTTCAGCGAAATTCCCGGTTTCGGAGAGATTGCCGGTGTCGCTGCCATCTGTGCCGGGATATTGTCGCTATCGGCCGGCGGTCGCATCGGGACCGCCGGGCTCGTCGCCGCACTGACGGCAGGAACCCTGACCGCTGCCTATACAATCGTCGATGCGGGCGGGATGCGGGCGAGCGAGGGTGTTCTTCCCTTTCTCTGCTGGTTCTTCTTCGCCACCGGGATAGCGCTGGTGATCCAATTCCGGGCGTTGGCGGGACCCACCGCCGCCAAGCGCATGCGGAACAATCTGCGGCCAGGCTTGGCGGCTGGCTCCCTCGCCATCGTCAGCTTCGGTTCGACGCTTGTCGCTCTTCGGTACGCGCCCGTTGCCGTCGTCAGCGCGCTGCGCGAGACATGTATCCTGGTCAGCATAGTGATAGCCTGGATCGCCATGAAAGAGCGCATCACGCCGCACAGCCTGACGGCCGCCATCTTGATTGCCGCAGGGACATTGCCTTTGCTGCTTTCGCATCTTTCCCCATCCACCTAAGGAGGCCGTCATGGCACATGTTCTGATCGTCGAAGCCCGCTTTTATTCCCACCTCAATGACATGCTGCTGGACGGCGTGCTCAGCGCGCTCGACGCCGCAGGACATAGCCACGATACGGTGACCGTCCCCGGCGCGCTCGAAGTGCCCGCGGCGATTTCGCTCGCCGCCGACAGCGGGCGGTACGACGCCTATGTCGCATTGGGCGTGGTGATCCGCGGCGAGACCTATCATTTCGAGGTCGTGTCGAACGAAAGCGCGCGCGGTATCATGGCGTTGACGCTCGATGGCCTCGCGATCGGCAACGGCATCCTCACCGTCGAGAATGAGGAACAGGCGCTTGCGCGCGCCGACAAGACGCGCAAGGATAAGGGCGGCGAAGCGGCGAAGGCCGCGCTCGCCATGCTCGCGCTGAAGGAACAATTCGGCATTGGTTGATCGCCCGCCCCCCAGCCGTTTTTCCGTCGTCGAACGCGGCGGGCGGCTGGTGGTGATCGACAAGGAAACCGGACAGACGCCGCTGAGCGCGGCCGAACGCATGGATCTTCACAACCGCAAGATGGGGATCGAGCCGATCCGGCCGGCGAAGACACCGGCGAAGACAGGCGCCGCCCCCGATATGTCCGCTGCGGCGCGCGCCGAATCGGGGCTGAGCGCGCGGCCCGCGCCGGCGCAGCAAAAGGCGATGCCCGCCGCAGCGGCGAACAGCGGCAGGGACCGCATGGCCGCCGCCATCGCCGAGCACAACAAGCGGCCATGGACTCCGGAACAGAACGATCGGCCCGCCCCGGCCGCCAACCCCGCGCCCGCACGAATCGCTGCCGGCGCCGCGCCGCAAGCCGGCGGCCGCAAGACGATCGTCACCGGCAAATGGTGGGATGCGAAGGGACCGCGCACGATCGAGCTCGGCGCCAAGGGTCAGGCCGAACTGACCGGCGGCTTCATGTTCCTGTTCTTTGGATTGGTGATCGCGGCGATCGTCGCGGCCTTTGTCGAGCCGCTGATCCTCTTTGTCGGCGCCTTTGTACTGTTCCGCTTCGGCGGCAATGTTCTCGGGCCGATCGGCGCCGCGATCATCGACAAGGCGATTGCCGAAAAGGGATGATCCGGACGGCACGGCGCCGCCCGGACCATGGACATCTTACGCCGTTTGCAGCGCCGGATAGTCGGTGTAGCCCACGGGACCCGGCGCATACCAGGTCTGCGGATTGTCGGCCGCCCATTCGGCGCCGTGCCGGATCCGCTCGACAAGGTCGGGGTTGCCGATGAACGGCCGGCCAAAGGCGATCGCGTCGGCGGTGCCGTTCGCAAGCGCCTCTTCGGCCAGCGCGACATCATAGTCGCTGTTCAGGATCAGCGGGCCCTTGAACGCGGCGCGGATCGCGGGTGACTGCTTGGGCACGTCGGTGCGGCCGAAGGTGCCGTCAGGGCCGGGCTCGCGCAGTTCAAGGAAAGCAATGCCGAGCGCATCGAGCGCCGCGGCGGCCGCCGGGAACAGCCGTTCGGGGGCGCTGTCGTCGACGCCCTGCGTGTCGCCGTTGGGCGAAAGACGCACCCCCACACGGCCGGCACCCCAGACCGAGATCAGCGCTTCGGTGACTTCGCGGAGCAGGCGGATGCGATTCTCGATCGGACCGCCATAATCATCGTCGCGCAGGTTGCTGCCGTCGCGCAGGAACTGGTCGATCAGATAGCCATTGGCGCCGTGCAGTTGGACGCCGTCGAAACCGGCGCGCTTCGCATTTTCGGCCGCCTTCACATAATCGGCGATCACGCGCGGGATTTCGCCGAGTTCGAGCGGACGCGCGACTTCATATTCGAAGCGGCCGGCCGGCGTGTGTGCCTTGCCCGGCGCCTGCGTCGCCGACGCCGAAACGGGCGGCTTGCCGTCGTTGAACACCGAATGGACGACGCGGCCCATGTGCCAGAGCTGCGCGACGATGCGCCCGCCCGCGTCATGCACGGCGTCGGTCACCGGCTTCCAGCCTTCGAACTGCGCGTCGGTCCACAGGCCCGGCGCGCTCGGCCAGCCGAGGCCCTCCTGCGAAATGCCAGTGGCTTCGGAAATGATCAGCCCCGCCGACGCGCGCTGACGATAATATTCGCGCGCGAGCTCATTCGGCACAAAGCCGGGTCCGGCGCGGCCGCGCGTCAGCGGCGCCATGACGATGCGGTTGGCGGCGTCGATCGCGCCCAATTTGATCGGATCGAATAGGGATACGGCCATGTTTCCTCCACGTTTCACTTTGCGTTTCGTTTTTTAGTGGCGCCCCCACCGGTCGCCGCTATGGCCCGCGAAGCTATGGACGCAGCGGTGCCGGCACAATGGTACGTAGCAAAAGAAAATCTAAATGACAGCGAAGATGGACAGTATCGACGCGGCGCCCGACGCCGGCAACAGGGCCGGGCGCTGGGCGTTCGCGGCGCTGATCGGCGGCAATGTCGCGCTGTCGCTCGGCGCGATGCTCGTGCGGATGGCCGATACCGGCCCGACCGCCTCGGCCTTCTGGCGGATGACGCTCGCGCTGCCGTTGCTGCTGATCTTCGCGTGGCGCGAGACGGGCGGACGGATGCCGCCGCGCCCCGCGGTATTGATTGCCGCCGCCGCCGGCATCTTCTTCGCGCTCGACCTTGCCGCCTGGCACCTCGGCATCCTGCAGACGAAAGTCGCCAACGCGACGCTGTTCGGCAATTGCGCCAGCCTGCTGCTCGTCCTCTGGACGATCTTCCTGACCCGCGAAATGCCGCGCGGCTGGCAGGCGGCGGCGATTCTGCTCGCCTTTTCCGGATCGGCGCTGCTCATGGGGCAGAGTTACGAGCTGTCGCCCGACTATCTCGTCGGCGACCTGCTCAGCCTGCTCGCGGGGGTGCTCTACACGGGCTATGTCATCCTGATGCAGCGCGTGCGCGATACGCTCGCGCCATGGACCGCGCTCGCCATTGCCTCCGTGGTCTGCGTCCCGATCCTGCTCGGCACCGCGCTCGCGCTCGGTGAAACGGTGATGCCGCAAAACTGGACGCCGCTCATCCTGCTTGCATTGGTCAGCCAGGTGATCGGGCAGGGGCTGATGATCTGGTCGCTGCCGCGTTTCTCGCCGCTGGTGATCGGGCTGACCCTGCTGATCCAGCCCGCCTTCGCCGCGCTCACCGGCTGGATCGGGTTCGGCGAGACGCTGTCGGCGATCGACATTTTCGGCGGGATGATGGTCGGCGCGGCGCTGGTGCTGATCCGGTTGCCGAACCGTGCGGCGCGGCCTATCTGAAGCTATGGCTTCAATCCTTCCCGCCGACCCGACCCTCGACGAGATTCGCGCCGCGCTCGCGCCGCTGATCGCGGCATCGGCGGCGTTCGACGGCTTTGGCGACGCCGCGCTCGCCGATACGGCGGCGCGCGTCGGCATCGACGCCGACATCGCGCGCCTCGCCTTTCCCGGCGGCGGCCGCGACATGGTCGATGCCTGGTTCGCCGAGATCGACGCGGCGATGGAAGCGCGCTGGCCCGCCGAAAAACTAGGCACGCTGAAGATTCGCGAGCGCATCACGACGCTGGTCGAGACGCGCATCGACCTGCTCGCTGGAACCCGCGAATCGCTACGCCGCGCATTGGCGTTGCTCGCGCTGCCGACCAATACGCCGCACGCCGCCAAACTCGGCTGGCGCGCCGCCGATCATATGTGGCGGCTCGCGGGCGACACTGCGACCGATTATAATCATTACAGCAAGCGCGCGATCCTCGGCGCCGTCTATAGTTCGACGATGGCGGTGTTCCTGAACGACGAGAGCGAAGATCTGGCCGATACGCGCGCCTTCCTCGCGCGCCGGATCGACCAGGTGATGCGATTCGAAAGCTGGAAGCACCGCCGCGCCGCGCGCAGCATCGAACGACCGAGCCTCGCGCGCTTCGTCGGACGGCTGCGCTATCCGGGGCGCTGACGCGTTTCGATAAAGGACTGGCGTCCCGCGATCGATATTGATAATCGCTCGCAAATGAATCCTTTGCTCGAAAATATATTGGATCGGGCGCCGCTGGGCGTCGCGGTGCGGATCGCCCGCATCGATTGGGCCGCGATGTCCGAGGACGAGGGGCGCCGCTTGCGCGAATTCGGCCTGATGGAGGGATGCGAAGTCACCCCGCTCCACCGCGGCAGCATCTTTTCGCGCGATCCGCTGGCGCTCACCGTCGGACGCATGAAGGTGATCATTCGCGCGAGCCAGGCCGCGGCGATCGAAATCGAGCCTGTCGCATGACCGGCGCGATTCCCTCGATCGCGCTCGTCGGCAATCCCAACGCCGGGAAATCGAGCCTGTTCAACGCACTGACCGGCGCGCGGCAAAAGATCGCCAACTATCCCGGCGTCACCGTCGAGCGGAAGGCGGGGCACGCGAGCTTTGCCGACGGCCGCCCGATCTCGCTGATCGACCTACCCGGCACCTATAGCCTGACCCCCGCAAGCCTCGACGAAGCGGTAACGCGCGACGTCGTGCTCGGCAGGCAGGACGGCGAAAAGCGTCCCGACGCGCTGATCGTCGTGCTCGACGCGGCGAACCTCGACAATCATCTCTGTTTCGCGCTCGAACTGCTTCAACTTGGTCTGCCGACCGTCGTCGCGCTCAACATGCTCGACCTTGCGACACGCGACGGGCTGACGCTCGACGCCGCACGCCTGTCGAAGGAACTCGGCGTGCCCGTCGTGCCGACGGTCGCGGTGCGCAAGCGCGGGCTCACCGAATTGCTCGTCGCGGTCGATGGCGCGATCCGGTCGCACGCCGCGGGCGAGGTCGCGCTACCTGCCGAAGCCAACGACGCCTCGCTGCGCCGGCGCGCGCGCACGATCGCGCGCGCCGCGATCCTCAGCGAGACGCCGGTGCGCCGCTGGACGCAGCGCGTCGACAATGTCGTGCTGCATCCGATCGCGGGGATGATCATCCTGCTCGCGCTGATGTTCATCATGTTCCAGGCGGTCTACGCCTGGGCCGGCCCGCCCGCCGACGCGCTCGAAGGGCTCGTCGGGGTGCTGCAGGGCTGGGTGGTCGACAATATCCCGCAGAATTTTCTGCGCGACCTGGTGGTCGAAGGGCTGCTCGCCGGCGTCGGCGCGGTCGTCGTCTTCCTGCCGCAGATTTTGATCCTCTTCCTCTTCATCCTGCTTTTGGAAGCATCGGGCTATATGACGCGCGCCGCCTTCCTGATGGACGGGTTGATGGGCAAGGTCGGATTGTCGGGGCGCGGCTTCATCCCGCTCCTCTCAAGCTTCGCCTGCGCGGTTCCCGGTATCATGGCGACGCGCGCCATCCCCGACGAGAAGGACCGGTTGACGACGATATTGATCGCGCCCTTGATGACCTGTTCGGCTCGGCTCCCCGTCTATGCGCTGATCATCGCCGCCTTCATTCCGAATCGCGGCGTCGGCGGCACCGGCGTCGGGCTGCAGGGACTCGTGCTTTTCGGCCTCTATCTCGCGGGCATCGTCGGCGCGCTCGTCGTCGCTTGGGCGTTGCGCCGCACGGTGGCGAAGGGCGCGGGCGCCGGCTTCATGATGGAAATGCCGCGCTATCAGATGCCGCAACTGCGCGACATCGCGCTCGGCCTGTGGCAGCGCGCGTGGATCTTCCTCCGCCGCGCCGGCACGATCATCGCGATGACCACCGTCGTGCTGTGGCTGCTCTTGACCTTTCCGCAGGCGCCCGAAGGCGAGAGCCAGGTCGAATATAGCGTCGCCGGCCGCATCGCGAGCGGGCTGGAAGTCGTCGTCAAACCGATCGGCTTCAACCACGACATCGCGCTCGCGCTGATCCCCGCGATGGCGGCGCGCGAAGTCGCGGTGTCGGCGATGGCCACGGCCAATGCCATCGACGCCGATGGCGACGAGGATGCGATGGCGCAATCGCTCGGCGAACGGCTGCAGGGCAAGTGGAGCCTCGCCACCGCGCTCGCCTTCCTCGCCTGGTTCGTCTTTGCGCCGCAGTGCATTTCCACCATCGCGATCACCCGGCGCGAGACCAATGGATGGAAATGGCCGATGTTCATGGTTGGCTATTTGTTCCTGCTCGCCTATGCCGCTGCCGGAATCACTTACTGGACAGCCGTCGCCTTCGGACTAGGCTGATCCTCCACATTTTCTAGCGGAGCGGAGCGGCAATGGCTGGCAGCGTCAACAAGGTAATTTTGATCGGCAACCTCGGCGCCGATCCCGAAATCAAGTCGTTCCAGAACGGCGGCAAGGTCGCGAATCTCCGCATCGCGACGTCCGAGCAGTGGAAGGACCGGATGACCGGCGAGCGCAAGGAGCGCACCGAGTGGCACCAGGTCGTGATCAACGGCGAAGGGCTGATCGGCGTCGTCGAACGCTTCCTGAAAAAAGGCTCTAAAGTTTACATCGAGGGTAGCCTGCGTACGCGCAAATGGCAGGACCGCGACGGCAACGACAAATATACGACCGAGATCGTGATCGCCGGGATGGGCGGCACGCTGACCATGCTCGACGGCGCGCCGGGCGGCGGCGGGTCGCGCGGCGCCAGCGGCGGCGGTGACGAATGGAGCGGCGGTTCGTCGGGCGGTGGCTCGGGTGGCGGCTGGAACCAGGGCGGCGGCGGTTCGTCGGGCGGTTCGTCCGGCGGCGGTTCGGGCGGCGGCGGCGGACGCCCGCCGTTCGACGACGATCTGGACGACGACGTTCCGTTCTGAGGACGAATTCTAAGCGATGACGGATATGATCACCGCCGCGGATGTCGCGCGCGGCGTGTGTCGGCTGTTCGCGCAGGCGGGCCTGGTCGCGATCCCCGAGGTGCCGCTGCCCAACGGGCGGCGCACCGACCTGACGGCGATCGACGCCAAGGGCCAGATCATCATCGTCGAGATCAAGGTCAGCCGCGCCGACCTGCACGGCGACGGCAAATGGCCCGACTATTGCGACTGGTGCGACCGCTTCTACTGGGCGCTCGCGTCGGGGCTCGACCCCGCGATCCTCGAGACCGAAGGCTATCGCCGCGAAACATCGGGGCTGATCGTCGCCGACCGTTACGGCGCGGCGGTCGTGCGCGAGGCGGCGAGCTGCGACCTCGCGCCCGCGCGGCGCAAGGCCGAGCTGTTGCGCATCGGGCGGCTGGCGATGCGGCGGTCGATGATAGCGGCCGATCCCGAGCTGGCGGCGGGGTGGATCGAGGGTTAGCTGCGGTCGATCCGGGCCGAATCAAAGCCCGCTTCATATTGCGGCGCGGAATCGCTGATGCAGACCCAAGGCGCTTTGGATCCAACGAAAATATGGGCCGCATAGCCGCGAAAGCCCGGATCGTCGTCGAGCAGGCCCGCCGGCACAAAGAAAAACTTGCCGTTCTCGTCACTTAGCGGCGCCGGACTGCCGCATCGCCGACAGAAATGCGACGTCCAGCCCCGGCCCTCGGGAACGGCGAAACGTTCGATCCAGTCCTCGCCCGCCAGCCAGCGGAAACCGGCGGCCGACGCATAAAAGACGGCATTGCCGTCCGTGCCCGATACCTTGCGGCATTTGGAACAATGACATTGGCCGGCGGGGCCGAATTTTCCGTCGATTTCGAAACGGATTTCGCCGCACAGACAGGAACCCCGTATCGCCGTTATCATCGCGAACCTTCCTTCCCCGTTTGCGGCGCCCCTTATCCCCGCGCCCGCATCCGCGCGAGATAACGCGCGAGAATATCGATCTCGAGATTGACCGGGCGCCCCGCCGCAGCCTCGTTCAGCGTCGTCATCTCCTGCGTATGCGGGATGATGTTGAGCGTGAAATGCGCCTCTCCATTCGCCTGATCGATCACTTCGTTGACCGTCAGCGAGACACCATCGACGGTGATCGAGCCCTTCGGCGCGATATGCGGCGCGAGCGATGCGGGTGCAGCCACCGTGACCGTGACGCTGTCGCCGACGGGTACGACCGACACGATGCGGCCGATGTCGTCGACATGGCCGGTGACGATATGCCCGCCAAGCTCGTCGCCGATCTTGAGCGCGCGTTCGAGGTTGAGGCGGCGCCCCTGGTCCCACATCCCCGGCGCGGTGCGCGCGAGCGTTTCGCCGCTCGCGTCGATCGCGAACCAGCCGCCGGGCCCGTTGCTGCCGTCATCGACGCCCTTTTCAACGACAGTGAGGCACGCGCCCGAGCAGGCGATCGAGGCGCCGATGTCGATGCTGCCGACATCATAGGCGGTGTCGATGACGAGCCGCGTATCGCCGCGGTCCTCGCGGCTGCGGATGGTGCCAATGTCGGTGATGATGCCGGTGAACATGGGGTGCGTTATCCTTCTCTGACGCGCTCGTAGACGTCGAGCCGGTCGCTGCCAAGCAGGCGGCTGTCGGCAAGGCGCCAGCGGCCGTGCGCGTCGGCCAGATCGGTCAGCCCGATGTCGGTGAGCGCGGGTTTGCCGCCGCCGATCAGGATCGGCGCGCGATAGAGCAAAAGCCGGTCGACACGGTCGGCGGCGAGGAAGGCCGACGCCGCGCCCGCGCCACCCTCGACCAGGATCGAATCGACGTCGTCGATCGCTTGCGGAGAGGCGATGGCGGTCCAGCCCTCGGGCGCTTCACCGCTGGTGAGCAGCAGTTTTTTCGGGCTGCGGCCCTCGAGCCCTCGCAGCCGCACATCGAGCCGCGGCGCATCCGCCGCGAGCGTCCCGCGCCCGACGAGGATCGCCTGATGGTTCGCGCGTTCGAGATGGCCGTGCGCGCGGGCGCGCGCGCCGGTGATCCAGCGGCTCGATCCGTCGGCGCGGGCGATGCAGCCGTCGAGCGAGGTCGCGAGCTTGAGCGTGACGAACGGCCGCCCATCGGTGTGCCGCGTCCACCACGGCGCCATCGCGGCGCGGGCTTCGGCGGGTAGGACATTGAAGATGACCTCGATCCCCGCCGCCTGCAACCGCGCGATGCCTTTGCCGTCGGTGCGCGGATCGGGATCCTGCGCGGCGATCACGACGCGCGCGATACCCGCCGCGATCAGCAAATCGCTGCACGCCAGCCCGCGCGGGCTCGCATGCGCGCAGGGTTCCAGCGTGACATAGGCGGTCGCGCCGCGCGCCGCCTCGCCCGCCGCCGCGAGCGCCATCGCCTCGGCATGCGGCCGGCCGCCCGCCTGCGTCCAGCCACGCCCGGCTACCTTGCCATCCTTGATCAGTAGGCAGCCGACATTGGGGTTGGGTGCCGACGCCGGGCGGCCGCGACGCGAGAGCGCGATGGCGACCGCCATCCAGTCGGCATCGGCGGGGCCACGCTGCATTCGGTCAGTCGGCAGCTTTGGGCTGCGCGCCGCGCGCCGCGCGCTCGGCGAGCGTCGAGCGCGTCGCCACCGGCTCGGGCTTTTTCTTCGCCGCGGCGGCCGCTTCTTCGCCCAGCGTCTCGCGCGTCACCTTGTCCGCCTCGGCCGAATCATATTCGATGCCGAGACTGTCGGCGAAGCGCTGATATTCGGCGCGCTTCTGGGCGTTGTGCAGCGTCGTTTCCTTGGCGCGTGCAACCCAGTCGGCGCGGATCTCGGCAGCGCTGCGGTTCGCGGCCCAATTTTCGAAATAGATGATCTGCTCCTTGGGCTTTTCATAAGGGATCAGATATTTCTCGACCCCGGTGAAGATAAGCCAGGTCAGCGCCAGCGCGACGCCCCAGATCGCCCAGCGGTGCGGGCGGGGTTCGCGGACATAGGCCCAGAAATCGGACAGGCCGCCGCCGACATCCATTTTGTTGAACATTCCCATCATCCCAATTTAGGCGATGTCGCGGCAATTTGCGAGGGGAAGCGACGCCCTCAAGGATGCCGCGAGGATTGCGCCAGATGAAGAATGTTAGCGTTCTCGATTGCAAAAAATGCAATAGCAGATGTCTATTTCGCAGTTGCAACATTTTTGGTGCGGTGCAATATGAGCATGCCTTTTAGGCATCCTCTCCCAAAACTTTCACGGGCCACCTTCGGGTGGCCCTTTTTTTTGCGCATTTTTTGGGCTCAAAACCTGACTTTTTTAGTCGAGAAATGCGATCCGGTTCGAATCGGGCGGCCGCGAATCAGTCCTGTGTGGGGGTCCGCGCTTCGAATCGCCGGACTTCGGCAATAAAGCTGCCCGGCAGTGGCGTCGGCGTCCCACTGTCGGTGTCGAGATGGGCGTAGCTGATCTCGATATCGGTGAGCCGTTCATTTGCGCGGAAAATCCCACAATGGACCGTGAAGCTCGTTCGCCCGAAGCGGCTGATTCGCGCCGCGATCGTGATCAGTTCGTCGAGTCGCGCAGCGGCGTGATAGTCGATCTCGCAATGCGTCTCGTGAATATCTGTACCATATTGGTGAAAATATGGCCCGGGCTGTCCTTCGCCAAGCGCCCGGAAATATTCGGTCACGCCGATGTCGGCGTAGACGAGATAATTGGCGTTGAAGACGATATTCTGGCCGTCGATCTCGTTGAAACGGACGCGGACGCGCTCCTGCACACGGAAATCGGCGAGCGGGACGTCGCTGCGAAGGTCGGTCATGCCGACCTCAAGCCGCGAGCGCGGCGGGGGCGCGGTCGAGCGGCGCGCACGCGGCTTCGAGCCAGCCATGATCGTCGCCGGTCATTCCGGGCGCGAGCTTTTCGAACACCGCGGCATGATAGGCGTCGAGCCAGTCGGCCTCGGCGCCCGACAGCAGCGCGGCATCGACGAGGTTCTGCGCGATCGGGGCGAAGGTGATCGTCTCGAACCCCAGCATATCTTCTTCGGCGCCGTCGATGTTTTGCGGCACCACGATCACCAGATTTTCGATGCGGATGCCAAACGCGCCCGCCTTGTAATAGCCGGGCTCGTTCGAAAGGATCATGCCCGCGTGCAGCGGCTCCTCGGTCCCCGCCTGCCCGCCTGACGGCTTGGCGATGCGCTGCGGCCCTTCGTGGACCGCCAGATAAGCGCCGACGCCGTGGCCGGTGCCGTGCGCATAATCGACCCCGTCGGCCCACAGATATTGGCGCGCGAGGATGTCGAGCTGGCTGCCGCGCGTCCCCTTCGGGAAGCGCGCGGTCGCGAGCGCGATATGCCCTTTGAGCACCTGCGTGAAGCGGCGGCGCATTTCGGCGGTCGGCGCGCCGATCGCGATCGTGCGCGTGATGTCGGTGGTGCCGTCGGCGTACTGCCCGCCCGAATCGACGAGATAGAGCGTCCCCGTCTCGATCGCGCGGTTGGTCGTTTCGTCGACCTTGTAATGCGGCAGCGCGCCGTTGGGGCCTGCGGCCGAGATGGTGTCGAAGCTCAGATCGACGAGCGCGCCATTTTGGTCGCGGAATTCGCGCAGCTTCGCCGCGGCGCCGAGTTCGTCGAGCCCGCCCTGCGGCGCGACATTCTCCATCCATTGCAGGAAGCGCGACACCGCGACACCGTCGCGGACGTGCGCGGCGCGCGTGCCGTCGAGTTCGGTGGCATTCTTGATCGCCTTGGGCAGCACCGCGGGGTCGCGGTGGCGTTCGATCTTCGCGCCGGCGGCTTCGAGCGCGGTGAAGATCGCGGCGACCGCGCGGTCGGGATCGACCGCGACCTTCTTGTCCTTGAGGTCAGCGAGCGCGGCCTCGAACGCGTCGCGGTCGTGGATGCGCACGCTGTTGCCGAGATGCGCGCGCACCGCATCGGTGATCTTCTCGGGCGCGATGAACAGGTCGGCGGTGGCGTCGGCGTGGAGCAGCGCGAAGGCAAGCCCGACCGGCGTGTGACTGACGTCCGACCCGCGGATATTGAACGTCCACGCGACCGAATCGAGCGCGGTCATCACCGTCGTGTCGAGACCCTTGGCCTTGAGCCAGTCGGCGATAACCGCACGCTTGTCGGTCGCCGCCTGTCCGGCGAGCTTCGTGTCATAGACCGTGACCGCAGCGGCGCTGGGCGCCGGCTGGTCGTCCCACGCGGCGTCGAGCGGGTTGACATCGACCGCGACGAGCTGCGCACCCTTGTCGGCGAGCGCCTTGCCCAGACCGCGCGCCCAGTCGATGCCGTGGAGCCAGGGGTCGAAACCGATCTTCTGCCCCGCGCTGACCTGTCCGCCCAGCCATTCGGCGACGCTCGACTGCGGCACGCCGACATAGTCGAACAGCGATCCATCGACCTGATCGCGGACCTGCACCGTATAGCGGCCATCGACGAACACCGCGGCCTTTGCGGGCAGCACCGCCGCGGTGCCGGCCGAGCCGCCGAAGCCCGTGAGCCATGCCATGCGCTGCGCATAGTCGCCGACATATTCGCTCATATGTTCGTCGCTGATCGGCACCACAAAGCCGTCGAGGCCGCGCGCGGCAAGTTCGGCGCGGACGCGGGCGAGGCGTTCGGCATAAACCGATTGGGGGACGGGGCTGGACATGGTCGCTTCCTTGTTCCTACATCGTAGGCGATCCCGCCCAATCGGGCGACACCGCGAGGGATTTTTCGATGCGCGCTATTTGGATGTTTCTGGCAGCAATTGCCACCCCGCTTGTCGCATCGCCTGCCCTGTTCGCCAAAGAGAAAGATGCCGCATTGACCAGCTCCACCCCTGCCCTGCCCGCCGCCCCCGTCGCGGAAAAGCGCCCGCACGAAGTGACGCTGCACGGCAAAAAACTCTCCGACCCGTACCACTGGCTGAAGGACGAGAGCTATCCGACGATCGATGACAAGGATGTGCTCGACTATGTGAAGGCCGAGAATGCCTATTTCGACGCCGCGATGAAGCCGCACGCCGCGCTGGTCGAAACGATCTTCCAGGAGATGAAAGGCCGGATCAAGGAAGCCGATTCGAGCGTGCCGCAGAAGGACGGCGACTGGGTCTATTGGGTCGAATTTGAGGAGGGCGCCGAATATAAGAAATGGTATCGCAAGCCGGCGTCAGGCTCCGGCGATGCGATCCTGATCCTCGACGAGGTCGCGATGGCGGCGGGCAAGGAGTATTTTCGCCTGTCCGACGTGTCGGTCAGCCCCGATGGGAAGCTGATGGCCTATGCGGTCGACGACAATGGCTCCGAACGCTTCGAGGTGCGCTTCAAGAATCTGATGACCGGCGAGGCGCTGCCCGACGTCATCCCCGGCACGCTGTCGTCGCTGGTGTGGACCGCGAAGAACGATGCCTTGCTCTATGGCCTCGCGAACGAGAATTGGCGCACCGACAATGTCCGGCTGCACAAGCTGGGCACCCCGGTGAGCGCGGACAAGTTGCTCTATAAGGAGGCCGACATCGGTTTCGGGGTCGGGATCGGAAAGACCGCGGCCGACAATTATATCGTGATCGCGACGGGCGATAACGAGACGAGCGAGGTTTACCTGCTCCCCGCCGACAATCCCGAGGCGAAGATGCAGCTCGTGTCGGCGCGCAAGAAGGGCCGCGAGTATAGCGTCGATGAGCGGAACGGGACGCTCTATGTCTACACCAACGACGAGCATCCCAATTTCCGCGTCGCGACCGCGAGCGTGAAGACGCCCGATGCGTGGAAGACGCTGATCCCCGGATCGGATGCGAGCTACATCACCGGCCTGTCGGTCTTCCGCGACTATTTCGTGATCGAAACGCGCGAGAAGGGCGTCGATCAGGTCGATGTTCGCAAATATGACGCACCGCTGACCCCCGGGCGGATCCAATTCCCCGAGGCGACCTATGTCGCGGGGCTCGGCGACAATCCCGAATATCATCAGGACAAGCTGCGCCTCGATTATGAATCGATGGTCACCCCCGACACGGTGTTCGATTATGATCTGGCGAGCGGCAAGCTCGAGACGCTGAAAGTACAGGAAATACCGTCCGGTTATAATCACGATGATTATATAACCGAATTGGTCAACATGTCCTCGCGCGACGGCACGCCGGTGCCGGTGTCGCTCGTCTACAAGAAGGGAACGCCGCGCGACGGCAGCGCGCCGATGCACCTCTATGTCTATGGCTCTTATGGCTACCGCGTCCCGCCGGGCTTTTCGACGACGCGTTTGAGCCTTGTCGATCGCGGCATGATCTACGCGATCGCGCATGTCCGCGGCGGCGACGACCTCGGCCGCGCCTGGTATCTTGCGGGCAAGACGACCGAGCGCAAGAATACGTTCAACGATTTCATCGACGTCGCGAGGGGGCTGATCGCGGCGAAATATACGAGCGCGGGCAAGATCTCGATCGAGGGCCGCTCGGCGGGCGGGCAGGTGATGGGCGCGGTCTATAACCAGGCGCCCGAACTGTGGGGCGCGGTGCTCGCGGGCGTGCCCTTTGTCGATGTGATCAACACGATGGTCGACGAAACGCTGCCGCTGACCCCCGGCGAATGGCCCGAATGGGGCAATCCGATCACCGACAAGGCGGCGTTCGACTATATGCTGTCGTACAGCCCATACGACAATGTGACGGCGAAAGCCTATCCGCCGATGCTCGTGTCGGCGGGGCTCAACGACCCGCGCGTGACCTATTGGGAGCCCGCAAAGTGGGTCGCGAAGCTCCGCGCGACGCGCACCAACGACGCGGCGCTGCTGCTGCGCACCAACATGGGCGCGGGCCATGCCGGCAAATCGGGCCGCTGGGGCGCGCTGCACGAGGACGCCGAGGAGTTCGCGTTCGTGCTGACGCAGCTGGGGGTGGAGAAGTAGGTTCTTTAGAAATTTCACGCGAAGACGCGAAGACGCGAAGACGCGAAGGCGCGAAGAGGTCGGTTCTGGTCGACAGGCCATTTTTTCGTCAAACGACGCGGTTTGCTGCGACGCCGCAAAGAGAAGGCCGCTTCGCGGCAAACAAAACTCTTCGCGTCTTCGCGTCTTCGCGTGAAATGAGTCGAACCCAAGTTCGCTACGTTTCTTTACCTACGCCGCCAAAAACCCGTGCCTTACCAACTCCGCTTGCAGGGTCGCCGCATCCTTGAACAGATGCCCCCCGATCCCGGCTGCTTTGGCGCCCGCGACATTCCCCGCATTGTCGTCGATGAACAGCGCGCCCGCGGGGTCGATACCGAATCGCTCGATCGCGAGGCGGTAGATCGCGGGATCGGGCTTCAGCAGTTTCTCGGTGCCCGAGACGATGATGCCCTGGAAGCGGTCGAAGATCGGCTGGGTGGGGCGGAAGCCTTCCCAGAATTCATGACCGAAGTTGGTGATCGCGAAGAGTGGCACGCCCGCGGCGTCGAGCCGCTCGACGAGTTCGAGGCTGCCGGGCATCGGGCCGGGGATCGTCTCGTTGAAGCGCGTCGCATAGGCGTCGATCAGCGGCGCATGATCCGGAAACTCGGCCTTGCGCTCGGGCACCATCTCGGCGAGCGGGCGGCCGGCGTCGTGCTGGAAATGCCATCCGGGCGTGACGACATTCGTCACGAACCATTCGAGCTGGCCCTCGTCGGCGATCAGCTTGGCGAACAGATAGCGCAGGTCCCAGTCGAACAGGACACGGCCGACGTCGAAGATCACACTCTGGCGAATCATGCGGCCTCCAGACACGCGAAAGCGCCGCCGGAAGCATCCGACGGCGTAACGCTGTTCAGCAAAAGCAAACGGGGCGAAATCACCCCGCGCAGGGGCATTAGCCCTGGCGCGCCTTGAAGCGGCGGTTGGTCTTGTTGATCACATAGGTGCGGCCACGGCGGCGGATAACGCGGTTATCCCGGTGGCGGTCCTTCAGCGACTTCAGGCTGTTGCGAATCTTCATGATCTCTGTCCGTAAATCTTGGCGTATTGACGCGAAGCGGCGCAACTATGGGGAAGCGGGTAAAAAGTCAACCGCCGCGCCATCGATCAATCAGGAAAAGATTCGCGCAGAGGCGCAGAGATCGCAGAGAAGCCGTGAAGCCAGTCATCCGAAGCGCTGGATTGCGAGGAATGACAAGATTGGCGGCTTTACCGCCCCATTTCCCTTTATCTGCGATCTCTGCGCCTCTGCGCGAATCATCCCGGAACCGGAGCTGCAAAAATGGACCCCGGATCAAGTCCGGGGTGACGACGCAAGATTACCCCGCCAAAGCCTTTTGCCGCCGCCGCTGCACCGACGAACCATAGCCCATCGCCTCGCGATATTTGACGACGGTACGCCGCGCGATGTCGTGGCCTTCGGCCGAGAGTTTCTGCGCGATCGTCTCATCCGAAAGAATCGCCTTGCCATCCTCGGCCTCGATCATCGCCTTGATGCGGCTCTTCACCGCCTCGGCCGACACCGCGCCGTCGCCTTGCGTATCCGAAATGCCGCTCGAGAAGAAATATTTGAGCTCGAACAGCCCGCGCGCGCAGCTCAAATATTTGTTGCTGGTGACGCGGCTGACGGTCGATTCGTGCATGCCGATTTCCTCGGCGACCTGCCGCAAGGTGAGTGGGCGCATATGCGCGACGCCGTGCAGGAAAAACCCTTCCTGCTGCTTCACGATCGCGCTCGCGACCTTGACGATCGTGCGCTGGCGCTGATCGAGCGCGCGCACGAGCCAGTTGGCGCCCGCGAGTTGTTCGGAAAGCCACGCCTTGCTCTTCGCCGCCGCGCCCTGCGCGAGTTCGGTATAATAGCGGCGGTTGACGAGCAGTCGCGGCAGGGTGCCGCTGTTGATCTCGACCGCCCAGCCCTTCGCGGTCTGGCGGATATAGAGGTCGGGGACGACCGCCGGCGCGCCGTCGCCGCCAAATTTCAGCCCGGGCTTCGGGTCGTAACCGCGCAGTTCGCGAATCATGTCGGCAAGATCCTCGTCGTCGACCCCGCAGATCCGCTTCAGTTGCGGAAAGGCGCCCTTGGCGACGAGTTCGAGATGCGCGATCATGGTTGCCATCGCGGGATCGTAGCGGTCGGCCTCGCGCGCCTGGATCGCGATGCATTCGGCAAGGTCGCGCCCGCCGACGCCCGAGGGGTCGAAGCATTGGATGCCCGCCAGCACCTCCTCAAGCAAGGCGAGCGGGACACCGAGCTGTGCGGCGAGTTCGGCAAGGTCGGCGCGCAGATAGCCCGCCTCGTCGATCAAAGCGACGAGCTGGCCCGCGACGATCGCCTCGATGCCGCTGAAGCGCTCGCCGACCTGCGCGAGCAGATGGTCGTGCAGCGTGCCCTCATGATCGGCGAAGCTGTCGAAATCGATGTCCTCGCCCGATCCCGACAGGCCGACATTGTCGCTCGCGCTGTCGTGGTGGAAGCTGTCGGCGGCAAGGTCGACGTCGAGGTCGTTCGCGGTGCCGCCGTCGGCGGACAGCGCCTGATCGGCGTCGAGCGAGGCGGCCTCGGCCGCCGGTACCTCGCCGCCGGGCACGCCGTCCGGATCGCCCGCGCTGCCGTCGCTGTCGGCGGACGCCGTATCGAGCAGCGGATTGCCCTCGAGCGCCTCGGCCAGATAGGCTTCGAGTTCGAGATTCGACAGTGCCAGCAGCTTGATCGCTTGCTGCAGCTGCGGCGTCATCACCAGCGATTGCGACTGGCGGAGATCGAGGCGCGGACCCAACGCCATCAGCGTGTCATCACATTACAAAGAGAAGCCCTCGCCGAGATAGAGGCGGCGCACCTCGGGGTCGGCGACGAGCTCTTCCGGGGAGCCGGCAAGCAGCACCTTGCCGTCGTAGATGATGCACGCGCGGTCGACGAGGTCGAGCGTTTCGCGGACATTATGGTCGGTGATCAGCACGCCGATGCCGCGCGTCTTGAGATCGACGACAAGATCGCGGATGTCGCTGATCGACAGCGGATCGATGCCGGCGAAAGGTTCGTCGAGCAGCATGATCGAGGGGTTGGCCGCGAGCGCGCGCGCGATTTCGGCGCGGCGCCGCTCGCCGCCCGACAGCGCCATCGCCGCCGAATCGCGGAGGCGCGTGAGGCCGAATTCGTCGAGCAATTCCTCCATGCGCCGTTCGCGCGCAATCTTGTCGGGCTCGCTGAGTTCGAGCACCGCGCCGATATTCTGTTCGACCGTCATGCCGCGAAAGATCGAAGTTTCCTGCGGCAGATAGCCAAGGCCGAGGATCGCGCGGCGATACATCGGCAGCGCGGTGATGTCGGCGCCGTCGAGCATGATGCGCCCGGCGTCGGGCTTCACCAGCCCCATGATCGAATAGAAGCAAGTCGTCTTACCCGCGCCGTTGGGACCGAGCAGGCCGACGACCTCGCCCTTGCCGACCGACAGCGACACGTCGGAGAGGACGGTGCGCTTGTCATAGCTTTTGGCGATCGAAATGACCGCCAGACCGTTGCCCGCGGCGGCATCCTCGCGGACATGCGCCTTGTGCTCGGTGACGCCATGATCACTCTCGGTCAGCGTGCCCGCATTGGATTCGTCGTCGGTCATAGGTCGGTCGGTTCCGTTTCTAGCCTCCGAGCGGCGTTACCCCAGCGACGCGGCCAAGGTCAATCTGGCAAGATTTTTGCAGGGTTGTTCCCCTCCCTTCCAGGGAGGGGCTAGGGGTGGGTCGCCGCAGGGCGTTCTTTTGAGGCCGCTTACCCACCCCCGCCCCCTCCCTGGAAGGGAGGGGAGATAAGGCTAATGCGCCGCCTGCGGCCCGCGCACGATCCCCGACAAAGCAAGCTGTTCGTCGATCGCCGCGAGCAGCCGCGTCAGCGCCGCCTCGTCGTTGGCTTCGGCGCGCGCGACGAGCACGTCCTGCGTGTTCGAGGCGCGGAGCAGCCACCAGCCGTCGTCGGTGAGCACGCGCGCGCCGTCGGTGCGGTCAACCTGCGCGCCCGATGCCGCGAGCCGATCGAGGACTTCATCCACAATGGCGAATTTGCGGCTCTCGTCGACCTGAAAGCGCATCTCCGGCGTGTTGACCATCGGCGCCATGTTGCCGCGCAAGGTCGTGACGCTCTGCCCCAGCTTCGTCGCCGCCTCGATCAGCCGTATCGCGGCATAGGGCGCATCGTCATAGCCATAATAGCGGTCGGCGAAGAAGATATGCCCGCTCATCTCGCCCGCCAACGGACTGCCGGTTTCCTTCATCTTCGCCTTGATCAGGCTGTGGCCGGTCTTCCACATCAAGGGCTTGCCGCCGAGTTCGGCGACGCGGTCGAACAGCGCCTGGCTGGCCTTCACGTCGGCGATGACCGTCGCGCCGGGCAGGTCCTGCAGCACCGCTGCGGCATAGATTTGCAGGAGCTGGTCGCCCCAGATCACGCGGCCCTCGCCGTCGATCGCGCCGATGCGGTCGCCGTCTCCATCGAAAGCGACGCCGAAATCGAGGCTCTTCTCCGCGACGAGTTTGCGCAGATCGGCGAGATTCTTCTCTTCGGTGGGATCGGGATGGTGGTTCGGAAAATGACCGTCGATGTCGGTAAACAGCAGATGGTGCTCGCCCGGAAGGCGCGCGGTGAGTTTCTCGATGACCGTCCCCGCGGCGCCGTTACCGGCGTCCCAGCCGATGCGGAAGGCGCCGCCGGCGAACCCCTCGACCAGCCGGTCGACATAGGCGTCGACGATATCAATGCTCTGCGACGAGCCTTCGCCGCCAGAATCGACGGACTCCCAGTCGCCCGCGGCGGCCATTTCGCCGATGCCCAGAATATCGGCGCCGTAGAAGGGACGCCCCTGCATCACAAATTTGAAGCCATTATAGTCGGGGGGGTTGTGGCTGCCGGTTATCTGTATGCCGCCCTCCACATCCTCGGTTGACGCGGCATAATAGAGCATCGGCGTCGGCCCGAGCCCGACGTTGAGCGCATCGACCCCCGCGTCGTTGATCCCGGCGATCAGCGCGTCGGCGAGCATCGGCGACGACAGTCGGCCGTCATAGCCGACGGCAATGCGCTTGCCGCCCGCGCGGCGGACCAGCGTCGCGAAGCTGCGGCCGATGGCATAGGCGTCCTTGTCGGACAGCGTGTCGCCAACGACCCCGCGGATGTCATATTCGCGCAGCAGCGTCGGGTGGAAATTGTGCGTCATGGGGATCCTCTTGGGGAGAGACGGAACTCAGGCGGCGGCGAACAAATCCCCATCCGGATGCAATCGCTCGCGCACCGGGAGGTTCAGTCCACCCATCGCCTCGCGGAGTTCCTGCCGCGCGACGACGTGACCAATCCCCATGCCGCCAAGGTGCGCCTTGTCGAGCAGCGTGAGGCCAGCCGGGAAAAGCTCGCGATAGATGACGCGCTCGCCAAGCCCCGGGATGACGCGAAACCCGACGCGCCGCGACAGCTGGGTCAACGCCTCGCCGACGCGGCGCATATTATGCGCATCGACATGCTGGAGGCGATTGCGCAGGATGATCCAGTCCATCGTCCGCCCGTCGGTCTTCGCACGTGTCTTCCGCGCGTCCCAGATCAGTTCGGAATAGAAGCTCGGCCGGGTGACCTGAAAGGTTTCGGGATCGACCTGTCCGATCAGGTCGAAATCGATGAAGCTGTCGTTGATCGGGGTGACGAGCGTATCGGCGCTGGTCGCAAGGTGACGCGCAAAGACGTCGTCGCGCCCCGGCGTGTCGGCGATCAGATAATCGACGTCTTCGCTCAGCGCCGCGACCTGGTCGTCGAGTTCCTCGATCGTCGAGCCGGTGAACACTTCGAAGCGCGGGGTCGGCAGCGCGATCTCGCGGCGCTTCGCGGTCTGTTCGCGATTTTCGAGATAGCGGTGGAAGGTGCGCTGGCGCGGGTCGAGATCGATCCCCGCGACGCGCCAGCCCTGGCTCGCCAGCGCGACCGCGAAATGCACGGCGCAGGTCGATTTGCCGGTCCCGCCCTTTTCATTGGCAAAGATGATGCGGTGCGGTGCGGGCTTCGTCGCTGAGGTCGTCATGGGGCGTTGCGATTTTCCTGTTTGCGCGGCATGGCGGCCGACGCGCGAAGTGATATAGTCGCGCCAATATCGGAGGGCGACCGGGCGTGCAAATCATCCGTGACATCGCGATGCTGCACCGTGCCGTTACGGCACTAAAGCAGGGGCGCAAGAGCGTCGCGCTGGTCCCGACGATGGGGTCGCTGCACGACGGACACCTCTCGCTCGTGCGCATGGCAAAGCGTGTCGCCGACCACGCGGTCGTGTCTATTTTCGTCAATCCGACACAGTTCGGCCCCAACGAGGATTTTGCCGCCTATCCGCGCGACGAGGCGCGCGATGCCGCGATGCTCGTCGAGGAAGGCACCAGCCTGCTTTGGGCGCCCGATGTCAGGGTCATGTACCCCGGCGGACACAGCACGCATATCGAGGTCGCCGAGCTCGGCGCCGATTATTGCGGCGCGGCGCGCCCCGGCCATTTCGACGGCGTCGCGACGGTCGTCGCCAAATTGTTCAACCAGGTGCGGCCCGACGTGGCGATCTTTGGCGAAAAGGATTGGCAGCAGCTCGCGATCATCCGCCGCATGGCGCGCGACCTCGATTTCGGAATCGACATCATGGGCGCGCCGATCGCGCGCGACACCGACGGCCTCGCTCTATCGTCGCGCAACGCCTATCTCTCCCCCGAACAGCGTGCGGCGGCAACCATCTTTCCGCGTGCGCTGAACACCGCGGCGAAAGCGATCGCGGGCGGCACCGATGTCGGCGAAGCGCTCGCCAGGGCCGAGACAATGATCGTCGGGGGGGGCTTCGACAGCGTCGACTATGTCGCGCTCGCCGATGCCGACAGCCTCGAACGATTGAACGCTTTTCGCAAGCCCGCGCGGCTTCTGGCCGCGGCACGGATCGGAAAAACACGGCTGATCGACAATCTTCCGGTCGGCGATTAACGCCAAAACCCACCGATTTCCTGGTGTTTCGAATGATATCCACAAAAAAGTCGGATCGCCGTTAACGCTTTGTTGACCATAAACCGCAACTTTGGGGCCCGAGGTCTCCATGTGGGGTGGAGGCAAAGGGGGTTATCATGGCGAATAGTCTGAAGTCTGCCCAATATCTGATCGAGAGCCGTCTGCTCGACGCCGCGCGCGGCGACGCCAATGCCTATTTCGATCTCGGCATCGCATTTTCGACCGGCACCGGCGGGGTCGATGTCGACCTGGTCCAGGCGCATAAATGGTTCAATCTCGCCGCGCTTGGCGGCAATATCGAAGGCCAACAGTGCCGCGCCGACCTGTCGGACGAAATGGCGCCGGGCGAAATCGCCGAGGCTCAGCGCCAGGCGCGCGCCTGGCTCGACGAGACGGCGCGCCGTCCCGCTGCCCGCCGCTTCGCGGCCTAATCCTTCCGCTTGAAGGGCGTGTGCCCTTCCAGCCACTCCATTTCACTTTCTTCGGCGCGGCGTTCCTGTTCGAGGTAATCGGCAACCGCGCGGCGAAACCCCGGATCGGCGATGAAGTGCGCCGACCAGGTCGCGACGGGGCCATAGCCGCGCGCGAGCTTGTGCCCGCCCTGCGCGCCCGCCTCGACGCGGGCAAGACCGCGTTCGATCGCGATGTCGATCGCGCGATAATAGCATAGTTCGAAATGCAGATAGGGAATCTCGGTGAGACAGCCCCAGTAGCGGCCGTAGAGCGTGTCGGCGCCGACGAAGTGCAGCGCGCCCGCGACCGGCCTTTCCTCGCCGTCATAGGCGATCAGCAGGATGATCTGCTCCGCCATTGTCGCGCCCATCAGGTCGAACGCTTCGCGCGTGAGGTACGGATGCCCCCATTTGCGCGCGCCGGTGTCCTGATAGAAAAGCCACATCGCGTCCCAATGCTCGGGACCGATCGCGGCGCCCGTCAGCTCCTCGATTCGCAGCCCTTCGACCGCGCGCAGGCGCTCCTTGCGGAGCTGCTTGCGCTTCGCTGAGTTCAGCGTGCCGAGGAAATCGTCGAAACTGCGATAGCCCGCGTTCGCGAAATGAAACTGGATATCGCGGCGGACAAGCCAGCCCGCTTCCTCGAACAATGGCATCTGCTCGGGCGCCACAAAAGTGGCGTGCGCCGAAGACAGCCCGTTCTGCCGCACCACCGCCTCGGCGGCGCGGAGCAGCAACAGTGCTCCCCCCCGGTCGCTGGACAGCAGGCGCGGCCCCGGCACAGGGGTGAAGGGCGCCGCGATCTGCAGTTTCGGATAATAGTCGCCGCCCGCGCGCGCCCAGGCATCGGCCCAGGCATGGTCGAACACATATTCGCCCTGGCTGTGCGATTTGAGGTACGCGGGCGCGGCGGCGACGAGCGCGCCGCCGCCATCCTCGACCAGCAAGGGCGCCGCCTGCCAGCCGGTGCCCGGCCCGACGCTGCCGGATTGTTCGAGCAGCGACAGGAAGGCGTGGCCGACGAACGGATTGCCGCCATCGTGCAAGGCGTCCCATGCCGCGGCGTCGATGGCGGCGACGCCGGTTCCGAGCGATATTGTGCGCGCGGGTGGGTCGGCCTCTGCCACCGGAATTCTTAGGCGGGCTTCACCGCGACGATCGCGTCCGCCTCGACCGCGGCGCCGAGCGGCAGCACCGTGACGCCGACCGCGGCGCGCGCGTGGCGGCCCGCTTCGCCGAACAAGGTTTCGAACAATTCCGACGCGCCATTCGCGACCTTCGCCTGATCGGTGAAGCCGGGGGTGCTGTTGACGAACACGCCGAGCTTGACGACACGCTCGACGCGCGACCAGTCGCCGCCGAGCGCTTGCCCGATCTGGGCGACGAGCATCAGCGCCACGCGCTGCGCGGCATCCTGGCCGCCCGCAACGTCGACGTCTTCGCCAAGGCGTCCGGTCACGACCTGCCCGTCGCGAAACGGCAGCTGGCCGCTGACATAGAGCAGGCCGCCATGTTCGACGACGGGGACATAGGCGGCAACCGGCGCGGCGGGCTTGGGGAGTTCGAGGCCGAGTTCGGCGATTTTGGCGGCGATATCCATGATCTGTCCTTGTTCTTAAACCGGTTCGGGGGCCGGGGCGGGGATGTTTTCGGCGAGGCGCGCCAAGATCCAGTCGCGCGCCGTCGTCCAGTCGTCGATTCGCGCATGCGCGTGCTTCGCGGGCGCGATCTTGCCGGCGATGGCGGGCTCGCCGACGAGGTGGAGCCGCCACACGTCGGGCGCCTCGTGCGCGACCGACATATGATGGCCCGCGAGGTCGTCGATGAAGACCGCGACCGAGGGCTTATATTCTTCGATCAGGCGGCGCACCGGTTCGCCCTTGCCCCCGCGGCTGCCGATCACGGGCGCGTGGAAATCGTGGAGCGCGAGCTGTTCGATACGCGCCTGCTGATGCTCGGGGCCGACGTTGGTGAGTACGACGATATCGGCCTCGGCGCCGATCGCCGCCATTGCCGCGAGCGCGCCGACTATCGGATATTGCCGCGTCATTTCCTTGCGGAAGAAACCGTCGAGCAAGGGCCACACCTCGGCGGCTTCCAGCGGCGTGCCGCATTCCTTGCGTTTCAAGGCGTTCGCGAAGCTAGCATCCTCGATGCGGAAGATCACGCCATGTTCGGCATCGACCCATTCGGCGAAGGGTACGACCATGTGCATCAGCACCTCGTCGCAATCGGTGATGACGAGCGGGCGGTTCATGCGATGGTTCCTTCGAGTCTCTGGGCAGCGGCGGCGATGCTGGCGGGCGGCACCTGCAACGCATCGGCGCAGGCGACGAGGTCGTTCTCGTGGCCCGTGAGGAACGACAGGATCGCCGCGAGCGTCGCCTGCTCGCCGAGCGAGGCGCGCAGTTCGTCGGGCGCAAGCCCCGTCAGGCCGAGCAGCCGTTCGGCGCGCGGTTCGTCGCTCAAAATCCAGCCGAGCGCCTGAAGCGCCAGCGCGGCATCGCCATCGTGCAAGTCGTGCGTCCCTAATTGTGTCGTGCCGCCGATTCGCCTAAACCGGCCGCCGATGCAAGGTGGGGAACATAAGTAACATGGGCAAGACCATCCTGGTCGTCGAAGATAATGAGCTCAACCTTCGCCTCTTCTGCGACCTGCTCAACGCCCATGGCTATAGCGCGCATCCGGTGCGCGACGGACGCGACGCGCTGGCCAAGGCGCGCGAGGTTTCGCCCGACCTGATCATCATGGACATCCAGTTGCCGCATGTCAGCGGGCTCGATCTGATCGGCCAGATGAAGGCCGACCTGACCTTGCGCGCGGTGCCGATCATGGCGGTGACCGCCTATGCCGGAAAAGGCGATGAGGAGCAGATCAAGGCGGCGGGCGCCGAAGCCTATGTGTCCAAACCGATTTCGGTGATCAAATTCATCGAAAGCGTCGGGGCCTTCGCTTAGCCTCTGCCAGCGCCGATTGCGACGGGCTGCAAAATCATCGGCGAGTCGCCGGTCTGAACCGCGGCACCACCGCCGGGTTCAGCCAACGGCCAGCTTTCCTTTCCTAATCCTGATCGCGGGGGTTCAGGATGGAAGGACATAAGATGTTTTTGATGAAGAGGCTGGCGCTGACCGCCTTGATCGGCGCGACGACGCTGGCCGCAATGCCGACCGAAGCCGATGCGCGCAGCCGCCACCATCGGAACGGGTATTACAGCGACCGCGGCCATGATCGCTGGAACGATCGCCGCGACTACCGGCACCATCGCGATAAACGCTATTATCGGAACTGCCGCACGAGCGGCACGACGGGGCTGATCGTCGGCGGCGCCGCCGGCGCCCTGCTGGGCCGCGAAGTCGACCGCCGCGGCGATCGCGCCACGGGCACGATCCTCGGTGCCGCCGGCGGCGCGCTGCTCGGCCGCGAGATCGACCGCAAGCGTCGCTGCTGACCGCTGCGGGCAGGGCGGACCGTCAGGCGGCGCAGGCGTCGCCGGCGGTCCGTTCCGGAAGCCGCGGTGCGGCGGTGCGCTGCCACGGCGCCGAATAATGGATGGCGACGGCGGCCTCCGAGGTCGCGACGGCGGCGGTCCAGATGCGGGTGATCCAGCGCGTTTCGGGGGTGTTACGGGTCATCTTATGTCTCCTTCATTCGGATCCGCGGAAGAAGGGGAGGGGGCGGCCCGGACGAATCATTTTTACTCCGGCAAGTGCGGCGATCGGCGCCGAAATTGATCATGCGCGCGACCAATTTTCGCGTTATTGATGAGCATATGCGAAAAATGATCGACCTCGACGATTTCGACCGGCGGCTGCTCGCGCTGGTGCGGCACGACAATCTCCAGCCCGCGCGAATCCTCGCCGACAAGGTCGGCCTGTCGCTGTCGGCGGTGCTTCGCCGCCTGCGCCGTATGCGTGAGGAAAAGGTGATCGTCGCCGATATCGCGGTGGTCAATCCGGCGCTGACCGGATCGGCGCTCACCATGCACATCCTCGTCCGGATGCAGCAGGCGGGGCCGCAGACTATGGATGCGTTCGCGCGCCAGATCGCCCGCCATCCCGAAATCACGGGGGCATGGGATGTGACCGGCGACGATGATTTCCTGCTGAAAGTGCAGATCGGCTCGATGGAGGAATATGACGCCTTCACACGCCGCGCGCTGGGTGAGGACAAGGGCGTGCATTCGTTCAAGACGCTGATCACCATCCGGCGCATCATCGAAAATGATGTCGCGCGCCGGCCGCTGCGCGATTTCTGACGCGCGCACGAAAAAGGGCGGCACGCAGCCGCCCTTGTTAATCCCGGATCAAATCCGGGATGACGCATTTCCGCCCACGCGCTTTCAGCGCATGGGGAAATGCATCACTTGATCTTGGCTTCCTTGAACTCGACGTGCTTGCGGACACGCGGGTCGTACTTACGCACCGACATTTTTTCGGTCATCGTGCGCGGGTTCTTTTTCGTGACATAGAAAAAGCCCGTGTCAGCGGTGCTCACCAGCTTGATCTTGACGGTCGTCGGCTTGGCCATGGCCCTGTTCCTCGAAGTAACTGCACATCCACCGGAGGTCCGAGGGATGCGGCGGGACTAGGGCCCCGACGTTGGTGTGAAAAACATGAAAGGGCCGCGCGACGCCGCGCCGCCCCTCAATATCCGGGCGCCTTTGGCGGGATTCGGCCTTTCTGTCAAGCGAAAGGAAGGACGGGCGGCACATCGGCCGCCCGTCCGGGAGGGGTCGGGTATGTGACCCTAGGCGTTCTTGATCTCGAAACGGACGCGCATTTCCTTCCAGCTTTCTTCGGCCACCCCGCCGCGCGTCGCAGCCTTGAAGCGCCACTTCGTCAGCGCGCGCCGCTTCGTCGCCTCGAAAAACGCCGGATCGTCGGTGCTGACCAGCTCGACCGCCTTGACCCGCCCGTCGGTGCCGATCAGCACGCGGACGACCGTGACGCCCTCGATCCCCTCGCGCTGCGCGCGCGCCGGATAATCGGGCTGGAAGGCCCCGGCAAATCTCGAATCGAGCTCGGCTAGCACCAGCTTTGGCTTAGCGGCCGGCAAGGGCGGATCGACCGTTACCGAGGGACCGGTGCCGGTTCCGGCGGGGCCAGCATAAGGCTTGCGCACCGGCGCCTCCGGCGGGTCCTGAGCAACCGGCGGCAGGGGAGTTGGCGGCGCCGTAAACTGTTTTTGCGGCTGCGGTGTCTGGGGTTTGGCCTCGGGTCGCGGCTCGGGCTGCTTGGGCTTGGGCAGCGTGATCGACTTCCAAGGCGGCGTGGAGGTCGTCGGCTCATCGACGATAATCATCGGCGACAGCGCAACCGCCGCGACCAGTGCGGCGGGCAACGCCACCGCGAACAACGCGGCGACCGGATGGCGGCCGGAGTCACTTCCATAGCTGTTGCGCGGCAAAAGCGCCGGTCCGCCAGCAGGCGCCGTGGTCGCCTCGGGCGCCGCCATAATGGCTGAAATCAGGGGTATCAGGGTCATGGCCTCTCTCCTTGCCTATATGACCCGGCCCCGCCGCGTTCCGACCGTTGCTATCGGCCAGGTCAGATCAACGTGATATTATAACATCACGTCACATGTCAAGCGGATCGGTAGGCAAGCCGCGCAACGACCGGAACGGCTCGTCAGGGAAGGGAAAGCCGCGCCACCGCTTGATCCTTGTCGATCAGCGGCAACAGCTCGGCCATGTCGGGGCCATGGTCGCGCGCGGTGAGCGCGCGGCGCAGCGGCAGGAAGAGCGCGCGGCCCTTTGCCCCCGTCGCCTCCTTCACCGCGCCGGTGAGCGCGTGCCAGGGGTCGGCGCCCCAATCGATCGCGGGCGCCGCCTGTGCCGCCGCGCCCAGCACCGGCCGGTCGGCCGCTTCGGCGGGCGGCGGGGTGAAGGGTCCGTCGAACACAGGCACCCACTCGGCCGCCTCGGCCACCGTCGTCAGGTTCGGGCGAATCGCGTTCCAGCGCGCTTCGGTGATGGCGGCGGGCAGGCGGCCTGCAACCGCGGCATGATCGGTGTGGTGCAAGATCTTCTGATTGAGCAGCGCCAGCTCGGCCTCGTCGAAGCGCGCGGGGGCGCGGCCAAAGCGCGCGAAATCAATGCTTTCGACCAGCGGGTCAACCTGCGTCACCGGCTCGACCGGATCGCTCGTCCCCAATCGCGCGAGCAGTGCGACCAGCGCGATCGGTTCGATCCCGTCCTCGCGCAGGCTCGCCATGCCGAGCGAGCCCAGCCGCTTCGACAATTTGCCCTCGGTCCCGACGAGCAAAGCCTCATGCGCAAAAGCGGGCGGCGTCGCGCCGAGCGCGGCGAACATCTGGATTTGCGACGCGGTGTTCGACACATGATCCTCGCCGCGCACGACATGCGTGATCCGCATCGCGATGTCGTCGATCACGCTCGGCAGCAGGTAGAGCCAGCTGCCATCGGCGCGGCGCACCACCGGGTCGGACATCGTCTTGGGTTCGAAATGCTGCGGTCCGCGGACCATGTCGGTCCACTCGATCGCCGCGTCATGGTCGAGCCGGAAGCGCCAGTGCGGCGCCACGCCCGCGGGGACCGGCGCGCCCTCCGGCTTGCGCTCGTAAACCGGCGGCAGCCCGCGCGAGAGCAATATCTTGCGGCGGATATCGAGCTCTTCGGGCGTCTCGTAACAGGCATAGACGCGGCCAGCGGTCTTCAGTTTCTCGAACTCGGTTTCATAAAGCGCGAAGCGCGCCGACTGGCGCTCCTCGCCGTCGATATCGAACCCAAGCCACGCGAGGTCGGCGCGAATCGCGTCGACATATTCCTCTTTCGAGCGTTCGAGGTCGGTGTCGTCGATGCGCAGCAGGAAGCGGCCGCCATGCTTGCGCGCCCACAGCCAATTGTGGAGCGCGGTGCGGACATTGCCGACATGCAGGGTGCCGGTCGGCGAAGGGGCGAAACGGGTCACGACAGTCATAGCGCGCGCCTATAACCGCATATCGGGCCGTCGTCAGTCGTCTTCCGCGATCTTGCGATTCTGGACGATGTGCGCGGCCCAGCGCAGCGCCATGCCGACCACCGACAGCACCGACCCCGCGATGATCGCCCCGATCAGCGCGCGATTCTCACCGGGCGCGGGCCACGCGACCCACGCGAGCAAGACGACGCTGACGATCGACAGCGCGTAACCGATCCCGGTGAGCCAGTTCGCCACGGCGCGCTATGCCGTCCGGAAACCATGGGTGATCGGATAGCGCCGGTCGCGCCCGAAATTGCGCGTCGACAGCTTGACCCCCGGCGGCGCTTGGCGGCGCTTGTACTCGGCGAGCATCAGCAGCCGTTCGATCCGCACCACCGCGTCGCGATCGAAGCCGTAACGCGTAACGACATCGTCGACGCTTGCCTCCTCCTCGACGAGCATGTGCAGCATGCGGTCGAGGTCGACGTACGGCGGCAGGCTGTCCTCGTCCTTCTGGTCGGGGCGCAACTCGGCGCTCGGCGGCTTGGTGATGATCGTATCGGGCATCACCGGCGTCACCGGGTTGCGCGACAGGCGCGGGACATTTTCGTTGCGCCATTTCGCCACCGCGAACACGGTCATCTTATACGCGTCTTTCAGCGGATTATAGCCGCCCGCCATGTCGCCATAGATCGTCGCATAACCGACGCTCATCTCGCTCTTGTTGCCCGTCGTGAGCAGCATCGGGCCGAATTTGTTGCTGAGCGCCATCAGGGTGACGCCGCGGATGCGCGACTGGACATTTTCCTCGGTGATGTCGATGTCCTTGTCGGCAAAGGTGCCGCTGAGCATCGCGTCGAACGCTTCGACCGCGGGGACGATCGAAATCGTGTCGAGCTTGCACCCGATCATCGCCGCGCAGCCCGCCGCATCGTCGAGGCTGGTCTGGCTCGTGAAGCGGCTCGGCATCATCACACACCAGACCTTGTCGGGGCCGAGCGCGTCGGCGGCGATCGCGGCGCAGATTGCCGAATCGATCCCGCCCGACAGGCCGAGCACGACGCCGGGAAAGCCGTTACGCTCGACATAGTCGCGCAGGCTCACGATCATCGCGCTGTAGATATCGGCGGGATGCGATTCCCATTCAGCGATCGCATCGGCTTCGCACGTCCAGCCGCTCGCGCCCTTGGTCCAGTGCGTCACGCGCTCCTCGGGCTCCCAGTCGGTCAGCCGGTGCGCCGTCGTCCCGTCGCGATTCAGCACGAACGAGCAGCCGTCGAACACGATCTCGTCCTGCCCGCCGACGCGGTTGAGGAAAATCACCGGCAGCTTGGTTTCGGCGACGCGGCTGGCGAACACCTGCGTCAGACGCCGCTCGTCCTTGTCGATTTCATAGGGGCTGCCATTGACCGAGATCAGCAGTTCGGCGCCCTGTCCCACCAGATGCTGGCAAACCTTCGGCAACCACCCATCCTCGCAGATCGGCAGGCCCAGTTTCACCCCGCGCCATTCGACGACATCGGGGAGCGGCCCGGGAACGAAGACGCGCTTTTCGTCGAAGGTGCCGTAATTGGGGAGTTCATGCTTCCTTCGCGTCGCGACGATCCGGCCGCCGTCGAGCAGCGCGACGATATTATAGAGCGCATCGCCCTCCCGTTCGACCGAACCGACAAGCATCGCCGGGCCGCCCTCGGCGGTATCGGCGGCGAGTTCGGCAAGCATTGTCGCGGCGCGCTTCGCGAGCGCGGGTTTCAGCACCAGGTCCTCGGGCGGATAGCCGATCAGCTGGAGTTCGGGGTAGAGGATCAGGTCGGCCCCGCTGTGCCGCGCGCGGACGTCGCGCATCGCGGCGGCGTTGGCGGCGAGGTCGCCCACGACCTGCGTCATTTGCGAAAGAACGATGGTGAGCTTTTGTGTCATGCCGGTGGTTTAGGCCGACGCGCGCCGATTTCAACTGCGGCGCGCGCAGCGGATCGGGCTTTAACCCCTTCCCCTATCGGCCCGCGCTGGCTAAGGGGGCGCGCAATCCCGTCCGCCGCGAAAGGGCATCGCACCCCATGAAACTCATCTCCGGCAACAGCAACCTCCCCCTCGCCCGCGCGATCGCGGACTATCTGGAACTGCCGCTGACCGACACCAGCGTACGCCGCTTCGCCGACGAAGAGGTCTTCGTCGAAATCCATGAGAATGTCCGCGGTCAGGATGTCTTCGTCGTTCAGCCGACGAATTATCCCGCGAACGACAATCTGATGGAATTGCTCATCATCAACGACGCGCTGCGCCGCGCCTCGGCGAAGCGCATCACCGCGGTCGTCCCCTATTTCGGCTATGCCCGCCAGGACCGCAAACCCGGCCCGCGCACCCCGATCTCGGCGAAGCTCGTCGCGAACCTGATCACCACCTCGGGCGCCGACCGCGTGCTCGCGATCGACCTGCACGCCGGGCAGATCCAGGGCTTTTTCGACATCCCGACCGACAATCTCTATGCCGCACCGGTGATGAGCGCCGACATCCAGGCGCGCTTCGCGGGCAAGAATCTGATGGTCGTGTCGCCCGACGTCGGCGGCGTGGTCCGCGCGCGCGCGCTCGCCAAGCGGCTCGACAACGCTCCGCTCGCGATCGTCGACAAGCGCCGCGAGCGCGCCGGCGAATCGGAAGTGATGAACATCATCGGCGACGTGAAAGGCCGCTTCTGCATCCTGATCGACGATATCGTCGATTCGGCGGGCACGCTCTGCAACGCCGCCGCCGCGCTGAAAGCCGCGGGCGCCGAGGGCGTCGTCGCTTATTGTACGCACGGCGTATTGTCGGGCGGCGCGGTCGCCCGCGTCGATGCGAGCGAGCTTACCGAACTCGTCATCACCGATTCGATCCAGCCGACCGACGCGGTGAACGACAGCAGCAAAGTTCGTGCACTCACCGTCGCACCTTTGCTCGGCGAAGCGATCAAGCGCATCGCCGACGAATCGAGCGTCTCCTCGCTTTTCGACTGACCGCGTCAGCGCGCGACGAGCGCGCCGACGATATGATCGAGCTGCCGCCGGAAGGTCACATGATCGGGCACGGCATGGACGAGGCCGCGCGCCGTCCAGCATGAAGCCTGCGCCATACTGCCCGCGCGCGACACCGCCGAGCCCGGCCCGCTGAACCGGATCGCTTCGGCCATCGCGGCCACGAGCCGGCGCTCGGCAGCCCGGACCGCCTCGGGCGGATCGCGCTGGAGCATCGCGACGATCTCGGTGCCGTGCGGCGAGGCATGCAGCGCCTCCATATGCCGGCCGACCCATGCGTCGAGCGCATCGGTCAAACGTTCGACGAGCGTCTTTGCGGGCTGGTCGATGCTGGCGAGCGCGGCCGCCAGCGAAGTATCGATCAGGCATTTGGTCGCCCAGCCGATCAATGCCCCCTTCGATCCGTGCCGGTTATACAGCGCTTGCCGCGACACACCGAGCACGCGCGCGACATCCTCCATCGACGTCTTGCGCAGGCCATAGCGCGCGAAGGTCGCAACAATCGGATCGAGAGGAAAATCGCCCGGCACGAGGGTGATTTTACAGTTTATACTGATATTGTAAAATTGATAAAATCAGGCTTGGGCGGATGCAATAGGTTTGCATGGACTGGCGGCCGAAGCCCCGCTGGGCTAGCGGATAGCCATGTCGCTCACATCCGACCTTACCCTCGCCAATCGCCTTGCCGACGCCGCCGGCGAAGCGATCCGTCCGCTCTTCCGCGCCGCCTTTGCGCATGAGGCCAAGGCCGACGCCTCGCCCGTGACCGAGGCCGACCGCGCCGCCGAAGCGGCGATGCGCCGCCTGCTCGATGCCGAGGCGCCGCGCGACGGGATCATCGGCGAAGAATATGGCGCCGAGCGCCCCGACGCGTCGCGCCAATGGGTGCTCGACCCGATCGACGGCACCGTCAGCTTCATGGCGGGCCGCCCGATCTTCGGGACGCTGATCGCGCTGCTGCAGGACGGCTGGCCCGTACTCGGCATCATTGACCAGCCGATCGCGGGCGAGCGCTGGGTCGGCGCGCTGGGGCAACCGACCTTGTTCAACGGCACGCCCACGCGCACGCGCCCCTGCCGCACCCTTGCCGATGCGGTCCTCGCGACCACCGGCCCGCAATATTTCGCCGACCATGACGCCGAGCATTTCATGGCGCTCGCGGCGAAGACGTCGCACAAGCGCATGGTCTTCGGCGGCGACTGCTATAATTATGGCCTGCTCGCGAGCGGCCATATCGACCTCGTGGTCGAGGCGGGATTGAAACTCCATGATTTCGCCGCGCTCGCGCCGATCGTCGAAGGCGCGGGCGGGACGATGTGCGACTGGAACGGCGATCCGTTGAGCGCCGACAGTTCGGGGCATGTCATCGCAATCGGCGACCCCGCACGGCTCGAGGATGTGATAGAGGGACTCGCCTGTCACCACTGACAAGGAGAGGAACGGACATGGCTTTTCAAGGAAGCTGCCACTGCGGCGCGGTAACCTACACAGTCGAGGGCGATATTCCGGGCACGGCGATGAGCTGCAACTGCTCACACTGCCGACGCAAGGGCTTCTTGCTCGCCTTCGTGCCCATCGACCAGTTCCGGCTGGAGAGCGGCGCCGACAAGCTCGGGAGCTACAAGTTCAACAAGCATAATATCGACCATCAATTCTGCACCGACTGCGGGTGCCAGGGCTTCTCGGTCGGCACGGGTCCCGATGGATCGAAGATGGCGGCGGTGAACCTGCGCTGCGTCCCCGACGCCGACCTCGATGCGCTGAATATCCAGAAGGTCGACGGCGCGAGTTTTTAACCCCCGAATCGCTTGCATTTCCGGGCGAATCCCCCTAAGCGCCCCGCTTCCGATTGTGTCGGCTGGCTGAAAGGGCTGCCAGGCCGATACGCAAACGGACTTCCAAAGGAGACCAAAATGCCCAAAATGAAGACCAAGAGCGGTGTGAAGAAACGCTTCAAATTCACCGCTTCGGGCAAGGTGAAGCACGGCGTCGTCGGCAAGCGTCACCGCCTGAGCAGCCACAATGCAAAATATATCCGCACCAACCGCGGCACCAGCGTGCTCAGCGATTCGGATGTGGCCCATGTGCGCCTCTGGGCGCCCTACGGCCTGAAGTAAGGAGCGCTAAGGCATGTCACGCATCAAACGCGGCGTTACCACGCGCGCCAAGCACAAACGCGTATTGGAACAGGCGAAGGGCTTTTACGGCCGTCGCAAGAACACCATTCGTATCGCCAAGCAGGCGGTCGAAAAGGCTGGCCAGTACGCCTATCGCGACCGCAAGGTTAAGAAGCGGAATTTCCGCGGTCTGTGGATCCAGCGCATCAACGCCGCGGTCCGCGCCGAGGGCCTGACCTATTCGCAGTTCATGCACGGCGTGAAGCTGGCCGGGATCGAGCTCGACCGCAAGGTCATGGCCGACCTCGCGATGAACGAAGGCACGGTCTTCACGACGATCATCGCCCAGGCGAAAGCGGCGCTGCCCAAGGCGGCCTGACGCTTTTCAGCCAAGGCAAACGAAACAAGGGCGGTCCCGTTGGGGCCGCCCTTTTTCTTTGGGATCGCAATGACGGCTGACGATGCCCTATCAATCATCGTCACCCCGGACTTGATCCGGGGTCCCGCTTGAGGTCGAAGCCAGCCTGTGCGTCAAAAAGCGGGATCCCGGATCAAGTCCGGGATGACGAAGGAAAATGAAGCGCCGTCCGCTTCCCACCCGAAGCGGACATCTACCGCCAAGGCCCAAATGAAGAGGCGGCGCGGAGCTCCCGCTCCGCGCCGCCTCGACAATGGTTCCAGTGGAAACCATCGCCCCCCGTCCGATCCGAAGAGCCGTGGGTCGCAGAAAGCTGCCGGCCGGAACGAAGCTCGGAAAATCAGTCGTCTGTTTCAGGTCCCCGCCAGGCCCCACCCTGTTGGCGTCGCGTCACGATTCTCCTCGCACGCCCCTTTCGGAGCGGGCCGCGCAACTATGACGCAGTCGCGGCCTGCAAAATTGTAAGAACCCGACACGGAATGACACCGGAGCATTGTTATTCATGCTCTTTTAGCTCAAAACGGGACAGCATGGGGCAACGCGACGCATCTCCTCAACCCCCGACCGGCGCGCGGGTCGCCACGCGCTTCTTTCCCCTGTCGCCCGCCCTGCGCCCCTATGTCAGCACCATCTATCTGAGCGAAGTCGCCGTACCCGACGGCAGCCGGGTCGAGGATTATCTGCATCCCGAATGGGCGAACCTGCGATTCATTGAAGGCGACCGGCCGCTCGCTGCGATCGGTGACAGCCCGGTGGCCCCGACGCCCCGCTTCGTCGCCACGGGTCCGACGAGCACAGCCACCTATTTCGCGGCGGGCAATATGCGCGCGTGGGGCATCGGTATCCTGCCGATGGGCTGGGCGAAATTCATTCCCTTGTCCGCCGAAGACCTGGCCGACCGCCTGACCGACGGCGGCGCCCACCCGGCCTTTGCGCCCTTTGCACCCTTGCTCGGCGCTTTGCGGCAAGTGAATGACGTCGACGCCGCGGCGGCGCTGATCGATGCCCATGTCTGCGCCCTCCTCGCCGACGCCCCACCCGACGATCCCGCGATCCTCGCCGCGCACCGGGCGCTGGTCGACGACGAGGTAACGAGCGTCGCCGACCTTTCGGCGAAACTGTCGCTTTCCGAACGCTCGATCGAACGCCTGAGCCGCCGCGCCTTCGGCTTTTCGCCCAAATTGTTGTTGCTGCGCCAGCGCTTCTTGCGCTCGCTCGCCCGCTTCATGCTCGACCCGTCGATGGCGTGGATCGATACGATGGATCATCATTATTACGATCAGGCGCAATTCACCCGCGACTTCCAGCGCTTCATGGGGATGAGCCCGCGCGACTATGCCGCGCGGCCCAAGCCGATATTGGGCGCCGCGGCGTTCGCCCGCGCCGCCGCCGCGGGCGCCGCGGTGCAGGGCCTGCACAAGCCAGCCGGATAGCCCCGTTTTCCGCCAAGTGACTTGACCCGCGCGGCGCGTTCGGTGCAAGCGGCAGGCGACGGACGCGCGGCTCGCCGCCCTATCCATAGAACCAGAGAAATGCAGGCCGGCAGCGCCAGCGCCGCCGGAACAGGACGAACGATAATGAGCGACATTCAGGCCATTCAGACCCGGCTGGTGGACGAGATAGCGGCGGCGGCCGATACGGGCGCGATCGAGGCGCTGCGCGTGTCGGCGCTCGGCAAGGCGGGGACGATCACCGCGCTGCTCAAGACGCTGGGCGGCATGACCCCCGACGAGCGGCAGGCGAAAGGTCCCGAAATCCACGCGCTGCGCGAAACGGTCACCGCTGCGCTTGGCGCGCGCAAGGCGGCGCTCGATGCCGCGGCTCTCGACGTCAAACTCGCCGCCGAGGCGATCGACATGTCGCTGCCCGCCGACGCGGCGCCGCGCGGCAGCGTCCATCCGGTCAGCCAGGTGATGGACGAGCTCGCCGAAATCTTCGCCGACATGGGTTTTGCCGTCGCGACGGGTCCCGAGATCGAGGACGACTGGCGCAATTTCACCGCGCTCAACATTCCCGAAACGCACCCCGCGCGCGCGATGCACGACACCTTCTATTTCCCCGACCAGATGCGCGGGGGCGCCGATGCCGGTCCGGGTGAAGGCGGCCGCATGCTGCTGCGCACGCACACCTCGCCGGTGCAGATCCGCACGATGATGTCGCAGGAACCGCCGATCCGCATCATCGCGCCCGGCCGCGTCTATCGCAGCGACAGCGACGCGACGCACACCCCGATGTTCCATCAGGTCGAGGGCCTTGTGATCGATCGCGGCATCCATATGGGCCACCTCAAATGGACGCTCGAAACCTTCCTCAAAGCCTATTTCGAGCGCGACGACATCGTGCTGCGGCTGCGCCCCAGCTATTTCCCCTTCACCGAACCCTCGGCCGAGGTCGATGTCGGCTATAAGCAAGAGAAAGGCCGGCGCATCGTCGGCGGCAACGGCGACGACGACGGCCATGCGTGGATGGAACTGCTCGGCAGCGGCATGGTCAACCGCCGCGTGATCGCGAACTGCGGGCTCGACCCCGACGAATGGCAGGGCTTTGCCTTCGGCGTCGGGGTCGACCGGCTCGCGATGCTCAAATATGGCATGGACGACCTCCGCGCCTTCTTCGACGGCGACCTGCGCTGGCTGTCGCATTACGGGTTCGGCGCGCTGTCGGTCCCGACGCTCAGCGGGGGGATTTCGGCATGAAGATCACCCTCGACTGGCTGAAAGAGCATCTCGACACGGAGGCGAGCATCGACGACGTCGTCGCGGCGCTCAACCGCATCGGCCATGAGGTCGAAGGCGTCGAGAACCCCGCCGAAAAGCTCGCGGGCTTCCGCGTCGCGAAGGTGCTGACCGCCGAACGTCATCCGCAGGCCGACAAGCTGCAGGTGCTCACTGTCGACACCGGCGACGGCGGCGCGCCGCTGACCGTCGTGTGCGGCGCGCCCAATGCGCGCGCGGGCCTTGTCGGCGTGCTCGGCCTGCCCGGTGCGGTCGTGCCCGCGAACGGCATGGAGCTGAGGGTCGCGGCGGTGCGCGGCGTCGAATCGAACGGCATGATGTGTTCGACGCGCGAGCTCGAGCTTGGGGACGACCATGACGGGATCATCGAGCTTCCCGCCGACGCGCCGATCGGCACGCCCTTCGCCGACTACAGTGGCGCTGGCGATCCGGTGATCGACATTTCGATCACCCCGAACCGGCAGGATTGCATGGGGGTGCGCGGCATCGCGCGCGATCTCGCCGCCGCCGGGCTCGGCACGCTAAAGCCGCTCGATGTCCCGACAATCGTCGGGGAGGGCGCGCCCGCGACCGAAATCCGGACCGACGATCCCGAAGGCTGCCCCGCCTTCTTCGGCCGCACGATCAGCGGCGTCACCAACGGCACCGCGCCCGAGTGGATGCGCCGACGGCTGGAAGCGGTCGGGCAGCGCTCGATCTCGGCGCTCGTCGACATCAGCAATTATGTGATGTTCGATCTTGGCCGCCCGAGCCACATCTATGACCGCGCCCAGCTGACCGGCGCGCTCGCCGCGCGCCGCGCCAAGGATGGCGAGACAGCGACCGCATTGAACGGCAAAGAATATACGCTCACCGATACGATGACGGTGCTCGCCGACGATCATGGCGTCCACGACATCGCCGGCATCATGGGCGGCGAGCATAGCGGGTGCAGCGAGACGACCACCGACGTGCTGCTCGAAATCGCCTATTTCACTCCCGAACGCATCGCACTGACCGGCCAGGCGCTCGCGCTGACGAGCGACGCGCGCAGCCGCTTCGAGCGCGGGGTCGATCCGGCGTTCCTCGATGACGCGACGGCGATCGTCACCGCGCATGTCCTCGCGATTTGCGGCGGCACGCCCTCGGCCGTCACGCGCGCGGGCGCGCCGCCCGCCGAGGTGAAGACGGTCGATTACGACCCGGCGCTGTCGGCGACGCTCGGCGGCATCGCGATCGCCCCCGAGCGGCAGAAGGAAATTCTCGCCGCCCTCGGCTTCAGCGTCATCGACAATGGCGGCCGCTGGCAGGTCGCGGTGCCAAGCTGGCGCCGCGATGTTGACGGCGCCCCCGACATCGTCGAGGAAGTCACGCGCATCATCGGTTTCGACGCCGTGGCGTCGGTCCCGCTGCCGCGCACCGACGGTGTCGCGAAGCCGACCGCGACCGCCGAACAACTGCTCGAGCGCCGCGTGCGCCGCGCCGCGGCCGCCGCCGGGTTCGACGAGGCGGTGACCTGGTCGTTCATCAGCGAAAGCGACGCCGCGCCGTTCGGCGGCGGCACCTGGTCGCTCGCCAATCCGATCAGCGAAGATTTGAAGATCATGCGCCCGTCGCTGCTCCCCGGCCTGCTCGCCGCAGCGCAGCGCAACCAGAATCGCGGCGCAAACAGCATCCGTCTGTTCGAGATCGGGCGGCGCTATCTGTCCGACGCCGAACATCCGACGCTCGCGATCCTAATGGCGGGCGACAAAAAGGCGCGCGGCTGGCAGGCGGGCAAGGCCGCGCCGTTCGACGCGTTCGACGCGAAGGCGGCGGCGCTGTCGCTGCTCGAAGCCGCGGGCGCACCCGCCGACCGGTTGCAGGTGATGGAAGCCGTCACGCCGGGCAGCATCTGGCACCCCGGCCAGTCGGCGACATTGCGGCTCGGCCCCAAGGCAGTGCTCGCCGAATTCGGCGCGCTCCACCCGCTGCTGACGCGGCATTTCGACGTCGATGGGCCGGTGATGGCGGTGCAGATCTTCCTCGATGCGATCCCCGCGAAGCGCGCGAGCGGTCCGGCGCGCGCGGCGTTCACGCCGCCCGCGCTGCAATCGGTGCGCCGCGACTTCGCCTTCCTCGCGCCGACCAACCTGACCGCCGCCGATCTGGTACGCGCGGTCCGCGGCGCCGACAAGGCGGCGATCGTCGATGCGCGCCTGTTCGACCGCTTCGCCGGCCAAGGCGTGCCCGAGGGTCAGGTGAGCCTCGCGGTCGAGGTCGAGCTGCAACCGCTGGAGAAGAGCTTCAACGACGCCGAACTGAAGGCGATTGCCGACAAGGTGGTCGCCGCGGCGGCGAAGGTCGGGGCGGTGCTGCGCGGCTGATTTTCGCGTCGGCGTGGGATGAAAGGGAGAGTTTGATATGAGCACCCGCCACCTTGTCGACCGCGAGATCGCGCCGATCATCGACCTGTTCCCTCGAGTCGATCTCGACGCGGCGCCGATCGCCCAGATTCGTGCGAAAGCGGCGGAGACTTATTCGATCCTGCCGCCGCCGGTGATCCCGCCCGAGAAGCTGCTGGTGCCGTCGATCCATGGCGGGCCCGACATAACGGTCTTCCTCTACCGCCCTGCCGCAACGCGCCGGGACGGCGGCGCGATCCTGCACATCCATGGCGGCGGCATGGTGATGGGATCGGTCGAGCAGATGCAGGCCGGACCCGCGGCGCTGGCGGCGGCAGCGGGCGTTCCCGTCGCGTCGGTGGAATATCGACTCGCCCCCGAACATCCTTTTCCCGCGCCGCAGGAAGATTGTCATTCGGCGCTGAACTGGCTCGCGGGACAAGCCGATGCGCTCGCCTTCGACGCGGGCCGGATGATCGTCGCGGGCGAGAGCGCGGGCGGCGGATTGGCCGCGGCGCTCGCGATCATGGCGCGCGATCTCGGCGGCCCGGCGATCGCCGGCCAGCTCCTGACCTATCCGATGCTCGATCATCGCACCGGCGGCGATGCCTGTCCGTACAACAATCCCTCAACCGGCGAATTCATCTGGACGCGCGCGAGCAATCGCTTCGGCTGGCGCGCGCTGCAGGGCGATTACAAGATCGACGATGCGCGGCGCGGCTGGTTTTCGCCGAGCCTCGCCGAGGATCTGTCGAACCTGCCCCCCGCCTATATCGCGACCGGAAGCCTCGACCTCTTCTTCGACGAAAATCTCGACTATGCGCGCCGGCTCGTCGCGGCGGGGGTACCGGTCGATCTACACAGCTATGCCGGCGCGATCCATGCGTTCAATGCAATCCCCGGCGCCGCGCTGTCGCAGCGTTTCAACGGCGGACTGCTGGCGGCGGCGGCGATCATGGCGGGCCCCTCAGGCGGCTGAGAGGCAAGCATCGTCGGCGATATGGTTTTGGCGAAATATTGCCCTATATCGGACCGGAGATGAGGGACAGACATGCCCGGCCATAGCCATTATCAGCTTTTCGAAACCGCCGCGGGCGTCGCGGCGATCGGCTGGAAAAGCACCGGCATTACGAGCTTTCGCCTGCCTGCGCCGACCGCGACCGAAGCCGAGCGCGCCATTTTGCGCCGCCTGTCCGACGCGGTGTGTAGCGAGCCCCCGGCCGAAATAGCGACGGTCATCGACGCGGCGATCCGTTATTTCGAAGGCGAGCGGATCGAGTTTTTCGACGTACCGGTCGATCTGGGCGAGCAGCCGCCGTTCTTCGCACAGGTCTACGCTTTGGTGCGTAAGCTCGGCTGGGGTGAAACGACCACCTATGGTGCCGTCGCGCGAGCGCTGGACGCCGGACCCGAACATGCCCGCGCCGTCGGGCAGGCGATGGCGACGAATCCCGTCCCGCTGATCGTCCCCTGCCACCGCGTCATGGCTGCAGGCGGCAAGATCGGGGGGTTCTCGGCGCCGGGCGGTTCGACGTCCAAGGCCCGGATGCTCGAACTCGAAGGTGTGCCCGTCGCCGCTGCCCCGGTTCAGCAGGGGTTTGACTTCTAGGCCGCGACCGCGTCCTCGCTGTGGCTCGTCGCCGCTTCGAGTAGGCGTTTTTCGAGGCTCTTCACCCGCGCCGCGCTGTCGATCTTGTCGCCGATCAGGTCGGTGACATAGAAGGTGTCGACCGCGCGCTCGCCATAGGTCGCGACATGCGCGCTATGCACCGTCACTTTCGACTGGAACAGCGCATAGGCGAGCTGGTTGAGCAGCGCGGGCCGGTCCTGCGCATTGACCTCGATCACCGTAAACCGATTGGAAGCCTTATTGTCGACGAAGACGTTCGGCGCGACGCGGAACGCCTCGGCGCGCGTGCGCGGCAGTGCGCGCGCTTCGAGTTTGGGCAGCAGCTTGTGACGGTTGGCGAGCGCATCCTCGATCGCGAGCGTCAGCCGGCCAATCTGCCCCGCCTCGGCGAACGGCCGCCCGAGCGGGTCCTGGACGAGGAAATTGTCGAGCGCGAGCCCGTCGCGCGTCGTGTGGATGCGCGCATCGATGATGTTGCCGCCGGCCAAATGGATGCCGCCCGCCATGCGGTAGAACAGCCCCGGATGATCGGCGGCGAGCACCATCACCAGCGTCGCGCCGCGATCCTCGTCGGGCACCGCGGCGATGTGGAGCGGGGCGTCGCCCGCTTCGCGGATGTGGCGCAGGTTCGCCGCGATCACTTCGACCGGTTCGGCGATCCAATAGCTTTCGGGAAGCGGCCGGATCAGCTTGGCGAAGCCCTTGTCATCGAGGCCGAGCAGCCCTTGCGCCGCTTCCTTCTTCGCCGCAATTCGCGTCTCGCGCCCCTTCTGCTTGTGGCCGAGCCGCAGCACTTCCTCGGCCGCGTCGTATAGCTCGGTGAGCAGCTGGCGTTTCCAGCTGTTCCACACCCCGGGGCCGACCGCGCGGATGTCGACGACGGTGAGCACGAGCAGCAGACGCAGGCGTTCGGGCGATTGCACGATCTGCGCGAAGTCTAGGATCGTCTTGAAATCGGCGAGGTCGCGCTTGAACGCGGTCGCCGACATCAGGAGGTGATAGCGCACGAGCCACGATACCGTCTCGGTCTCGGCCTCGTTGAGCCCGAGCCGCGGGCACACGCGCAGCGCCAGCTCGGCGCCGAGCACGCTATGGTCGCCGCCGCGTCCCTTGGCGATGTCGTGGAGCAGCACCGCGACATAGACGACGCGCCGCGAATGGATCTGGTCCATGATCGCGGTCGACAGCGGATGGTCGTCCTTCAGCCGGTTTTGCTCGATGTCCGCCAGCAGCCCAATCGCGCGGATCGTATGCTCGTCGACGGTGTAGTGATGATACATGTCGAACTGCATCTGCGCAACGACACGGCCGAAATCGGGAACGAAGCGGCCGAACACCCCCGCCTCGTTCATCCAGCGCAGCACCGTTTCGGGATCGCGCGGGCTCGTCAGCACGTCGAGGAACAGCTCGTTGGCGCGCGCAATGCGCCGCACCCCGCGCGCGTCGATCAGCTTCGCATCGTGGCGCGCTTGGCGCATCGCCTGCGGATGGATTTCAAGACCATGCTTGTCGGCGAGCGCGAAAATCTCGACCAGCCGCACTGGATCCTGCTGAAAGAAATCGTCCGAGGGCAGCGCAAGCCGGCCGCGGTCGAGCACGAAGCCGTGAAGCTTGCCCGGGCGCCGCCGGATCGTCGGCAGGAAGCGCCGGCCGCGCGCCGCCATCTGGTCGTCGAGATGCGCGAGGAAGGTGCCGGTGACATCGCCGGCGCTTTTCGCGTGGAGGAAATAGAGCTGCATGAAGCGCTCGACGGCGCTCTTGCCCGGCCGGTCGGCGAAATGCATCCGGCGCGCGATTTCGGGCTGGAAATCGAAGGTCAGCCGGTCCTCGGCGCGGCCGGCGAGCGTGTGGAGGTGACAGCGCACCGCGAGGAGGAAATTTTCGGCGCGTTCGAACTGACGAAGCTCGCGCCCCGACATCAGCCCCGCACCGACCAGCTCGGGAACGGTGCGGACGCGGTGGATGAACTTGCCGATCCAGAACAGCGTGTGGAGGTCGCGCAGCCCGCCCTTGCCTTCCTTCACATTGGGTTCGACGACATAGCGCGAATCGCCCATGCGCTTGTGCCGCTCGTCGCGCTCGGCGAGTTTTTCAGCGACGAATGCCCGCGCATTGCCCGCGACGACCTCGGCATCGAAGCGCGCCGACGCCTGATCGTAGAGCGCGCGGTCACCCCAGATGAAGCGTCCTTCGAGCAGCGCGGTGCGGATGGTCAGATCCTCCTTCGCGGCGCGGATCATCTCGTCGAGCGAGCGCGAGCTATGGCCGACCTTCAGCCCGAGATCCCATAAAGTATAAAGCTGCGCCTCGATCACCTGCTCGGTCCAGCTCGTCTGTTTGAACGGGGTGAGAAAGCCGATGTCGATGTCGCTGTGCGGCGCCATTTCGCCGCGGCCGTAGCCGCCGACCGCGATCAACGTGATGCGTTCGCCCGCCGAGCGGTTCGCCGATGGATAGAGATGGCCGACGGTGAAATCATGGCTGAGCCGGATAATCTGGTCGATCAGGAAGGCCGTCGCGTTCGCCGCAATGCGTCCCGAGGAGGGGCGGGCGAGCAGCCGGCGCTCGATTTCCGCGCGCCCGTCGTCGAGCGCCTGTTTGAGCAATTCCACCATCGCGCGGCGGCGCGTTCCCGAATCGCTGCTTTCGGCGGCGATCGCCTCGAGCCGGTCGGCGAGCGCGCGCCGGTCGATGATCGCGCGGCGCTGGTCGAGATTGTCGAACATGTCGCTCATCGCTCATCCGCCAACAACCGCTTGAGCCCGTACAGCGCGTCGAGCGCCTCGCGCGGCGCGAGCGCGTCGGGGTCGATTCCCGCAAGCGCCTCACGCAGCGCATCCTTCACCGCTGCGGGCGCTTCGGCAAGCGTCGCGGCGAACAGCGGCAGGTCGTCGAGCCCTGCGGCGAGCCCGCCCGTCGCCTCGCGCCCCGCCTCGAGTTTCGCCAGCACCGCCTCGGCGCGCTTCACCACCCCCGCGGGCACGCCCGCGAGGCGCGCGACCGCGAGGCCGTAGCTACGATCGGCGGGGCCTTCGGCGACCTCGTGGAGCAGCACCAGATCGCCCTGCCATTCGCGCGCGCGGACATGGTGGAGCGACAGCGCGTTCAGCGTTTCGGCAAGGCGTGTGAGCTCGTGATAATGCGTCGCGAAGAGGCAGCGGCACTTGTTCACCTCGTGCACCGCCTCGACCACCGACCAGGCGAGCGCGAGCCCGTCATAGGTCGAGGTGCCGCGCCCGACCTCGTCGAGAATGACGAAGCTTTGCGGGGTCGCCTGCGCGAGGATCGCCGCGGTTTCGACCATCTCGACCATGAAGGTCGAGCGCCCACGCGCAAGATTGTCGCTCGCGCCGACGCGGCTGAACAATCGGTCGACGAGGCCGAGCTTCGCCGCGCCGGCGGGCACGAACCCGCCCGCCTGCGCAAGCACGACGAGCAGCGCATTCTGGCGCAGGAAGGTCGATTTACCGCCCATGTTCGGGCCGGTGACGAGCCACAACCGGTCGCGTTCCGACAAGGACACATCGTTGGGAACGAAACGCTCACCCGATTTCGCGAGCGCCGCCTCGACCACCGGATGCCGCCCGCCGCTGACGTCGAGGCACGGCTCATCGGCGAGGTCGGGGCGGCACCAGTTATGACTCATCGCATGGTCGGCGAGCCCCGCGGCGACGTCGATGCGCGCGAGCACGTCGCAGGACGCAGCGATCGCCTCGCGCCGCGCGATCGCGGCATCGGTCAGCGATTCGAGGTGCGCCGCCTCGGCGGCGATTGCGTGCACGCCCGCCTGCGTCACCCGGCTCGCGGCCTCGTGGAGATCCGAGGAATTGAAGCGCACGACGCCCGCGAGCGTCTGGCGGTGGGTGAAGCCCGATTCGGGGGTCATCAGTGCGTCGGCGTGCTTTGCCGGTACTTCGACATGATAGCCGAGGACGCCATTGTGGCGGATCTTGAGCGAGGCGATGCCGGTGCGGTCGCGATAGTCGGCTTCGAGCGCCGCGATCGCCTTGCGCCCGTCGCGCGCGGTTTCGCGCAGCGCGTCGAGCGCATGGTCATAACCTTCGGCGACATAGCCGCCCTGCGCCGCGTCGACCGGCGGGGTTTCGATCAGCGCGCGGCTGAGTTCGTCGACGAGCGTGCCATGGCCGTCGAGCCCCGGAAGCAGCCGCGCGAGCAGCGGCGGCAGGTCGGGCCGGCGCGCAAGCTGTTCGCGCAAGAGCCGCGCGCCGCCGAGCGCATCGCGCAGCTGCGCGAGGTCGCGCGGCCCGCCGCGCCCCGCGACGAGGCGGCCGAGCGCGCGCCCGGCGTCGGGGAGCGCGCGAAGCGCCGCGCGAAGTTCGCCGCGCCACAGCGAATCGCGCGCGAGGCCATCGACGAGATCGAGCCGGTCGAGGATTGCGTCCTTGTCGGTGAGCGGGCTCGCGAGATCGTCGGCGAGCAGGCGCGCGCCCGCCGCGGTGACGGTGCGGTCGATCGTACCGAGCAGGCTGCCCTCGCGCGCACCCGCCATCGTGCGGACGAGTTCGAGGCTCTCGCGCGTCGCGGCGTCGATCGCCATGCGGCCCGACGCGAGGTGCCGCACCGGCGGCTGGAGAAAGGTCGGCCCGCCGGTGCCGACATGGTCGAGATAGGCGACGAGCGCGCCCATCGCGGCGATTTCGCCGCGCCCGAACTGGCCGAAACCATCGAGCGTCTGGACGCCGAAGAAGGTTTCGAGCCGTTTCTGCGCGCTCGTGCTCGAAAAGTCCGCGGGCGGCCGCCGCACGATCTGCCGCGCCGACGAAAGCGGCAGTTCCTCGGCGCTCTCGCTGAGCAAAAGCTCCGACGGCGCGAGCCGCGCAAGTTCGGCATCGACCTGTTCGCTGCGCACCGCGACGACCTCGAAACGCCCCGTCGAAATGTCGGCCGCGGCAATCGCCACCTCGCCGTCGCTGCCGATCTGCGCGAGCGCGGCAAGCCGGTTCGCGCTGCGCCCTTCGAGCAGGCTTTCCTCGGTCAGCGTGCCCGCGGTAACGAAGCGCACGATGTCGCGCGCGACGAGCGCTTTCGACCCGCCGCGCGCCTTCGCCTCGGCGGGCGTTTCGATTTGTTCGGCGATCGCGACGCGGTGCCCGGCGCGGATCAGCCGCGCGAGATAGGATTCGGCGGCGTGCACTGGCACGCCGCACATCGCCACGGGCTGTCCGTCATGCTCGCCGCGCGAGGTCAGCGCGATGTCGAGCGTCGACGCCGCCGCCTTCGCGTCGTCGAAGAAAAGCTCGAAGAAATCGCCCATGCGATAGAAGAGCAGGCAGTCGCCCGCCTTGTCCTTCAGCGACCAATATTGCGCCATCATCGGCGTCGCGGCGGGCGCGGGGTTGTTCATATTGGCAGCGGAGCGGGCGGTGACAGGCATGCGACATGCTTAGGGACGGATATGGGGCCGTGGCAAGACGCGCGCGCGATTCGCGGGTTCCATTTCCGCTTGGCGACGCTAGGGAATGGGCTCGGGCGCGCAGCTTGTGGATCAGTTGAGAGGATAAATGATGGACAGCGGCAGCAAGGTACAGTTTTCGGACCGCGAGGCCCTGCTTTACCACGCATATGGCCGACCCGGGAAAATCGAGATCGTCGCGTCGAAACCAATGGCGACGCAGCGCGACCTCAGCCTTGCCTATTCGCCCGGCGTGGCGGTTCCGGTGCTTGCGATCGCCGAGGATCCGGCGAAAGCCTATGATTATACGATCAAGGGCAATCTGGTTGCGGTCATCTCTAACGGCACCGCGATCCTTGGGCTCGGCAACCTTGGCGCGCTCGCATCGAAGCCGGTGATGGAAGGCAAGGCGGTGCTGTTCAAGCGCTTCGCCGACGTCGATTCGATCGACCTCGAGGTCGACACCGAAGACCCGCAGCGCTTCATCGAGGCGGTCGAACTGCTCGCGCCGAGCTTTGGCGGCATCAACCTGGAAGATATTGCCGCGCCCAACTGCTTCATCATCGAGGCGGCGCTGAAAGAACGCATGAACATCCCGGTGTTCCATGACGATCAGCACGGCACCGCGATCATCACCGCCGCGGGCCTGATCAACGCCTGCTACCTCACGGGACGCGATCTCGCGACGGTGAAGGTCGTCGTCAACGGCGCCGGCGCCGCGGCGATCGCGTGCACCGCGCTGATCAAGGCGATGGGCGTGCGGCACGAAAATGTCATCATGTGCGACCGCAAGGGCACGATCTATCAGGGCCGCACCGAAAGCATGGATCAGTGGAAGTCGGCGCATGCGGTGCCAACCGAAGCGCGCGACCTGACCGAAGCGCTCGTCGGCGCCGACGTGTTCCTCGGCCTGTCGGCCGCGGGTGCGTTGAAGCCCGAGATGGTGAAGGACATGGCGCCCGCGCCGATCATCTTCGCGATGGCGAACCCCGATCCCGAAATCTCGCCCCCGGATGCTCGTGCGGCAAGACCTGACGCGATCATCGCGACGGGGCGGTCGGACTATCCGAACCAGGTCAACAATGTGCTCTGCTTCCCCTTCATCTTCCGCGGCGCGCTCGACGTCCATGCGACCGCGATCAACGAGGAGATGAAGATCGCCGCAGCTTACGCGATCGCCGACCTTGCGCGCCAGCAGGTGCCCGAGGAAGTCGCCGCGGCCTATGGCGGGCGCGCATCGAGTTTCGGCCCCGAATATATCATCCCCTCGCCCTTCGATCCGCGCCTGATGGAAATCGTGCCGGCGGCGGTCGCCGAAGCGGCGATGAAGAGCGGCGTCGCGCAGCGCCCGATCGCGAATCTCGACGAATATCGCACCCAGCTCCGCGCGCGGCTCAACCCGACCACATCGGTCCTCACGCTCGCCTATGAAGCCGCGCGCAACAACCCGAAGCGCGTCGTCTTTGCCGAGGGCGAAGAGGAAGTCGTGCTGCGCGCCGCGATCCAGTTCCGCGACGGCGGCTACGGGATTCCGGTCCTCGTCGGGCGCGAGGGGCTGCACGACAAGCTCCGCGCGATGGGCGTCGCCGACGCGACAAGCTTCGAGGTCCACAACAGCGTCAATTCGCCGCACGTCCCGCAGATGGTCGACATGCTCTACGAACGGCTACAGCGCCGCGGATACCTCCGCCGCGATGTCGAGCGCATGGTCAATCGCGACCGCAACATCTTCGGCTCGCTGCTGCTCAAAATGGGGCTCGGCGATGCGATGATCACGGGGACGACGCGCACCTACTCGCAGTCGATGCGTGAAATCCGGCGCGTGATCGACCATGCCGAGGGCAAGACGCCGTTCGGCATCCACATCCTGGTCGATCAGCATCACACCATCTTCATGTCCGATACGACGGTGAACGAACGGCCGACCGCCGAGATGCTCGCCGATATTGCCGAGCGCACGGCGCAGGTCGCGCGGCGCATGGGTCACGAACCGCGCGTCGCCTTCCTTTCCTATTCGACCTTCGGCAATCCCGAGGGAAGCTGGCTCGACAGCATCCGCGAGGCGGTGGCGATCCTCGACCAGCGGAAACCGGGCTTCGAATATGAAGGCGAAATGGCGCCCGACGTCGCGCTCAACGAAAAGGTGATGAAGAATTATCCCTTCTGCCGGCTGTCGGGGCCCGCAAACGTATTGATCATGCCGGGGCTGCAATCGGCGAACCTGTCGGCGAAGCTGCTGCGCGAACTCGGCGGCGGCGCCGTCATCGGCCCGATGCTCGTCGGCATGGAAAACCCGGTGCAGGTCGCGACGATGGCATCGACCGCGTCGGACCTCGTCACCCTCGCGGTGCTCGCGGCGGGCGGGATCGCGCAATAAGAAAAAGCGGCGGTGCCTAGGGGCGCCGCCGCTTTTTCTTTCCGTTACCGGTGTCTTCGAGCTTATTGCCTCGGAGCACCCGCACCCGCACCCGGCGCGCCGACGGCGCCGATATTGCCGAAGATATCCTCGAAGAAACTGCGATGACGGCCGAGCGTCGGCGTCTTGTCGCCTTCGGGGCTGATCTTGCTCACCAGTTCAAGGCCGGTACGATCGACCGCGGCGACGTTGCCCGCGGTGTCGAAGCGGACGCGCAGCACCTGCTGATCGACCGGACGCGGCTTGGCGAAGGCGAGCTGACGCGTTTCGCGCGACACATAATAATATTCATTGTTGCTGAACTGGCCGACGAAGGTCGGGCGGCCGAGCGTCTTTTCGACCGATTCGCGGTTGTCGACGCCCGGCGTGATCGCTTCGGTCAGCAACGGATCGACGACATAGCCCTGCCGGCCCTTGAGCTGCGCGCAGCCGCTAACGGTCAGGGCGACGGCGAGGCCGAGCACGACAAGGCGCGCACGCGGGGCAGGAAGCGAAAGGATCGAATTCGGCATCAAATATCTCCGTTGCGCCTGTCCGCCGCTTGTCCGGGCGGTCGGCGCTGGCTCTCGCGCCTCTTAACCGCAAGCGGACAGCGCACACAAGCTGCTTGTGCCGCGGCAAAGCTTGCCACAAGCTGACCGGCGGCCCTTTTCGGGCGGCCCGAATGCGCCTAAGCAGCTGCCATGTTCTCACTTCGCAAATTGTTCAAATCCGAGCCCGACCCGCGCGAGGCGCGCCGCCCGCTGTGGAACGCCGTCGTCGCCACCGCGCGCGCACCGCACTGGTATGCGGGGGGCACCGTCCCCGACACGCTCGACGGGCGGTTCGACATGATCAGCCTGGTGCTGGCGCTCGTGCTGCACCGGATCGACGATGAGCCGGCGCACGGGCTCGCCGGCGTCCAGCTCACCGAATTGTTCGTGAACGACATGGACGGGCAGATGCGCCAGATCGGCTTTGGCGACATGGTCGTCGGCAAGCAGGTCGGGCGGATGATGAGCGCGCTCGGCGGGCGACTCGGCGCCTATCGCGCCGTCGATGGATCGGACGAACTGCGCGGCGCACTGGTCCGCAACCTGTGGCGCGGTCAAGAGCCCGCCGAACCGGGGCTCGCGCATGTGATGGCCGAGGTCGCGGTTCTGCGCGCGGCCCTCGCGGCCACCCCGGTCGCCGATCTTATTGTCGCGGACCGCCTTGGCGGACCGGCGCGTTGAGCACACCGCCCGAATTCTCGCTCGTCGTGACGCTGGCCGACGCCGCGCATGGCCGCACCCTTTCGGTCGAGGCCGATGCCGGGACGCGCGCGCGGATCGCCGAGCGGCTGGCGCTGGTCGCGCTCGACCGCTTCGTCGTCACCGGCGAAGTCCGCGCGATCGCCGGCGGTATCGGCGCGAAGGGCGAGGTGCAGGCCAAGGTGGTGCAGGCGTGCGCCGCGACCGACCTGCCCGTTCCCGCAACGATCGTCGAACCCTTCGACCTGCGCTTCCTGCGCGACGTCGACGCGCCGGTTGGCGAGGATGAAGAGATCGAGATCGGCAGCGAGGATCTGGACCTTTTGCCGCTCGAAGGCGACCGCGCCGACCTCGGCGAAGCGGCGGTACAAACGCTCTCGCTCGCACTCGATCCCTTCCCGCGCCATCCCGACGCCGACCGTATCCTAGCCGAAAAAGGCGTGCTCAGCGAAGAGGCGGCGGGGCCGTTTGCGGCGCTCGCGAAGCTGCGCGGAAAGCCCGACGCCTAGCGGCTTTCGTCGGGGGCGGGCTTTGCCTCTTCCTCGACCAGATCGGCGACCGCGGCGCCCAGCCCCGGCTCTTCCTTCGCGGGCGGCGTTTCGGCCTTCGGCTTCTCCGCCCCCTCGCCCGCCGCCTTTTCGTCGCGCGTCGGCGGCAGCGCGCCGCCGAGCGCGTTGGCAAGGCCGAGCAGCTGCTCGCCGATCACCTTGTCGACCGCGGGCGCGATGTCGGCGACTTTGAAGCGCATATAGCCGCCGACGACATAGTCGAAGCGCAGCGCGCTGCCCGTCGAGGTTTCTTTGATCTGGATCGTCAGCGTGCCGGTCAGCGCCTCACCCTGGAGCGGCCCGAACGCGCCTGAGAGGCGCAGCATCTGGTTCGGTTTCGAAAAGAGGATGCGCGCGTGCTGGACGCTGCCGACGCCCGACCCGGTGTCGGGCAATTTCTCGCAGAAACAGCCGCCGGCCTGCTGATCGAGCCAGAAGTTCGCCGCGTCGCCCGACCAGCTATGATCCTTCGACCACCAGCTTTGCGGCATGCGGAGCATTTTCCACACGTCAGCGGGGGTCGCGGCGACCTGCGCCGTGTGCGCGACGGTGAAGCCGATCTCGCTCTGGTCGACGACCTTGGCGTTTGCAGCCGGCGCAAAGGCGAGCGCCGCGATCATCGCCGCACCTGCGAAATATCTGGAAATTGCCATCAGCCTGTCCCCCTTGGCGCCTCAATAACCGGCGCCGGGAGGACTGGCTAGCCAGCAGTCGCGAAGATCGTTTCGATCGCGTCGTTGACCTGATCGATCGGCGCCATGCCGTCGACGTGGGTCACGATACCGCGCGCCTCATAGATCGGCAGGATCGGCGCGGTCTTGGCGCGATATTCGGCCATGCGTGTGCGCACCGTTTCCTCATTATCGTCGGGACGGCGCTTGAATTCATGGCTGCCGCAAACGTCGCACGTGTCTTCGACCTTCGGTAGCTTGTAGCGATCATGATAGCCCGCGCCGCACTTGGCGCAGCTGAAGCGGCCGGTGATGCGATCGACGAGCGCATCTTCCTCGACCTGCAGCTCGATCACATGGTCGAGCTTGCGGCCGCGCGCCGACAATATGCCGTCGAGCGCCTCGGCCTGTGCCGCGGTGCGCGGGTAGCCGTCGAAGATCACCGAAACGTCGCTGCCGAGCTGGTCGAGCCGTTCGCCGATCAGGCCCGAGACGATCTCGTCCGAAACAAGTTCGCCGGCATCCATCACGGCTTTCGCCTGCACGCCGATCGGCGTCCCCGCCTTGACCGCTGCGCGGAGCATGTCGCCGGTCGAAAGCTGGACCATGCCATGCTCGTCTTCCAGGCGCACCGCCTGCGTTCCTTTGCCCGCCCCCGGCGGACCCAGCAAAATGATATTCAGCGTCATGGAAGCCCCTGTTGCCTCTGCCCGTATCGCAGTTGCCGTAGCGAGCGCCTTAGCGCCGCGCAACGCCGCCTTTCAATTTGGCCTTCTTGATGAGGTCACCATATTGGTGCGCGAGCATGTGGCTCTGGATCTGGCTGATCGTGTCGATCGTCACGTTGACGATGATCAGCAGGCTGGTGCCGCCAAGTGCGAAGGGCAGCCCCGACTGGGCGATGAAATATTCGGGCACCAGACAGATGAACGCAAGATAGGCCGCGCCGATCACGGTGATGCGCGTGAGCACATGGTCGAGATAGGCGGCGGTGTTCTTGCCCGGGCGAATGCCGGGGATGAAGCCGTTCTGGCGCTTCAGATTGTCGGCGGTTTCCTCGGGATTGAAGACGACGGCGACGTAGAAGAAGCAGAAGAAGATGATGCCCGCGGCATAGAGCGCCATATAGAGCGGCTGGCCGTGCGCGAGATACTGGTTGAGCGAGATCAGGAAATCGCCGGTCGCGGTGTCGCCCTGGACGTTCTGCCCCATCATCTGCGTGACGGTCAGCGGCATCAGCAGCAGCGACGAGGCGAAGATCGGCGGGATGACGCCCGCGGTGTTGACTTTCAACGGCAGATGGCTGCGGTCGGCCTGCATCCCGCCGCGCTGCGTCGCGCGCTTCGGATATTGCACGAGGACGCGGCGCTGCGCGCGCTCCATGAAGCTGATTAAGGCGATGATGACGATCGCGCCGCCGACGACCGCGAGGATCGTGCCGCCGCCCATCGAGCCTTCGCGTACCTGCGTGAACATCTGGGCAAAGCTGCGCGGCAGCTGCGCGAGAATGCCCGCCATGATGATCAGCGAAATGCCGTTGCCGATGCCGCGGGCGGTGATCTGTTCGCCCAGCCACATCAGGAAGAGCGTACCGCCGACGATGCTGATCACGGCGCCGATGCGGAACATCATGCCGGGATCGACGACCGCGGCGATGCCCTGCGTCGCGCCGAGCGATTCAAGCCCGACGGCGATGAAATAGCCCTGGATCGCGGTCAGCCCGACGGTGCCATAGCGCGTATATTGGTTGAGTTTCTTGCGCCCGCTTTCGCCCTCTTTCTTGAGCGCGGCGAGGCTGGGCGACAGCGCGGCCGCCAGCTGCACGACGATCGACGCCGTGATATAGGGCATGACGCCGAGCGCGATGATGCTCATGCGCTCCAGGCTGCCGCCCGAGAAGGTGTTGAAGATGTCCAGAACGCCGCCCGATGCGGCCTGGCTGTAGAGCGACGCCAGCGCAACGGGATCGACCCCCGGCAGCGGCACGAACGACAGGAAACGGAAGACGATCAGCGCGCCGATCGTGAACCAGATACGGTTCTTGAGTTCGGTCGCCTGACCGAACTTCGAAAAGTTCAGGTTGGAAGCAAGCTGGTCGGCGCGAGAGGCCATGGTGATCTTTCCTCGAGTGGCGGACCGCGCCCCCGCGACCCGGCGCCTATGTGCGTTCGCCAGTCACGAAGCGCAAGGGCAAAGGCCCGAATTCAGATGCGTCCGAACAGCGGTCAGCTCATAATCCGTTCGCATCGAGCGAAGTCGAGATGCCCCTCGACCTTGTGCTACTCCGATGGGTGTCTCGACTTCGCTCGACACGAACGGGAATATTGGTCTTCGAATAGCAAAGGGCGGTTCCATTCCGAACCGCCCCTCGCATTAAATCAAGCCTTCTTGGCTGCCGCTTCGGCCTTGCGCTTGGCTTTCTTGCCTTCGCCTTCGGCCTTGGGTTCGGGCAGTTCGACCTTGCCGCCAGCCTTTTCGACCGCTTCGATCGCGCCCTTCGACGCGCCGGCAACGGCAAAGTTCAGCTTCGCGGTGATTTCACCCTTGGCGAGGAGGCGGACGCCGTCCTTGCCGCCGCGGGCAACACCAGCGGCCTTGAGCGCGGCGTGATCGATGACAGCCTTGGCGTCGAGCTTCTTCTCGTCGATCAGCTTCTGGATCATGCCCAGATTCACGATCGCGAAGTCCTTGCCGAAGATGTTGTTGAAGCCGCGCTTCGGAATACGCATGTGGAGCGGCATCTGGCCGCCTTCGAAGCCGTTGATCGCGACGCCGCTGCGGGCCTTCTGGCCCTTCTGGCCGCGGCCGGCGGTCTTGCCCTTGCCCGAACCGATGCCGCGTCCGACGCGCATACGGCCCTTGCGGGCGCCATCATTGTCACGAAGTTCATTAAGCTTGATAGTCATTGCACTCGCTTTCGCTTTTATCGCGCTGATAGGTAAAGGTCGGGTCGCGAGGGGCTCAGCCCTCGACGACTTCGACCATGTGCGGCAGCTTGCGGATCATGCCGCGCACTTCCGGGGTGTCGACCAGTTCGACCTCGCGGTGCATCTTGCCCAGGCCGAGGCCGGTCAGGATCGCACGCTGGCTCTTGGGACGACGGATCGGCGAACCGATCTGGCGGATCTTGATCTTCTTGTCAGCCATCGTCTTACTCCGTCACCGCCGCGGCTTCCGCCTCGGCTGCGCGGTCGGATGCACCGCCACGCTTGATCAGGTCCGAAACCTTCTTGCCGCGGCGCTGCGCGACCGACTTCGGGCTGGTCTGCTCGCCGAGCGCTTCGAAGGTCGCACGGATCATGTTGTAGGGGTTCGAGGTACCGACCGACTTGGTCACCACATCGGCAACGCCCAGCGATTCGAACACGGCGCGCATCGGGCCACCGGCGATGATGCCCGTACCGGCGGGTGCCGAACGCAGCGTCACATTGCCGGCACCGAAATGGCCACGCCCATCATGGTGCAGCGTGCGGCCATCGCGCAGCGGAACGCGAATCATCGCCTTCTTCGCAGCAGCGGTTGCCTTCGAAATGGCTTCGGGCACTTCGCGCGCCTTGCCATGACCGAAACCGGCGCGGCCCTTGCCGTCGCCGACGACGACGAGCGCGGCGAAACCGAAGCGCTTGCCGCCCTTGACGGTCTTCGAGACGCGGTTGATGTGAACGAGCTTTTCGATCAGCTCTTCGCCACCGTCTTCGTCGCGCGGGCGACGATCGTCGCGGCGGCCACGGCCACCGTCACGACCGCCACGGCCACCATCGCGACCGCCGCCACGGCCGCGGCGCGGAGCCTGGCCATCGGTGGGGGCTGCTTCGGGAGCGCCTTCGACGTTCTGTACTTCGTCTGCCATGATTAGAACTCCAATCCGCCTTCGCGAGCCGCGTCGGCCAGCGCCTTGATGCGCCCGTGGAACAGGAAACCGCCGCGGTCGAACACGACCTGCGTCACGCCCGCCTTTTTCGCGGCAGCGGCGAGGCGCTTGCCGACGTCGGCAGCCGCCGCCGTGGTTGCGCCGGTCTTGCCGCGGACATCCTTGTCCAGCGTCGAGGCCGAAGCGAGCGTCTGCCCGGCAGCGTCATCGATGAGCTGTGCATAGATGTGGCGACCCGAACGGTGCACCGACAGGCGAGCGCGGCCACCCGCGCGCTGACGGAGGGCGGTACGGACGCGCTGACGGCGTTTTTGGAAAGGGGTAAGATGTGCCATGGCTTACTTCTTCTTGCCTTCTTTGCGGAAGATGTACTCGCCGCGATATTTGATGCCCTTGCCCTTATAGGGTTCGGGCTTACGCCAACGGCGGATTTCCGCCGCGACCTGGCCGACCTGCTGCTTGTCGATGCCGCTGATCTCGATCGTCGTGTTGTCCGGCGTCTTGATCTCGATGCCTTCGGGCACCGCGAAATCGACATCGTGGCTGTAGCCGAGCTGCAGCTTCAGATTCTTGCCCTGCGAGTTGGCGCGATAGCCGACACCGGTGATCTCGAGGACCTTGGTGAAGCCTTCGGTCACACCCGTGATCAGGTTCTGCACCAGCGTGCGCTGCATGCCCCAGAAAGCGCGAGCTTCGCGGGTGCCGTTCGCGGGCTGGACCGAGATGCTGCCTTCGCCGACTTCATAATTGATGAGGTCGGAAAGCGGCATCGCGAGCGTGCCCTTCGGGCCCTTGACCGACAGCTGACCGCCATCGATCGCCGCGGTGACACCGCCGGGAATCGGGACTGCCTTTTTACCAATGCGCGACATCAGAACACCTCCGCCAGCACTTCGCCGCCGACATTATGTTCGCGTGCTTCGGCGTCCGAGAGAACGCCGCGCGGGGTCGACACGATGGTGATACCAAGGCCGTTGCGAATGATCGGAAGTTCTTTCGAACCCGAATAGACGCGGCGGCCCGGCTTCGAAACGCGCGCCACGTGGCGGATCGCCGGCTGCCCTTCGAAATATTTCAGTTCGATGCGGATGCCCTTGTGCTGACCCTTGGCACCCAGCGCTTCTTCGCTGTAGCCGCGGATATAGCCTTCGCGCTGGAGAACATCGAGAACGCGGACACGCAGGGTCGAAGCCGGCGTCAGGACGCTGTCCTTCTTCGCCGTCTGGCCGTTGCGGATGCGGGTGAGCATATCACCCAGGGGATCGGTCATTGCCATCTTGTCAGTCCCTTACCAGCTCGACTTCACAACACCGGGGATCAGGCCCTTGTTGGCCAGATCGCGGAGCTGGATACGGCACAGCCGGAATTTGCGATAATAAGCGCGCGGGCGCCCGGTCAGCTCGCACCGGTTACGGATGCGGGTCGGGTTACCATTGCGCGGGATTTCCGCCATCTTGAGGCGCGCGATCAGACGCTCGCCATCGTCGAGCGAGCTGTCTGCTGCAATCGCCTTCAACTTCGCATAACGGCCGGCATATTTCTTCACCAGCTGCTTGCGACGCTCGTTCTTATTTACCGAACTCAGTTTCGCCATGACTTAAGTTCTCTTTCCTTCTTGAAAGAGCCTGCCAGATCCAAGAAGGATCAGGCGGCTTCCTTTTCCTGCGCTTCGATCGGGAAGGGGAAGCCGAACAGCTTGAGCAGTTCGCGGGCTTCGTCGTCCGTACGGGCGGTGGTGGTGACGATCACGTCCATGCCGCGCACCTGGTCGATGCGGTCATAGTTGATCTCGGGGAAGATGATCTGCTCTTTCAGGCCCATGGCATAATTGCCACGGCCGTCGAAGCTCGTCGCCGACACGCCGCGAAAATCGCGGATGCGCGGCATTGCGATCGTGATCAGTCGATCGAGGAATTCGTACATGCGTTCGCGGCGCAGGGTTACCTTGCAGCCGATCGGCATGCCTTCGCGCAGCTTGAACTGTGCGATCGACTTCTTCGCCTTGGTCACGACAGGCTTCTGGCCGGCGATGAGTTCCATCTCGGCAGCCGCCGATTCGACCTTCTTCTTGTCCTGCGTGGCTTCGCCGACGCCCATGTTGAGCACGATCTTTTCGATCTTCGGCACTTCCATCGCATTCTTGTAACCGAACTTCTCGGTCATCGCCTTGACGATCACATCGTCATAGCGAGTGCGCATGCGCGGGGTGTAATTGTCAGCCATTGAGCGTCTCCCCGGACTTCACGGCCACGCGGACCTTCTTGCCGTCCTTGGTTTCAAAACGAACGCGCGTCGGCTTGCCGGTCTTGGGATCGGCAATCGCGACCTTGCTCGCGTACAGCGGCGCTTCCTTGCGCTCCAGGCCACCCTGCGGGTTGGTCTGGCTCGGCTTGCGGTGGCGCGTGATTACATTGACGCCGGCGACGACGACCTTGCCGTCTTTCGGCAGGCTCTGCGTCACTTCACCGGTCTTGCCCTTGTCCTTGCCGGACAGGATGACAACCGTGTCGCCCTTCTTGATCTTGTTCGCCATGGTCAGAGTACCTCCGGCGCCAGGCTGATGATCTTCATATAGCCGCGGCCGCGCAGTTCGCGGACGACGGGGCCGAAGATACGGGTGCCGATCGGCTCCTCGTTCTTGTTGACGAGCACGGCGGCGTTGCTGTCGAAACGGATGACCGAGCCATCGGCGCGGCGCACGTCCTTGGCGGTGCGAACGATAACCGCGCGATGCACGTCACCCTTCTTCACCTTGCCGCGGGGCTGCGCTTCCTTGATCGACACGACGATCACGTCGCCCACGCCAGCGGTACGACGCTTCGACCCGCCCAGCACCTTGATGCACTGGACGCGCTTGGCACCGCTGTTGTCAGCGACTTCCAATTGTGACTGCATCTGAATCATCGATGCATTTCCTTCTTATTTGGCCTACCGGGCAACCCCGGCGGTTCCGTGAAACTTAGCTTCAGGCGTCAGCAGCCGTTTTGGGCTTGCTGTGGGTGTCGACCTTGTCGAGCACCTTCCAGGTCTTCAGCTTCGAAATCGGCTTCGTTTCCTCGATGCGGACGGTTTCGCCAGCCTTGATGGCGTTGTCCTCATCGTGGGCGTGATATTTTTTCGAACGGCGGATGATCTTGCCGTACAGAGGGTGCTTCACCTTCCGTTCGACTTTCACCACGACGGTCTTGTCGCCCTTGTCGGACACCACCGTACCGGTCAGAATGCGCTTCGGCATCGATAGTCTCCTTACTTCGCGGCCGAGCGCGTACGCTCGGTCTGCTGCGTCTTGATGCGGGCGATCGAGCGCCGCACTTCCTTGACGCGCGATGCTTTTTCAAGCTGGCCGGTGGCGGCCTGGAAGCGGAGGTTGAACGCCTCGCGCTTCAGTTCGCCAAGCTGTTCGGCGAGCTGGTCGTCGGTCTTGGCCTTGAAATCTTCGGTCTTGGACATGGCCCTTAACCCTCCAGATGCGAGGTGTCGCCGAGACGGGCAATCACCTTCGTCTTGATCGGCAGCTTCATCGCGGCGCGTTCGAACGCCAGCGCGGCCACGGGGCCGGGAACGCCGTCGAGTTCGAACAGGATGCGACCCGGCTTCACGCGAGCGGCCCAGAATTCCGGCGAACCCTTGCCCTTACCCATACGGACTTCGGCAGGCTTCGACGACACGGGGACGTCGGGGAAGATGCGAATCCACAAACGGCCCTGGCGCTTGATCGCGCGGCTGATCGCGCGGCGAGCCGCTTCGATCTGGCGTGCGGTGATGCGCTCGGGTTCCATCGCCTTCAGCCCGTAGGAGCCGAAGTTCAGGCTGGTGCCACCCTTGGCATTGCCATGGATGCGGCCCTTGAAAGCCTTGCGGAACTTGGTTTTTTTCGGTTGCAGCATGTCAGCAGTCCTTAGCGGCGATCTTCACGAGCCGGACGGACGCCGGTCGTCTGTGCATCGAGCATCAGACGGTCGGTCGCCATCGGATCGTGGCCGAGAATCTCGCCCTTGAAGATCCACACCTTGATCCCGCACACGCCATAAGCGGTGTGAGCGGTCGATTCGGCATAGTCGACATTGGCGCGCAGCGTGTGAAGCGGCACCCGGCCTTCGCGATACCATTCGGTGCGTGCGATTTCCGCGCCGCCGAGACGGCCGGCGCAGTTGATGCGGATGCCTTCGGCGCCCAGACGCATCGCCGACTGAACCGCACGCTTCATGGCGCGACGGAACGCGACGCGGCGTTCGAGCTGGTCGGCAATGCCCTGGCCGACGAGTTTGGCATCGACTTCGGGCTTGCGGATTTCGACGATGTTCAGCGACACGTCGCTGCCCGTCAGTTCACCAAGCTTCTTGCGCAGCTTTTCGATGTCCGCGCCCTTCTTGCCGATGATGACGCCCGGACGGGCGGCATAGATCGAGACGCGGCACAGCTTCGCCGGACGTTCGATCACGACCTTCGAGATCGCGGCCTGCGGCAGGTTCTTGAACACATATTGGCGGATCTTCAGATCCTCGACCAGCATGCGACCATAGTCCTGGCCTTCGGCGAACCAGCGGCTGTCCCAGGTGCGGTTGACCTGCAGGCGCAGGCCGATCGGATTGCTCTTCTGGCCCATCTTACGCCTCTTCTTCCTGTTCGCGCACGACAATGCGGATGCGGCTGAACGGCTTGACGATCCGGGTCGACTTGCCGCGGCCACGTGCGTGCCAGCGCTTCATCGAGATCGACTTGCCCACGCTCGCTTCCTTGATGACGAGCGCATCAACGTCGAGGTTGTGGTTGTTTTCCGCGTTGGCGACGGCGCTGGCGAGAACCTTGCGCACGTCTACAGCCATCGCCTTCTTCGAGAAGGTGAGGATGTTCATCGCGTCTTCGACCTTGCGGCCGCGGATCAGCGCGGCAACGAGGTTCAGCTTCTGAGCCGAACCGCGAATCTGCGTGCCGACCGAGAGCGCCTCGTTATCCGCAACGCGGCGGGGGGACTTTTCCTTGCCCATTAGCGTTTGCCCTTCTTGTCGGCAGCGTGACCGGGGAAGAAGCGCGTCGGCGCAAATTCACCCAGCTTCATGCCGACCATATCTTCGTTGACCGACACCGGCACGAACTTGCGGCCGTTGTAGACGTTGAAGGTCAGCCCCACGAACTGCGGCAGGATGGTGGACCGACGCGACCAGGTCTTGATCGGGGCATTGCTGCCGCCGTCCTGGGCCGTTTCGGCTTTCTTGAGCAGATGGAGGTCCACGAAAGGACCCTTCCAGACCGAGCGAGCCATGGCTTACCTCTTCTTCTTCGCGTGACGCGACCGGATGATCATCTTGTCGGTCGACTTGTTGTGGCGCGTACGCGCACCCTTCGTCGGCTTGCCCCACGGGGTAACCGGGTGACGGCCGCCCGAGGTACGGCCTTCGCCGCCGCCATGCGGGTGATCGACCGGGTTCTTTGCAACACCGCGCGTCAGCGGGCGCTTGCCGAGCCAGCGATTGCGGCCGGCCTTGCCCAGGTTGGTGTTCTGGTTGTCGGGGTTCGACACCGCACCGACCGTGCCCATGCACTCGCCGCGAATGTAACGCTGCTCGCCCGAACCGAGACGCACGATGACGAGACCGCGGTCACGACCGACGACCTGTGCATAGGTGCCAGCCGAACGGGCGATCTGGCCACCCTTGCCCGGCTTCATCTCGATGTTATGGACGATCGTGCCGACGGGCATCTGCGACAATTCCATCGCGTTGCCCGGTTTCACGTCGGTCTTCTTGCCGGCAACGACGGTGTCGCCAACGGCCAGACGCTGCGGCGCCAGGATGTAGGTCTGCTCACCGTCTTCATACTTGACGAGTGCGATGAACGCCGTGCGGTTGGGGTCATATTCCAGACGCTCGACGGTAGCCGGCATGTCCCACTTGCGACGCTTGAAGTCGATGAAGCGGTACTTCTGCTTGTGGCCACCGGCGATACCGCGCGAGGTCACATGACCCTTGTTGTTGCGGCCACCGGTCTTGTTCTTGCCTTCGGTCAGCGCCTTGACGGGCTTGCCCTTCCACAGCGACGATTTGTCGACGAGGATCAGGCCGCGCTGCGCGGGGCTGGTCGGATTATAGGATTTAAGTGCCATTTTCTCTGCCTTTTCCTACAATCAGACGCCGGTCGTGACGTCGATCGTCTGGCCTTCGGCCAGGCGAACGATCGCCTTCTTCACGTCGCTGCGGGTGTAGGGCTTGCCCTTCCAGCGCTTGGTCTTGCCCTTGGTGATCAGCGTGTTGACGCTGAGAACCTTGACATCGAACAGCGCCTCGACGGCGGCCTTGATCGCGGGCTTGGTTGCGTCGTTCGCAACCTTGAACACCACGGCGTCATTTTCGCTGAGCAGCGTCGACTTTTCGGTGATCACCGGAGCGAGGATCACGTCATAGTGACGCGCGTCGACTGTTTTTGCCTTAGCCATTGAAGCGTGCCTCCAGCTTTTCGAGGCCGGCGCGGGTCAGAACCAGCGTATCGGCGCGCAAAATGTCATAGACGTTGGCGCCCATCGCCGGCATCGCGTCGATACCGATGAGGTTGGCCGACGCCATGGCGAAGCTTTCGTGCACTGCATCACCATCGATGAAGAGTGCGCGATTGCCGAGTTCGAGCTTGCCGAGCTGGCCAGCGAGTGCCTTGGTCTTGGCGTCCTTGAGCTCGAGCGTGTCGAGAACGAGGATCTTGCCGCCCTTCGCCTTGTCGCTCAGCGCCATTTTCAGGCCGAGCGTGCGTATCTTCTTGTTCAGCGAGTGGCCGAAGGTGCGGGCACGCGGGCCATGCGCCTTGCCGCCGCCGATGAAGATCGGAGCTGCGCGATCGCCGTGACGAGCCGTACCGCCGCCCTTCTGGCGACCGAACTTCTTGCCGGTGCGCGACACGTCGCTGCGTTCGCGGGCGGCGCGAGCCGGACCACGGCGCTTTTCGAGCTGCCAGCTGACGACACGGTGGAGGATGTCGGCACGCGGGTCGACGCCGAACACATCGTCGTTAAGATCGATGTCCGCGCCGGCCTTGCCGTCGATGGTGTGAACCTTGACCTTCATGATCAGGACTCCTGTGCGCCGTCGGTGGTGGCAGTGTCGACCACGGTGTCTTCAACCGGGGTTTCCACAGGCGCATCAGCCGGGGCTTCTTGATTGGCGTTCGCTGCGCTCTTGATGCCCGCCGGATAGGGGGCCTCGGGATGGCGCGGCAGCTTGACCGCATCGCGGACCATCAGCCAGCCGCCCTTCGAGCCCGGGACCGAGCCCTTGACGAAGAGAAGGCCGCGCTCGACGTCGGTGCGGACGATTTCGAGATTCTGCTGGGTGCGGTTGCGTGCGCCCATATGGCCGGCCATCTTCTTGTTCTTGAAGACGCGGCCCGGATCCTGGCGGTTACCGGTCGAACCATGCGCACGGTGGCTGATCGAAACACCGTGGGTTGCGCGCATACCGCCGAAACCCCAGCGCTTCATCGCACCGGCAAAGCCCTTACCCTGGGTCACGCCCTGGATGTCGACAATCTGGCCGGCGACGAAATGGTCGGCCGACAGTTCGGCGCCGACGTCAAGCGTCGCGTCGTCGGCGACGCGGAATTCGACGATCTTCGCCTTGGGTTCGACTTCGGCCTTGCCGAAAGCGCCACGCTGCGGCTTCGCCACATTCTTCGCCTTCGCCGAGCCGGCACCGAGCTGAACGGCTACATAACCGTCACGTTCTTGTTCGCGCACAGAAATGACCTGACAGCCTTCGAGGCTCAGGACGGTGACGGGCACGTGGCGGCCGTCGTCCTGAAACAGGCGGGTCATCCCCATTTTCTTCGCGATCACGCCAGTCCGCATGATCATACTCCTCAACAGAGGCCGGGCGGACCATTCCGCACGGCGTGTGGGACCTCATCAAGGCGAACCCCGACGAGAACCCTCCCAGCCCAAAATTTCGATGCATCGCCCCGTCCGGGCTGAGGTGCCGCATCCCCAGGGGAAAGCGGCGAGACGGGGGACGCAGCCCGGACCATATTTCTTCGCAAGGAAGAGATCCGGCGGTATCCACCCTATCGTCGGTCCGGATCGCGCCGGACAATGCAGTCACCGAAGTGTCCTGCCGATAGAGACCCCGGTTTTCACCGGGGCTTCGCTGGCCTTAGGCCAGCTTGATCTCAACGTTCACGCCCGCAGCGAGGTCGAGCTTCATCAGCGCGTCGACCGTCTGCGGGGTGGGCTGCACGATGTCGAGCAGCCGCTTGTGGGTACGCACCTCGAACTGCTCGCGCGACTTTTTGTCGACATGCGGGCCGCGGTTCACGGTGAATTTTTCAATACGCGTCGGAAGCGGGATCGGGCCGCGAATAAGCGCTCCGGTACGACGAGCCGTATCGGCAATGTCGGTGGTGGCCTGATCGAGCACGCGGTGATCAAAAGCCTTCAGGCGAATGCGAATATTCTGCGTTTCCATGACTGTTCCAGTCGAATCCCGTCTAACGATGCGAAAGAGCCGAAATGGCCTGCTCCGACTTCCGCAGGGAAGCCGGCCCGGCCATCAAAATTCTTTAAGCTACGAGCCGCCCGAATCACTTCCGAATCGGGCGGCTCGCGGCCCTATATTACTTTGTGATCGTCGCGACAACCCCTGCGCCGACCGTACGGCCACCTTCGCGAATTGCGAAGCGCAGACCCTGGTCCATGGCGATCGGAGCAATCAGCTTGACCGCCAGCTGGACGTTGTCGCCCGGCATGACCATCTCGGTGCCCTCGGGGAGGATGACCTCACCGGTGACGTCCGTGGTGCGGAAGTAGAACTGCGGACGATAGTTCGCAAAGAACGGCGTGTGACGGCCGCCTTCATCCTTCGACAGCACATAGACTTCCGAGGTGAATTCGGTGTGCGGCTTGATCGAGCCGGGCTTGCAGAGAACCTGACCACGCTCGACGTCTTCACGTGCAACACCGCGGATCAGCGCGCCGACGTTATCGCCAGCCTGGCCCTGGTCGAGCAGCTTGCGGAACATTTCGACGCCGGTGACGACGGTCTTCTTGGTGTCCTTGATGCCGACGATTTCGACTTCTTCACCAACCTTGACGACGCCGGTTTCGATACGGCCGGTCACGACCGTACCGCGACCCGAGATCGAGAACACGTCTTCGATCGGCATCAGGAAGGGCTTGTCGAGCGGACGGTCGGGCTGCGGGATCCAGCTGTCGACGGCTTCCATCAGCTTCAGAATTGCTTCCTTGCCGATGTTGTCGTCGCGGCTTTCAAGAGCGGCGAGCGCCGAACCGGCGACGATCGGAATATTGTCGCCGTCGAAGCCACGCTTCGAAAGTTCTTCGCGGATTTCCATTTCGACGAGTTCGAGCAGCTCGGGATCGTCCAGCTGGTCGACCTTGTTGAGGAAGACGACCATGGTCGGAACGCCGACCTGCTTCGCGAGCAGGATGTGCTCCTTGGTCTGCGGCATCGGGCCGTCAGCAGCCGACACGACGAGGATCGCGCCGTCCATCTGGGCAGCACCGGTGATCATGTTCTTCACATAGTCGGCGTGGCCCGGGCAATCGACGTGCGCATAGTGGCGGGCGCCGGTTTCATATTCGACGTGGGCAGTCGAAATGGTGATGCCGCGCTCGCGCTCTTCGGGCGCCTTGTCGATGTTCGCGAAGTCGACGGCGACGCCGCCCGACGTTTCGGCGAGCACCTTGGTGATCGCTGCGGTCAGCGAGGTCTTGCCATGGTCGACGTGACCGATGGTGCCGATGTTGCAGTGCGGCTTCGTCCGCTCAAATTTAGCCTTGGCCATGATGGTATAACCTTCTTGTTCAATGTTTGCGTTGATCAGTCCTGGACGAGCCCGCTGAATCAGGCGCCGCCCTTAGAGGGTCTTGCCGCGCGGTGCAAGCCCGCGCAGCTTTGACCCATCAGGCCATCTTGGCCTTCACTTCTTCGGCGACGTTGGTCGGCACTTCTTCGTAATGCGAAAATTGCATCGAATAGCTGGCGCGACCCTGGCTGAAGCTGCGCAGCTGGTTCACATAGCCGAACATGTTCGCCAGCGGAACGATCGCCTCGACGACCTGGGCGATGCCCCGGCTGTCGGTGCCCTGGATCTGCCCGCGGCGGCTGTTGAGATCGCCGATCACGTCGCCCATGAATTCCTCTGGGGTAACGACTTCGACCTTCATCACCGGCTCGAGCAGCTTGATGCCGGCCTTCGCCGCCACTTCGCGCATTGCCGCACGGCCCGCGATTTCGAACGCCAGCGCCGACGAGTCGACGTCGTGGTACGCGCCGTCCGTGAGGCGGATTTCGAAGTCGATGATCGGGAAGCCGATCATGTGACCGTTTTCGGCCGACTCGCGCATGCCCTTTTCGACCGACGGGATATATTCGCGCGGAATGTTGCCGCCCTTGATCTCGTCGAGGAAGGTGATGCCCGCGCCGCGTTCGCCGGGAGCGACGCTGACCTTGACGCGGCCGAACTGGCCCGAGCCACCCGACTGCTTCTTGTGGGTGTAATCGACGTCGACGGCCTTCGCGAGCGATTCGCGGTACGCCACCTGCGGCGCGCCGACGTTCGCTTCGACCTTGAACTCGCGCTTCATGCGATCAACGAGGATGTCGAGGTGAAGCTCGCCCATGCCCTTGATGATCGTCTGACCCGATTCATGGTCGGTCGACACGCGGAACGAGGGATCCTCGGCGGCCAGGCGGTTGAGCGCGATGCCCATACGTTCCTGGTCGGCCTTGGTCTTCGGTTCCACCGACAGCTCGATGACCGGCTCGGGGAATTCCATCCGCTCGAGGATGATCGGCGCGCTGGTGGCGCAGAGCGTGTCCCCGGTGGTGGTTTCCTTGAGGCCGGCGAGGGCAACGATGTCGCCTGCATAGGCTTCGTCGATGTCTTCGCGGCTGTTCGCATGCATCAGCAGCATACGGCCAACCTTTTCCTTCTTGTCCTTCACCGAGTTCAGGTACGTGCCCTTGTTCAGGGTACCCGAATAGATGCGGGCGAAGGTGAGCGAACCGACGAACGGATCGTTCATGATCTTGAAGGCGAGCAGCGACAGCGGCGCTTCGTCGGCCGGCGGACGCGAATCGGGGGTCACGCCGTCGAGCTTCAGGCCCTGAACGTCGGGAATGTCGAGCGGCGAAGGCAGATAGTCGACGACGGCGTCGAGCAAGGTCTGGACACCCTTGTTCTTGAACGCCGAGCCGCAGAGGACCGGAACGAACGCCTGTGCCAGCGTACCCTTGCGGATCAGCTTCTTGAGCGAGGCGACGTCGGGGACGGTGCCTTCGAGATAGGCTTCCATCGCGTCGTCGTCCTGTTCGACGGCGAGCTCGACGAGCTTTTCGCGATATTCGGCAGCCTTGTCGACGAGGTCGGCGGGGATTTCCTCATAGAAGAATTCGGCGCCGAGGCTTTCGTCCTTCCAGATGATCGCGCGCTCGTTGACGAGGTCGACGAGACCCTTGAAGTCGCCTTCGGCGCCGATGGGCAGATAGAGGACAGCCGGGGTCGCACCGAGGCGATCGATGATCGTCTGGACGCAATAATAGAAGTCGGCGCCGGTGCGGTCGAGCTTGTTGACGAAGCACATGCGCGGCACTTTATACTTGTCGGCCTGGCGCCACACGGTTTCCGACTGCGGCTCAACGCCGGCAACGCCGTCAAACGCGGTGATCGCACCGTCGAGGACGCGCAAGCTGCGTTCGACTTCGATCGTGAAGTCGACGTGGCCGGGGGTGTCGATGATGTTCAGGCGATGCTCGGGGCCTTGACCTTCGTCGGCCTTCCAGAGGCAGGTCGTCGCAGCCGACGTGATCGTGATGCCGCGTTCCTGTTCCTGCTCCATCCAGTCCATCGTTGCGGCGCCGTCATGGACTTCGCCGATCTTGTAGGACTTGCCGGTGTAGTAAAGGATACGCTCGGTCGTCGTGGTCTTGCCGGCGTCGATGTGCGCCATGATCCCAAAGTTGCGATAATTTTCGAGCGGATGGCTGCGTGCCAT
>Ga0265296_1000342_pt1 | contig 78483 bp, 77 predicted proteins | sample MunlanPumphouse1_FD_189073 | JGI IMG/M metagenome (GOLD analysis project Ga0265296, IMG submission 189073) | Groundwater microbial communities from a municipal landfill in Southern Ontario, Canada - Pumphouse #1 | ecosystem: Environmental > Aquatic > Deep subsurface > Groundwater | place...
CTGAACAGGTGCATTTTGTCATTTCACGCGGGCCGCCGAAGTCTCTGGGACCTCTGCTGCCACCAAAATTATTCGATCCGAACATGGTTATTTCTCATACAGTCGTTTGTATAACTGTGTTACAATACATGATGCCAGAGTATAATAAGCAGTGTGTTGGAGCACAGGAAAAATCAGGGTCTGGAGCACTTTTTGCCCGTTCTTTTTAAACCATCGCGCGATCAGCAATGACTCCGGCCGCGATGACCATCACGGGAATCATCAGTAACGCAGCCCGATCTGGGAGATATAATCCTAAGGTGGCATGCCCAGCACGCCGATAAGCACCAGCGCGTCGAGCCCCCCGTTCATAAAAATCAGACGGGTCCGGTGATGAGTGCTTCGCGCGCATAGGGCGGGGAAGCGCGGGAAAAGGACCAGATCATGAGGGTGGCCGCAGTAACTGACGATATTACGATCACGACTGATTTGAAGAGTGCCGGATCTGTCAGGAGCGCGCCGATCAGTAATGTCCGGGTTCAGGTCCGCGTACTCCGTGTCTCGGTATAAATCGAGACCAGCGAGAGGCTGATCAGGTTGAGGGTTGTTGCCGCGTACCACAGGACCGATTCGGCCGGGGAGAGCCGGGCAATCCACCCGGACCAGAGCATGGCGCAGATGATCGAGAACGCAATGAGGGTGTCCACTGCAAGGAAGATGAGCGGCATCCCGAAGATCCTGCCCAGCTGGGCGATGGTGCAGTACTCGAACCGGGCCGGGATGTGAAGGAGGTCAAGGATGGATCTCCCGGCATTCATGAGGAGATCGGCCGTTGCCCAGATCACGACCCCGCCCCCGATGACGGGCAGGTAACCCCCCTGCTCCATTCCGATCCTTAATGCGGAGAGGCCGAACAGGAGCTTGAACGCGCAGAACGGCATGCCGATGGTGAAACTCAAAAAAAAGGGTCTCTGGAAAAATCGCTGGATAGCATTCGATCTATCTGTACCCGCTCCGTTATCCGTGGTCTGAATATTCTGGGACATGGCCTGACTGCTGTGATCAAGGAGTACGGCGTCGGCACGTAATAATGGCATGGTGTCCTTCCCCGTTCCTGTATATAATATTCATTGAAAACAACCTTTACCTCAAGAGAGAAAATACTAGAGACCTTACAGGTGAATCACATGGGAATTTTTGACAAATTAACCGGAAGCAAACCAGTAACGCTTAACCCGAAATCAGCACTTGTCCTTTCAGCCATCACGATCATTGCCGCTGATGGTGTGATTGACGAAGCAGAGATCAACGACCTTGGAAAGATCGTCCGTGGCGACCGCAAGTCCATCGACACTGCCATGGCAGTCCTGAAAGCAAACAAGTTCCCCGGCGTCATCGACATGGTTGCTGCCGTGCTCGACGAGAAGCAGAAACTTGCAACCCTTGCAATCCTCTGCGACCTTGCCATGGCCGACGGCATCCTTGCCGGCGAAGAGAAGCAGATGCTCCAGATGTACATGGAGAAGTTTGGTGTTCCCGAAGCAACCCTCAAGCCGATCATCGAGGCTATTGCTATCAAGAACGATTTCTCTATCTTCTCATAACCTTTTTTTATCCGGCCCGGATCTGACCTTCCCCCAATGTAAACGGTTAGATCTTCCTGCCGGCTGCCCATAGGCCGGTACCAATGGCGACGATCCCGATTCCGATCATCGGGTTTGATCGCGTTGGTGGCGGGGATGATGGTGACGGTGGAATGGTTGTTGTCGGTATCGTGATTACCTGCGTGAATACCGGGGTTTGCTGCGTTGTGGGGGTCTCTTCCGGTGTTTGTGTTGCGGCTCGCGGTGTTGCGGGGGTTGTCCGGGAATATACGGTCTCTTCCACGAGAACATTGCCATCGGCAGCGGATTTCGGGTTCTCAGCTTTCACCGAGAATGACCGGGTTGCGGTGGCAGAGGATGTCCGGAACAGGACGATCGCCTGGCCGTTTGCACCGGTTGTGACCCGGCCGTAATAACTGGTGTTGGGCATCTCGGGAGTTGAGGCGGCCACATCATCGAGAATCGTGCGGCCGTTGCCATTGTAGTAGGTATAGGATCCGATAGCGTACGGCCCATCGGAGGGATCCTGATCAACATTGAGCTGGTTTGCCTGGACAACCGGTGGCTGGTCGCCCGGTTTTCCGCTCATGGAATAGGTGCGGGTGAGCCAGAAGTAGTAGGCTGTATTGGGTGTGCCGGTAATGGTAATGGAGAACCGGCCCCCCCTTGTCAGGCTGTTTCCTGATGTTCCCGTGTCGGCAGAGGCCGGCAGGATTACGACTACGAAACAGATGATGAAGAAAATACTCAGTGTCCATGCGAGCCGGTTTTTCATTTCCACTCCCTTCCCTTCATGTAATTATGAGGATTGGCACCTCCCGGGGCAAAAAGGCACGTATCGCTCTTACGGTTGGTCCCTGTGTTTTGCCTTCCCCCCGGGTCTCCGGGATAATCGTCGTTAGTAGCCCAGGGCCTCGCTCACGAGAATGAGTGTCACCCGGTTGGGAATTTTTTCCCGGGCAAGGATCACGCACTTCCCGATGGTGCTGGGAGTGCCGTAGGCTTTCTGTGCCCGGGCATTTTCAAGCCTGAATGCGTAATTCCAGACCCGGTCAAGGGCGTCTTTCAATGTCGGGACGATCTTATTGGTGCCGGCAACGAGAACGAGGTGGCCCGCTGCAAACGGCCATGCCCCGACGCGGCTCCCGCTTGCATCGCAGCCAATGATCTCCCCGGTTTCGGAAATTGCGTTGGCACCCGAGATGAAATATTCTGCGGTCACTGATTTCCTGCGAATGTCTGCCCGTTTCCTGTCATCATTTTCCGCGGTAATGGTTGCGTGCAGGCTTCTCCATCCGGTATTTTTATTTGCAAGCAATTCCTCGTACCCTATCTCGATGAGCGTCGTGGATGAGCCGTTCATCACTTCAGCCCCATGCGGGATCAGTGTTTTGAGGGCTGCGAGAGCCTCATCGCCCGTTCTTACCGGAATTACAGTTATGCCATGTTCCCTGAGTGCCTGGATCGTCCGGTCCAGGATTGCCGGTGCAGGCAGCGTGTTCCACTTAACGGTATCCACGCCCGCGCCGACAGCAAGGTTTTCTGCACTGTATTGGGTGATTTTTGTCATGTTAGCCCCCAGGGAGTGTATTACTGAATGTGTCCTGATAAATCATCTGCTCCCGCCCGGATCCGGTGGTAATGGGTTTACGAAGCACCTTTCCTTTCCTGGGATCTGGTAATTGTATAAACCCGTATGAGGTTTATACCGATCTTCCGGTGTCTTTTTTTGTCCCCTGATGCCCATGGTGCAGGGACAACGATCATCTTTTCCACCCGTACATGACCCTGTCAATGCCGTGCATCAGGCAATGTTTAAATCAGAATTCTGCGCAGCATTTTCCACCGGGTTTCAAAACAGAGCCTGAATTTTCGAAATAATTCTGGCAGCACAGATGAGTTTTCAGGATTTTGCTCTTTTTTTCCCGGTTTTTACCTAATCCGGCTGATTAAGAATCCTTTTATACCCCTTTCCTTCCACTGGAAAAGCCGTATATAAAGTTCCGATAGGGTAAAATAGTGCTTCCATGCCGTTTCCCAAAACAGGATCCCGGCATGGATCCAGAATGGATCCGAACAGGAAATCCCGGGTTTGGATCCTGGAAATGCGCGATATGCTTCTGCCATCTATACCATTACATGGTATACCATGACCGTGCGGTCATAACCCCCTGCCGAACCCTGTGGTCCAAAAGCGTTCCTGCTCGCGGAAACGTTCCCTGGAACGAGTGCAGGGAACCCTTTGCTCTCTGGGTTTGAAAATTTTTCAAGTGCTCCTTATTCCTCTCCTGCAAAGCGTGACGAGGAATGCCGAACCTATAATGGCAAGGAGCCCGGCGAGAGCACTCGTTGTAGCGGAATAGGATGGGGCAAAGAACGACCCTCCCAGGCCGGACCAGCCCGCTGCGATCAGGAATATCCCCATCACGCTGATAACCCCGGCAGGTACCAGGAAGTACAATGGCTGTAATGACCTGTCTGCCTGCATATCCACGACGATTACGATGAATGCTGCAAGAAACAGCCATTCGGATGGAGACATGAGTTCAAGCAGCAGGTAGTAACCGGTATAATCCGGCGTTGTCATGAGGGGAAACGGGCCAAAAACCGGGAAGAACCAGATCTGCATTGTCTGCCACATGGAATCAAAAATCTGGTGGAGGAAGACACTGCATGCAAACGCTACACCGAGAAGTGTGTGCCTTGAACCGTACAGGATGAGAGCAATAAATACTATGACAACGACAAACAGCAGGCTGTGACCGATTGTCCTCCCGCTGCCAAGTGTGGGGACGAGCAAAGCCAGCGGCTTATCGATGAGATCGGAAAGAATTGCACCCGCAACGCAGAGCGGAATTACCCTGCGGTCCCCGGTTATCTCCAGAAAGATAAGACCCAGGAGAAGTCCCAGAAATGCATGGGCAACAACAAACATCCCTGAAAAATGGGTTGTGCGGGTTTATAATCCCGTCATGGTTCCCCACGAACTCTTCTGTGGGGAAAATCTTGACCCGGTAAGGATCCATTCAACGGTCACTACCAGCGACCGGCATGCTCACCAGCCACGAACATCTCCTTAAACACCGGCACGGTGGCGGTAACACATTTCCGGAGATCACCGTTTGCTATGTACCGTGGAGCCCCGGGCAACCGTTCGTGTGCCCGGTCAGGGACATCCGGGCACTGGAAGCGTATTATTTTGTGATTGCAGCCGGCATGGATGCAATGTACATTCCCTATCGTCGGATCCGGAAAATCATGTGTGCGGGCGGGACGGCCTGGGAGCACCTTTCCGGGTAAATATTGCCTGCTGATTTTTCCTGAGATTTTGGCCAATGCCTTTTATCTTGCGGAACCTACTACCCTCTGAATCATATGCCGAAAATGATCTGGTATCCCCTCCTTTTCGTGGTACTCGCCTCCCTCGTCTTTCTGATGGTGGAATATCTTCCGGGGGGGTTCGGTCGGGAGGCCACGGGATCCCTCCCTCCGAATACCCCCCGTGATCCGGAATGGAGTCCTTCCCCGAGCGAGCAGATCCGGTCCCATTATACCTCGGGTGAAATCACCGACCGCTGCGATGCCGCGATCCGGCAGGCAAATGAGTCGCTCAACGGGATCGGGGCATTACCCCCGGAACAGCGGACCCCGGATACTACCCTCCTCCGTTTCGAGACCGTCATGGGCGATTATTCTGACCGGATATCCCCCCTGATCCTCATGGGGTATGTCTCTCCAGATCCGGCCGTTTCCTCCGAGGGATCTGCCTGCGAAGAGAAATCCGGCGCGTTTCTCGTCAGCGTCTATACCCGGCGCGATCTCTACGACGCTCTCCGCACCCAGGCTCCCAGGAATGCGGATGAAGCCCGGCTCCTGACCCTCACGCTCCGGCAGTTTGTGAAAAACGGCCTTGCACTTCCCGATGACCGGCTCGAACAGGTAAGGGCAATGAAAACCCGCCTGGCCCGGCTTGAGACGCAGTTCTCCGCCAACCTCAACAACGACAACACCACGCTCGAATTCTCCGCAGAGGACATAACCGGCGTTCCCGATTCTGCCCGGGTGCAGTTCGGGAAGGGCACCAACGGTTCGTACGTGGTCACGATGAAGTACCCGGATTACTACGCGGTGATGCAGAACGCGGACAAGAGCGAAACACGCAGCCGCATGAACACGGCGTTTCTCAACCGTCAGGCAGGAGAGAACACCCGGCTCCTTGAAGAAGCGATCCTGCTGCGGGCGCAGATCGCCCGGGAACTGGGATACGATACTTGGGCGGACTACCGCATCGACGGCCGTATGGCCCGGACAAAAGAGAACGTTACAGTATTTCTGGATACCCTCAAGGCACCGGTAAAGACAAAGACCCGGGAGGAAATGGCAACCCTCCTTACGGTCAAACAATCGCTCTTCCCCGGTTCCGGATCCGTCAATACTTGGGACATCGCATACCTCAAGAACAAACTGCGGAACCGGGACTATTCCCTCGATGACGAAACTGTCCGCTCTTATTTCCCACTGGATGTCGTGACTGTGGGAATGTTTTCACAGTTTTCACGTCCCCTCAGCGTCCGTTTCGATGAAGTGAATGATGCCCGGGTCTGGGCGCCCGGCGTGACCCTGTACCGCGTTGCCAATGCCACGGACAATACCACGCTGGCGTACATCTACTTCGATCTCTATCCCCGCGAAGGCAAGTACGGGCACATGATGATGTACCCGGTGGTCTCCGGCCGAACTCACCCCGGTGGAAACTACAGCGTTCCCGTTTCGGTCATTGTCGGTAATGTCCGTGCGCCAAACGGCAATGTCCCGTCGCTCCTCTCCCACGACGATGTTGAAGGGATCTTCCATGAGTTCGGCCACGCCCTTCACTTCAGCCTGACCCGGGCGCCGTACGCGAGCCTGTCCGGCACCAATGTCGAGTGGGACTTCGTTGAGACTCCTTCGCAGGCATTCGAAGAGTGGGTCTGGGAGCCGGAAGTACTCGACGCGATCTCGGGACACTATGCCAACCACACGGAAAAACTGCCCCCCGGCCTCCGCGACCGCATCATAGCGGCCCGGAACCTCGATGCCGGGCTGACCTACAGCCGCATGCTGATGATATCGTCCGAAGATATGGCATTTCATACAATCGACGGCCCGGTCAATGTCACGGCAGTATCCGACAGCCTTTACGAGCATATTATGGGGATTAAACCCCTGCCCGGCAACCATGAACCGGCAACGATCGACCATTTCATGGGCGGGTACGATGCCGGTTACTACAGCTACCTCTGGTCAAAAGTATACGCCCTCAATGTCTATTCGCGGTTCAGGCAGGATGGCCTGGAGAACGCGACTACCGGAGCGGATTACCGTCACTGGATTCTTGAACCGGGGAATATGCAGGATGGCATGGTCCTGCTCCGGGGCTTCTTGAAAAAAGAACCCTCCCCCGATGCCCTGTATGAGCAGTTCGGGAACGGGACCTCCCGGTAAATTTTTTTTAACCGTTGCAGATCCAGTGCTCTTCGAATGTACCGTCAAAAAAAACCATGACGCGCAGCTTTTTCCCTTTTGCAAAAGCCCGCATCTGGTCGTCGTACACTTTCTGCACGTGACGGAGCTTGTGCCCGGCAAAATACGTCTGGATGCATTCGAGGAACTGCGTCTCCTGGGAGAGGAACGCGTTCTCGTACTCCTTGGTTTCCCGGGCCAGGGTAAGAGCCTCCTCTTCGGGAATCTCCCCGTGGTACTCCCCGTGATTATCAAGCCCTGAGAACTGCCGCCAGTCGACCTTGCCGTACTCGTCCGGCTCCCGGTGGAGCATGTAGGGATAGACCCGGCAGATGGCAAAACGGCGGTCGTAAATGGTGCACCTGCCGTTCTCAAGGAACCAGCAGGAACCGGCCTCATCATCCCTGATCTTCAGGGCATACCCGGAGACATAGAACGTCCCGTTCTGGTCGCAGAACTCCGGGTCCGGAGCCGGTTCGAGAGCGTCCGGATCGATCTTCCGGACGGCCTCAACGTCCCGGTCGAGAAGGAAGACGTGGCCGTTGAAGGAGCGGGTGCAGCATTTCGCGCAGTTCGTGCACGAAAAACCGATCTCCCGGATGATCCCGGCAAGGCGTTCAAGGGGGTACTCAAAAAGGCTGTTCCTTTCCCGGGTCAGGGCTGCGATTCGGTAGGGGATTGGTATTAAGGAAACGGTAACCACCACGCTGGTACCGGACAATAGGGCGTGCCGGTTCTTCTTCTTTTGGAGGGGAGACGTGTTTCTGGTGAATGGAATCCCAACACCGGAAGTGCCAGACCCGGTTGGAACCTGAGACCCCCTGCACGAGTCTCTCACCCAAAAAAAAGTTATTTTACCACAAGCACTTTGCATGCTGCAAGACGTATGACCGTCTCTGCGACACTGCCAAGGAGGAGGCGCTCTATTCCCTTCTTTCCCTGTGTGCCGATAACGATAAGATCTATTTTTTCAGCCACCGCAAAGCGGACGATCTCCGGTGCGGGCTTTCCCTCAAGCACCGTGGTCTTCACATCAACGTTACCGGCCAAGGACCGGACTTTTCCCAGCGCCTGCGCCGCTTCAGACTGGATCACCCGGTACGTATTCCCGACGACCACATCGGCAGAAGCGGATTCGAACGTTCCCGTGTCGATAACGTAAATCGCGTGGAGGATTGCCCCGCTCCCCGCCGCTATCCGGATCGCTTCCTGCACTGCCGTGGCGTTCCGATCTGACCCGTCCGTTGCAACCAGTATATTCTCAAACAGTTTTTCTGCCATTAGCATCAGCCTCGTTTATCCGTATCATACCATCAATCCCGGTTGTTCTTAAAATCTTCAGGTGCCGGGGAAACGGGAGTGCCCTCGCTCCCGTTCGTCTCATTCACGTACTTCTCACCCCGCATGGCGCAGAGCACTGCCGCCCCAAACGAGAGGAGCGCTCCCATATAGAAGGTGAGGGCAAGCGACGGCATGAATGCGTGGGCAAGCGTTGTCGGGAACCAGGTGACCCCGGTGAGGGTGGCCACCGTTGCCGGAGCTATCGAGGCTGCCACTGCCGGTGGGAGGCTTACCAGGATCATCTGGGCCGGGTTATACCCGAGGAATGCTGCAAAGAGCGCTCCCGTAGGGGGTATGGCGCTCATCGCCGGAAGGAGCGCTGCGGCCCCTATGTCATTGAGGGATGATGCCAGGGCCAGGGGGAACTCCTTTGTCAGGCCGACAACAATTATCGTAAAGAACATACCCATGCTCACGACGATTCCTGAGTTCATCAGGGTCGACATCATGCCGGATGTCACGCCCCGCTCGGACGCCGGGACCGAGTTCATGATCGCAGCAGCGTTCGGCGAGGCAAACATCCCGTTGCCCATCCCCATGATCAGGAGTGCGATGGCAAACGGCAGGTAATTGAAGTCATAGGGCAGCACCGCGAGGATCAGGAATGAGAACCCGACAAGGAGCATCCCGATGGTGCTGATCCACCGTGCACCGTACTTGTCCGAGAAGAACCCGGAGATCGGCCCCGTGATAACAAACCCGATGGTCAGGGGGAGCATGAAAACGCCCGCCCAGAACGGCGTGGACTCGTAACTATACCCGTGGAGAGGGAGCCAGATGCCCTGTAAGAGCAGGATCAGGATGATCATCACGCCGCCGCGTGCAAGGGCGGCAAGGAAGCCAGCTGAGTTCCCGTACGTAAAGTTCCTGATCTTAAAGAGGTCCATCTGGAACATTGGGTCTTTTACTCTCTTCTCAATGAACGGGAATGCCACGAGGAGCAGGATCCCTGCGACAAGCGATGCGATAACCCACGGGTTGCTCCAGCCCATTGGATCGTTCCCGTAGGGCATCAGGGCGTAGGTGATCCCGATAAGGAAGATCGTCAGGCCGCCAACAAACGAGACGTTGCCCCAGACATCGATCGTGCGTCCGGCCCGATCGTACTTGGGTTCCTTGAGCCGGTAAAATGCCCAGATCGTGCCGATGACCCCGAATGGCACGCTAATTAAAAAGACGTAACGCCAGTGGTAGACCGCGAGAATGCCTCCGATGAGAAGGCCGATAAACTGGCCGGAGAGTGCTGCCACCTGGTTGAGACCCAGTGCTTTCCCCCGCTCGTCCGGCGGGAACGCGTCGGTCAGGATCGCGGCGCTGTTGGAGAAGATGAACGCGGCACCCACGGCCTGGATCAGGCGGAAGACGATGAGTTCGATTGCTCCTGCATCACCGGTATCGGGAGTGAGAAAGGAAAGGATCGAACCGATTGTAAAGATAAGAAAGCCGATATTGTACAGCCGCACCCTGCCGTAGATGTCGGAGAGCCGGCCGAAACTGAGAAGGAGAGTTGCTGTCACGACCCCATACCCCATCAGCATCCAGAGAAGGTACTGGAACGAGGTCAGGGGATTGATATTGATCCCGTTGAAGATCGCCGGCAGGGAGATGAGGATGATACTCCCGTTCACGGCTGCCATGAACATGGCGATCGTGGTATTCGATAAGGCTACCCATTTGTAGTGAATGCCCTTGCCGGTGGCATGGTCACCGGTTTTTCCTTCAGGCAGACTCGTCTGGTCCACAATTAACTCCTGTTCATCGTTTCCGTATTAAACTATCCGGTATTTCCCGGCCGTTTGCGATGCACCGTGTACTTCTGATGGTCCGGTCATTTATAGGTCATGCTTTCCCGGAGGAGAGATAGTATGCAAAGGCAAAGTGCTTTTTACTTGCATTTCACATCTACCAGATAATGTACGGGGAGTGAGGTATGCAGACCATCCTGAAAGTGCTTGGATTTCTTATCGGACTGTTCGTGATCGTCAATGGTATTTTTATTGTCTTAACGCCGCCATTTGGGGACGAACCGCAGGGCTATGCCATCATCGCTGTCGGGATCTTCATTCCCCTCGTCATTCTCTACGTGGCCCGGCTTGAGGACCGGCGCGATACCTGAACCCGGATAATTGATGTTAAAAGGAGAGGTCCGTTGTATATCCCCAGTACTTCACTAATTTTTAGCCCGGACTAAAGAAAAGCGTAAGATCTTACCAGACCGCGGGCGCCGGATATGGTCACTATACGGCAAAAAGCCAGCTGAATAGTAAGACCTTATTCGGAAACGTTACGATCCGTTACCTGCTGACTATCATTTTGTTCCTGCCCGGGAATATCCGGGTGTCTCTTCAAGGGATTTTCCTGGTCCGTATTCTCCGTGGTCCCGGAATGATTGACGGAGATATGTTCCGGTTCTTCGCAGTTTCCGGTGGATTGGATGTGATGTGAGTTGCTGGCTATCCACTATGTAATGAGGACATTTCAGATACATACCGGGTTCGCATGAGTTGTCTGGATTAAGGAATTCTCAAGAGATTTTTTCAGGCAGACCCTGCTGAAAAATTTTCAATCGCGATCATGAGGTGTCAGTTGATGAGGCGATAATCGGATAATTATCCGACAAAATGCATGTACAAGCGACAAAAAAATTTGTTTTCCGGCGTGAGTGGTCAGACCGATCAACCAGACCCTGCTTGAAAAAATTTGAGCAGGGGGCAAGGGGGTGGTTGAAAATTTTTTGCGGAGATCGATTGCGATGCGAAAATTGCGATGCTGATACTGGTGTAACTAATCCCTTCAGGTTTTTGGCAGGTAATGTACACTACCATGATTCACGGAGGAATAATTGGTGAAATCGTGATCCCGAATAGGATGTATTGATCATAGATCTCATTCTCCCCCTTTGGTGTGACTACCCGGGCTTTTGCCCGGTTGGTGTTTTTGCGGGTGCCTGCATGGGATACCGTCTTTCCCACTGAAAATGGCTGGGCCATGATGCCGGTTTCGACAACGCCTCCCGGCCGGGTGACCTTGATGTCCGGCTGTGGGATGAGGTTCTGGCCTTTGCCGCCATGGAAGGTGGTTGTGATCTGCGGGTTATCCCGGAGAGCTGCGATTCCCCGCGCTCCGTGCCAGAAAAACCCGGTTTCCTGCCCGGCTCAGCGGAAAAACACAGGGTTTTGCCGACAGCAGGTCATAACCGTCCGAAATACATATCAGGAACGCTGATGACGAGGTACTATGGATGACCATCACCATCTCCGCTGGAAGTCAATGCTAGTACTGGGACTGATCTCTGCCGTTGTGGGGCTTTTATTGCTGTTCTTCCCGAACGCAGCCACCGTGTTCTTTTTGCAGCTGACCGGCATAGTCATCATCCTGCTCTCCGGAATCTTCCTTGTTGAAGGACTCTTCATCGATACCGATGGGATTTCGAAGTGGGTTGTCCTCTGCCTCGGGATTCTCGGGGTCATCGTTGGCATTCTCACGATTGCAGCCACGATCCTCATTGTCGTTGCAGCAGGTATCCTCCTTGGGATATTCCTCATCCTCTTCGGCCTTGGGGAAACGGCTCTCGGATTCGGCCTGATCATTGCAGAACCGATGGTCCGGTTCGTAATTGCGATTCTCGGGATCCTCGCAATCGTTGTCGGGGTTTTCCTGCTCATCCACCCGACAGCAACCATCGAAGTCGTGGCAATCCTACTCGGCCTGTACCTCTTCGTCTTCGGTCTCCTGCAGGTCTCGCACGGGCTCAACGAGCGCCGCATTGAAGAGAATATGGTTATCAAGCGCCTCTGAACGAGAGGCTCTTTTTTTTTTATTTTTTGGTTTTTGGGAAATGACCCGGTACCTTCCGGGACATGTGGTTTACGGATACTCACTGCCCGGTATATCGCGCAGAGTGCTGCCGGAAAAAAGGGTGTTTCTCTACCGCTTACCGGCCGATGCCGGTTCGATGCCGGTAGGCTGGTTGCGGATGGTTCGCTCTTTCATGATGGTGTAGACATCGTTCGCGTGCTCTTTTGGCACTTCGACAAACGAGTAGGCATCGAGGATTCTAATCGCCCCGATGGCTTTTCCGGGAATCCCGGTCTCACCTGCAATAGCCCCGACGATATCTTTTGGGGCCACCTTGTGCTGCCTGCCGACCGCAAGGAAGAACCGGACCATGCCCGGTTCTGCACCGGTGTCGGCAAAGTCCACTTCCTGTCGCTGCTTCTCGGCTGTGGGCTCGCTGCCGATTTCCATCTGTATCTTTAAGAGAGCCGCAGCGATCTCGATGGTCTGGAGGTCGCCCTCGGTCTCCGCCTCGATGATGCGGATGTACTGCTCGAGGCCGCCTGCTGTAATAACCTCGTGCACACGGTCGATCATTGCCCGGGTCCGGGTCTCGGCAACATCGCTCTCCGATGGCACCGGGATGCGGGGGATCTGGACCTTGGCGTAGTGCATGATCTCGCGGAGCTTGGTGAAGTCGCGGGGGGCAACGAATGTTATTGCTTTCCCGCTCTTGCCGGCCCGGCCGGTCCTGCCGATGCGGTGGACGTAATACTCGACATCCTGGGGGACATCATAGTTGATGACGATGTCAACGTCATCGACATCGATACCCCGGGCGGCGACATCGGTTGCGATGAGGATATCGATGGCGCCCTTGCGGAACCCGCCCATGACCCGGTCCCGCTGGGACTGTTTCATATCGCCATGCAGTTCATCCGCACGGTATCCCCGGGCCCGGACCTTTCCCGAGAGCTCTTCTGCCCTGCGCTTCGTGTTGCAGAAGATGATGGCAAGCTGCGGGTCTTCAAGATCGATGAGCCGACAGAGCACATCGAGTTTCTCACGGTCTTTTACTTCGATATAGGCCTGGGAGATCTGCGGGACGGTGAGCTCGGCGTACTGGACGCGGACGAACTCGGGCTTGTTCTGGAAACGCTTGGAGATCTCGATGATGGGCTGTGGAAGCGTCGCCGAGAAGAGCAGGGTCTGCCGGTTCTGCGGGACCTTTCTTAAGATGATCTCAATGTCGTCGCGGAAGCCCATGTCGAGCATCTGGTCGGCCTCATCGAGCACAACGGTTGCGACATCGTCGAGCCTGAGAGTGCGCCGGTTGAGGTGGTCCATGACCCGTCCGGGAGTTCCGATAACGATGTGAACCCCGGTCTGGAGCGCCCTGAGCTGTCGCTCGATGGGCTGGCCGCCGTAAACCGGCAGCACGATGATGCGGGGCATGTGGGCGAGGAGACTTGAAAATTCTTCAGCAATCTGGATACAGAGTTCGCGGGTGGGACAGAGCACGATTGCCTGGACTACACGCCGTGTCGGATCGATCTTCTCGATGACGGGAATACCGAACGCTGCGGTTTTACCCGTGCCGGTCTGGGCCTGGGCTGTCACATCGCGCCCGGCCTGGATGAGGGGGATTGCTAGTGCCTGGATAGGCGAGGGCTCTTCAAAACCCATATCTTCTATGGCTTTCCCGACTTCCTTTGACAGGTTAAAGTCGGAAAACTGTATACGTGAATTCATATCGCAACACCATTTAGTGTGCGAGCTCATAAGATGGCGCACTGAGGACCGCCCGGTTCTGGCAGGGTATGCCATCCGCCGGGTATTTATGCCGGCGCAGGAGAGTGGGTATTGATAACCATGACCCTGAAGGTTGTTGCATTCAACGGCAGTGCACGGAAAGACGGGAACACGGCAATTCTGGTGAACGAGGTGTTCCGAGCCCTTAAAAAGGAGAAGATTGAGACTGAGCTCGTCCAGCTTGCGGGAAAGAAGATCCGGGGCTGTATCGCGTGCGGAAAATGCTTTGAGAAGCAGGATAAGATGTGCGCGATCAAAGGAGACGTCGTAAACGAGTGTATTGAGAAGATGCTCGATGCAGACGGCATCATCCTTGCGTCCCCCACCTACTTCGCTGATGTCTCGACGGAAATGAAGGCCCTGATCGACCGGTCGGGCTACGTGGCGAAGGCGAACGACGACATGTTCCGGCGCAAGGTCGGGGCTTCCGTGGTTGCGGTGCGGCGAGGCGGGGCGATCCATGCGTTTGACACCATGAACCACTTCTTCTTTATCAGCCAGATGGTGGTCCCCGGGTCGTCCTACTGGAACGTGGGACTCGGCCTGAATGTCGGGGAAGTCAGCGAGGATGAGGAAGGCATCCGGACCATGAACGTGCTGGGCGGGAACATGGCATGGCTCCTCAAAAAACTGGGAAAATAATCTTTTTTACACATCAACCGTCAGCCCGTCAGTGGCTGCAATGAGCCCGGGACATTCCTTCCCGAATTTTGCCTGAACGGCCATTCGCTCGTCGGAAGTTTTATACACCTCGGCTCCGAAGTGCGTCAGGGCAAGCCTCTTTGCATGTGCATCGCGTGCAATCCTGATCGCGTTCTCCGGGTTGAGGTGGGGCCAGCCGGGGCTCTCTTCACCGCTTTTCAGGCCACACTCCGTGATGAGCAGGTCGGCATCCCGTCCGAGCACGACCGCATTGTCGCAGACGCCGGTGTCCGTGCAGTAGGTGACGGTTTTCCCATCGAGTTCCAACCGGTACCCGAAGCACGGTGCCGGGTGCACGAGCGGCAGGCAGGTGACCCCGAACGGTATTTCGTGGGTGCCCGCGGAGAGTTCCTGGACGTTCACGGCAAAGGGAAGGTCTTTGAGTGGCACCGTGAACGGCTCGGCAACGAACCGGTCGAGGAGGCCTGCGCTTTCTGGCTGGCCGAAAATGGTGAGTCCTTTCCTGAACCGGAACTTGCAGAGGGTATGAAGCCCCTCAATATGATCGAGATGAAAATGACTGAGGAAAAGGAAGACCGGCTTTTTCTGCGAGATGTACCGGTCGGCTTTGGCAATCCCGTTGCCGGCATCGAAGATGATGTCATATTCTTCCGACTGCACGAGCGTAGAGATCGTGTTGCCGGCCCGGGTGTCGAACCAGCCGTTGGTTCCAAGGAACGTCACCTGCATGTATACCGGATTGGCGCCCGCCATCAAAAAGGAGCCGGTGCAGGTGCACGGGTTTTTTATGGTTTCCTGCCGATGGACGATGGAATACTAATCCGGAGCATTCCATGTATCGCAAATCTGCATTTGTCCTTTTCCTTGCAGCGTTCCTCTGCTGCATCGTACTCCCGGCCTCGGCCGTGATCCAGGAAGTGACCCTCAAGGGCACGGTATCAGCCATGAACGCTGATAAGAACCTCGTGACGATCCAAAACCCGACCCAGTACGGCTGCAATTACCCGGCAACCGGGGCGCCGATCTGCTCGTATGCCCCCATGAACCTATCAATCCTTGCGGGAACCGCGCCCGACCCGGCGACCTTCTCGGTCTTTAAGACCGGCGATCCTGTTGTTGCTACCAGTTTTGGCGGTGCCGGGCAGACCTGGATCACGCTGGCAAAACTCTTCGGCACCGGTGCCGGACAGGAATATGTGACCGATATTGTCGGCGATGCTGAAACGGTCCCCACCCCGCTTGCAGGTAACTACAGCCTCATCCTTGTTACGAATCCCGACTGCGCGAAGTGCACCGGAACGATCTGCATGGCAGGTTCGGCATCCGTTGCCATCTGGAGCGACAACCGGGTAGTCGCCAACAAGACCCTGATGCCCGGTGAAAATCTCTTCTTCAATGGACGGAACGACGGCTCAAGCGTCAACGTGACGTTCGTGAACGGTGAAACGCTCCCCGGCAGCTGCCAGAAGTCCACGGTCAGTATCATCGGTGGCGCTCAACCGATCTCCGACTACATCGTCTCGGTAGTCCCGCCCATTGGTATGACCGCAGCATCTGAACGAGGTGCGTCCCCAGCAACAACTGCGGCCCCGGCGTCGCCGGCAACACCGGTCCAGACCCAGAAGTCCGCAAGCCTGCCGTTTGCAGTTATCGGGGCGCTTGGGCTTGTGGCCGTACTGGTTGCGATCAGAAAAGAATAATTCCTCTCTTTTTTTAAAAAGGGAAAGAATGTTACCGGCGGCTGTATTTCCGGAACATGAAATACACCCCGCCGCCGATGAGCGCCAGCAGCGCAATCCCGAAGACCGCGACAAGTGACTGTTCGCGCACGACAATGCGGAAATCGTCCTTCTTCTCGGTCTGGTCCGAGCTCACTTTCACCGTGATCTTGTAATCGCTTGCCACGATATTTCCCGGCGGCACGATCTGGAGTTTCACCGTGGCTGATTCGCCCGCAGGAATACCGGCGATAGTCTCCGGAGAGATTACTGCATTCCAGCCATCAGGAGCAGAGATGACAGTCTTGACGTTCGTTAAGGTCCCGGCATTGCCGGCATTTGTGAGCCGGATGCTGAACGTCAGTGAATCCCCCTTGTTCACTGTATACTGGTACTGGTCGGCATAAACCTTGAGCTCGTAATTACCCTTGATCTTCGCCGTCAGGTTCTCGGCATAGGAATCGGCTGATGAATCGATGACGAGCGGGATCTTGTAATCGCCCACCGTGACATCGTACGGGGGAATGGCCTCGACAACGAGCGCCTTCTCATCCCCGCTCTTGACAAATATCTCCGAAATGTCCGTGCCTGGGACGGCTTTTGCCTCGTACCGGACGTACCATCCCTGCGGGAGCTTTTCGGAGCCGAGCCGGAACGTATCGTCGCTCTTCCCGATGTTCCGGATGGTCAGGTCGTACCGGGGTTTCTTGTCGGCAGTGGTCGTGATGACCGGGGAACCGAGTGTGATCTCCGCAGCGTACAGGGATTTTTCCAGCATAACCGTGCCTGCATCGGTGGTGATCCCGCCCTTGATCCGGACATCCTTCTTCTCCACTTCCTTGTAGCCGGCCCGGCCGATCTTGAGGTTGTATTTCCCGGGCTCGACATCGGTCGAGACCTTCCCGTCGCCCGTGCTGAGCACCTGGTCGATGCCGAGATGGTCCTCGTTCCGGATGATGGCGACTTTTGCCCCCTTGATCTTTTCCCCATCCTTATCGACAACGCTGAGCTGGAGGGTTCCCTTCTCTCCTTTATGTGTTTTCGAAACTGTTACGTACGCCCAGTACCAGCCATCGCCGATGTGGATCCTTACCGCATATTCCCCGGCCGGCGTGTCGGAGCTTGTGTCGACAACGAGGGTCACGGTCTTTGAACCCCCCGGTGGAAGGGAGAGCTTGTTGATCTCGATCTCCCCGTCCATGAACCGGATCTCCCAGTCGTATTTTTCCGTGTCAAAGGATTCGACCCACATCTTCTTGTTGTTCTCCTGCCCGGTATTGGTAACCTTCAGGTTGAATTTTGCCGTCTCGCCGGCCTCGATGATCTGGCCGGGCAGGTCGCAGGTGATGCTGATATACGTATCCAGCGACGAGGTCAGGTCCGCCGAAGCCGGCTGGGGAAGCAGGACGAGCGTTGTTGCAACAACAAGGAGAGCCACGATCAGGAGAGGGTTTGTCCCTCCCCGTTTCCTGCACGCTGGTTGGGTCATCGCACATCAAGCCGCATGAACCGCATGTACGCAAGACCGAAGAAGACTGCCGGGAAGAGGAGGAGGGCTATGATATTCGGCAGGATTTTTCCAAGCGTGTCCTCTATACCGTCATCCTGTTTCTGCGTGACGCTGAATGAGGTGACGACACTTCCTCCCCCTCCACCCAGTACCACTGAGTTGCCGGAAATCCGCGACGTGATTGCCGAGGTGACGGACTCGTAATTCATGGTGGGTGAGAAGAGAGCGAGCGTGTCGTGCATCATCTGGCGTTTCTCCCAGTAGGTATCCATACGTTCGTTGAATCTGTTCCAGGCGTCGCCTGAGCTGGCAGTATTTTTCGCGCTGAACAATACGGGAGCGGATTCGTTTGCACTTGCCGTCACCTGCATCTGATCGAGAAGTTCCTGAGGAAGTTCCGGCTGGCTGCCGATAACGAAATCCGTCACGGTCGTGTTTGAGAGTGTTGGGATGAGGACCGAGAGGATGATGAAGATGATAATGGTGTAGATGAGGGCCGATCCGCTCTCGTCCATGGCTGTTGAGAGGAAGAGCGCGATGGCGAAGTACGAGAAGATAAGGAGGAACGAGACCGCGGCAAATACGCTGATTAAGACAAGTTCGTTTCCGTCCGGGATGATGCCATACACGAGCAGGGTTGCAAGGGCGATGAGGAGCACCACCGCAAGGGCACAGCCAAGCGCAGCAATCCCGCCCAGCGCCTTGCCGTTGATAACCTCGTCGCGGTACACCGGATGGGAGAGGAGGATCTTGAGTGACTTGCTCTCCTTTTCCCGGGAGACGAGATCGAAACCCATCGCGATCCCGAGCACGCCGCCCACGAACACGAGATACGTGGCAACCGAGGAGAAGACCGAGAGGATGGACGGCTTCTCCGGCATGTAACTGGAAAGCGGCGAGGAAACCGTGGACTGGTGCTTGTTGTACTGGTCCAGGCTCTTGTTGTATTCCGCAATCCCTCCGATCATACCGACAATGGCAACAACGAGGAGGATGCCGAAGATGAGGAGGAACTTGCGGCTCCGGACATGGTCGAAAAATTCCTTCTCTGCAATGGTGAACAGTCTTTTTCCTGCCATCTCTTCACCCCGCCACCTGGTAATACGAGAGGAACGTCTCCTCTAAGGAGAGTTCTTCGCGGGAGAGCCCCCGGAGCCTCACGCCGTTCTGTGCGAGGTGGTTTGCGAATTCGTCCCGCAGATCCGAGCGGGCAACGATTACTGCTTCGTGTCCGTCGTGTTCATAGTCGATGCAGATGAGGTCCGGGTGCTGGAATGCCGGCATCGGGTCCTGCGTCTCCACGTGGATCGTGATGTGGCCCTGCGAGTGGTCGGCGATGTTGCGGGCCAGGTCCTTCCAGGAACCCTGGGCCACCAGATGCCCGGCCGAGAGGATCCCGACCGAGGTGCTGACCCTGCTGACCTCTTCGAGGATATGCGAGGAGACGACAACGGTCTTTCCCTCGCGGGCAAGGTTGCGGATGATCTGCCGGTAATCGGCAACGCCCTGCGGGTCGAGGTTTGCGGTTGGTTCGTCGAGGATGATAACCGAGGGGTTGTTGAGGAGAGCCTTTGCAAGGCCGAGCCGCTGGCGCATCCCCTTGGAATACCCGCCAACGTCTTTTGTCACGCCATCGAGGCCGACAACCGGCAGGAGTTCGCTGCAGCGCTTCTTGCACATGCGGATATCCATTCCGTACAGCTTACCGAAGTACGTGAGGTTCTCTTCTGCGCTGAGCGTGGGATAGAACCCCACGTCTTCGGGCATGTACCCGATCTGCTGCTTGACGGTGATCGGGTCGCGGGCAACGTCGAGGCTATTGATGAGGCAGCGCCCGGCTGTGGGCTCAATGAGGCCCACGAGCATCAGGATGGTGGTGCTCTTCCCGGCGCCGTTGGGGCCGAGCAGGCCGAAGATCTCCCCATCCGGGATCTCTGCGGTCAGGTCATTCACGGCCCTGACACCGTTGTATTCTTTTGTGAGATGTTCGAGTTGTATCATGGTGGACTCCGGGCCGGAACGGTTCCGGCCGCATGGAATGCACAGAAAATGCCCTGCGCTTAAAAAGGAGTTGTCGCACAGTTCTCTACGCATCGGGCAACCGGAAAAGAAGTGTGCCGGAGCATTCATATGCAGGAAAAATCCCGCGCCCGACGTTTTTGGTTTTTTGGGTGTGGAACCGGCACCTGCCGCACCCGGGACGTGTAGACACTTGTGCCAGATATCCTTTATACTGCCCGCGCCGGATAGCTTAACATGCAGTTACGGTTAGTTGCGGGGATTGGGATCCTCCTCGCTGTACTGGTCGTCTTTCCCGCGCTGGCCCTGCCGGATATCCGGGATATATCTTCTGCTCCCAGGACCGGTACGGCCTGGGTAACCTTGCACGATATCAACGGCTCGGGAACCCCGGAAAATCTTACGGTCGCGTACGCTGTCGGGGATGTGAGCGAGATCCCTCTCTGGGGAATATCAGAGAACCAGTCTTCTGGTCTGGTTACCGTCACGCTCAAGAATTCCACTCCGGAACGGTATTTCATCATCTCCTCGAAACCGGCTATTGAAGGCAGTTATGTCGTCAATACCGTCACGGTTGAAAATTGTAGCGAACCGCTCCTGGTCAACAGCATGGATTTTGCCGTCGTGTCCTCAACAGCGAACTATTATGCCGACATTGTCCCGGATGGAAAGCAGCACGAGTGGGTAGACCTTGACTGGAAAGACCCGGGCATGGATCTCAGTCTTATGATCTATGCCCCGGACGGGATGTTTGGTCCTTACACGGACATGTCGGACGGCCGAAAAGACGGCCGGATCTTCCTTGACGTGGCGAGCCGGCTGAACGTGACGCCCGGTCACTGGTTCTTTAAGGTCAAGAACGAGCGGCAGGACAGGATCCCCTATACCCTGAACACGTATTCCGCGTGAGTACCATGCAAAAGATCCTGTTCCCCGTGATGGCAGCAGCCCTTCTTCTCCTCGTACTGGTGGTGCCCGTTGTCTCTGCGCAGGAATATGTTGTCCGGTCCGGGTACGACAGCCCGGTGACGGCTGATGCGGATGCACGGGTGCCAGTTCCGGTCTCCTTCTGGGCGCTTCCCTTTTGGCTGATGCTCGCCCAGCTGATCTTTTTCCCTCCCGAGATCCTGCTGGCCTTCAAACTCTGGGCCTCCCTCGGGATCCGGCGGGTCTCGGGAGGCAACGTGCTCTACCAGGATGTACGGGCCCGGATCTACGAGTATATCCGGATAAATCCGGGTATCCACCTCCGGGGTCTTTCCTCAGAGATGCAGGTAAAGCTCGGAACCCTGCGCTACCACCTAAATGTCCTGCAGCACAACCACAAGATAGCGGTGAGCGGGGACAATGCCACGGTCCGGTTCTATGAGAACAGCGGGACCTACAGCGCCGAGGAGCAGATGATCCATAAGCACCTCCGGAACGAGACAACAAAAAAGATCCTCGAAGTGCTGCTCGACCGGCCGATGGCGACCCGGCAGGATATTGCCGATGCGGTCGGGATATCGGGACCCTCTGTTTCGTGGCACATGAAGCGGCTCGAAGAGGACTCCCTTGTAATTGCCCGACGCGAAGGCCGAATGACCTCGTACGGGATCCCGGCCCCGGTTGCAGGGTACCTCAACCGGCAGATCCGCACACCGGTTGCGGTCCCTGCACAGGAATGCCCGGGTGTTGCCGGGCACGCGTGAACGGGTCAATTGACCGTGGGGGGCAGGAATCCCCCGGATCCGGTTGCACAGGTTTTGCCCGGATAATTGCACAATGTTTTTCAACCAGACAAGTATAATGAATCTTGATTTTTTTTAACCAAGGGAACGGAGGTGAGATCGATGGGAAGAGGGCAAAAAAACCCTGCGGGACACCGGTGTGGCACTGGTAACGAAGGGCATGGTCTACGGGGCAACGACAACCCGTGTGATCCTATGCGCCTGGAGGACGATCCCTGCCGTGATATGAGGGATCCCGGTGAGAACCTGCCGGAACCGGGCATGGAGGATTACCTGTGGCCGGAGTACGAGGAAGAGGATGATGACTGAATTCCGGGATTTTTTTTTGACAAGGTAGTTGAGGGCCGGGGATTTTCCCCTCCCCGTTTATTCTCAAGTGTATTACCGGGTCATTTCGTTTCCGGATCCCATGGGATCCGGCACCCGGTGTTCCGACAGGACCTGCACCCGTATTGCAGGACGGCGGCAGAATTGCCTGATGATTGATTCTGGTTATTGTTTTTCAATGAAACGTTTAACTGGGTCTGATCCAATGTATGCATTATGCCAACGAATGCCCGAGCAAATGTAAAGAATTCGAACAATCCCGCGTCAAAGGCCGCGGCCGACAACCGTTCCAATCAGAAAAATTCCACCCATACTCCAGGCAAATCTTCCAACGGTAAAAAATAATTTTGTATTTTTTGCCGTGCTGAAATTCCCCAAAGATTGTTGAACCCCTGCCGGTTGTGGCGTATCCCGTCACCTCCCCCCGGCTTTCGACATTGGAAACATTGGATTCGCCTGAAGATTCTTCACCTATATATTGAACGAACATTTTCCTGAAATTTTCAATTTGCCGCCGTTGTATCCAAATCCCATTCCGGTTTGTTTCTCTCATTTTGTCCCTTCTTCTCCCTGTTTATACCCGACAATTGAAGCGTGCGGGAAAAATGGAGGGGATACCCTTGAAGGTCGGGAACGTTCCCGCGCCTATTTTGATCTCATAGCGGTACCTGTTTTCCCGTTTCGGATTTCCTGTAATCCAGCACCCGGTCCCCTATAATGAGGAGCCGGGGGACCGCCACGGAGGGGATGTCGGTGTCAGGATTTTGGCAGTTCAGGAAAAGGTACCGCAGGTTTTCCGCTGGAAAAAAAGAAAAATCAGGAATAGACGATGAACAATACCGGTGAAGAGAGGTTTCCTCCGCTTGCGACTTTTACTTCATACCTGCCCTGGCTGAACGTCCCGGTTGGCGGGGATGCCGGGATGGTCATGTCGATCCGGGCGTCTGTCCAGTTGGTGATCGCACCCGCGGAAATTTTTTCATTGTTGAACCAGACTACATCTTTCGTGGTCCCGAATCCTTTTCCGAAAATGCTGATTTCCTGACCGGCTTTTCCGTTGTTCGGCTGGATCTCCGTGATGGCCACTGATGAGAAATCTGCTGACCCATCTGCACCAGCCGTGTTACTCCCCGAATGCTGCAACACGAGTTTGCCCCCGAGATATGCACCCTGGCTGAGCCCCATGAGGACGACGAGAGTGACATCGATATCGGGTAGCGCAAGCGCTGACACGTCTTTTGCGGAGGCAAGGGTTGTGTTCACCAGCAAAAAGATGTACACGACCGCAGCAATCCCGGTCCAGAGGAACATTTGTAGCCGCGACAGGGTCAGCTTGCCGTTTTCCAGGAATATGGTTTTCATGCGGGGAAGCGTTTCAGGTCGCGGTTCCGGTTTTTCATTGAGGAGGATGATTGGGGATATTTTGTTGCTTGCAATGGGGACTGCAACGCTGATTCCCATGAGGATGAGAAGGTTTAATGGGGGTGTTCCCGGGAATGTCACGACACCTGCCCGTAACCGGAGAAATTCGATGAACAGGTAGGAGAACGATATGATGATGGTCCAGAGGAAGAACTGGAATAATGCAAGGCTCGGTCTCCATCTCTCGTCCCGGATCATGTCCCAGTAACTCCACTCTTTTGTAACCACCTGGACACAGAAATACAGGATTAATAAAAAGACTACGATTGTGGCTACTGCTAACCCAAATGAGGCCAAAATCTCGGTGCGGGTTACGGAATGAACAAAGGTGGCGTCGTGAAAGATGGCGGTCAGGTTACTGCATACCGTGGTTTCATTTCCCCCGAACGTGGTCAGGTTTACTCCCGGGAATACCGTATCGCCGCAGGTGAGGTTTACAACATCGGCCATACATATAATTTGTTTATTATTATATATTATTTCATCGGATTAGTCTTTTAATAAAACCTGCCTGGTGAAAAAATGCTGGATAAACTGGGGGATATACGAGCGGGTTTTTTTCATCCATCGGATTCTCCGGGAATCATCCGGGATCTGCGGATCCTGGCAACCGCGGGGAAATGCTATGAATACCGGGGACCGGTGGAGATTGGAATTATTTCCATTATTTTGAACCCGCTTAACCCGGGTTTGACATTGGATATATTCGTATTACCGGAGTTAATTGGAAACATTGGAATATGTTTGGGAATAATGAATGAGAATCGATTTCCTGTTTTTCCAAATTATAGGTATTATCCTTGTTGTCCATTCTTATTCAGACAAATCCGGAATTATACCTGATGGTCCGGATTGGAACCCGGCCATGTTCTCCGATTCATCCGGTGAATTCAAAAATTTTTCTTCAAACTGATGAATCATAATTCTGAATCGAATTCTATTCTTCTTCGTGAAGCTGGTTTTATTCTCTGAAATTGCAAGCTGGTTTGTTCTGACGGGAATACATTGGCGATAGAATCTCCGCATCAATGAGATATGATTCGATTGGGCGTAGGAGAATTGAATCGAAATAAGTCATTTTCCCAATTCACGCCCGGCACTTCCGGCACATTGCCTCTATTTTCCGGGATCTTTTTTCTGTACAATTTTTACGTAGGAGATCCCGGAAAAGGGGTACATCCTGCCGGATGTGCCGGGAATTATCGGGCACTCAGATTAACACGTCCTGGTATGATCCCATTAACCCGCTTGCGGTCCGCTCCTCCAGGTTCTTCCACCGGATGCCACCCCAGGTCCGGTCATTCCCGACCCGTACCCCTTCGTTGACGCCCCGCTCCTTGAGTGCCATCGCAATTTTCCTCCCGGTGGGTGCACGGTGAATCCCCTCCTCGCTGCACCACTTCTCGAACATCTCCCGGAACGCCGAACGGGACAACGATGTCCCGCCTCAAACACACACTCCCCTGCAAGGAACAGACCCACGGTATCGCTCACCGTCAGCAAATTCGCCGTTGCCTGTGCGACCTTCTTTGGCCGGACAAGCCGGTTGCCGTTCGCATAATACCGGGACAGCCCGGTAAGGCACCAGTTCAAAATCACGGCCGATTCGGACAGCAGCTTTGCCGCAATATCCGGGTCGCACCGCTCCTCGGGGATCTGGACACTGAACGGCACCATCCAGATCCGGCGCCAGATGCCGTCATCGGTGCCGGGAATGACGGGCTCGTGGTTGGTGGTCATCCAGATTTTTGCAACGGGCGTGAACTCGAACTCGTTTTCGTAGAGTTTTCGCACCGTCATCACGTACTCGCCCGTGATCTGCTTGATGATCGCCTCATCCATCCTTGCGCCCTCGGCTCCTTCGGCAGCAGTGGCGAGCCGGGCTCCCGCGAGGCGTGCCAGGTCTGATCGGGCGTTCTCGAAGCGCCTGGCCATCAGGGAATCGGCTGCGATGTTGACTGCGTAATCAGAAAAGATCCGGGCAAGTACCTCAATCGTCTTTGACTTCCCGTTCCGGCCCCGGCCGTACAGGATGAACATAACCTGCCGGGGTTTGGTCCCAAGCAGCGTGTACCCGCACATGGACTGGAACCCGGTGAGATATTCGGCGTCGCCTGCGAAGATCAGGTCCAGGTGGGCGAGCCACCGCGGGCATTCTGCATGGGGGTCGTACGTTACCGCTGCTATCTTTGTGAGCATGTCTTCCTTCCGATGCTCATGGAAGGTCATGGTCTGGAGGTCGAGGGTGCAGTTCCGGCAATTGAAACGTTCCGGGCGGGAATCGAACTCGCCCGGCAGCACCGGGATATGCGGTGCAACGGAATCGATCATTGCTTTTCGGGTATGCAGGCTCTCGGAAATGAGCGCAAAGCGCGAGAGTGCCCGGGACCGGTCGGCTGTCGGGGCATTGGCTGCCTCATGGTGGATGGAGCGGGCAACAATGGTCGCGATGAGGAGTATCTTCCCCGCATCGTCCCGCTTCCAGACCTTGCTGTCCCAGAGATACCAGGCATTGAAGGCTGCACAGTACCGGGCCCGGTCGCCGAACTTCGCAATCAGCCGCTCGGCGTTGCCGGCATCGGTCAGGGCATATTCGTGGGGTTCCCCGGTGGCCGGGTCTTCCGGATCTGTCCGGTCTTTGTATAAACCAGCCGGCAGTTTATTGGCAGGTCCAGGACCGGTTCCGGCCCGCTCAGCTGCCACCTTCGCTATCGCACGCTCGCGTCTGCCGAGAGCGAGCCGCCCCTCCCAAAGCTCCTGTCTATCCTCATCCGTCTCGTACATTTCCCGCAGTTCTTTCCAGCGCTGCTTCCCGGTGCCGCAGGAATTATGGTGGCAGCCGGCATGGATGGCACCGTTTGCGAACTGGATTACGTACGCCCCGCCCGTATGGGCCGTGGAAAACGGGCAGGATTCAAGAATGTAGATTTTCCCATTCTGGTACGGTTTTTCGGATGTAACCGGAATATGGTGCTCGCGGAGCCACGCTTCAAGATCCAAAATATATTTATACCCCTTCCCTTCCACTGGAGACACAGGCGGAGATGTGCAATCAACAGGCAATGCACAGCATAGTTTTTCAAGCAGTTCCGGGCCCCCCCCTCTGTTAAAAAATGGCCTGCCAGCCCCGGTTCATGTCCCGTTTCCCGCAATACGTCTCACACAGGATAACATTTTTTAATTCAGCCTTGAGAGGTACGTGCAGGATACCTCACTGCTACCCGATACCAGGATAATCATGGCGCTGTACACGGTCCTTTATGTTGACGATGAGCCGGATCTTCTTCTCCTTGGAAAAATGTTTCTCGAAAAACGCGGGAACTTTGTTATCGATACGCATGAGTCCGCACCGGACGGCCTTGCCGCCCTCAGGAAAAAACCGTACGACGCCATCATCTCCGACTACCAGATGCCGGAAATGGATGGGCTCGCTTTCTTAAAAGCGGTCCGCGCAGAATTCGGCAACCTCCCGTTCATCCTCTTCACCGGCCGGGGCCGCGAGGACGTGGTCATCGAAGCGATCAACTCAGGCGCCGATTTCTACCTCCAGAAAGGCGGGGACGTCCGATCCCAGTTTGCCGAACTCGCCCACAAGATCAACATGGCCATTGGAAGAAAACGCGCCCTGGACGCCCTGCACGATTCCGAAAAACGGCTCAGCTCCCTCTTCCACGCCAGCCCGATCCACCAGATGGTTACCGAATACTCCACGGGCCGGATCGTTGATATCAACGACCGTTACCTGATTGGTCTCAATATCTCCCGCCCGGAAGCTATCGGCAAAACCCTCCCCGAGATTGGCGTTGTTGTTGATCCGGGCCAGTATGCCGCGCTCCGTAAGCAGCTGGCACAGGACGGCGTTGTCCGAAACGCCGAACTGGTCTCCCATCTCCGGGATGGCAGAACCATCACGACACTCACCTCGCTGACCCGTGTGCAGGTCCCCGGCCAGGACCTTGTCTATACCCAGAGCATGGACATCACGGCGCGCAAGAGTGCGCACAACACCATCGATGCGCTCCTCAATGCACCCCCGGATGTCTCGATGCTTCTCGCCCCCGAGGGCACTATTCTTGCTGTCAACCATGCTGGGGCCACCCGGTTCAGTATTCCCGCAGACGACCTGGTTGGGAAGAATGCGTATACTCTCCTCTCACCCGGGCTTGCAAGCCTGCGCCGGGAGAAGATAGAAGAGGCTGCCAGAACAAAAGCGCCCCTGATATTTCTGGACAACCGGACCGGGAGAACCTATGAAAATCACGTATACCCGGTCCTTGGCCCGGATGGCGGAGTATCAACCATTGCCATCTATTCCCGGGACGTAACCGATGAGAAACAGGCAAAAGAGGCACTTCATGCATCGGAGGAGAAGTACCGCCTGATAGTCGAGAACAGCCATGATACCATCTACATTTACCGGGACAAACAGCTCATCTTCATCAACCGCCGGGGAGAAGAGCTCACCGGCTATACCCGCGATGAACTGATGGGGCGTGATCTCTGGGACTTCGTCCATCCCGATGACCGGGCCCGGCTCCAGGCTTCAGCGGCGCGAAGGATGGCAGGCGAGCAGCTCTTTACCTCGTTCATTGCCCGGATCCAGAGAAAGAACGGCGAGGCACGGGACGTGGAATTTTTTGTCGAGCGGGTAGACTACCAGGGCCAGCCGGCAATCTTTGGTATCGCCCGCGACATCACTGAGAAGAAACGGGCAGAAGAAGCCCTGCGGGAACGGGACGAGCAGCTCCGCTCGCTTGCCGACAACCTTCCCCTTGGCATGGTTTACCAGGTTGTCCGGGAGCCGGACGGAACACGGCGGTACGTTCATGTGAGTGCCGGGGTCGAGGTGATCCACGAGATCAGTCCGGATGACGTGTTGCGGAACCCGATGATGCTGTACGGTCAGATCGTTCCCGGGGATCTTACCCGGGTCAGGGAAGCGGAGGAGCACTCCCACATGACCATGTCGTTCTTCAGTGTCGAGACCCGGATCCGGACCCCTTCCGGTAAGGAACGGTGGGTTCTTCTCCGCTCTGCCCCCCGCTCCCTGCCCGGTGGCAGAACGCTCTGGGATGGGATCGAGCTTGACATCACGGCAACCAAACGTGCGGACGAAGAACTCAAAAGCGCCTATGAGCAGCTGACCGCGTCGCAGGAAGAACTCAGGTCGCAGCTCGACCAGATCCAGGAGAGTCGGGAACAGATTGCCGAGAGCGAAGAGAAGTACCGGACGCTCGTCAACCATACCGAAGATGGCGTCTTTATCGCCCGTGACGGGGCACTTAATTTTGTCAACGAACCCTATGCTGCCATGTGCGGGTATACCGTTGAAGAAATGGTTGGGAAATCGTTCGATTACCTGGTAGCACCCGAGGACCGGGATATGGTGGTTTCACGCCACCTGGATCGTTTGTCCGGTAGTTCCCTGCCGGAGAGCTACGAGTTCTCGCTCCTGCACCGCAACGGGACACGCCGGATCCGGGTCAAGATCCGGGTTGGCACCGGCATGTACCAGGGTCGGCGGGTAACCATAGGCACACTCCGCGATATCACGGAAGAGCAGCGCCAGAAGATCGCGCTTGCAGAGAGCGAGGCCCGGTACCGCAGTCTTACAGAGTTATCCGGGGATGTGATAATGCTCTTTGACCGCGATCTGCGGCATATCTACGTCAATCCCATGGTGGAACAGATCAGCGGCATCCCGGCATCCCGGTTTATCGGAAAGACTCATGCTGAGATCGGGTTCCCCTTGGATCTCGTGAACCTCTGGGAAGATTCCCTGCGCCGTGCCTTTTCGACCGGGAAACGGGGCCGGATAGAGTTTTTGTTCCCTGGTCGCGGTTTCTGGATCGACTGGCTGGTCATGCCGGTTCGGGGAAGTGACGGTACGGTAACCGAGGTCATCACCTCTTCCCGGGATACCACGGACCGGAAACATGCAGAAGAAGCACTGCGTGAGAGCGAACGGCAGTACCGCACGATCCTGGACAACCTGCAGGATGCGTATTTCCGGGTTGGCTTAAACGGCAACATCCTGATGGCAAGCCCTTCGGCAGCCCGGATGTTCGGGTATGATACCGTGGAGGAGATGCTGGGAATGCCGATGCAATGCCTGGAAAACACCCCCCGGGTCATCGATGCGATCTTTGAACTACTCGAAAAAGACGGGAAGGTTATGGATTATACCCTTGAAGGCCGGCGCAGGGACGGCACCTCTTTCTGGGTATCGATCAATGTCCAGTATTACCGGGATGAACACGGGACCCTTCTTGGAACGGAAGGGATCGTCCGGGACATTACGGATCGCAAACAGGCGGAACTGGCATTACAGGATAGCGAGGAAAATTCCCGGCAGATCATCGAGAATATGCAGGACGTCTTCTACCGTCTCGACCGTGAGGGCATCATCAGTATGATAAGTTCGTACGGCGCCCGGATTGTGGGTTACGATTCCCCCGCCGATCTCATCGGGAAGATGCGGGCAACTGATTTCTATGCCGATCCTGCGGAGCGTGACGTATTCATGGGGCACCTCCGTGAGAAGAAAGTGTTATCCGGATACCCCCTGACCCTGAAAGACCGGCACGGAAGTGTGCACAATGTCACGGCAAGCGTCCGCCTTCTTTTCGATGCTGCCGGGAATGTGGACGGGACCGAAGGGATCCTCCACGAGGTCACCCACTTAAAGGAAGTGGAGAATGCCCTGCGGCAGGCGAACCGGCAGATCACGCTCATGACGAGCATCACGCGCCACGACATCCGCAACCAGCTCATGGCGCTTGGTGGTTGGCTTGAACTCTCGCGGGCATCGGTTGGCGACCCGGATGCTATGCTGGAACTGATCACAAAAGAGCAGAAAATTGCCGATGTTATCGCGCAACAGATCAGTTTCACCAGTATCATCGATGATATGGGGGTGAAAGCCCCCATGTGGCAGGACCCGGTGCAGATCCTTGAAACGTCCCGGGCGTCCCTGCCTTTCGGGACGATCCGGCTTGAGGCGGATCTCCCCGGCATGGAAGTCTTTGCCGACCTGCTCTTCGAGAAGGTCTTTTACAACCTGTTCGACAATGCGCTCCGGTACGGCGGCGAAAACCTGACGGCGATCCGGGTTTATACAAAGCCGGAGAAGGACCGCCTGCTCCTCATTGTCGAGGATGACGGGGGCGGGATACCTGCACGCCACAAAGCCCGGCTGTTCGAGCGGGGTTTTGGGAAGAATACCGGCCTTGGTCTCTTTCTGGTTCGTGAGATCCTCTCGATCACCGGTATCACGATCCAGGAGCATGGGAAACCCGGCCGTGGAGCCCGGTTCGAGATGCGGATACCAAAAAAAGCGTTCCGGTACACAACTGCAAACTCCTCAAAGGATCCGTAAACACGGCCTGCCTCCCCTACATAATCGTCGATCAGCCCGGCAGCCCGGCCCGGGTGAGCGAGTCTGCGAGAAGATGGGCCAGGTAACCGATGGAAAAACCGGACGCTGAAAATATAACCGGATAATGGGGAATGTCTGGCGCGAACAGGACCGGGATGGCCGAGATGAGGAATACTGCGGCAACGATGTTCAGCGCCCGCCGGCTGTGGCAGATCCCCCGGTGTCGCGATCCGGTTGGGGGTTCCAGGATGTCAGGCAGTAATGAGCCGGTGGCGGCGGTGATAATCCCGCAGGTGACGGGACCTACAGAAATCCCGTGAGAATACACGGCGATGTAGGCATATGCAAGGAGAAGTGTTATCCCTATAATGAGATGCACCCGCCGGTTTATGGTCAGGTGCAGTTCCGCTGTGCCGGTATGAATACCCGGAAGCGGAGCGGGTGAAAGTATTGGATGTGCCATATCCGGATTCATGGCGCTCCTGAAACGGGCATTACCTCCTGAATGGTCCGGTCTTCATACGATTGCAACAATGCGGTATACAACGAGAAGTGCTGCGAGCCAGATCCCGTACGCGCCGCCAAGGCTCGGGAGGAGACTGTACCGGGTCATCAGGAAATACAATGCGAGCAGGAAGAGGAGGCTCGGGATGGCAAACCAGAACGCCGAGATGACGAGCTGCCGGGTGGTTTCGTGGCCGGTCTCGAAATACGTGAAGAGGAATGCGAGGGTCGTGATGATTGGCGCTGCCGCAAGCATGCCGCCGTACCGGGGATCTACCTGCTCGGCAAGGAGCGTCACCCCGACAATGACACTTCCCCCGACAACGAATTTCAGGAGCGTGTAGAGATAATCCATCCTTGGATCATTTCCCCGCAAGGATAAAAAGCCGGCCTTTCCGCATTAACCGTCCTGCCCCGATCACAAACCCTAATACTTCCCGCACGCGATGATCAGGTACCATGCAGGGAGAAACCATATGGTAACAGTCGGGGTCCACGTCTCGATCGCGGGCTCGTTCGATCTCGCGGTGGACCGGGCATCGGATGCAGGGTGCGATGTCTTCCAGATGTTCTCGCGTAATCCCCGGGGCTGGAACTATCTTCCGCTCTCCGGTGAGGTTGTGGATCTCTACCGGCAAAAGATCAAAACCACCGGCATCATCCCGGTCGACCACATGCCCTACCTCCCGAACCTCGCCTCCCCCAAACCGGAGGTGTACGAGAAGTCGGTCGTCGCCCTCAAAGCCGAGCTGGACCGGTGCGGGACACTTGGCATCCCCTACCTCGTCACTCACCTGGGTCACCATCTCGGCGACGGCATAGCCGGTGGACGTGAGCGGGTTATACGGGCCATCGATGCGGCCCTGGCCGGGTCGGAAAGCCCCACGATACTCATCCTCGAAAACACCGCCGGGGAGAAGAACAGCGTTGGCAGCAGCTTCGAGCACATACGGGGGATCATCGATGGCCTTGCCGACACGAAACGCATTGGTGTCTGCTTCGATACCTGCCATGCCTTCGCAGCGGGATACGAACTCCGGACCGATGACGGGATTAAGGAGACCCTCGGGCAGTTCGATGAGCAGATCGGCCTGAAGAAACTCAGGGTCATCCATCTCAATGATACCAAGGGTGACAAGGGCAGCGGTCTCGACCGGCACGAGCATATCGGCATGGGCTTCATCGGTGAGGACGGCTTCCGGCGCATCCTGCACAACACGGTTTTCTCATCTCTTCCACTTGTCTGCGAGACACCGGTGGACGAGCGCCGTGACGACCGGGGCAACATTGCAAAAGTACGCGAACTGGCCCGGTAAACCCTTTTTCAGATACCCTTTTTACCTTTCGTGGGAATTTCCTCTTACGATCATGGTCAGCCGGTTTTGTGGGAAATGCGGGGCTCCGCTTCTGTTCCCCTCCCAGAAATTCTGCAATTCCTGCGGGGCGCCCGTTTCCCCGGCACCGTCCGGCTCCCATGCGCGGAACCTCCCGGCCGGCATCCCGCACTGGCTCCTCCTCCTTGTTACAGTCGCGGTCATTGCCGCGGCATGTGCAGCCCTCATCCCCCATCTCCTGCCCCCCGTGCCTGCAACTTCGTCATCAGGTCCTGACGGGAGCGGGACTGGTGTGGGTCCCGCATCTCCGGCCGGGACGCCTCTTTCGGGACTGACTCCGGTGTCCCCAACAGGTACACCGACAGTTTCTGCGCTCCCAGCGGATACCGCTCCTGTCACGACTCCCGGGACGACCCTGCCAGTTACCCTCCCAGCTCCCATTCTCACCACTGCCGCCGTAACTCCTGTTCCGACCGAAGTCCCGGTAACCCAGCGGACATCGCAGATCACGCTTTCGGTAACCCGGGTTCCCCCGCAACCCCCCGCGAGTTCATATACCAGTTCCACCTCGGGAGCCCCGACTCTTGACCCCGCTGTTCTTGAAGCCCGTATCCACGAGATGATCAATGTCCAGCGGGAGCAGAATGGCCTTGCCCCCCTCTCCTATGATCCGTTCCTTGCCGATATCGCCCGGGGGCACAGCTGGGACATGGTGACCCGGAATTTCTTCGACCATGTCAACCCTGATGGAAAACATCCCAAAGACCGTGGGGACGATGCAGGGTACCCGTGCATCCGCACCTACAAGTCCTATTATACCGTGGGCATTGCCGAGAACCTCTTTCAGGGAAACCGGTACGGCGCCTACACGACCACGAACGGGGCCATCACATCTTATGACTGGAACTCGGCGGAGCAGGTTGCCAACACGGCAGTTTCCGGGTGGATGAACAGTTCGGGACACCGGAAGAATATCCTGACCGGGACATACCAGCTGGAAGGAATTGGTGTTGCATTCTCAAACGACGACAAGATCTACGTGACCGAGAATTTCTGTTAAGTTCCCGGCCCCGGGTACTTGTGCAGGATCCGGGTTGTGCAGAGCTTATCGCTGGTTCTGGTGCTGGAAGTCCCGGACCTCTCCTGGCAGCTCGTAGTATTCCGGGGTATACCTTCGCTCCTCAACAGTGCCGATGGCGTTCTCCAGGTTCTTCGTGAGCGCAAGGCAGCCTTCTCCGTGTACCCCCCGAACCTTCATCTTCACCCTTCCGTTGCTGTCAATCGTTATTTCGAGTTCCTGCATCTCCATGATGATTCTCCTGTTTTTTCCCTGTCATGTGAGCCGGTAGACCGGCGCATTGAGTTTCACGAGCGTACCTGTCACGATGTCGCGGGCCGAGAGACAGAGATTCCGCTCGCGGTCGATCGTGAACGTGCACTCGAAACGTGGCTCGCCTTTCCTTACCGGTGGTTCGGCTGCGAGCAGGGCCAGATCCCGTTCGTTCACCGGGACCGCTTGTCCCTTCGCATCCGTATCCTGTGCCGGGCCGGTGAGCCGGACTCCCCCGGCCGCGTCCGAGACGAGCTCGATCCCGCACCCCTTTCCGCCGCTCCCCGCGATCTCGCAGAGGGGGATGCCGAGATGGGTCTGGCCGTCGTAAGCGGCGCTGATGATGATCCGGGCTACCTGCCCTTCGCTCGGGAAGCGTGCCCCGCTATGCACGAGGAACCGGTAGTGGTGCTCCTGTGCTACCGGGTCCCAGTAACGGAGGGCGTAAGCATTGGTTATCCGGTCGGGGGCCCGTACCGGGATGGTAAAAAGGGCAGCCCCCCGGGCAGTACCATCGAGCAGGTGGTCTGCGTGGACCGGGACGCCCGGGAACCGGTTCCGGATGCACTCCTGCACTCCCGGCAGGGAACAGCCTGCCCCAAGCAGGAGAACAGCGGCAATATGGGATTCATCTGCCCCCCGCGCAATCAGGGTCGAGAGCACCCGGTCAAGCACTTCCTTCAAACCGGTAATCACGCAATGCTCTTCCAGCACCCGCACGAGATCGGCGGTCCCATAGCGGGCGGTATATGTCCTGCCCTGTACCGGGTCGGTGACCGCGATCCCGGCAAGGCCCGCGCGCGGGATGATTTCCCGGGCCCTCTCTGTCTCCCGGAGGAGTGCAGAACGGATCCGTTCTGCCCGGGGATCGCTGTCAGGGAGTCGGAACCGTGCAAGCAGGTCCTGCGCAATCCAGCTGTCCACTGCATGGCACCCGGTTGAGCAAGAGGCCAGCCCGAGCGTCCGGATGCCACCCGCTCGGTTTCCCGTTACCGTTTCTTCGAAGATGACTGCCGCTGCCGTCAGTTCGGTCTCCGTGAACGAGATGACAAGATGTGGTTCTCCCGTTTGCGGTATGAGCCCGTATCCCGCTGCTACCGCACGGTACTCGTGCACCCACGAGCAGGAGCGGGCGCCGGTGGCCCGGCCGATACGATCCTGCCAGGCCTGGTAATCCGGCGGGGCGTCTGCCGGGATGGTAAAGACGATGTCCACCCCCAAGGGATATTGTGCCACTGCCCGCGAGAGGATACCGGTCAGGAATTCTTCCGCCGCATCCCCGTACCGGACCATGCGACCGTCACCGGCCTGTACCTGGACCGGGCTGTTGTCGCAGAGGTATCTCCGCATCCAGCGGGCGGTCGAGGGATGATCGCACTCTCCTTCACGCGCTACCTCATCGCCGATCCGTGATGGGCATCCAGCCTCGTACCGAATGAGGGATGGAATCCGGTGTACGACAGTATCCTCGGTGGTTCCCGGTGATGCATGGGATATACCGGGGAGTGCAAGGGACGGGTACCCCCCGACAGGATCGTCCACAACGATGACCGTTGCACTCACGCCGAAATCGACCCCGAGCCGTACGGGTTTTTTCGGATCCTCCGTATGTTCCATTGCCGTCACACCGCGATCTGGATATCGTAGCATCCGATGACCCCGGATGACGGGCAGATCTGGATCTCGCTCCGGAATCGTGCGACAATGAGGCGGTACAGGAATGTCCACGAGAGTTCATCGGGGCTTCCCCGGGATGCCTCCGCTTCGGCAAGGATCATGGGGATGTCTGCCAGCGTTGCGCCCGGCAGGAATGCGGCAACCGGGAACGGGTGATACCGGCAGGTGCCATCCTGTCCGCTCGTAACAAAAGCCTGTTCCTGCGGGAGCACGACCATCCCGGTCACGGCCCCGGCATGGGTGGGAATGGTCCGGATGAGCGCCCGGTCATGAACCGCGTAACAGGCGCAGATACCGGTATCGTATCCTGCGGCAAGGACGCAGCCATCAGGATGGAAGGCAAGGGTTGTCACCCTTCCGGGGATGCCCGGCAGGTTCCCGGCCGGTTCCCCGCCCGGCAGGTGGTACAGCCGGATAACCGTGTCGGCCCCCCCGGAGGCAAGGAGTGTGTCGTCCGGCGAAACTGCCACCGCCCCGATCTCCGTGTGGGATTCTTTCAGGACTGCAACAACTCCCTCAGTTTCTGGTTCCCGGATCCTCACCGTCGTGTCGTTGCTGCCGGTGATGATGAGTGCGCCGTTGTGCGTGACCGCGCAGCTGGTGATAATGCTCGAATGCCCGGCAAGGGTTTTCTTAAGGGAACCCTCCGGGATGCTGAAGATCCGGACTTTTCCGTCCCATCCCCCGGTGATGAGGGACGAGTTATCCGAGGAAAAGGTGCAGCACCGCTGTGAGGTGCCCTGGCTTTTACTGCTGGAAACAAGGCTCCCGTCGCGAAGGTTCCAGATCCGCAGGGCAGCATCTGCCCCGGCGCAGGCTAGGTACGTACCATCAGGACTTATTGCCGCTGCCCTGACCGATGGGGTATAGAGATCAATGGTCCGGACAAAGCTCCCGTCCTTTCCGTTATACGTCCGGGCAATACCGTCTCCGGTCACTGCGGCAATGAGGGATCTGTCGCCCGGGCCGGCAAGTGAAGCAATGCCCCCTGCATGGGTATCGACGGTGCGGATGATCTCCCCTTTCGGGAGCCGCCAGATTTTTGTCGTCCCATCCCAGCTCGCTGTTGCAAGACGGGAGCCATCCGGTGAGACCGTGCAGGTGGTCACCGCTTTTTTGTGTCCCTTGTATTCCCGCACCAGCCGGTGGCCGGGCATGTGGTATACGCGGATGGTCCCGTCATTGAACCCTGCCACAAACAGACTGCCATCCGGTGTGGCCGCGCAGCAGGTGACATGCCGGTGGTAGAGCGGCAGCGTGATAACCTCCCCGGTATTCACCCAGTTCCAGAACCGAAGCGTGTGGTCGTTGCTCCCTATGGCGCACCATTCTCCCACAGCGGAGATGGCACAGCAGGCTGCCTGCCCGGTGTGGCCTCCTAATACCCGAAGCCGGGTTCCGGCCTGGATGTCCCAGAGTACCGGGAGCGCCCGGTCGTGAACCGCGAGGCATTCGGATCCTGTTGTGCTGAACGCAACCAAACGGACCGGATCCGGCGATCCTCCCGGGAGATGCCTTACGGTGCCGCCAGCAATCTCCGCGACTGAGACCGTCCCGTCGGCATGTCCGCAGGCAATGGTTGTCCCGCCCGGTGCGAGGGCAAGGCAGGTCAACGGTGATGGGCAAAGCGGGATTGCCCGGAGAGTTCTGCCATCCTGGGCATTGAGGATGTGCAGGATGCCCCGGTCATCCCCGGTAAACAGGGTCATGTCATCGGCGGACCCGCAGAACGCGGTCACCTCGTTGCTGTTGGTCTGCCTGGACCAGCGGATGAGAGCCTCCTCCAGATCGTGGCATTGGATGCCGCCCCTTTCGTTGCAGGAGACGAGGTACCTGTTGTTGCGGGAGATCGTGAAGAACCCGGATGGTCCCGGGGCAATCTCGTAGAGGAGTCCCGCCCGGGCCGTGCGCCAGACGGAGATCGTCCCGTCACAGTTCCCGGTTGCAAGGAGAGATCCGTCCGGTGAGACGGTAATCCGGGTGACACGGGCTGCAGGTTGTGCGAGTGGTGGTCGTGATTTCACGGCGGGCGAAGGATATGTCCAGCGGTTGGGAATTGTTGCGCGGATCCCATCCCATACGAACCGGTCATCGCCGGCAGGGTTCCATCCCGCCTCCTTCATTGCAGTTATGGCCGTGACAGCAAGAGGAATGGGTGCTGACAGGATGCATTGCCAGAGATCGTCCCATCGTTTTTCCCGGGATAAGCCCCCGATCAGGACTTCCCACTCGGCAAACGATCGTTCTTCTGGCCCCGGCATACCGGGGCTTGTGAGTGCCTGCGCAAGGAGTGGCGATGTTCCGGTTCTGTGGGCGGCATCGCGGGCACGTGCCCGGATAGTTGCGTCGGCTTTCAGGTATCCACGGGCAAGAAGTTGTGTTGAATTTTCCTCCACGGCAGGTTGTCCGGTGCAGAACTGGAAGAGTGCCCGGTCGTCCGGGTTTGACGGGAGGTGTCCACAGTCTTGTGCGAGGTGGAAAAGAACCGGAGAGTCCCGCACGAGAACTTCGCGGCAGAGGGCATTCACCTGTTCCGGTGAATGAAGAGAACGAATCCCGTTTTCGGCAAGACCGCATGCCCCGGGATCATCCGATGACAAGAAAACTGCGGAAAGCGCCCGGACTGCCGCCACATCTCCACTCCCGGCCATACAGGCGATCCGCTGAATTTTTTTGCGGTACAGCCACGGGCCTACGAGGGGAAGAGAATCGGATGACAGCACGGCCTCACGTCCCGGGGTTCTCGAATGTTTCCAGCGCTATGGTACGTCCGGCTGCCGGGCCCGGCCGGGCCTGCGGCCGGGATGCCGAGACGGCCCGTCCTTCGGCAAGGTATGCCCTCAGTGCAGCCACGGTCTCGCGCTGGGAGACCGAGAGCGGCACCTGTTTTTTGATGCAGGTGAGGATGTCAGCGGTATTCAGCCGTCGCATGTCCTCGCTGAAAGCCTGGTACATGGCGTCGATCACGGTCTGCTCGATTTCGGCCCCCACACACCCCTCACTCTCGCGGGCGAGCAGTTCGAGGTCGAACTCAGCGGGGATGCACTTGCGTTTCTTTAAGTGGACTGCGAAGATCTCGCGTCGCTCCTCCCGGTCCGGCAGGTCGAGGAAGAATATCTCGTCAAAGCGCCCTTTTCGTAACAGTTCTGGCGGGAGCGCCGCGATATTGTTGGCGGTCGCCACCACAAAGCAGGGTGCGGTCTTGTCCTGCATCCAGGTCAGGAGGTGGGCAAAGACCCGCTGGCTCGTGCCGGCATCCCCGCTCCCAAAGGCAAAGGCCTTCTCGATCTCGTCCACCCAGAGGATGCAGGGCGAGATGGTCTCGGCAAGGGAGAGCGCCCGTCTCGTGCGCTCCTCGGATTCCCCGACAAGGCTCCCGAAGAGGGCGCCGACATCGAGCCGGAGGAGAGGGAGGTGCCAGAGGTCGGCGATCATCTTCGCGGTCAGGCTTTTCCCGGTCCCCGGAATGCCGATAAGGGCGATTCCTTTTGGCGCGGGGAGCCCGTATTCCCTCGCAACGTTCGTGAAGGCCCGTTCCCGGAGGCGGAGCCAGTCCTTGAGGGCATTGAGCCCTCCCACGTTCTCGGGAGTCTCGGTGAGGCTGTAGAATTCGAGCGCGTCCGACTGGCTCAGGACCTCTTTTTTGTCCGCGATGATAGTGTCGATATCCTGGTCGTCGATGGTTCCCCTTGTGACAAGGACTTTTGAGAATGAGCGGCGGGCCTGGTTCAGGGTCATCCCGAGGGATGCCTGGATGAGTTTCTCCCGCCCGGCTTTTGTGAGCGAACTCGCGATCCCGCTTGTTGCAAGGAGCAGGTCGAGGTCTGCCGAGATCTCGGCAGAGCCGGGCGGCGGGAAATGGACAAGGACGGCATCGTCCCGTATCTCTTCGGGCACCCTTCGCACCGGCGTGACGATCACGATGGAGCGGCGGTTGTACTTGAATTTCTGCGAGAAGTTGCGGATCCGACGCTTCACCTGCGGGTTGTTCCAGTACTCGTGGAAGTCTTTTAAGACGATCACCGCGTTCTCGTCGGTCTTCTGGATATCGTCGAGCGCGGTAAGGGGGTCGCGGGACGGGGTGTGGAAATTCCTGTTGCCGGCGATTACCTGGTACCCGTCCACGCTGTCCCATACAATGCACTGGCGAGGGGGTTCCCAGCTCTCGCAGACCTCGCGGATCTTTGCAACAACGCGCTCCTCCTCCGGGGTCATCACCACGATAAGGGTAACCCGGGCCCGAAGCGAGATGTTGAGCTTCCGGGAGAAGTCCGGCTCCGTATACTGCACCTACACCCACCTCCGTACAACGATCCGGATGGTGCCATCCTGCTCGTTTGTTTCTGAGACGAGTTCGAAACCATCGCGTGCAGCCTGTTCGAGAACCATCTTTCTCGCATATTCCTTCTGGATTACCTCTGACTGCGCTTTTAATTCCCGGGCAATTTTCTGTTCGTCTGCGCCGGCAACCCCCCACCAGTCGGCCACCATGTCATAGGTGCCGTCTGCTCCCCGGACAAACCCGATGCCGTTGCCCTGTCGTTTCGTTGCCGCTATATCCACTGTATGCTCGCCGTGGTGTCCCCGGACGACCGCGTTGGTCTCGATGGAGTACCCAAGGTTCGTGAGGCAGGCAATAAGGGCCTCGCGGTTGTGGAATGTGGTTTTCATCCGGCTGTAGTGCGACATCTCACATCCCCCTGCAGCGCGCTGCCAGCTGCCGGAGAAATGTACTATCGGGAAAACCTGATGTCGTTATGCTGCCATCGGCAGCAATGGTAAATTCTGCGGTCCTGCCACAGGTATCCTCTTCCCCGGCCGGGACCGCCACCTTCCCGCTGATCGGGATGATCTGCTGGTTGGACGAGCCCTTCAGGGTATCAGTGCAGGCAAGCGGGTGGATATACGGCCCGGCGATGAGGAGATCGGTTGCAGCAAGGAGATCCTGCCACCCGGGCCCGGCACCCGTGGCGAGCTGGTTGTAGTGGTACCCGGAATAGGTGACCACATTCAGTCCTGCTTCCCGGATCCGTTCTCCGAGTTCAGCAAGCGGACCGGCCTGTGAAAACGGTTCGCCTCCTGAAAATGTGACCCCGTCAATATCTGGCAGGGAATGAATCGTGCGTGCGAGTTCACGGACGGAGACCTGCTGTGCCGGAGAGAAGGGCAGGAACTGCGGGTTGAAACACCCTTCGCACCGGTGGGGGCATCCCTGCACCCACACAACTGCCCGGATACCTGGGCCGTTCACCCCGGATCGTGCGAGAAAGCACCCGAGGTTGAGCATGCTCCTGAGTCGGCATCCGGGATCATTGTATTCGGGCACCATCTTTTTCCGCCGCTATATTCTGGCCTTGAAAAGAATTCCGGTGTGGGGCCGATCTATCCAAAAAGTATTACCCAAATCTTCCCGGAATGAGATTCACCCTGGGGGACGTGCAATTAAGCATACTTATGAGATACGATCTGACTATACAGATTCGATTTTACCCCTTTTATAGCCTCTTATTTGCACTATTGTATTCCATAAGGATTTCGTACCGTCTTGTTGCGGGGATTCATCAGAACCATCCCCCGCGCTTCACGCGCCCTTATAATCAACCGGGGATAATATATCCGGCAGTGAAGGCAGTATTCGACGGGACCACGATCCGCACGGGAAAAGACGGGAAATCCCTGTACGAGCAGAGCGGGTACGGGAGACCGGAAGCCGACGGCCTCCGGTTATCGCCGCAGGAAGCGCTCTATCTCATCCACCGCCAGAAGATCGAGGTCCCGGGCCACTCGTTCGATACCCTTTTTGCCAAGTTTTCCGATATGCCGAATTTCATGCGGAGTTTTCTCGTGTACCGCGATCTCCGCGAACGCGGTTATGTGGTCCAGACCGGGCCGCATGACTTCCGTGTCTTCCGGCGCGGCGAGAAACCGGGCAAGGGTGAGTCCGTGTACCTTGTCCGTGTCCTCTCCGAGCGGGATCCGGTCCGGTTCGAGAAACTGATCGAGGAAGTGATAGCCTCGCGCAACATGCGCAAACAGTATATCCTCGCGGTGGTGGACGACGAGGAGGAACTCACGTATTACGAGATCAAACTCCAGAAACTTGCCGATGCCTGTACTCCCGTTCTCACTCTCCAGGAGCACGATGCTCTCCTCATCGGGAAATCGGCCCTGGTCCGGGTCCCTCCCCAGTCCGATCTTGAACAGGCAGGGTACGGGAAACGGCTGGATCCGGAACGCCTGATCCTTGGCCCCGTGGAGCTCCTCTCTCTCATGGAGAAGGGAATTATCCGGCTCACAAGAGGGTCAGAAACGATCAGCACTGCGGATTTCCTCGCCCTTGCCCAGGAGACCGACAATGAACTTGACGGCAAGATTGCGGTCTACACCGAGCTCCGGTCCCACCAGTTCACACCCAGGACCGGCTATAAGTTCGGCCACCACTTCCGGGTCTACTGCGGCAAGAATGTCCACTCCGACCTGCTCGTCCACGCGGTGGAAAAGGAGTCCGTCCTCCCGATGAGCGTCATCTCCCGCTCCGTGCGGATGGCGCACAGTGTCAAAAAGAAGATGTTCTTTGGCGCCGTACATTCTTCCGGAATCCAGTTCGTCGAATTTGCACGGATAAAACTGTGATATAACTATGCCCGATCCGCAGATCAACCCCTGGTCAAGCACCCCGTCCCTTGACATCGAAAAGACGTTTGCCGAATTCGGTATCGACCCGATAGCACCGGTACTGGCAGAACTCCCTGAAGTCCCGTACTTCATGCGTCGGGGTATCGTAGTCGGCCACCGCGATTATCTCCCCATAGCCCAGGCGATCAAGAACAAAACCCCGTTCCATATCCTGACCGGGTTCATGCCGAGCGGCCACCCGCACCTTGGTCACCTGATGGTGTTAAAAGAGGTGGTCTGGCACGTGCAGCAGGGCGGCAATGGCTACATCACCATCGCCGATCGGGAGGCCCATGCGGTTCGCGGCCTCTCGTGGGAGAAGTGCAACGAGTTCGGGAAGGAGTACCTTGCCTGCCTCTATGCCCTGGGGTTCGAAGGCGAGACTTACTTCCAGAGCCGGAACAACCGGCTCAAGGACCTTGCGTTCGAGGCGGCGACCAAGGTCAACTTCTCGGAACTTTCGGCCATTTATGGTTTCTCGCAGGATACGGACCTTGCCCACGCGGACAGCGTGATTACGCAGGTTGCCGACATCCTCTATCCCCAGATAGACCGCGAGCCGGCGCCAACGGTTGTCCCGGTCGGGGTGGACCAGGACCCACACATCCGGCTCACCCGAGGTATCGCCCACAAGATGCGGATGTTCACAGTCGAGGAGCGGGACGGCTACATCAGCGTCCGGTCCAAGAACGCTCCCGAAGCGGCGCTTGAAGCCGTGAAAAAAGCCTTCCCGCACGCGAAGAAGTACGATGGGCATGTCGATATCAGGGATGCCCGGTGCGTTGATGTGAAAGGAAAAGTCCGCGAGATCGAGCGGGCGCACGGCGGGTTTGCGTTCTTCACGCCCTCGTCCACGTACCACATCTTCATGCCCGGCCTCACCGGCGGCAAGATGTCGTCGAGCGTACCGGAGAGTTTTATTTCCTTCTACGAGTCCGAAGCAGCGGTCCGGAAGAAAGTGATGAGCGGGATCACCGGTGGGAGGATGACCTTAGAGGAACAGAAGCGCCTTGGCGGCGAGCCGGACAAGTGCTCGCTCTATCTCCTCAACCTCTTCCATATGGTAACGGACGATGCCGAACTTGCGGAGATCAAGCGCAAGTGCATGGCGGGCGAGATCACCTGCGGCCAGTGCAAGAAGGATACCGCTGAGAGGGTGGTTGCGTTCCTGAAAGATTTCCGCGAGAAGATGGATGCATGCGCAGATAAAATCCGGGTGTGACATGGCAGAACTGACACAAAACGAGAAGCGGTTGCTTGCAACGCTTGAATCGGAACAGAAGGCGGATGCCCCGCACATCGCCGGCCTGATGGGTGCAACTCCTGAAGCCGTAGTGCAGTGGGCCCACCTGGCACAGGACAAGGGGTTTGCCACAGTTGAGCGGATAGTGGTAAAGGAGTTCGTGTACACGGACGAGGGGAATACCTACGCAAAGAACGGCCTCCCCGAGACCCAGCTCCTCCGCTTTATTTTGCCGGGCACCCAGCTTGCTGACCTCCAGAAGCACGAGGCCTTTAAGATTGGATTTGGCCAGCTGCGCAAGAAAGGCCTCGTCAAAGTCGAGGGCACTTCCGTTGCAAAAACCCCGGGTACGTCCACCGATGCGGATGAAGCCGCCCTGAGAAACCCGTCAGCCGCAGATCCGAAATCAAAGGAGCTCATCAAGCGCGGTATCCTTGAAGAGTGCGAGACCGTCCGGTATGCTATTGCCATCACCCCGGAAGGGCTCGCTGTTGCGAAAAAAGGGCTCGATCTCCGCGAAGAGACTGGCACCCTCACCCGCGACCAGATCATCTCGGGCGAGTGGAAGAATCTCAACCTCCGTAAATACGACGTCTCCAAGCTCCCGAAGAAAGCATACCCGGGGAAAATCCACCCCTACCAGCGGATCATCGCCGAGATGCGGGAGATCCTCCTCGAGATGGGATTCGAAGAACTCTACGGCGGGATCGTCCAGCAGTCCTTCTGGAACTTCGACGCCCTCTTCCAGCCGCAGGACCACCCGGCACGCGAGATGCAGGACACCTTCTACCTCAACGAGACCCTCCCTCTTCCGAAGGGTTACGAGAACGTAAAGGCGATGCACATCTCCGGTGGGGAGACCTCCTCCACCGGCTGGGGCGGCGTCTGGAAAGAGGAGAAGGCCGAACAGTGCGTGCTCCGCACCCACACGACGAGCCTCTCCATCCAGTACCTTGCGAAGAACCCCAAGCCGCCCGTCAAAGCGTTCTGCGTTGGCCGGGTGTACCGGCGCGAGACGATTGACACTACACACCTTGCCGAGTTCGAGCAGCTCGAAGGTATTGTCATGGACGAGAACGTCACGTTCGGGAACCTTCTTGGGATCCTCCGCGAGTTCTACAACCGGATGGGCTTTGAGAGCGTCCGGTTCAAACCCTCGTTCTACCCCTACACCGAGCCGAGCCTCGATGCAGAAGTCTATGTCGACGGGATCGGCTGGATCGAGATGGGTGGCGCAGGCGTCTTCCGCGAGGAGGTCACCGCCCCCCTTGGGGTAAAATATCCCGTCCTTGCCTGGGGTCTTGGCGTGAGCCGGATCGCGATGCTCCGGCTGGGCCTCAAGGACCTCCGCCTCCTGCACAAGAGCGATGTCGCGTTCCTGCGTGAGACTCCTTCGCTGCGCACCACGAAGGGAGGGCTCTGAAATGGCAGTCATCACGCTTCCCTACAAGTATATTGAGCGGCTCACCCGCACCGACCGGAAGACCCTCATCGAGAATGTCCCGCTCATCGGATCAGACGTGGAGCGGATCGAGGAAGACCATGTGGACGTGGAGTTCTTCCCGGACCGTCCCGACCTTTTCAGCCCCGAAGGTGTTGCCCGGGCCATGCGGGGCTATCTCGGGATCGAGACCGGCCTCCCGACCTACCCGGTCAAACCCTCGGGAATAAAGTTCACGATCGACCCCGAACTTGCGAATATCCGCCCGGTGCTCGGGGCCGCCGTCATCCGGGGGGTCTCGTTCGATGACGAATCGATCCAGAGCATCATGTCCCTCCAGGAATCGCTCCACTGGGCGGTTGGCCGGGGCAGGAGTAAGGTTGCAATCGGTATCCACGATATGGATACGGTTAAACCCCCGTTCCATTACATTGCCTCGCGCCGGAGCCGGGGGTTCATCCCGCTCGACTTCAAAGAAAAGATGACTATGGACGAGATCCTCGAAAAGCACCCGAAGGGCAGGGACTACGCGAAGATCGTCAAAGACTTCCCGCTCTTCCCGCTCATCGTGGATGATGACGATCACGTCCTCTCGTTCCCCCCGATCATCAACGGTGAGCGGACCCGGGTGACCCTCGACACGAAGAACATCCTTCTCGACACGACCGGCACGGACAAGCGTGCGGTTGGTGTTGCCGTCAACATCATCTGCACGGCAATGGCTGAAGCCGGTGCAACGATTGAGAGCGTGGAGATTGGCGGCATCCAGACCCCGACCCTCGCCCCGGCCGAACGGACCGTGAGCGTGCAGGAATGTGCCCGGATTCTTGGTGTTGACCTGACACCGGCATCCATGGCGGGGTACCTGCAGCGGATGCGTTTCGGGGCCGAGCCGGCCGGTGAGGATAAGGTGAAGGTCCAGGTGCCCTGTTACCGGGCCGACATCATGCACGACTGGGATCTTTTCGAGGACGTGGCAATCGCGTACGGGTATGACAAGCTCGAGAGCCAGCCGCCTAAAACGTTCACGGTGGGAAAACCCCATCCGGTCCAGGTCAACGCGGCCCTTGCCCGCGAGGCTTTCACGGGCCTCGGCTATCTTGAAGTGATGCCGTTCACACTGACCAGCGAGGATGTGCTCTACAAGCGGATGCAGCGGGAGGAGACAAAGGGCGTCCTCCGCGTGATGCACCCGATCAGCATCGACAACACGGTGGTTAGGACCGAGCTCCTGCCCCTGCTCCTCGAGTTCCTGACCCTGAACCGGCACCGTGAGCTCCCCCAGCGCCTCTTCACGGTTGGCGATGTTGTGCTGGACTGCCGCACGCACCAGCAGGCAGCCGGTGTCAGCACCCACCCGGATGCGGACTTCTCGGAAGCCTACGCTTCGGCAGATGCGGTACTCCACGAGCTCTCCATCGATTATACCGTGAAGGAATCAGCCGACCCGGCTTTCATTGATGGGCGCCGTGGCGACATCATTGTGGCCGGGAAAAAAGTGGGTGTCTTTGGCGAGATCCATCCCGCCGTGCTCGTGGCTTTCGAGCTCGAACACCCCGTTGCAGCGTTCGAGTTCGATCTCAGAGCCGTACCGGGATATCCCGTGCTCTGAGATATTCCTTTACCTCTTTTACCGTGAACTCCCCGTAGTGGAAGACGCTTGCCGCAAGGCAGGCATCGGCTTTTCCTTTCGTGAACCCGTCATAGAAATGCGCGAGCGTCCCTACACCGCCGCTCGCGATGACCGGGATGCCTGCCGCGTCGGAGATGGCTGATGTGATCGCGAGATCGAAGCCGTTTTTCGTGCCATCGGTCTCCATGCTGGTGAGGAGGATCTCGCCAGCCCCCCGCTCCTCGGCTTCCTTTGCCCAGGCAACCGCATCGATCCCGGTTGGCTTGCTCCCGCCATAGATAACCACCTCGTACCAGCATTTCCGCCCGTCTTCGAGATAGACCGGGATTGCCTTCTCGTTCGGGGTGAAGTTCCGGCGCACGTCCATTGCGACAACGATGCATTGCGTCCCGAAGGCCTCGGCGCCCCGGGTGATGAGGGTCGGATCGTGGACGGCACTCGTGTTGACGCTCACCTTGTCGGCGCCGGCCCGGAGGATCTGCTGGATATCGTCGGGAGTTTTCAGGCCCCCGCCTACGGTCAGGGGAAGGAAGAGCTGGTCGGCAGCCCGCTTGATGAGCTCGATGATGATGCCCCGTTTCTCCTTCGAGGCCGTGATGTCGAGAAATACGACTTCATCTGCGCCCTGCTCATTGTACCGCTCGGCAAGCTCCACCGGGTCCCCGGCATCCCGGAGGCCGAGGAAATTTGTTCCCTTCACAACCCTGCCGTCCTTGAGATCGAGGCATGAAATGATCCGTCGCGTCAGCACCATTGGTTAGAGATTTTGGCGGCGGATACTCTTCTACATTTCCACTCCGTTGAAACGCACGGAGTTTTTATGTTCCTTGGCGCCCCTAATCATAGGGTAGTCACTATACGAAGGGCATATTCCTGCCCTCTGCCCGAGGATGTTCATGAACTCAGGAAATCTGAAGATCGAATGGGCTGCGCAGTACATGCCGGTGCTCGCCGCCATCAAAAAACAGTTTGTCAAGGAAAAACCGTTCGCCGGCATGACGATCGGCATGGCGCTCCATGTCGAGGCCAAGACCGCAAACCTCGTCTCAACGCTCGCCGCCGGCGGAGCCGTGGTCCATATCACCGGCTGCAACCCCCTCTCCACGCAGGATGATGTGGCAGAAGCCCTCAACGACGTAAAAAATGTCCACTGCTATGCCAAGCGTGCCTGCTCGGTTGACGAGTACTATGCCGCTATCGACCAGGTGCTTGACGCAAAGCCGGTTATCACTATCGATGATGGGATGGACCTCATCCACTACATCCACACCAAGCGCCGCGACCTCATCAAGAAGGTCATCGGCGGGTGCGAGGAGACAACCACGGGTATCCACCGCCTCAAGGCAATGCAGGCCGAGGGCAAGCTTGAGTTCCCTGTTGTTGCGGTGAATGATACCCCCATGAAGCACTTCTTCGACAATGTCCACGGGACCGGGGAAAGTGTTCTTTCGTCCATCATGATCACGACAAATACCCTTGTTGCAGGCAAATATTTTGTCGTTGCCGGCTACGGTTACTGTGGCCGCGGTCTTGCACGGAAGGCTCACGGTCTTGGCGCCAAGGTCATTGTGACCGAGATCGATCCGCGTCGTGCTCTCGAAGCCCACATGGATGGGTTTATGGTCATGTCCATGGATGATGCAGCAGCCCTTGGGGATATCTTCGTCACTACCACCGGTAACGTCGGTGTAATTGCTGCTAAGCACTTTAAGAAACTGAAGAACGGCGCTATCCTCGCAAATGCCGGGCACTTCAATGTCGAGATCGACATTGACTGGCTCCACAGGAATGCCGACAAGGTCATCCAGCGCGACGGCATCGAGACGTTCATGCTTAAGGGAAAAGCGGTTCACGTGCTCGCTGAAGGCCGGCTTGTCAACCTTGCCACCCCAAAGGGAATGGGTCACCCAATCGAAGTCATGGACTTAAGTTTCGCTGTGCAGGCCCTCAGCACCCTCTACATTGCCAAGAACGGCAAAAAAATGAAGGGTGGCGTATACGACGTTCCCAACGAGATCGATGAGCAGATTGCAAACCTCAAACTCTCGTCGCTCGGGCTCTCCATCGATAAGATGAGCAAGGAGCAGAAGACTTACAGCTGCAGCTGGGATATCGGAACCTGAAGGATCCGGAAATTTTTATTTCTCTTTTTCAATCGTTTTTTTAAGACAACGCCTGTTGTCTCTCATGTGTTTTTCTCCAGGTATGGATCCATGGACTGTCATGGATCAGAACCAGACGTGCCGGGACCGTGCCCGGTATCTGTTTCCTGTTGTGGAGTTGTTTGTATGCCTTGCCTTCAGTTCCCTGACGCATTTACCCAGAGAAGATCCCCATTCTCTTTCATAGATTTTAATGGCGTCCTGTTCTCGTAAATGATCTGGCGCATATCGTGGATATTCACTTTCGCTACCAGCAGTTTTTTCTCCCTGAGTTTTTTTAAGGCGTTCCGTATGGTCCTGGGTGAATATGACGACTTTTTCACGATATCCTTGTGGGTCATCGAACCTTCGGTACCGATGATATCAAGTACGGCGAGGGAAGACGGGGATAATCCGGGTGCAGTCATGTACGGGAGGAATGTAGCCGGTGTCAGATGCATCCCCTCCTATGTTCTGTATGGCGTGCCTGGTGACCTTCGAAGATCCTTTCATGGGTTTTTTTTACCAATATGCTACATGATTCCATCGCGCTCCCCGTCTCTGCCGGGTCAGCATGCGGAATCTCGTTGTTTATCACAGCCTTTGAATTGAGGCTGATTACACGGTTCCGGGTAATTCTGGTTATACGAACTCCTCCTGCCCAGTTTTACCCGACCCGGCACATAAATATATAGCCGAATTCTATAATCTGAAAACAAGATTCATTGACGTTATATGCCTCGATCCGCACGATTGGTAGCCGGTCCCTGTCGCCCCCACGAGCTCCGCACTACGATAGATCTCATCCCTCTCTCGCTGCGTACAGGTACTCCTGCGCATACCCGCAATACTCTCCGAAATGTTCCCTGGCGAACCGGCGGATCCTGTCATATTCCCGACCCGTCAGCGGGGAATCCATGCCCAGTTCCGGGAGATAGTGCTGCTGCATGATCCTGCGGATCCAGACATCGACTGGGAAGGCCTCGTATTTCTGGAATGCGAAGAGGAGGATGCAGTCGGCAGCTTTCGGGCCGACACCGTGAAGTTTCATCAGTTCTTTACGGGCATCCTCATACGGGAGCCTGCGGATTGTCTCCTCCCATTTCTTCTCATCGGTGACCGTGCAGGACGTCCCGAATACATAGGGCTGGCGATACCCGAGCCTGCATTCTGTCAGGCCCTCATGCCCACCGCAGGAAATGGGTTCGGGTCCGGGAAAGGCATAATAGGTTTTTCCCTCGAATTTTATCGGCGTGCCGTACTTCTCTCCTATTGAGGCGATCCTGCGCCGGATCGTGGGGATGTTGGAGTTCGTTGAGCAGATGTAGGAGACGGTGCACTCCCACGCCGGCTGCCGCACGAGCCGGAGTCCCCGGTTTTTCCTGATGGCGTTATGGATGAACGGATCGCTATCTGCCGATGCGAGAATGGCTCCAAGATCCATATCCAGCGAGAAGTAGTGGCGGATGAACGAAGCCGGGGCCCCGGTAAAGGTGAGTTTATCCCCGTCCTGACGGATCTTCAGCACCCGGTCCCCGACAACCCCATACCACCAGCAGTCATCGGTGCGGTCCCAGCGGAAGACCTGCCCGCAGGCAAGAGTTGCATCGAGATTGAACGGCTCATCCGGTCTGAGGGTAAGGGATACCATGGCAGTCCTGTGGTCACTGGTTTGTCCTGCAATCATATTATGTCCGCGTCATGAGGCAATCCGCCACGCCCGGATCCCAGTCGGGCAGGTTCATTCATGGTGTGCTCCGGTCCGGATTGCTGGATCAGAACGAATAGCCTTTTATTATATAACTCGAAAGTTCTTCTTATGGAACTTAGTAAAACCCTCAAGGACTTTATCGAAGAAGGAGCGGACTGGGAACGCAAACACACCTCGGTGAAAGGTGTTTCCCTCATACGGCTGCCGGCCACCAAGAACCGGGCGGCCTCCCTTGCCATCGATATCAACCCGGTTGGTGAAAACGGCCTGCCCATGAAGAAGAAAGGCATCATGATCATGAACGCTGCCGAACTCGCGGCGTTCCGGGCAACCTTCAACAATGAAAAAGTGGACGGCCTGATCGCGGCTCTCGAAGACGTTCTGCCCGAGCGGAAGTCCGCCGGAAAACCGGCAAAGTCAGATGTCCTCCAGATATAAGGCCAAACACGTCAGGACTAACAGATTTCCGGAGGGATGCTTATCAGGAAATGGATCATCGCAGGTTCGATAGTACTTCTGGCCGCACTGGTTTGTTGTGGGTGCCTTGGCGTGAAGACACCTCCCGTGTCACGACCGGCAGCTCCCGCTGTACTGGTGGATTATCATCGTAATGGGGGAATTGCCGGGCTCGACGACCGGCTGGTGCTTTTTGATAATGGCGCGGGGGTTGTCTCAAGCAAAACCAAAAATACTGAGCTCATGCTGAACCAGAGCGATCTCGATCATATTACTACGCTGTTCCGTGAGGCCCAGTTCTCCATGCTTGATGGAAATTATTCGTCCCGTTATAACGGTGCTGACTATATCCAGTATAGCGTCAGTTATCATGGAAAAACCGTGAAAAGCGAGGATTCGGCAACACCTCCCTCGTTGCAGCTGGTGATTGACGAACTAAACCAAATCATGAGCCGGAGACTGAGCGGGGAACAGGTAAGTCTCCCGCTGACACGTATAAAGTCCTGATTTTTCAGCGGAGAACCCGGGATGGCATGCAGAACCTTTTTTTTGTGTCGATGCGTTTGCTGATTGATCGCATCGGTCCGGGAAACCCGTAACCGGCCGGAAAGGATCGCCGCTGCATTAAAAAAAAGGTGTTTATTTTTCGTACATGCACGACTGGACATCGTGGCCCAGTTTGCCGATGGCATCGGCGCGGCACCGCTGGCAGTGGCGCATCTGCTTGACGTATTTGCCGCATTCGTCCTGCATCTTCTTTTTCATCTCGGGAGTGGGCGGGGTGATGCCCGCAAACTTGTACTGGGCAATGAGGGGGATGAGGTTGAAATTGTAAACCCCCATCTCGCCGACTTTCTTTGCGATGGCGGGGATATGGTCTTCGTTGATGCCGGGGATATAGACGGTATTGATCTTGACGAACATGTGGCGTTCAACAGCCATCTCGATTCCCTTGAGCTGCTGGGAGAGGAGGAGTTTTGCCGCTTCGAGGCCGGTGTAGCGCTTGCCCTGGTAATCCACGTGCTGGTAGATTTTAGCCCCGATCTCGGGATCGATGGCATTGAGGGTGACGGTGATGTTGCCGACATCGTATTTCTGGAGGAGATCAATCTTGTCAGGGAGGAGGAGGCCGTTGGTGCTGATACACTTGATGACGTTCGGGTACTGCTCGTGCAGGCGTTTTAAGGTCTCGAACGTTTCCTCGTTTGCCAGCGGGTCTCCGGGTCCGGCAATGCCCACGACCTTGATGTAGTTGTACTTCTCAACCACTTTCTTGACAAGATCCATGGACTCGTCCGGGTTGAGGACTTTTGTCGTGACACCCGGGCGGCTCTCGTTCACGCAATCGAAATCCCGGATGCAGTAGTTGCACTGGATATTGCATTTCGGTGCCACCGGGACGTGACACCTGCCAAACCCGTGGCATGCCTTCTCGGAGAAGCAGGGGTGCTCCTCGATCTTGCGCATCTGTGCCGGGTCCCACTGGACTTTCTTCCCGTTGACGTCTGCAATCCTCACTTCATCGGCCATATTCAACACTACCGGATGCGTTGTGCAGCTATAAATACCGTGCAATTGTGATAGAGACCTCTCGACTCCCCTGCAATCCGCGAAAAAACCCGTGCTGCTAAGGCAAGTGTATAAGGTTTACCGGAATACCCTATTGAAGGATATTATGAAGAAGTCCGAGAAGGTTAAGGGGAAAGAAGCGGTGGCTGTGAAGAAGAAACAGATCCGTCGGTATGCAGGTATTGCTGTAGCAGCGATCCTGGTAATTGTCATTGCTGTCGCGGCGTTTTACCTGCTCAATTCCTCCGGTGCACGATCCGGGGATACCGTATCGCTCTATTATACAGGAACACTCGATGACGGGACGAGTTTCACCAACATGAACACTTCCCCCGTGACATTCACCATGGGTGAGGGGACCGTGATCTCCGGCCTCGAAGAGGCAGTGACCGGCATGACGCCGGGCACGACAAAGACGGTCAGGATCCCCGTTGACAAGGCTTATGGTGCTTACCAGCAGGCGCTTGTGCATGTCGTGAACCGCACCACGCTACCGTCAGATATGAACCCGGTTGTCGGTGACCGTTATAAGATCCGGAGGACTGCGGATGGGGCGTATGCGAGTGTCAAGATCCTCAATGTAACTCGCTCGACGGTTACCTGGGACGAGAACCACGATCTTGCGGGAAAAGACCTGACCTATACGATCACCGTTACTGCGGTCAATAAGAAATAATCCTTTTTTGCCCTGCTGAAAAATCATGATCCAAACAAATGGTATGGATCTGTTGTCAGGGTCCGCGGAAACGATCTCCATCAGGCTTTGATTGAAAAATAAAAATCAGGGTTCGATTGATCTGCGAACGGTTTTCAATCGCGATCATGATCGCGATGAAAATTTTAACATCAAACCTTGATTGAAAATAAAAAATCAAAGTCTGATGAAAAAAATTTCATCAAGGTTTGATTGATCTGTGAACGATTTTCAATCGCGATTGTGATCGCGATTGAAAATTTTCACGCAAGGTATGATTCAAAATTGTAGTTTTCAAACCCGTACGAAAGACCGGCATTTGCTTTTTGGGGGGGTTACGCTGAATCGTATAAACTGGAACCCGACAAGGCTGAATCTTCCCCGGACTGCTATTAACAAGAGTATCCGTACACATCTGGAAAAAAGAAATTATGCCCGGTTGCCAAGAATGATACTGTTGAAGTTTTCAAAAACACGCTGCCCTTCGAATGTGTGGCTCACTTCAGGGTGCCACTGCAAGCCGTAAATCTGTTTTTCCGGCAGGGCAATAGCTTCCGCATTGCAGATATTTGAACGGGCAAGGCAGGTAAACCCGGAGGGAATCTGTGAGACTTCATCCGCATGGGATGCCCAGACATTGATCTTCCCCGGATACCCGGCAAGAATGTCATCCGGCTCACAGATCTCAACCTCAACCGGACCATACCCCCCGCTGCGCCCCGGGTGAACGTTCCCGCCGAATTTCGTGGCGATAATATGAAGACCAAGACAGATTCCAAGTACCGGAAGACCGAGATCCAGATATTGCGGGCAGTTCCCTGCCCGCTCTATTGCAGGGCCGCCGCCAAGGATAATTCCCCGGCACCCTTCCCCTACCTGTTCCGGAGGCATCGTATTGGGGATTATGGCAGCTTCAATCTCCAGATCCCGGAACGCCCGATGGATCAGGTGGTTGAATTGCCCGAAATTATTGACAACGTAAATGGGAAGCATTATCCTTAAGATTTGTACTGGGGAACTATAAGCCTGTTCAACTGTAGGCACTCACCGAGGTGAGAATCTTGTTCCGAATCTCCTCTGCGGAATGGCCGGTGAGATGGGCAAGACACATAGCACCACCGGCACCCATCCCTTCTTTGACCTCTCCTATGCAGTACCGGGCAAGACCCGCGTGTCCCAGGTCGCCAAAACCCGGGTCAACGTAGATCATTTCGGCACCGATCTGGCCGGCAAGAGCCGGAACATTTGCGGTCGGATCATCGCGGACGTACGCGGTTGTCACAACGGCTGGCAGATTACCCCCCATCGCTTTTATGGTTGCGCAGACGGCAAGCATCTGGGTGCCGCCGGCAAAGAGAAGATTGCCGGTATAGCTCTTTGCGATTCCCGCCGCAACCGGCATCATCGGATCTCCGGCAGACCGGACAATATCCAGGGGATCGGTTACACCCGCATTCCGGATCCGTTCCAGTACGAGCCGGCAGATCTCCTCTTTTAAGGTGACCGGGTTTTTCGCAAAACTGCTGCTGACTGCTGCATCGTACCCGAGTGCACGCAGAACGCAGAGCGCCGTGGTCGTACCGCCAGGCACACACTCCCCCAGGATCAGGAGATCGCTTGTATCCGAAAGGATCTCTCCCATCATCTCGCCCCGCGAAAAAAGGTCCCGAACGCGGGGAACCGCATCCCCATTCCGTGGATCACCGCCCACATCCCCATAAACATCAAAACAGGGAACAGTCGGCCGGTGACGCAGCCCGGCATTGATGAACAGCGGCCGGATACCGGATAACTCCATCATTGCCCTTGTGATTGATGCCGGTGTCGGGCAGCCGGTTGGCGTGTTCGGTTTCATTGGAAAACTTGTTATGGCACCGTGGGTCACCAGCTCGGCATCAAGCACCGGGGTATACAGAGTACCTTCCGGATTTGGCCCGGCCCCGGAGATTCCGGGGACCGTCGAGAGGAGTGTATTACCAAGGATACTGCAGAATTGGGGTTTTGTAAAGGCAATATCCGGCAGTTTCGAAAGGAAGCTCATACTATCTACACATAGATCACCGTTCTTCCAGTTTGAAGATATCGGAAATGCCAAATCCGCAACGATATAATAGTCCGGCCATTCCAACACCTATTCACATGTTTGAGATCGAACAACGGTTGCGGGCCCAGGGTATAACCATTGATGAGATGGTGACAGCGGCTATGGGACTCTATGTGTCTCATGGTATGCCGGAAGAGGACGCTGCCATAGAGATCAAGAAAAAAATAAAGAAATTCCTGGATGATCCCAATGTTGCTTCCCTCCTTCTCGGGGCAATTCTCCTTGAGGAGGAACTCTATACGAAACGGAAAAATTCGGAAATCGCCGATGACCCGGTCTTTCTGCTCAGTGACGAGATTATCGGCATGGCAATTGCCGAATGTATCGGAGGAACGTATGCCCGTTTTGAGTTCACCCGGTATGACCAGAAGAAACCCGGCATCCTCTCAAAACTCGGGCCATTCCTTGACGATGCTGTCGCAGGATTGATCGCCGGCTGCACCTCACGCCTGTACAGCGAATGCCTATGAAACCGCTCATCTCCCTCGTACAATTCTCAACAATCCTGCCCCTTGGGAAACCACAGGACCTGGAACAGTTTGCCCGACATTCGTACCTGTATCCCCTTGCAGGATATCTTATCGGCGGAATTGTTGCCCTGGCAGTCTTTATTATTCCCGACCACACGATTGCAGCCGCGATTGCCATTGCCGGCCTTATCCTGCTGACCGGTGCCCACCATTTTGACGGGCTGCTGGATCTGGGCGATGCCCTGATGGCACACGGGGACCGGGAAAAACGCATCCGTGCCCTTACTGACATTCACATCGGGGCCGGGGGAGTGGCCCTCGGTCTCGCGGTCACCATTCTCCTGTTTGCAGGTTTGCAGGAATCAACGTCGATCATCTGCGCCCTTATCATAGGAGAGGTCTGCGCAAAGTTCTCCATGGCATTTCTCACCGCGTACGGCATTCCATTCCGGGAAGGTATCCACAGTTACATCCACCAGTTTTCCCGCCCGTATTTCCCGGTTCTTGCAGCGCTCCTGTGTATCCCGCTCATTCTTCTTCCGGTCCCACCCATGAAACTTCTCGGGGCCGGTGTGATGATGATCCTGTGCCCGGCAATCCTGCTCCTCATCTCCCGACACCTGTTCGGGGGGGTCAACGGGGACGTTGTCGGAGCATCAAACGAGATCACCCGGGCCTGTGTCATTATCGCCATGGTATTGATCTGATCCTTACCACAACACCATCATTATCGTGAACGGGATCTGAATCGTCGTGCATGGAGGGGACAACTCCTTTCAGAACAGCGGGTGTGTTTTCATTTTAATAATATCCGGACCGGGATTTCAGAAGAGATCAAAAATGTATGACTAACTCTTTAATAGAGGTTGGCAAATCCCCGGTTTTCATCGTCACTGCATTCAATAGCGGACCCGTCCCGGATCAGGGTGTTGAACATCATCGCTGCGTTCATCAGGGTATCATCGGATGCTTTCCCACTTCGCATATCGGCGAGTGCCTGGTTCTGGGGTGTTGGGACTGTCCGTTTCCCGACCCATACTCCTGCGCAGGACCGGCAGTACGCGCAATGACTGTAGACGGAGACGTCGCCATCGGCACAGGCTACTGTGACGCGTTGTTTCTTCTCATCCCGTTGGAATTCCATTCTCTTCATACAGAAAAGATATTCTGACATCCGATATGATAATGCCGATGTGAGTTCTTCACCGGAAAACAACCTACGTCAATCGAAATATTTTAAATAGTTGGGTCTCATATAAGTAATACTCGCATAAATTGACTGTAAGCGGACAGTCCCAAGTTTTGGAGGATTACATAAATGGCATCTGACAAGCCCCACATGAATCTGGCCGTAATCGGCCACATCGACCACGGAAAGTCAACCACCGTCGGACGGATGATGTTCGAGACCGGCGCTGTACCGGCCCACATCATTGAAGGGTACCGCAAGGAAGCTGAATCCAAGGGTAAGGCAACCTTCGAATTTGCATGGGTTATGGATAACCTGAAAGAGGAACGTGAGAGAGGTATCACCATTGATATCGCTCACAAGCGGTTCGACACTGCCAAGTTCTACTTCACGGTCGTAGACTGCCCAGGACACAGAGACTTCGTCAAGAACATGATCACCGGTGCCTCTCAGGCTGATGCAGCAATCCTCGTGGTTGCAGCACCCGATGGTGTCATGGAACAGACCAAGGAGCACGTCTTCCTTGCAAGGACCCTCGGTATCACCCAGATCATCCTCGCCATCAACAAGATGGACGCCGTCAAGTATGACGAGAAGCGGTTCAACGAGGTCAAGAAGGATCTCTCCGATCTTATCAAGATGGTCGGCTATAAGCCCGAAGAGACTCTTTTCATCCCCATCAGCTCCCTTGCCGGTGCAAACATCAAGGTTAACAGCCCCGAGATGCCTTGGTACAAGGGCCTTGCACTTATCCCGGCACTTGACACATTCAAGGAACCCGATAAACCGACTGACAAGCCAATGCGCCTTCCGATTCAGGATGTTTACAGCATCAGCGGTATCGGAACCGTCCCTGTTGGCCGTGTAGAAACCGGTATTGTAAAGAAGGGAATGAAAGTCTCCTTCATGCCCGCCAACAAACAAGGAGAAATCAAGTCCATTGAGATGCACCATGAAGAGATCCCCCAGGCCGTCCCCGGCGACAACGTTGGATTCAACGTCCGTGGTATCGGCAAGGGCGACATTCGTCGTGGTGATGTTATGGGCCCGGCAGAAGCACCGCCAACCGTTGCAGATGAGTTCACTGCACAGATCGTCGTGCTCCAGCACCCGAGTGCTCTGACCGTAGGATACACCCCGGTCTTCCACTGCCACACCACCCAGACCGCCTGCACGTTCATCGAGCTCAAGAAGAAACTCGACCCGCGCTCCGGCCAGACCAAGGAAGAGAACCCGACATTCCTCAAGTCCGGTGACGCAGCAATTGTCGTTATCAAGCCGACAAAACCGATGGTTATTGAGAACGTCAAGGAACTCCCGCAGCTTGGCAGGTTTGCAGTCCGTGATATGGGCCAGACGATTGCCGCAGGTATGTGCATCGCAATCCAGCCAAAACAGATGCTATAATATTTTTTGTGGAGATAGATCATGCAGAAAGCCAGAATTCGCCTGACAGGGACCGATTTCAACAAAGTAGAGATGGTCTGTGATAGAATCCGGGAAATTGCAGAGCGCACAGGTGTGAATCTGGCCGGCCCGATACCCCTTCCAACCAAGCGGTTGGTTGTTCCAATCCGCAAAAGTCCGGATGGGGAAGGAACTGCAACATGGGATCGCTGGCAGCTGCGGGTTCACAAGCGCCTCATCGATATCGATGCCGATGAGCGTGCCCTCCGCCAGCTGATGCGTATTCAGGTGCCAAAAGATATCGGCATTGAAATTGTTCTCGAGAGTTGAAGGTGCGGCGTGCAGCAGGCCGCTTTTTCTTCTCCGAAACTCAAACAACTATTTACTTTTGAAAGAATTTTCTTCCTGATCCTTCTCATTACTATCGCGGTACGATTCTGGCATCTTGATCTCAAGCTGTTCCACCACGATGAAGCTATCCATTCCTGGTTCTCATTCGAGCTCCTGACCAAGGGTACATGGGTTTATGATCCCAGTTACCACGGCCCATTCCTTTACTACGTAACCGCCGGCATGTTCTCGCTTTTCGGGGACTCCGATCTGGTGGCCCGGCTCCTGCCGGCACTCTTTGGCACCCTGCTTATCCCGCTCGTCTATTGCATTTACCGGCTCGGTTACATCAACAAGACACAAACGCTCGTGGCAGCCATTTTCCTTGCCCTGTCCCCGGATATGGTGTACTTCTCCCGCTTCCTCCGCCATGACATCTTCATGCTCTTTTTCACCCTTCTCCTCCTGGTAGCCCTGCTCTATTATTTCGAGAGAGGCCAGACCCGGTTTGCCATTATTGCAGCTATAGCTACCGCAGGAAGCTTGGCGTGCAAAGAAGAGATGCCCATAATACTCATCATCTTTGCAACATTTTTCATCTATGCCATCTGGAAAGGCAAAATTATCCTTCCCGATCACTGGAAACACGATCTTGTCCTTGGTCTCTTTACCCTCGTCGCCATACTTGCAATCCTCTATTCAGGTTTTGGAGTGCACCCGGAAACTCTCCAGAGCGGCTGGCTTGAGGCAATCAAACACTGGGTCGACATGCACAACCAGCAGCGGCTGGGAGGACCGTGGTTCTTCTATATCCCGCTCTTCCTGCTCTACGAACTGCCAATATTTATTCTCGCAGTCATCGGTATCGTCCAGTTCATGGGTAATGGCATTCACCCGTCTACACGGTGGATGCAGCTGAAAAACTGGATCCGCTGCCGTAAGGGCAGGCTCACAACAGCCCAGCTGGCAGAAACAACGCTACACCAGTTAAAGGAAAAACAGCAGGTATATTCCAAATCCGATGAATTCTTCAGGTTCTGTATCTACTGGATGCTCCTCACCATGGCATTTTATGCCTATGTCGGGGAAAAAGTCCCGTGGCTGATCATCCACCAGCTCCTCCCGATGTGCTTTGTGGCGGTATACAAACTGAACTGGCAGAAAACTGCAGTCGCTATCGCCGGATGTATATTCCTTGTCGTGATGACATGGCATGTTGCATTCATCCCGGCAGACATTAACGAACCTATTGTGCAGGTCCAGAATTCCGAAGACATGCATACGGTTATGCAGCTGATAGATGCATCAGGTCACGTTGTTATCGCATCCAAAGATTACTGGCCGCTTCCCTGGTATTATCGTGGGGATCGGTGGAACAAGATATCATTTTATGGAAACATGACCGAGATAGATACCCTGACACAAGATCACCCGGGTGTTATCATTCTCCACGATGCTGAGAGTTATCCCTCCATCGATGGCTACAACAAGTCCACCTACAAACTGAGTTACTGGTTCTCCGTTTATGATAATCAGAACCGCCTTATTGATTACTATTTACACAGGGATGGGAAGATGGGGAGCATCAACATCGATGTCTTCACTCCAAGTAATACCGTATAATTTTTTTTAATTGAGCAAATGGGAAATCTCCATCGGCCGTTTCATCACAGTCAGAAAACGGATCATAGATACAAAATACCGATACGGAGATCCCGTCTTGTTAAGAGAATGGCAAACCCGATAATGCATACCGGATTTTATTCAGTTTTCCCGCAGATAACAGGAATCCTCACAATCATAGTGGACAACTGCAACGGACTATCCCGGCCATGATCGATTCGCCGATGCTGAGGGCAACCGGCTCTGAAGATAACTATGCGTTAATTCTTGTGTTTTAAGATTTTCCTGTCTGGACATGTTAAGGAAATCAAACAGGCGTTTTTCAATAGTGCCAGAAAAGATATCTCAATTTCTTCAGATTAAAATGGAAAATCAGATTGGAGAATTAAAAAGGGAAAAATGAGAGGGGGATTTTAAGAGAATTATCCAAGTTCATCCCATCGGGAACGTTTCCGGTAAATAACAATCCCCACAATGACAATGACAACGACAATTATACCAATAATGATGAATACGGAACCGCCAATGCTGGGGAGAGCGGGGAACGTCCATCCCGAACTAACTTTCTTCTGGAGGGCCAGGGCATCATTGTAGGATTCATTTCCCTTGTTATACGCGTCCTCAGCCTTTACACGGGCCTGTGCGTAGTTCCCACTGGCAATTTCATCGTTGGCATTCGAGATATAGCCAACTGCCACTTCACGTTTCGTAATGATCGTAGGGAGATTTACATCATTAGCTGTGCTCTGGTTTCCTTTAAACCAGGCAATCACAACATCAACATTGGTTATCGGCGTCTGGGCATTAGCAACTTCGTATTCTGCCCACGCCTTGTCAAGAGCCTTGCCGCCGTCGGTTATCGCGGTCTGGGCATCGGTCAGGTAAGTCTGGGCAGTTGAATACTGGTTGGAGGGCAGGGCCCGGGCTGCATCAATTTTTGACTTGGCATCATTATATTTGGATTCAGCAGCAGACGTGTCAATACCAAGGGCTGCCTTTTCGTCGATTTGAGAACGGAAAGACTGCAGGTCGTTGGTTCGTGCAGAAATCGCACCCGTAACTTCAGCGGTGTTGATGACCGATGCCTTTTTTTCTACAATGGAACTGGTAATGATGCTGCCGCTGCTATCAAGTTCCTGAATTTTTACAATTGTTTTATCCATTGTTTTATCCACAGACGGCACGGTTCCTTCAAGTGTCACCCGGATCGATTCCTCGGTACCGGCTTTGTACGACAACTCAAAACCGGTTAACATAATAGATTTCCCACCGGTGGGCTGTCGTGGATTTTCAGCACCATCAATAAGGATCGTATAAGTCCACCTCGGATTGGCAAGATCGGTGGTCATCTGCAGATCGTTTGAAGAAGAAAATGTAGTACTTCCTGACGACTGGAAATCGATTTTATACGATACAGTTACAGCGGCACCTGGGGTCAGGTCTCCTGTAGGAGTAACAGTAACCGAAGACACCGTAAATGCTGAAACGGCCTGAACACATAATAAAAATGCGACCGCAATTAATACCCACTTATTGAATCCCTTCATCATCATCCTCACTCGAACAGGGGGTCGATACCCTCTTCAAACATACTGGATTTTTTCTCTTTTGACTTAATAACATCTTCCTTTGTTTCTTTTGCAATGTCAAGGAGCTCTTTGATCCGGGGGGCATTTCCTACCGTCGCAAGCATAACAACCGCTGCAATATACTCGCTGTTTACCGGGTAATCCCCGCCACGCACTTCGACGCCGGCAATATTCTCCTCGACCCAGCTTTTTGCCTTCTCGACACCTTTGCGGTCCATCTCTTCAGGAGGGCCTGCAAGAAGGACCAGGGCACGTTCAGCGGTGGAATAATCGCAGGGAAGAGTAAGTCGCCCGAGCATCGCCCTGCGCACAAGTGCAACAATCTTGGCAGACCGGTCCTCCCCCATTAATACCTCTTCGTTGGCCTCTTTTTTGCCACCGAACTTGTCTTTCAGGCCACCCAGAAGACCCCGCTGCTGTTTTGTCCGCTTGCTGATGACTTCACTGACTGCATATCCGACAGAGGTGATGCCTCCCCCACGGAGCGTGTTGATGATCTCACTGGAGTCAACCACCATCTCGCCAACGCCCATGCCCCGGTTCACTTCCCCGGCACGGAAGAGAACCGCGAACCGCCGGACAACTTCATTATTCAGCCGCTGGAACGCGGTCTTGACGCTTTCACCTTCATTTTTCCAGGCACTGTTATCAAAAATAAACGTATTGTCAGCTTCATTCACGAGGGTTGTCAGGCTCCTGGCTGCATTATACGAATAGAGCCGCCCTTCCTCGGGTGCGGGAATAATCCCTATTGCATATACGGGCTCGCGGTAAATCCGCTTGAGATGACGGGCAAGAACCGGCGATCCGCCGGATCCCGTTCCCCCGCCAAGACCTGCTACGATGACAAACGCATCAACATCATGGGTGCCCCGCATATCGATAGCACTGATGATACTGTCAATTTCATCGGCAGTGACCCGGGCTCCGGTCACGTTGTCGGTGCCTACACCGTGACCTTTCACCATGGTCTGACCGATGAGGATCCTGTCCTTCATCTCGATGTTCTTGAGCCCCATCAGATCCGTTCGCGCGGTATTGACGGCAATTCCTCTGAAGCTGTTCGTTCCGAGCTTTTTATCCTGCTCGATGAACATATCGACAATTTTGCCGCCAGCCTGGCCAAACCCTATGAAAAATACCCGCATCCGGTTACACCATCCAATAGGCTAACAGTTAATTACTTTATTTTATTTCTTTTAAGTCCTTTTGCTGATATGACCTTTTATTTCGACAGTACAAAAACTTTCTTATACGGTCTTCGAGGTTACATGCTGATATCTGGACTTTTTTGCGGAGCCTTTTTCATTTCGCCACGAAAATACTATAGATCATTTATCATGAAGATTGGGATTATCGGAGGGGGATTGACCGGGCTTGTCGCTGCCCATGCACTTGCTCAGGATCACGAGGTTGATCTTTACGAGAAACTTCCCTATCTTGGAGGATGCCTTTCCTCATACAATATGGAAAATTACTGGATCGAGCGGTATTACCACCACTGCTTTGCCGGGGATACGGCCCTCTTCACTCTCCTCGCGGAACTGAACATTTCCGGTAAGCTTGAGTGGATGAACGGGACGACCGGTTATTTTGCCCGGGATACCATCTATCCCCTGAATACACCGGTGCAGATTCTCAAATACCCTGAACTGTCCATCCCGGACAAAGCCCGGCTTGCCTGGATGACCCTGACGGCAAAAAAAGCAGATCTCAAAGCCCTCGACCAGATCCCGGCGGACCAGTATATCATAGAACACCTCGGGTGGAACATCTATACCTCCTTCTTCGAACCGCTCCTGAAAAGCAAATTCGGGGACCGGAGAAAAGAGGTATCCGCGGCCTGGCTGATGAGCCGGATCGCCATCCGGTCGAATCGCGGAGTTGCCGGTGAACGGCTGGGATATCTCAACGGGGGGTTCCACCAGATTATCGGATCTCTTGAATCATCCGTTGTATCAAAAGGCGGAAACGTGCTTAAGCAGACACCCGTCTCCACCCTTTCGCATTCCGGAGAAAACTGGACAATCAACGATACCCGGTATGACGCTGTAATCTCCACGATTCCCCCGCAGGAGCTTGAGCGTATGGGTGGCCCGGCTCTCCCCCCCATCCCGTACCAGGGAGCAGCCTGCATGACACTGGCTATGGATCGCCAAGTGACTGAGGGGATCTACTGGCTGAACATGAAGGATTCGGCTCCGTACGGAGCTGTGGTATCCCATACGAATTTTATTCCCTCCGACCGATACGGCGAGCACATTGTTTACCTTGCATCGTACTTCTCCGGGACTGTTTCACCACAACTGGATGAGCGGATGCTGGCAGATTTCTGTACCCGGTTTGGTGTCCAGAGGCAGGAAATCCATTGGTACAGGATGGCTGTAGACCCATGGGCAGGCCCGGTATACACCACCGGATATGGGGCGTTAATCCCCGAATATGAACAGAGCGGACTCTTCATGGCAGGAATGTTCTCAAGGACCAACTACCCGGAGCGGAGCATGGAAGGATCCATACGAGCCGGAATCGATATCGCAGCGTGCATCCAGAAACGGAATTCCCATGAGTAAGCCTGAAGTAACGGCTATAATTCCCGTGTATAATGATCGCCAGTCGCTTGAGATCGCTATCCCGAGATCTCTTGAAACACTTTCAAAAATTGCACCGGAATTTGAAATTATAATCGCAGAGGACGGAAGTAATGATGGAAGTACGGAGTTCGCGCGGGCATATGCAAAACAGGATCCACGTGTCCGGCTCCTCCATCAGGATGTACGACAAGGCAGGGGAAAGGCGCTCAACCGGGCGATACGCGAAGCGAAAGGGTCTATTGTCTGCTACTATGACGTGGATCTTGCAACGAATATGCAGCACATGGACGAACTCATCGGGGCGATACGGAATGGTTATGAAATCTCAACCGGCTCGCGACTTCTCCCGCAGAGTGATATCGTAAGGACCGGTGGGCGAGAGTTTGCAAGCCGCTCGTATAACTTCCTTGTCAGGACAATCCTTGGGAGTATCGTCTTCGATCACCAGTGCGGGTTCAAGGCATTCAATAAAGAACGCATTCTTCCGGTCCTCCCGACCATCCGGTCAAACCACTGGTTCTGGGACACGGAGATCCTTGTCCGTGGCCAGCGAATGGGTTTCAAAGTAAAGGAATTCCCGGTTCACTGGCGGGCGGGAAAAGGTACAACCGTCAGGATAAAGGATATTTTTGAGATGGGATCCGCAATCCTGCGGTTATGGTGGCAGATCCATGTATCGAAAGATTAGCGCAATCGTTATCCCGACCGTTATCGCGGTGGGCATCATGGCATACATGCTCTACAGCATCTGGGGCGAACTCCTCACCGCAATCCAACATATTATTCCAGAATACCTGCTCGTTGCGATCTTGATCTGCCTTGCGGCATGGTGGCTCCGGGGATGGCGGTATCAATCCATTCTTAAAAGCCTCAGTTATCACGTAAGTGTCCGGTTTGCCACTGCATGCATTTTTGTCAGCCAGACGGTCAACCTTATCGTACCTGCACGACTGGGGGATTTTGTCCGGGTTTTCATCCTGAAACACGAGTATAATACGAGTTACTCGGAGGGAGTGTCATCCCTGGTCGTGGAACGGGTCTTCGATATTTTCACCGTAGCGCTCCTTGGGGCAGTTTCTATCTTCTTTGTCCTCAACGTGCCTTCGGAATACTACCTCCTCATTATCATCCCGATCCTTGCCGGTATCATTTTTTTTGTTTTTTTACTCTTCGCCGGGAGATTTTCATCGAAGAACAAGTATATCGCGATCGTTCTCACCATGCTGCACGAGATCAAAAAGGCATCCCTTTCAGTACGATCAATTATTGTCCTTGGCGGGTCATCGATCATCATCTGGCTGTTCGATATCCTCGTTTGTGTTGCCGTGGTGATGATGTTCCAGCAGGAGATCGCATTCCCGGTGATAGTACTTGCAATTGTGATCGGCAACCTGGTAAAAGCAATCCCGCTCACCCCGGGGGGGATGGGAACTTACGAAATTTCCGTGGCAATCGTATTCGGGCTTGCCGGGGTGGATCCTGCAGTCGCGGCACTGATCGCCGTCATCGATCACCTGATCAAGAACCTCGTCACCCTTGCCGGGGGAGTGGTCTCGATCTACTCACTCGGCGACTGGGTAATCCCCAGTATCAAGGATGCATTGAATTCAAAATTAGGTGGAGGGAAACAACCTGACTCCTGAACTTCAGGTTTTTTCCGTGCTGAGCTGGCTCGTCATTATTACCATTCTCCAGCTCGCATTCTATCCCGGCCTGAAAAATACATTCGGGAAGTTCGCGTTCCCGGTTGCATTCTCCGCTTCGCTCCTGGTATTCACCATCATCTCGTGGTACTGCGGTCTTGTCCGGCTTCCCATCCACCTTGCCCTCCTGCCGTTCCTGGGGCTCCTGATCTATAACGCGTATCACAAAAAATACCGGGTCAGTGAACTGAAAGCCGAGTGGCACTGGGAGGCCCTGTTCCTCATCTGCTTCTTCCTCATGCTGGATGTGCGGTTTGTCAACCCCACGATCTCATACGCTGAAAAATTCATGGACCATGCGTTCCTGGCATCGGTGATACGCGCCCCGGTAGTGCCTCCGCTGGATCCCTGGTTTTCCGGGGGAACCCTCAATGTGTATTATTACCTCGGCTACTGGATGTTCGGTTGCCTTGCAATCGTCAGCGGGGTGCCTTCAAACATCGCCTTCAACCTTGCACTGCCAACGGTTTTTGGTATCGCTGCGGTGAATGTGTACGCAATCGGATCGCTCCTGCTCAACCGGTTCCGCTGGCTGCCACTCCTGGTCTTCTTTCTCCCGAACCCCTCGTTTTTTTACCAGATCGCCCAGGGAACGGCTATGGGTTCCGTACTCTGGGACAGCACCCGGACAATCACCAACACCATCAACGAGTACCCGCTCTTCTCGTTCATCTGGGGGGATGTCCACGCCCACGTGGTTTCGATATTCAACCAGGTCTTCCTGATATTCCTGCTCCTCTACGCATTCAAAAGATGGGAGTCCCTGGAAACCCGGGGGAAAATACTCATCTCGGCTCTTGCTGCCATCAGCCTGGGCTCCATGCCCCTGATCAATACCTGGGACGTTCTGATCTATGCCCCGATAACGGTGCTCTTCCTGGCATTGATCCTCTGGAGAAACCGGGCTTCACTGCTCCGGAATCCCTCGCTCGGGTATTTCTGCGCTGTGCCCCCGATTGCCATCCTGTGCTACCTGCCCTTCTACCTGCAGCTGCAAACGCATACCGGGATGATCTCGATCGTGCGCACCCCATCAGTCCCGGCTGAATTCCTGCTGGTGAACGGACTCTTTATCGCAATCGTGCTCGCGTTCCTGTACCGGGACATCATCCGACGCCCGTACCTGCTTCTCGTGATTGTGCCGTTTATCGCTGCGGGCTACACGGCTGCAGGAATCGCGGTGGTTCCTCTCATCTACTTGATCGCACGGAGACCGTGGGAACTTCCGGAGATTCTATCCATGCTGGGACTCGCAATTCTCGTCTTCTGCGAGCTCTTCTATCTCAAGGATAACATGGGTGAGACATACTTCCGGATGAATACAATCTTCAAGTGTTACCTTCCTGCATGGCTCCTGCTTGGAACGGGGGCCTTCGCTCTCACCGGCAGGTGGCTGGAAGAATCCCGAAAGATCCCAATTTTTTCTTCCCGCACAACCGCAGGGGTTACCGTCACGGTTGTCTGCCTGCTGTTCATCCTGCCGTTTGCAGCCCAGTTCAACTCGGGCTACGGGACAGAAACTCTCGACGGGCTTGCATATCTGGAGAACTCCCATCCCGGGGACGCGGGAGCGGTTGCCTACCTGAGGGCCATTCCGGGAGATGAGCGCATTGTCGAAGCGGAAGGGGGAGATTATACCTACTATTCGCGGGTGTCCTCGTTTACCGGTATCCCGGCAATCATCGGTATGCCATTCCACGAGTTCATGTGGAGGAGCGATGATACCGGATGGTTCAGTGCACGGATGGCAGACATCAGGTCCATCTACGAGAAGCAGGATGAAACGATTCCCCTGATGAAAAAATACAATGCAACACTCCTGTATGTCGGCAATGCGGAGCGCGAGCGGTATAACGTGAATATCACAAGAACCGGGCTTGAAAAAGTATATTCCGCACAGGACACGGAAATCTACCGGCTTGCCGATTGAACCGTGCCGGAGGGTTATACCGGATACCGGGGAAAATTGATGTGGATCCCCGGGTTCACAAACATTTATTTCCGTCCCTGTCGTAATAATATGGCTACATCATTGCAAACTGATGAGTAATGAAGGAGAAATCTACTCCTGAATGAGGTGAGTTATGGCAAAAGGTTACGTTAAAACAGAAGCTCCAGAAGAGCTCCAGAACAAGGCGCTTGAAGCCCTTGAAGTTGCACGCGACACCGGAAAGATCAAGAAAGGATCCAACGAAGCAACAAAAGCCATTGAGCGCGGTATTGCAGCACTCGTGGTAATTGGTGCCGATGTGGAACCCGAAGAGATCGTGATGCACCTCGCACCACTCTGTGATGAGAAGAAAGTCCCGTACATCTTCATCAACAAGCAGAACGACATTGGCGCAGCCAGCGGTCTTGACGTAGGATCAGCCGCAGCAGCAGTCGTCAAGCCCGGCAAGGCAAAAGAGACGATCGAAGAACTTGCAAAGCAGCTTGCCGCGCTGAAGGCGTGAGGTTCTTACCATGGCAGACGATGCAACGCCGGCAGAAGTTATCGAGGTCGTAGGCTCCACCGGTATGCACGGTGAAGCAATGCAGGTCAAGTGCCGCATCCTCGACGGCAATAACAAGGGCCGGATCATCACCCGCAACACGGTGGGACCGATTCGCGAGGGAGACATCATCATGCTCCTCGAAACCGAACGCGAAGCAAAGAAAATGTCGAGGCGGTAAGCAATGGTCGAACAACATGTCTGCAGTTTCTGCGGTGTCCAGCTGGAGCCGGGAACCGGCAAGATGTACGTCCGCAAGGACGGGACGATCTTTTACTTCTGCTGCACCAAGTGCCAGAACAACTACAAACTCGGCAGGGTTCCCCGGCGTGTCCAGTGGACCAGCGCCGGCAGGAAAGCGCTGGGCAAGGAGTGAGCTCCCATGGACCGCACATTCGTCATGATCAAGCCCGACGGCGTTCAGCGCGGTCTTGTGGGTGAGATTGTCTCACGGCTTGAGGCAAAAGGGCTCAAACTCGTGGCAGCACGGTTTGAAGTCCTGCCGGAGCTGCGGGTGACAGACCAGTACAAGGAACACCTGTCAAAACCGTTCTTCCCCTCCCTCAAGCAGTATATCATGGGCGGACCTGTGTTCCTCATGGTCTGGGAGGGAAGGAATGTTGTCGCGATCGTCCGCAAGGTGATCGGGGCAACAAACCCGCAGGAAGCAGTACCCGGCACGATCCGGGGGGATTTCGGTATCGATATCGGAAGGAACGTAATCCACGCCTCCGATTCGCCCGAAAGTGCAGCCCGCGAAATTGCAATCCACTTCAAACAGAACGAACTTTCAACGTATACCCGGATCGACGAGTCCGTGTTATACGAATACTAGATCTTTTCTTTTTTGTATTTCCAACCATAATCTCTATAATCCTTCAAAACCGCACTATCCATAATGGCTGGAGATGTCCTGAGTTTCACGCTGCTTGCCATCTCATCTATTATCATCATCATCAACCCCTTGGGAGCAACTCTTCTCTACGTTTCACTCACGACCTCCCTTGAACAAACTGCCCGGGACACGATTGCCCGGGATGCCTGCCGGTACGCCCTCCTTATCCTGCTTTTCGTGGCCGTGCTGGGTGCCTGGATCCTCCAGATCTTCGGCATCAGCCTTGAAGCGTTCCGGATCGCTGGCGGGATCCTGTTGTTTGGCATCGGTATGGAGATGGTCTACGCCAAGACTTCCCGTACAAAACTTACGGCAACGGAAAAATACGAATCCCGGGAGACAGATGATGTCGCGATCATGCCCCTGGCACTGCCAATGATCGCCGGGCCGGGGGCCATCACCACAACCATCGTCATGATGAACGAAGCCATCGTCATTTCCCCGCTTGCTATTGTCATTCTTTTCCTGTCCATTCTCCTCTCCATCGGGATCACGTATTATATGATGAGGCATTCAGATTATATCATGAAAAGAGTCGGGCAGAGGGAATACCGGGCTATCAACCGGCTGATGGGCATGCTGCTCATCGCGATTGCCGTACAGTTCGTTATTACCGGGATCAGAACGGCATTTCCCCTGCTTGGCGGAGGATAATATGGGAGACTGGGATCTTACATCGGTCGGACTGGTGCTTATCGGGAGCAGCATTACGGTTGCCGGTATCATCATTGCAGCAATGCTTCTGGGAATGCCCGTACCACAGGCCCCGTTCCTGCTCCTGACAACAGCATTCCTGATCGTCATGAGTGCTGCGATCATCACCTATTATGACACACGAAAAGATCCCGACCCAAAGTAACCGGGATGATGGGGAAGCGGTTGTCCGGGTATGCAGTGCCCAGATTACCGGTTTTTTTGAAGACCCGGAAAAAACCCTGGAAAAGGCGGACATATTCATCCGCCACGCAGCGCAATCCGGTGCATCGCTTATCTGTTTTCCGGAACAGTTTGCTACCGGGTGGGATCCAAAGTCGGAAAAAAATACACAAGCCATTTCCGGCATGATCGTCTCTTCTTTACAAAAGTCCGCGCAGGACCACTCGATTGCGATCCTCGGATCGTTCCGCGAGATCGCACATCCCCACCCGAAAAACACGGCAGTAGTTATCGGCAGCGATGGCAGGATCCTTGCAACGTACGCCAAGATGCACCTGTTCTCACCGGGTGATGAAGACCAGGCATTCTCACCCGGCTCAGGACTGGGAATTTTTCCCCTGGGTCCTTTGACCTGCGGGATAGCCATCTGTTACGATCTCCGCTTTCCCGAACTGTTCCGCATCTATGCAGAACGTGGCGTCCAGGCAGTTTTCGTCCCGGCAGCCTGGCCCGGGAAGCGCATCCGGCACTGGGAACTCTTCCTTACGGCACGGGCTGCGGAAAACCAGATGTACACCATAGGAGTGAATACAACCGGTACAACACCGGTGGATACCTATTCCGGTTCATCCATGACCGTTGACCCGCATGGGACAATCATTGCAAAGGCAAACAATGCCGAGCAGCTTCTCTTTTCGGATCTGCGGGTTTCAGAAGTCCGGTTGGCCCGAGAATCGTTTCCCGTTGAGCGGGACCGCAGGGGCGCACTTTATCACTCGCTTGCAAATCCCGGATAGCAGAAGCGCGCCGGATAACGGACCGGACTTTGAAAACCGCACGCCTATATGTATCTGGCCCGCCAATACGTTTCCATGTATCATCTCGCATGCGTCAACTGTGGTGCCACATACCCCGCTGACGAGATCATTTATAACTGCAAAAAATGCGGTCACCTTCTCGCGGTGAAGTACCCGCTTGATGAGATCACGGTTTCAAGGGCAGCCTGGAACAGCCGCCCGCTGTCAGTCTGGAGATACCGGGAACTGCTCCCGGTGAAGATCGATCCGGTTACGCTCCAGGAAGGCGGCACACCCCTCTATCACCTGAAACGCATCGGGGAAGAGCTCGGTCTCCCTCACCTGTATGCCAAACACGAGGGGATGAACCCTTCAGGTTCGTTCAAGGACCGGGGTATGACGGTCGGGGTCTCGATGGCCCTCCAGCTCGGAAAGAAGAGCGTTGCCTGTGCAAGTACCGGCAACACCTCTGCAAGCCTCGCCGTCTATGCAGCAAAAGCAGGAATCCCCGCAGTGGTCCTGCTTCCGGCCGGAAAAGTGGCGGTCGGCAAGGTTGCCCAGGCACTGATGCACGGGGCAAAGGTCATCTCCATCCGGGGCAATTTCGACCGTGCTCTCGAGATGGTCCACGATCTCTGCCTTTCCCACGGTCTCTACCTTCTCAACTCCATCAACCCGTACCGGCTGGAAGGCCAGAAGACCATCGGGTTTGAAGCGCTCGACCAGCTGGGAGAGATCCCGGACCGGTTTGTCCTTCCGGTAGGCAATGCCGGCAATATTTCAGCAGTGTACAAAGGATTCCTCGAATTGCAGGAACTCGGGTTTATGGACCGGCTTCCGATGATGACCGGTATCCAGGCAGCAGGTTCGAGCCCGGTCGTGCGTGCGATCCGCGAAAATCTGCCCGAAGTAATCCCTGAAGATAATCCCGAGACCGTGGCAACCGCAATCAGGATCGGGGCACCGGTGAATGCGGAAAAAGCCCTCACCGCTATCAGGATGACCGGCGGGCTTGCGGAATCGGTGACCGATGACGAGATCCTGCAGATGCAGCGGGATCTCGCCCGCAAGGAAGGAATAGGCGTAGAACCGGCATCCGCAGCATCGGTTGCAGGGATACGCAAACTCGTGGAAAGTGGCAGGATCGACCGGAACGAACGGATTGTCTGTGTCGTGACCGGCCACCTGTTAAAAGACCCGGACTCGGTGATCAAACAATGCGAACCCCCGACAGAGATCAACGCAGATCTGCCATCGCTGCTCTCTGCGCTGCACTTGTAATCCTGCTGATTGCAATCCCCACGGCGGGTGCGTTATCGGCAGATTACCAGGTATTTCCCAACGGTACTGCATACCGGGCGACGATAGATATCACCGATGCTGCCCGCTACGAGTTTGCCGAGACCGGGTTCATGGGAGAGAACGTTCCGGTTACCGTAGGGGATGTGAATCTTTCCGGAAACTGCTCGCCCTGCCAGTACAATTGGAGCAGGCCGTGGGGAGGGGTTCCGGCAATCACCTTTCCCAAGGGAAATTATACGGTGAGTTACATCGCACCCCTGAAAAATAACGATATCCAGGCCGCGTTTGAAAAACCCTACCAGGTCAACGTGACAATTCCCGGGGAGTTCGATGTCAGCAACCCGCTTCTTGCCGGTATCAGCTCGGGTGCAAACGTCACCAAATATATGGATAATTCGACATCGGTCAAGTGGAACAAATCGTATTCATTCGATCTGCGATTTTATTCAAAAAACCAGGAAGAACTCCTGTACCTGTTCCTGCAGTTCCTGGGGATAATTGCCGTTGTACTCCTGTTGCCGTTTGTCATCGGCATGCGCAGACGGGAATAATCTCTCTCTTTTTCAGATGGCTAAAACCGGATCACGCCAAAACATCCCTCCGTTGTAGGAAGGTATCCCCATCCAAAGGCTGATACTCTGCCGCGATAAGAACACCAGTGTACGGTGAACCCATGGCAGGAAACGAAATGATGAAGCCGGGCGATACGGCCAGAAATTTTTCCCTCAAGGACCAGAACGACAAGACGTTCGATCTCTATGAACAGGCAGGCACATGCGTGCTCCTCTCCTTTCATCCCCTGGCATGGACGGAGTTTTGTGCCGCACAGATGCAATCCCTTGAAACAAACCAGGAAGTGTTCTCCTCGCTTGGTTGTGTGCCGGTGGGGATCAGCGTGGACTCAAAACCCTGCAAGAAAGAATGGGCAAAGAGTCTCGGCATCACGCACACCCGGCTGCTTTGCGACTTCTGGCCTCACGGGGCAGTTGCAGAGAAATACGGGATCTTCCGTGACGAGAACGGGTTCTCGGAACGGGCAAACGTGATCGTGGATAAGAACAAAAAAGTCGTATTTGTCAAGATTTATCCTGTACATTCAGTACCGGATATCACGGAAATCATAGGGTTTTTGAAAACCCTGAAATGATCTGATACGATCCATTTTTTCCTGCAAGAACTGACGCAGATTCCGGACACTGATGTGACAGGAAAGCCGGAAAGACACTCTGCTACCTCATTTAAATCAGCGTCTTCTGCGGATTGTTGAGATGTTTTTTTGCCGCCGGGGTAACTTCCCGCCCCTGCGGGGTGCGCTTGACAAACCCGATCTGGATCAGGAACGGTTCGTACACATCTTCAATGGTCCGCACCTCCTCCCCGACCGAGATGGCAATCGTCTTGACACCGACCGGACCGCCACCGAAATCATTTGCGATGACCGAGATGATGCGCCGGTCCAGTTCGTCCAGACCGAGTTCATCGATCTGCATCATCCGGAGCGCGTTTGTCGTGATCTCCCGGGTGATAGTGCCGTCACCTTTTACCGTTGCGTAATCCCTCACCCTGCGCAGCAGCCGGTTGACAATCCGGGGAGTACCCCGGCTGCGCCGGGCGATCTCCTCTGCCCCATCAGGTGTGATAGGGATCTTCAGGATCGACGCGCTCCGGGTCACGATCCTGACAAGATCTTCCGGGGAATACAGGTCGAGCCGCGAGATGATGCCGAACCGGTCCCGGAACGGTGCACCGAGAAGACCCTGTTTAGTCGTGGCCCCGATGAGCGTGAACTGTTCGAGATTGAGCTTGATCGACCGGGCGCTCGGGCCCTCGCCGATCATCACGTCAATAAAAAAGTCCTCCATCGCGGGATACAACATTTCTTCGACAACGGGATTTATCCGGTGGATCTCGTCAATAAACAGGATATCCCCGCGTTTTAACGGAGTAAGAAGCGCGGCGATATCCCCGGGCTTCTCCAGCACCGGGCCGGTTGTTGCCCGGATATCAGCGCCCATCTCGCGGGCAATGATATGCGCTAAGGTTGTCTTGCCAAGGCCCGGGGGACCGGAGAACAGGATGTGGTCCAGGGGTTCACCGCGCTTCTGTGCAGCCTCGATTGCGATCTTCAGCGCATCCTTGACCTGGACCTGCCCGACAAACTCATCAAGCCGTGCCGGACGGATCGTAAGATCGTCGCCTTCGTCCGGGACAGGGTTTGGGGAAATGATCCGTTCTGACATGAGGCTACCGTTCCTTCAGCCGCGCAAGTGCGGCCTTGATGAGGTCCTGCACCGAGGAGGATTTCGCACCGGGAGACGCCGCCATGACCGCATCCCGGGATTCCTTCTCGGCAAACCCGAGCGAGATGAGTGCACTGATCGCATCATTGACCGCGGGGCTGATACGGCCGCCATCACTGGCCGCCATCGCCTTGCTCACGCTCTTCATCTTGTCCCGCAGTTCAAGGATCAGCCGTTTGGCACTCTTGGCCCCGATCCCGGAGATCCGGGTCAGGGCCTTCTCATCCTCGTTGAGGATCGCTATCGCAAACTCCTCGATTCCGATCTGGGAGAGGAGGTTCATGGCAGTCTGCGGACCGATACCGGAGACACCAATCAGGATCCGGAACATTTCCAGTTCGCTCTGGTGCAGGAACCCGAACAGCGTGATGGCATCCTCACGGACCGCCATATGCGTAAAGAGCATGACGTTCTCCCGTGAATGTGCGAGGACCACGAGGGCCGGCTGGGTTACCTGGACCTGATAGCCGATGCCATGGACATCGATAACAACCCACCGGTCTCCCGCCAGGACCACGTCTCCGCGCAGGTGTGCAATCATTGTACTACCTCAGGATATGGATATGGCATAAGGCAATCGAAAGAGCATCCGCGGCATCATCGGGTTTTGGGATCTCGTCGAGATGGAGAAGACGTTTGATCATCTCCTGCATCTGGCGCTTGTCGGCACGCCCGGAACCGGTGATCGCCTGCTTGACCTGGTTGGGGGTATATTCTGTGATCGGGATCTGCCGCTGTTCGGCAGCGAGAAGAACGATGCCGCGGACTTCGCTCACTCCCATCGCGGAGGATATGTTTTTCGTGAAGAATAATTTTTCAATGGAGAGATGAGAGGGTGGATATCTCGCAAAGAGCGTCTCGACTTCAGTATAGATTTTTAATAACCGCTCTGAAGCCCGCGTATCCTTACCGGAAGTTTCAATGCACCCGTAACAGATTGGCCGGGGTTCGTTCTTCGTCACCTCAATAACCCCATATCCCAGTCGCGCAAGCCCGGGGTCGATCCCGATAACAATCATTTCAGGAGCTCCTGATCAGGTATAGATTGCTCCAGTATTATACCCCGTGGGGTAAGCGGTGTGAAGGTGACCGCACACGCCCGGTTTATGGGAAACACTATCACGCTCGCGGGAGGAGAGCCGCAGTTGGGACACTCACGAGGGGAGAGAAATACTAACAGGGTCGCTGTTCCGCAAGAATTGTATGGGTACAGGAGATGAGTGGAAAATACGTGTCCTGACGGGATTAAAAAATATATTAAAAAAATTACTGGAGCCCGAAAGACTTCAGAGTCACATCGGTGTTGACTGCACCGACATGGTAGACCGAACCCGTTGACAGTTCGTTGATGATGACTTCTGCCGGTGAAAAGAGCGAGGTGTCGATCTTGTAGAAATCGTACCCTGCTTCCTTGAAGATGTCATTGAACGGCTTGCCGTATCCCTTGGACTTGCTGCTCGGGATCCTGTCAAGATAGTCCTTGATCTCGGGTGCATTCATGGTGAGGTTGATCCGCCCGTGGTAGATGGTGGCATCGTTGGTCACACCCATGGCGAGCTTTGCGCCCCTTACCGGCGGAATGGGGGCGGTACCGATAGCGGCGATGATCTTCTTCGTGTCAAACCCGAGCTCGTTGAGCTTGTAGATCGCGGTCTCGACACAGCGGCCGGATACCTGGATGGAACCGACCATGGAGGAGGTTGGCGCTACAACAGCACAGACATTCGCGACGTCAATGTGGCATTCTTCAGCGATCTTATCCATGACTTCCGCATTGGGGAGGTGGTCGCTCTCAAGACAGATAACCGCACAGTCGTAGTCGTCCTCGTACTCGATGACCTCAAAGGTGTGCTTCGGTTTTAAGGAAAGTGCCCGGGCGGGACCGCTTCCCATGGCAAAGTAGTTGCCCACCTTGACCGTCCAGCCGGCCTTCTGCGCACCAAGGCACGCGATGGACGGAAAGTCGGTGTTGACATCGATGAACGGCATCGGGAAGTTCTTGATCTGTCCCATGCGGAAGTTGACTTCACCAAGACCGCCCATGCAGATCTCGGTAAAAGCCCGGCCTGCCGCATAGCCGCCCCGTACGCTCACACCACAGTCAACAATGCGTGCACCATTGTCCAGTTCATGGTAGGCGCAGTTGAATTCCTCAGCCAAATCTGCAAGATTATCAAAAATCTCCAGTGCCAGTTCGTTAACACTTAACATTATGAATAACCCCTGTATCATAAAAGAGGGGTTCCGGAATAGATAATATTTTTCAAAAAAAAGCCGGGATCATGAAAGATATTCAAGAACTTTCGCCGGATCGTAGCGGAGCGTGATGATCCGCGTCCGTCCCTTGCCTTCCCGGTACTGCAGGTTGACAAGGCGCATGGCGTCCATCTTTTTGACAATCTCGTAGAACCGGGTGTAACCGACAGACATCGATTCCTTGAGGGTTTTATACACATCCCCGGCATTCATCTCGTTATCGTTGGCACTGCGCTCGGCCAGGAACCGGAGGATCTGCCGTTCCTCATCCTTGAGGGTCTTGACCGTATAGTTCAGGTGCAGGTACTTCGAGATCTCGTAGGCCCCGCAGATATCTTCCCGTTCGATGCTGCGCCGGGCAGCCCGTTCTGCCGAGAGCGTGGCCCGCTTGAGGAGATCGATTCCGACCCGGAGATCCCCGCTTTTCAGGGTCTGCTCCACGACAAGGTCGAGAAGGGTGTCTGAGAGGACTCCGGTAAAGAGGCCCTGCATGACGCGGGCTTTCATGATCTCGCGCACTTCGGCATCCGCGTATGGGGGGAAATAGAGCTCAGTCGGGCGGAAGACGGAGGCCACGCGGGCATCCAGTGCCCGGGTGAGATCCACGTCCATGTCGCTGATGATGACGATTACACCGATCCGTGTTCCCTCGTAGGTCTCGTGCGAACGGAGCAACGTGTAGAGAACCTTGTTGATCTCGTTCTCGTAGAGGAGATAATTTGCATCGTCGAGGGCGACCAGCAGGACGATCTCATCTTTGATGAGGATGCGGGCGACCGCATCAAAAACCTGTTTGAATGAAGTCCCCGAGGAGGGGGGGAGATGCCCCACCAGTTTCCGGTAGATCTGGGAGATGATGGCAAATTTGGTATTGTCGATCTGGCAGTTGATGTAGACCGGCACGAGTTTCTTCGTGGTCTCTTCGATCTCCTGGAAGACTTTTTTTATACTCGTTGTTTTTCCCGTGCCGGGCAGGCCCTTGCAGACGGTGTTAAGTGGCCGGCCGCCCCGGAGCCCGGGCTTTACCTGGAACGCCAGCTCCTGCATCTGGCTGTCGCGGAACTCGAACTGCTCGGGCAGGTAATCTATCTCGAGGACTTCGGGGTCGCGGAAGAGGGTCTCATCCCACATCAGCAGGTTCTTCTTCATCTTACTACACCTCTCATGTGATTGGTAATAACTGCATTGGATTTTTGTTGCCTGTTCCAAAAAACAAAACCCTTGTTTTTCAATTGTTTTAATGGGGGGCAGGGCCCGTCCGGAAAAATCGGGGTGGGGGGGTCCCCGCCATTTAAAAAAAAAGTGATGGGGGGGTATGCGGGGGACCCCCCTACTCAAAGGTGAGTGCCATACATTTTTACGCAGG
>Ga0265296_1000343_pt1 | contig 77947 bp, 55 predicted proteins | sample MunlanPumphouse1_FD_189073 | JGI IMG/M metagenome (GOLD analysis project Ga0265296, IMG submission 189073) | Groundwater microbial communities from a municipal landfill in Southern Ontario, Canada - Pumphouse #1 | ecosystem: Environmental > Aquatic > Deep subsurface > Groundwater | place...
AATGTGAGTCGGCCTACCGTCGATAAATGGATTGCCCGGCATGACGGCGATTTGAAGTCGTTGTCCGAGCTCTCCCGACGACCTCATAACAGTCCAAACAAAACCGACGATGAGATCTTGTCCCCCGATGGGCTGCGCAGCAGCCCTAAAACCAGCCACCTCGGTGTACCTGGCAGAACGGGGTGAGGCTATTGGGGCGGCTTCGCCACCCAGCGCGGGGCAAGCCCGCTCGCCACAAGGGGTGTCAAAGGTCAAACCGGTCAATCGCGCGCCGCCGCTCGTTGTCATCACGCACATCGTAGCTGGCGGTGGTCTGGATATTGGTGTGGTGCGCCAGTTTCTGTGCAATCGACAAGTCATGCTCCTCGATCACCCGGGTAATAAACGAGCGCCGGAAATCATGGGGCATGATTTTCACACCCACCTGTTCGCCGCGTTGGCGGGCGATGTAGTAAATGGCATGTTTGGTAATGCGTTCGCGGGTGATATGGCTGCCCCGGCGGATGCGGTTGAACAGGAAATTATCGTCCTGTTCTCCTTCCTTCAAGTGCTCGCGGCGAAACTCCAGCCAGGCCTGCAACTTGGCAAACGCCCAGGCCGGCGCGTACTTGATCAACTCTTTATTGCCCTTGCCCATCACCCGCAGGCTGCGCTCTGCAAAGTTCACCTGGGCCAGGTCGAGGTTGACCGATTCTGACTTGCGCATCCCCGAGCCATACAGGATCCCGATGACTGCCGCATCCCGCAGCCCTTGCGGCCTTGGGTCGGCGGCGCAGACGTCCATCAATTCGCGGATCAAGGTGCGACGCAGGTTACGCCCCTGGCTCAAGCGCGTGCCGGCGGTGGCTTTGACCGAGCGCATCTTCAGCAAGTGTTCCTGGCTGATCAGGCTGATGCGCCAGGCTTCGTTCATCACCCCGCGCACCGCGTTGACATACAGCGACGATGTGTTGGGCGCATACCCGTCTTCACGCAGCACGGCGACCAAAGCCATCACGTGCTCCGGTTGCAGCAGGTGCCAGTCGATATCTTCGAGGTTGATCTCTTCGAAACCCAGGCGGTCGGCCGCATCTTGCAGCACATAGCGCATGGTCAGTTGGCTAGAGGGCGCCAGGCGCGCGAGATACAGGGTCAGGGGATTGCGGGAAATCTCGGTCAAAATAGATCAGCCTTGAGATTAAATATCGAGACTAAGCCTATGTTTCATCTCGGTATTTAGTGGTTTGGCGAGCGCCGAGTCTAACGCAGGTCGGCGCCGCATACCAAACTAGGGCTCATCCTCTGCGGGTGCCGGGCTTTGCTGCTGGCCCCAGTCCACGTCCTGTTTTTGCATCAGCGCAAACCACTGCTGGCGCATGAAAGCCAACAGCGTGGCGGGCGCCTTGGCGAAGTCATGCTCGTCGTTGTAGCAGCCTGGCAATGGCAGGTCGGTGCCCTGCTCCTTGTACTGACTGACCAACGCCTGCTGCCCGGCAACGCTGCAATCGGTGGGCAGCGGCATACCGCGCAGCGCACCGGCTTCTTCGTCCCACCAACTGGCTCCGTAGCGGTCGACACCACGCAGCCCGTACTTGTGCGACTTGCCGATGTGCATGATCAGCTTGAACTCCCGGGGGCTGACATCGCTGGTGCATGTACGCGAGTAGCCCACGGTCACCTGGCTCAGGCCGTCATCCAGCAGGTCGGTGACGCGGGTCGCGGCGTTATCAAAGTGCAGGCTGGCGTCGAATTCGCAGAGCTGCACATCGTCATGCAGCATCCACAGGCGCTTGGGGCGATCCCCCTCCAGCAGGTACTGGGCGGCATATATTGACGCCGACTGCGTCCCGTCATCATCACGCTCGCCGGCTTCCTGCTCGGCCAACACCAGCAGGTTACGGCCTTGGCGATCATCCCAGCTATACGCGGCCACCTGCTTGCCCCGGACCTCGATCCCGAGCGGAACCTGGCTCAGCGGCGTCAGCTTCATTTCCTCGGCCGCCACAGCTGCATGGGCCGCCCCGAGCGCCATCACCATCAAGACCGGCCGTAACTGGCCGCGTAAAAACTGCACGCTATTCATCCGACTACCCAGGCAAGAGATCGCTTACTTTACCGGGACTTGCAGGGCGATGCAGAGAAGATTCGTCAGGCGGGACTGAGTGCAAACCCGGTTAATTCACCGTACATACGCACTAAAGCACTTACAGACTGGGACTACAGCGCAAACAGTTATCGTTTGTCTGGGTTCTTTATTGTCTAGCTGAACACTCGCTGTCTGCCCAACAAATAAACGAGTTTTTCATCCGCCTTTCATATTCGCTGGACACATTTGCGCTTAATCTTGGCCGCAGTACTTGGGGCAAACCGCGTTTTGCTGACTAACCCTTTGATAATGCTTTACCTTTGGTCGTTATGGGCTTTACTCAGGATGGCTATGCACACGGCTGTTTTTTATTCAGTTGCCCGCACTTTCATCCGCTGTTTGTTGTCATCTCTACGCTTGAAGTTGCTCTAAAACCGAGGTCATGAATCTTTGAAACCCTACCCTATTCATTGCGTGTCGATCGTTATCCCGGTCTACAACGAAGAACAGAGCCTGCCCGAACTGTTGCGCCGTACCCGTGCTGCGTGTGAGCAGTTGGCCTACGAATACGAAATCATCCTGGTGGACGACGGCAGCCGCGACAGTTCCGCGCAATTGCTGGAAGACGCGGCAGGTGAACCAGGCAGCCATGTGGTGGCCGTGATCCTGAACCGCAACTACGGCCAGCATGCGGCAATCATGGCCGGTTTCGAGCAATGCAGGGGCGAGGTGGTGATTACCCTCGACGCCGACCTGCAAAACCCGCCCGAAGAGATCCCTCGCCTGGTCGAGCAAGCCGCGTTGGGCTACGACGTGGTTGCCACCGTGCGCAACAACCGCCAGGACTCCGCCTTCCGCCGCTGGCCTTCGCGCCTGATCAACCTGGCCGTGCAACGCTCCACCGGCGTGGCCATGAGCGATTACGGCTGCATGCTGCGCGCTTACCGGCGCACCATTGTCGACGCCATGCTCGCCTGCCGTGAGCGCAGCACCTTTATCCCGATCCTGGCCAACGGTTTTGCGCGCCACACCACCGAGATCCCGGTGCACCACGCCGAGCGCGAACACGGCGAATCCAAATACAGCGCCATGCGCCTGATCAGCCTGATGTTCGACTTGCTGACCTGCATGACCACCACGCCCCTGCGCCTGCTGTCCATCGTCGGCTTCAGCCTGGCGGCCCTGGGCATGCTGTTTGCGTTCGCCCTGATCGTCATGCGCCTGGCCTTTGGTGCCGATTGGGCCGGTGATGGCCTGTTCGTGCTGTTCGCCGTGCTGTTTGTGTTTACCGGCGGCCAGTTCATCGGCATGGGCCTGTTGGGCGAGTACCTGGGGCGCATGTACAGCGATGTGCGCGCGCGCCCACGCTTCTTTATTGAAAAGGTGCTGCGCAACGAGCCAGCAGCGCCCGCGCCGGTGGTCATCGTCGATGGCCTGCCCTCTTCCCAGCCTTCCACTTCACCTTCCAATCAGGTTCCGTCATGAGTTCAAAAGCTGTTGTCTTCGCTTACCACGACATTGGCTGTGCAGGCATTGAAGCCCTGCTCGCTGCGGGTTACGACATTGCTGCAGTGTTCACCCATGCCGACGACCCCAAGGAAAACACCTTCTACGGCTCGGTCGCCCAGTTGTGCGCACGCCACGGCATCCCGGTGCACGCGCCGGAAGACGCCAACCACCCCCTGTGGGTCGAGCGTGTCGCCAAGCTGAACCCGGATTTCATCTTCTCGTTCTACTACCGCAACCTGCTGGGCGAGGCACTGCTGGCCACCGCGCGCCAGGGCGCATTCAACCTGCACGGTTCCCTGCTGCCCAAGTACCGTGGCCGCGCGCCGGCCAATTGGGTGTTGGTCAACGGTGAAACCGAAACCGGCGTGACCCTGCACCGCATGGTCAAGCGTGCCGATGCCGGCGCGATCCTCGCCCAGCAAAAGGTCATGATCGAGCGCAGCGACACCGGCCTGACGCTCCACGCCAAGTTGCGCGAGGCCGCCACCCAACTGCTGCGCGATGCGCTGCCGCAACTGGCCAAGGGCACGTTGAGCGAAACTGCCCAGGACGAAAGCCAGGCTACCTGCTTCGGCCGCCGCACCGCGGCAGACGGCAAGCTGGTGTGGAGCAAGCCTGCTGAGGCGCTGTACAACCTAGTACGCGCCGTGACCCAGCCCTACCCCGGCGCCTTCTGTGCCGTGGGCGAGCACAAGCTGATCGTGTGGCAAGCCGAGGTGGTCAAGGGCAACGAAGGCCAGGCACCCGGCCGCGTGATCAGCGTCAACCCGCTGCGCATTGCCTGCGGTGAAGACTCCCTGGTGATCAACTTCGGCCAGCGCAACGACCACGGCCTGTACCTCACAGGCCCGGCCCTGGCCGATGAGCTGGGGCTGGTGGATGGCTCGGTGCTGCGTGGCGCCGAGTCGGGCCGCAAGCCACGGCGGACCCGCGTGCTGATCCTGGGTGTCAACGGTTTTATCGGCAACCACCTGTCCGAGCGCCTGTTGCGCGATGATCGCTACGAAGTCTACGGCCTGGATATTGGCTCTGACGCTATCGAACGCCTGCGCAGCCACCCCAACTTCCATTATGTGGAAGGCGATATCAGCATTCACTCCGAGTGGATCGAATACCACATCAAGAAGTGCGACGTGGTCCTGCCGCTGGTAGCCATCGCCACGCCAATCGAATACACCCGCAACCCGTTGCGCGTGTTCGAGCTGGATTTCGAAGAAAACCTCAAGCTGGTGCGCTACTGCGTCAAGTACAACAAGCGCGTGATCTTCCCATCGACCTCCGAAGTCTATGGCATGTGCCAGGACCAGAATTTTGACGAAGACACCTCCAACCTGGTGGTGGGGCCGATCAACAAGCAGCGTTGGATCTACTCGGTATCCAAGCAACTGCTGGACCGGGTGATCTGGGCCTATGGCGCCAAGGGCCTGAATTTCACCCTGTTCCGCCCCTTCAACTGGATGGGCCCACGCCTGGATCGCCTCGACTCAGCGCGTATCGGCAGCTCCCGGGCGATCACCCAGTTGATCCTCAACCTGGTGGAAGGTACGCCAATCCGCCTGTTTGACGGTGGCGAGCAAAAACGCTGCTTCACCGATATCGCCGACGGCATCGAGGCCCTGGCGCGGATCATCGACAACGATAACGACGCGTGCAACGGCCAGATCATCAACATCGGCAACCCGGACAACGAAGCCAGCATCCGCCAGTTGGGCGAAGAGCTGCTGCGCCAGTTCGAGGCTCACCCATTGCGTGGCAACTTCCCACCGTTCGCGGGTTTTCGCGAAGTGGAAAGCAAGGCGTTCTACGGCGCCGGGTATCAGGACGTGGCGCACCGCAAGCCAAGCATTGCCAACGCCAAGCGCCTGCTGAACTGGGAGCCGAGCGTGGAGATGAGCGAAACCATCGGCAACACCCTGGATTTCTTCCTGCGTGAAGCGATGCTGGAAATCGCCCAGTCCAGCGAAGCAGGCAAATAATGAAGGCAGGTCTGCGCATTGACGTCGACACCTACCGAGGCACCCGCGATGGGGTGCCAAGGTTGCTGGAGTTGCTGGATGAGGCCGGCATCAAGGCGACGTTTTTCTTCAGTGTCGGCCCGGACAATATGGGCCGGCATCTGTGGCGCCTGATCCGCCCGCAGTTCCTGTGGAAGATGCTGCGCTCCAACGCGGCCGGGCTGTACGGCTGGGACATCCTGCTGGCCGGCACCGCCTGGCCGGGCAAGCCGATTGGCCGCGACCTGGGGCATTTGATGCGCCAGGCCAGGGCCGCCGGGCACGAAGTGGGCCTGCACGCCTGGGATCACCATGGCTGGCAGGCCAATGCCGGCCGTTGGAGCAACGCGCAACTGGTGGAACAGATGCGCCGTGGGCTCGACACCCTGAGCGACATTCTTGGCCAGCCCGTGGACTGTTCCGCCGCCGCCGGCTGGCGCGCCGACGAGCGTGTGGTGCAGGCCAAGCAAGGCTTTGGCCTGCGCTACAACAGCGATTGTCGCGGCACCAGCGTGTTTCGCCCGACGCTCGCCGACGGCAGTGCCGGCACCCCACAGATCCCGGTGGACTTGCCGACCTTCGACGAAGTGGTCGGGCCACAGGTCGCGGCCAAGGACTTCAACGGTTTCATTCTTGATCGGTTCACCGAATCGACACTCAACGTCTATACGATCCACGCAGAAGTAGAAGGGATTCTGATGGCCAATGAATTTCGCCAGCTGCTTGCCCAGGCACGGCAGCGCGGCATTCAATTCCAGCCCTTGGGCAACTTGTTGCCGGCCGATCCGGCGAGCCTGCCCCAGGCGCATCTGACACGCGGCGTACTCGGCGGCCGCGAAGGCTGGCTGGGAGTGCAAAAGGCATGATCCGACGTTGGGCACTGCCCCTGCTCCTGTTGGTCTTCGGCCTGTGTTACCTGTTGCCGATGGCCACCCATGGCCTGTGGATTCCGGATGAAAGCCGCTACGCGCAGATCAGCCAGGAAATGCTGCTGACGGGCAAATGGGCGTCCCCGCACTTTATGGGCCTGCGTTACTTCGAAAAACCGGCGGCCGGTTACTGGATGATCGCCCTGGGCCAGGCCGTGTTCGGGCAGAACCTGTTCGGTGTGCGTGTGGCCTCGGCGCTGGCCACGGGCTTGAGCATCCTGTTGGTGTACTTCATGGCCCGGCGCCTGTGGAACGATCCACGCAAGAGCCTGGCCAGCGCTGTGCTTTACATGAGTTTTGTCAGCGTGGCGATGTCCGGTGGCTACGCCAACCTCGACCCGCAGTTCAGCTTCTGGGTCAACCTCAGCGGCGTGGCGCTGTGGCTGTGTATCGACAGCCACGGCCGGCGCGCCCGCCTGGGCGCCTGGGCATTGCTGGGACTGGCCTGCGCCATGGGCTTCATGACCAAGGGCTTTCTGGCGTGGCTGCTGCCGGTGCTGGTCGCCCTGCCCTACATGGTCTGGCAAAAACGCTTTCGTGAGTTGCTGGCCTATGGCGTGGTTGCGGTGGTGGTGGCAATTGTGGTCAGCCTGCCCTGGGCGCTGATGGTGCATGCCCAGGAACCGGACTACTGGAACTTCTTTTTCTGGCACGAACACATCCAGCGTTTTGCCGGTGAAGATGCCCAGCACGAAGAGGCCTGGTGGTACTACTTGCCGTTGCTGGCCGCGTTCAGCCTACCGTGGCTGGCGCTGTTGCCCTCGACCCTGAAGCAGGCGTGGCAGCAAAAGCGCACGCACAAGACCGGCTTCCTATTGTTGTGGCTGCTGATGCCCCTGGCGTTTTTCAGCCTGAGCAAGGGCAAGCTGCCGGCTTACATCCTGCCGTGCCTGCTGCCTTTGGCATTGCTGATGGGCAACACCCTGGCGGACAAACTGGCCCAGGCCCGTGGCCGAGTGTTGCAAATCAACGGCGGGCTCAACCTGATCCTTGGCGTACTGGGCCTGCTGGCCATCGTATATTTCCAGTTGAAGAAGCCGATTTTTGCCCACCAGCAGGAACTGCTGAGCCTGGTGCTGGTGTTTATCGTGCTGTTGGGCTGGATCATCGCCAACCTGCTACAGGTGGCACGCCCGTTGCGCCTGTGGGCGGCGCCTGCCCTGGGCAGCTGGTTGCTGGTGGCCCTGGTGCCGGCGGCGTTGCCGCACTCGGTGGTTTATAACAAGACCCCGGACCAGTTCATCATTGACCACGTCGAAGAGCTGGCAGGCACCCAACGCTTGCTGAGCAACGACCTGGGCGCCGCCTCGTCCCTGGCGTGGCGGCTCAAGCGCCCGGACGTGACGCTGTACGACACCCTGGGCGAAGTCAAATATGGCCTTGCCTACGCCGATGCGGCCAATCGCCGGGTCGACACCACGCAAGTCCAGCAATGGATGACCGAGGCCCGCAAACAGGGCTCGGTGGGCGTGGTGATGCGCGTCAAGGGCGAGAGTGAAGTACGCGAGGTCGAGTTGCTGCCCAAAGATGGCAAGCGCTACGAGCAAGGCAACATGGTGATCCTGGTATTCCCACAGGTGGCGCCTTGATCACCCTGCTGCTGCTTCTGGCCGCGTGCCTGCTGACCTGCATGGGCCAGATCGCCCAAAAGTATGCCGTCGAAGGCTGGCGCGACCAGCCCGCGGGCTGGGCCTGGAAACTGCGCTCGCCCTGGCTGTGGCTGGCCCTGTTGTGTCTGGGCCTGGGCCTGCTGGTGTGGCTGCTGGTACTGCAACGCCTGGAGGTGGGGATTGCCTACCCGATGCTCAGCCTGAACTTTGTCTTGATTACCCTGGTGGCGCGCTTTGTGTTCCATGAGCCGGTGGATCGCCGCCACTGGTTTGGCGTGGCCCTGGTGATGGCGGGTGTGCTGTTGCTGGGGGGCCAGGTATGAGCCGGTTACGTGGTTTTACCTTGGCGTTATCCAGCGTCGCGCTGGTGAGCGCTGCCCAGTTGGGCATGCGCTGGAGCATGACGCGCCTGCCCTTGCCCGCCGACTGGCTCACTGCACTCGGTAACGCCACGGTGGATCCGCTGGCGTTGGGCGTAGTGATCATGGCGATTGTTGCCTATGCGCTGTCGATGCTCTGCTGGCTCGGCGCACTGCAGTACTTGCCCCTCGGGCGCGCCTATTCGTTGCTGAGTATCAGCTACGTGCTGGTGTACCTGTTGGCAGCCAGCCTGCCGGGCTTCAACGAACCCTTTTCCCTGTCGCGAACCTTGGGGGTGGCACTGGTCATCCTCGGCGTCTTGACAATCAACTCCCGTCGTATCGGCAACACAAGCCCCAGGAATGCCCCATGAAAATCAGCGTATTTGGTAGTGGTTACGTTGGCCTGGTACAGGCCACCGTATTGGCCGAGGTCGGTCACGATGTGATCTGCATGGACGTTGACGAGAACAAGGTGCGCCTGCTGCAACAGGGCCATGTGAGCATTTTCGAGCCGGGGCTTGCCAGCCTGGTGCGGGAAAACCTGGAAAACGGCCGGTTGACCTTTACCAGCCAGGAAAAACTCGCGGTCGAGCATGGCGAAGTGCTGTTTATCGCGGTCGGGACACCTTCGGACGAGGACGGTTCGGCCGATTTGAAGTACGTACTGTCGGTGGGCGATGCGGTGGCCCGTCATCGCGTCGAACCGGTGATCCTGGTGGAGAAGTCCACGGTCCCGGTGGGTACCGGCGACACCTTGCGCGCGCACATCGACAAGGCGTTGGCCGGGCGCAGCCTGGTGTTCGATATTGTCTCCAACCCGGAATTCCTCAAGGAAGGCTCTGCCGTGGCCGACTGCCGCCGCCCCGACCGGATCATCATCGGCTGCGAGCGCGAAGAGGTGCGCGAGGTAATGCGCGACTTGTACGCGCCGTTCAACCGCAATCATGACCGCATCATCTTCATGGATGTGCGTAGCGCCGAGCTGACCAAATACGCCGCCAACTGCATGCTGGCCACGAAAATCAGCTTTATCAACCAGATCGCCGAACTGGCCGAGCACCTGGGCGCCGATATCGAGTCGGTGCGCCTGGGCATCGGTGCCGATTCGCGGATCGGCTACCACTTTATCTACCCTGGCTGCGGCTACGGTGGCTCGTGCTTCCCCAAGGACATGCGCGCGCTGATCCACAGCGCCCGCCAAGCCAATTGCTCGAGTGATTTGCTCGAAGCGGTGGAAGCCATCAACCAGCGGCAGAAAAGCAAACTGTTCGAACGGATCCGCGCGTTCTACAAAGGCGACCTGCGCGGCAAGACCTTCGCCTTGTGGGGCCTGGCGTTCAAGCCCAACACCGACGACATGCGCGACGCACCGAGCCGGGTGCTGATGGAGTCGCTATGGGCCGCCGGCGCCAACGTGCGGGCCTTCGACCCCGAGGCCATGCAGGAAACCCAGAGGCTATACGGCGATGACCCGCGCCTGATGCTGATGGGCACCCCGGAATCGACCCTGGGCGGGGCCGACGCCTTGATCATCTGCACCGAGTGGCAGCAATTCAAGGCGCCGGACTTCGACCTGCTGCACGCACGCCTCAAGGCACCGGTGATCTTTGACGGGCGCAACCTGTATGACGCCGAGCGCCTGGCGCGCAAGGGCTTCCATTACTTCCCCATGGGCCGTGGGCAATCCTGCGACCTGCCGATCCCCCAGCAACAGTGGCTGCCACGGTTGCTGGAGGCCTGAGGCGTGGACAACATGCTCGGCGCAACCTTGCGCCGCCAGTCCTGGGGTATCGGGCTGCTGGCGCTGCTGCTGTTTGTCGCCGGCAACTGGGACCATGCAATTATCGGTTTCGACTCGCGCTTTGTGCTGTTCGCCCAGGAAATGCTGCGCCATGGGCCGGGATTTTTCCCCTCGACCTATGGCCAGCCGTATGCCGACTACCTGTCGACCTCAACCTTGTTGACCTGGCTGTTATCGCTGCCCCTGGGGCGCGTCACCAGCCTCAGTGCCTGGCTGCCGACGGCCATTGCATCGGCAGTGATCGTCGCCCTGGTCTACCGCCTGACCGCGCCCTACTCGCGGCGCTGGGCGTTGCTGAGTGTTGCGTTGCTGTTGCTGAGCAGTACGTTTATCAGCGAAACCCGCTCGGTGTCCCTGGACCAGATGTTGGCGGCGGTGACGCTGGCAGTGTTTTACCTGGGCTACGCCCACGATCACTTCGCCAGCCCCCGGCGCCTGCCGTGGCTATTGCTCCTGTTATTGCTCGGCTTTGCGATTCGCGGGCCCATCGGCCTGGTGATCCCTGCCGGCGTGTTGTGCAGCTATTACCTGCTCAATCGCCAGTGGCGCCCGTTGTTCAGCTTCGGCCTGCTGGCCCTGGCGTTGCTGGTGGCCTGCGTAGGGTTGCTGTTGTTGCTGGCCAAGGTCAGTGGCGGCGAGGCCTTTATGCAGGACGTGATCCGCATGCAGTTCCTCGGGCGCATGGATGGCCGCGAAGGATCAAGCAGCGTGTTGTATTACTTCACCAGCTCCCTTGGCAACTACGCCCTGGCATACCCGTTGGCCCTGCTGGCGTTGCTTGCGGTGCTGCTCAATGGCCGGCGTACGGCTGACAGTGGTTGGCAGTTGCTGCTGGGCTGCACGGCGGCGGGCTTGATCGTGATGCTCGGCCTGTCGATCCCCGAGGCGAAGAAAGCCCGCTATCTGTTGCCCATGATGCCCATGGTGGCGATCATCGCCGCGTACCCGTTCCATCGGGCAGATGGCCGTCTGTTCAAGGCGCTGCGAGGCTTGATGCTGGCGTTATGGGCAGTGAGCCCGGGGCTGTTGATGGGGGCGCTAGTGGTGGCGCGCCATCGCTTTGGTGCGCAGTTGGAGCATTTCCAGGGCGTGGTTGGCCTGCTGATTGGCTTGCAGGTCGTTGTCGCCGGGATGCTCCTCAAGTGGCACTGGCGCCCGGTCGGGCCGGCGTTTTGCGCGGTGCTGGCGGTGTGGAGCGTATATATCCTGGTGGTCGAACCCCTGGAACGGCGCCTGTATGACACCCGCACCTTTGCCCGCGAGGCTCATGCATTGATCCGGCAGCACCCGGCGCCCCTGGTATTGCATGGCCTGGGTAAAGACGCCAAGGCCATCAAATTCATGGTCAATGTGGAATGTGACCGGGTGCCATTGTTCACCCAAGCCCCTGGCGACCTGGCAGCAGTGCCGGTGCCTGCATGGCTGGTGATGGACAAGGCAGATTTCATGCGTCTGGGCGAGCCACGCTGGCATGGCATGACGCCGGTTCTGACAGGGCAGTTCGATAAAAACACCTATGTGTTGCTGCACCTGGGTACGGATGACTGAGTGGTGGGTTTTTATCAAGAAAGCTCCTACGTTTGTATCCGTAAATGCCGGTAGCGGCGCCTCTACCGGCCCTATGACCCCAGCGTTACACTCGCTGCACATTGCGTTATTTAGTTACCGCCTGCGTTCAAAAACACCCCTAAGAGGACCGCTGCCGTGCCTGACGAGTCATTGCCTATCGAGCCGGTACACGTCGGCTATATCCCCCTGCCCACCCTGGCTCGGCTGATGGGGTTGCGCGACGCCCTTGTCGCCCTCAAGGGCCCCTTGGCCAGCGACCCACGGTTGCGGGAGAGCGTGCAGCAGTCGCTGAACAGCAGCGCCAACCACGACCGCGTACTGGGCAAGGTGAGCCCGGGGTATGAGCGGTTTTGATGCAAAATTACTGCACTTAAGCTGCATTAATATGCATTGGCGACAGTTTTGTTTGAACGGCACACTGCGCCGGTTCCTCCCCCAAATGTTGGAACTTTCGAAGGGCTTTGCGGCAAACCGCAAAGCCCTTTTTTTGCCCGATGTCACTCAGTCCTGCACAAACCTGCAGGTGTAGCTGAGCGGCATTGTTTTGTGATCGCCTTTCAAGATTGGACTGCCCCGCAATGCTCGCTCGCTGGTTACCCGCTGCCATCAACACCCGCCCCGCCGAATGGAGCCGTGCCGCCATCGGCATGGCCCTGGGCACTCTATTGACCGTATGGCTCTGCTCCCAGGTGTATGGCCTGGAAGTGGCCATGCACCTGTTGGGCCCGCTGGGCGCCTCCGCCGTGCTGTTATTCGCCGTGTCATCGGGTGCCCTCGCCCAGCCGTGGTCGATCATTGGCAGCTACCTGTGCGCCACTGTGGTGGCTTTGCTGGTGGCCCGCGTATTGGGGCGCACCCTGGGCAGCGCCTGCCTCGCGGCGGGCATGGCCTTGATCCTGATGTGCTGGCTGCGCTGCCTGCACCCGCCTTCGGGGGGCCTGGCGATGACCCTGGTGCTGGCGGACCCGGCCACCATCGCCCTGGGCTGGCAGGAAGTCGCGCCGGTCATGTTGGGCGCCGCCACTTTGTTGCTCTCGGCCCTGGCCTATAACAACCTGACGCGCACTCGCTACCCCAAGGGCCCAGCCGAAGCGCCGGTCATGGTGCCGTCTGCGGCGCCGCAGGTAGATCCAAAAATCACCGCTGTGGACCTGGAGCAAGCGCTAGCGCAAATGGAGCAGTTTTTCGACGTCACCCCCACTGAGCTCGAAGAGCTGATCCATATCGCCGAAGACCACGCTCGCCGCCGCAGCATTGGCCAAGTACTGGCCAGTCGGGTCTAAGCACGCCTGCCCTGGTTTTTTATCGAACACCCCCTGCATAAATGCAAAGATGACCTGCAGGATTCCGGGTTGTACTGGGCAAATTTGCACTGGTACGATCCGGTGATGGTTCGTCCGCGAACATTTTGATAAAGAACAATAAAAGCAGGGAGTTACAGATGACTGCTCAGGCTCAGTCCCAGGCGACATGCAGCACCGAGTCCCCCCAGGACAGCGTACTGGCCGAGGTACGCAACCATATCGGCCACCTGACCCTCAACCGCCCCGCCGGCCTCAACGCCATCACCCTGGACATGGTCCGCAGCCTGTCGGCGCATTTGCACGCCTGGGCCGCTGATCCCCAGGTGCACGCGGTGGTTCTGCGCGGCGCCGGTGAAAAGGCCTTCTGCGCCGGGGGCGATATCCGCTCGCTGTACGACAGTTTCAAGAGCGGCGACACGCTGCATGAAGACTTCTTCGTCGAAGAGTACGCCCTCGACCTGGCCATTCATCACTACCGCAAACCGGTCCTAGCCCTGATGGACGGCTTTGTCCTGGGCGGTGGCATGGGCCTGGTCCAGGGGGCCGACCTGCGGGTGGTGACCGAGCGCAGTCGCCTGGCCATGCCGGAAGTGGCCATCGGTTATTTCCCGGATGTAGGCGGCAGCTATTTCCTGCCGCGCATTCCCGGTGAGCTGGGGATTTACCTGGGCGTGACCGGGGTGCAGATCCGCGCCGCCGACGCCCTGTATTGCGGGCTCGCCGACTGGTACCTGGACAGCGCCAGGTTGGCCGAACTGGACCAGAAACTCGACCACCTGCAGTGGCAAGACTCACCGCTCAAGGATCTGCAAGGCCTGCTGGCCAAGCTTGCGGTGCAACAACTGCCGGATGCGCCGCTGGCGGCCCTGCGCCCGGCCATCGATCACTTCTTTACCCAGCCGGACGTGCCGAGCATTGTCGAGCAATTGCAGCAAGTGACCGTCGCCGACAGCCATGAATGGGCCGTGACTACCGCCCAGTTGATGCAGACTCGCTCGCCCTTGGCCATGGCCGTCACCCTGCAGATGCTGCGACGTGGCCGGCACCTGGCGCTGGAGGACTGCTTTGCTCTGGAACTGCACCTGGACCGCCAGTGGTTTGCCCGTGGCGACCTGATCGAAGGCGTGCGTGCGCTGTTGATCGACAAGGACAAATCCCCGCGCTGGAACCCGCCAACGTTAGCGGCACTGGACCAGAGCCACGTCGACAGCTTCTTCCAAGACTTCGCAAAGAGCGGGAGATAACTCATGCAAGATATTGAATTTACAGAAGAACAGGTAATGATTCGCGACATGGCACGCGACTTTGCCCGCGGTGAAATCGCCCCCCATGCCCAGGCCTGGGAGAAAGCCGGCTGGATCGATGACGCCCTGGTGGCCAAGATGGGTGAGCTGGGCCTGCTGGGTATGGTGGTGCCGGAAGAATGGGGCGGCACCTACGTCGACTACGTGGCCTACGCCTTGGCCGTGGAGGAGATTTCTGCGGGTGACGGTGCGGTAGGCGCGTTGATGAGTATCCATAATTCAGTGGGTTGCGGCCCTATCCTCAACTACGGCACACCCGCACAGAAAGAGACCTGGCTGGCCGAACTCGCCAGTGGCCAGGCCATCGGTTGCTTCTGCCTGACCGAACCCCAGGCCGGTTCCGAAGCCCACAACTTGCGCACCCGCGCCGAACTGCGCGATGGCCAGTGGGTGATCAACGGCGCCAAACAGTTTGTCAGCAACGGCAAGCGCGCCAAGTTGGCAATCGTGTTTGCGGTCACCGACCCGGAGTTGGGCAAGAAAGGTATTTCGGCGTTCCTGGTGCCCACTGATACGCCCGGCTTTACCGTGGACCGCACGGAACACAAGATGGGCATCCGCGCCTCCGACACCTGCGCGGTGACCCTCAACCAATGCAGCATCCCCGAAGCCAACCTGCTGGGCGAACGCGGCAAGGGCCTGGCCATTGCCCTCTCCAACCTGGAAGGTGGGCGCATCGGCATCGCCGCCCAGGCCTTGGGCATCGCTCGCGCGGCCTTTGAAGCCGCGTTGGCCTACGCCCGTGACCGGGTGCAGTTTGACAAGGCCATTATTGAACACCAGAGCGTGGCCAACCTGCTGGCCGACATGCAGACCCGCCTCAATGCCGCGCGCCTGCTGATCCTCCATGCCGCCCGTTTGCGCAGTGCCGGCAAGCCGTGCCTGTCCGAAGCGTCCCAGGCCAAGCTGTTCGCTTCGGAAATGGCCGAGAAGGTCTGTTCTTCGGCCATGCAGATCCATGGAGGCTATGGCTACCTGGAAGACTACCCGGTGGAACGCTACTACCGCGATGCGCGGATCACCCAGATCTATGAGGGAACCAGTGAGATCCAACGGCTGGTGATTGCCCGGGAATTGAAGAACTATCAGATCTGATAAAAAGTGATGATTGTTCTTCCGACCAAGAACAATCATCAACCGCGATCTGCGTCACAACCGCGCATATGGAAACCCACGTTTGCCTCCAGGGTTTGGTTGGCACGCGTGGCCAAAACTTGCAACGTTCCGCGAACACTATATTCCGCTTCATTAAATGTGACGTTGACTCCGCCACCGGTCACCTTCCATAAGGCTTCTTCACGTGGCGGAAAATAGGTCAGATCGGTGATTTGCGGGTCGCCGAATTCATAGGAACCAGAGGGCGTCCCCGGCTTTAACCCTACTGTAATTGTTGTGCTTTGCTGTGCGTCCCCTTGACTACCATGGATTTGGATGACGACTTTATTGTTAACGTAATTAACAAGATCCGCCTTGAATGCATGGTTATAAACGTTATCGATGAAAACCTCACCGACCATGGTTCCAGTCGACTTAACATCGCCAAGATTGATTTTTGTGCGCGCGTCACTAGGCATTTTCGTCACCATTTCATGATTGCTAAGTTAATGGGAGGAGCCTGGTCATTAGAGAGCGAAATTCAAAAAAAAGAACCTGTCAGATATAACAGTCTAAACAGGGCGTCTTTTATTTCGTTCTATCTGCGCGGGGACAATCGGTGGCACATCTTTGCGCGCACGGTTGCCAAGTACGACTATTCTGACAGCTCCTAATGCTCCGTCTCACCACACAGGAGGTGTGTCATGAACGCTGTCGAGCACCAGGCCCACGTCAGGCAGATTAGCCAGGAACGCTATATCCAAGCCCCCATCGAAGCCGTCTACGACTACGTCACCCAACCGGACCGCTGGCACGAATGGCACCCCACATCCCTGAGCGCCGACACCGGCACCAGCGGCTCGCTGCCTGCCGGCCAGCGGTTTACCGAGATGATCGACTTGCTCGGGGTGCGTGTGCCCATGAGCTACCGGGTGCAGATTGCCGAGCCGCCGCGGGAGTTCAAGACGGTTTTTACCTCGCTCGCGGTAGATGGCTGCATTCACTACTATCTACAACCTCGCGGCAGCGGCACCTTGTTCACTCGCGTGCTCAGCTACGAGACCGAACTGAAGCTCAACACCTTGGAAGCGCGCATGGTAGAGCTGTCGAATCAGGCCATGGACCAGCTCAAGCAGCGCCTGGAATCATCCTGAACTGACAAATTTGTCATCTTCCTCTCAGTTTGCTGAAAGCTGCGGACGATAAGCTTCGGGGTTGTGGCGTGCTCGTATAATTTCGAAACATAACCACCTCACCTGATGCGCAAAAGCGCGGACAATGCGCCCTCTTTGCGCACTCCGTAACCCATGGGACCTGTCGATGAAAACCACCCTGCGCCTGACTTTACTGTCCGCCCTGTTCATGACCACCCTGGCCCAGGCCGCCGAACTGATCCCGATTGACGTGCACCGTGATGCCAATTGCGGCTGCTGCAAAAAATGGATCAGCCACCTCGAAAGCAACGGCTTCAAGGTCAACGACCATGTTGAAGCCGACATGAGCTCGGTCAAACAGCGACTGGGCGTAGCACCCCGCCTGGCGTCTTGCCATACCGCCGTGATCGACGGCAAATTCGTCGAAGGCCACGTACCCGCCGATCAGGTACTGGCCCTGCGCAAACGTGATGACCTGCTGGGCATCGCCGCACCGGGCATGCCCATGGGCTCGCCCGGTATGGAAATGGATGGGATGAGCGACGCCTATCAAGTCATTGGCCTGACCCGTGCCGGCAAAGATGTGGTGGTAGCCGAATACCCGGCTCACTGAGCAATGCTTGCAGGCTATGCGGGGCTGTTTCTCAGCGCTTTTGGAGCGGCCACCCTGTTGCCGCTGCAATCGGAAGCGGTGCTGGTCGCGCTGCTGCTCAATGACAGCTACTCGGTAGGGCTGCTGCTGGGGATCGCGACCCTGGGCAACGTGTTGGGCTCGTGGGTCAACTGGTTGCTGGGGCGCTCGGTCGAACTGTTCAAGGATCGCCGCTGGTTTCCAGTGAGCGCCGCGCAGTTGGAAAAGTCCCGCCGCCATTATTCACGTTGGGGCCATTGGTCACTGCTGCTCAGTTGGCTGCCGATTATTGGCGATCCACTGACCCTGGTGGCCGGCGTGATGAAGGAGCCGCTGTGGCGTTTTTTGTTAATCGTCAGCCTGGCCAAGGCGGCTCGTTATGCCGTGGTGGCAATGCTGACGCTGCACTGGATGTAACAGGTTAATCCCCGCTTAATCCACCCACCACAGCATCCGGGAGCATCGCCCCTGGAGCTTTCCCATGCCATTGACACGCTCGTTTATCCTTACCGGTCTGCTGGCCGCTTGCGCCCTGCCTGCCCTGCCTGCCTTGGCAGCCACGCAAAGCCCAAGCTATGGCCCGCAGTTGCAAGGTTTCCAGTACCCCTATCCGGTCGAACATTTCGACTTCCAGTCCCAGGGCCAATCCGTGCAAATGGGTTATATGGACGTGCCCGCCAAAAGCCCTGCCAATGGCCGCAATGTGGTGTTGATGCACGGCAAGAACTTCTGCGGCGCGACCTGGGAGGCGTCGATCAAGGCCCTGAGCGAAGCAGGTTACCGGGTGATCGCGCCGGACCAGATCGGCTTCTGCACCTCCAGCAAGCCTGAGCACTATCAGTACAGCTTCCAGCAGTTGGCAATCAACACTCATCAGTTGCTGCAAAAGCTCGGCATCTCCACGGCCACTCTTGTCGGCCATTCCACCGGTGGCATGCTGGCTACCCGCTATGCCCTGCTCTACCCCACGCAAACCGAGCAACTGGCGCTGGTCAACCCGATCGGCCTGGAGGACTGGAAAGCCCTGGGCGTGCCCTATCGCAGCGTCGACCAATGGTATGAGCGCGAGTTGAAACTGAATGCCGACGGCGTGCGTGATTATGAGCGCAAGACCTACTACGACGGGCGCTGGAAGCCGGAATACGAGCGCTGGGTCGACATGCTCGTCGGCTTGAACCAGGGCCCTGGCCAAAAACGGGTGGCGTGGAACTCGGCGTTGATTTACGACATGATCTTCACCCAGCCGGTGTACTACGAGTTCAAGGACCTGCAGATGCCCACCCTGCTGCTGATTGGTACGTCTGATATCACCGCCATCGGGAGTGATAACGCACCGCCCGAGGTCAAGGCCAGGATCGGCCGCTACAACGAACTGGGCAAGCAGGTGGCCAAGCTCATCCCCCATTCGACCCTGGTGGAGTTCCCAGGCCTGGGCCATGCCCCGCAGATGGAAGAACCCGCGCGCTTTCACCAGGCGCTGTTGCAAGGACTCAAGGCGCTCTAATTCCACTTAACCCGAGGCAGGTGTGTATGTCAGTACAGATCGCAGTCATTGACGATTGGCAAAATGTGGCACGTGACGTAGTGGATTGGTCCGCCCTGCAAGCGATCGGCAAGGTGCACTTCCTGCATGACTATCCCGCCGACACCGCGACCCTGATCGAGCGTTTGCAGGGTTTTGAGGTGATTTGCCTGATGCGTGAGCGCACAACCTTCGACAAGGCGCTGTTGCAGGGGCTGCCGGCCCTTAAATTGCTGGTTACCGGCGGCATGCGCAATGCCGCCATCGACCTTGTCGCCGCCAAGGCCCTGGGCATCCAGGTGTGCGGTACCGACAGCTACAAACACGCGGCGCCCGAGCTGACCTGGGCATTAATCATGGCATCCACCCGCAATCTGCTGGCCGAAGCGAACTCCCTGCGCGCCGGCCAGTGGCAGCAAGGGCTGGGCGGCGATCTGCATGGCAAGACTCTGGGCATCCTCGGGTTGGGCAGCATCGGCCAGCGGGTGGCGCAGTTTGGCCAGGTGTTTGGTATGTCTGTGATCGCGTGGAGTGAAAACCTCACCGCAGAGCGAGCCGCCGCAGTGGGTGTGACCCGGGTCAGCAAGCGCGAACTGTTCGAGCAGGCCGATGTACTGTCGATTCACTTGGTACTCAGCGAACGCAGCCGTGGCCTGGTGGACGCCCAGGCCCTGGGCTGGATGAAACCCGGTGCGCGACTGGTCAACACCGCACGGGGGCCGATCGTCGATGAGGCGGCGTTGGTCGATGCGCTGCGCCATGGGCGATTGGCGGGCGCGGCCCTGGATGTGTTCGACCAGGAGCCGTTGCCGGTCGATCACCCGTTTCGCCATCTGCCCAATGTTCTGGCGACGCCCCATGTGGGTTATGTCAGCGAGCAGAACTACCGGCAGTTCTATGGGCAGATGATCGAAGACATCCAGGCGTGGGCCAGTGGGCAGACCTTGCGCAGCCTTATCTGATTATTTACTTCACGTATTTCTTATAAAGCATTGATTTATATAGATATCAACTCTTAACAAATCACTTTAAGTAGCCGGCTGCACTCCTATCGAGCAGCCCAGCCACGATGCCCCACGAAGAGGCACTCGCCCCGTAGGAGCTGGCTTGTCGGCGATGAGGCCCTTGGCAACGCGGCATTTCTCAAGGCCGCCATCGCCGGCAAGCCAGCTTCTACAAGGGGAGCGCCTGGCTGAAAAATATAATTGTCCTACAAAAATTTCCTACAACCCTTGCAGGCTCTGGGCTCTGTCCTAGACTCATGACCGATGGGTCACGATCAGAACAAAAGCCCCCGCAATAAATCGAAACTTTCCAACTCTGCCGTAGGTCAGGTTTAAGGTAGGACGCACGCTACCGGCGCCAGCCGGACGTCCGCCCATCCAATCTATTTATCAGTTCGGTGCAATTGGCATAAGCCTTGCCAGTCTGTGCAGTGCTAGTGCGCGTGACCGCAGGACGCGGTTGACTTTCGCTGAGGGCGCCAGGCCCTCAGCTGACCAACACATGGGAGAGAATAATTATGATCAGTGCCGCTTCGGGAATTCAGGGACAGCGTTTCAGTCAGCCGGTCGATGGGCCAACCGCCTTGGTTGACCTTCCCGGCGCAGTGCGGCCGGTCTCGTCTCAAAACCCCAATCGCAAGAAAGTCCTGTTTGTGACCTCGGAACTGGCCGACCTGGTGAAAACCGGTGGCCTGGGAGATGTGTCCGCCGCCTTGCCCCGTGCCATGGCGCACCTGCACGATGTACGGGTGTTGATTCCCGGCTACCGCCAGGTGCTCGACAGCGACAACCCGATCCATATCATCGGCGAACTGGGCGGCCATGCCGCGCTGCCGCCCTGCAAGATCGGGCGCATGGACCTCAAGGATGGCCTGGTCATCTATGTACTGATCTGCCCCGAACTGTACGAGCGGGAAGGCACGCCCTATGGCGCCAACAACGGTCGCGACTGGCCTGACAACCATATCCGCTTCGCCCGCCTGGGCCTGGCCGCCGCCGATATTGCCGCCAACCTCGCGCAAATCCACTGGTGCCCGGACCTGGTGCACGCCCATGACTGGCCGGCTGGCCTGGCGCCAGCCTATATGCACTGGCGTGGGTCACGCACCCCCACCCTGTTCACCATTCATAACCTGGCTTACCAGGGTGTGGTGAGCCTGGCCTCGTGCCCGGAGCTGGGGATTCCCGAACATGCCTTGCAACAGGAGGGCATGGAGTTCTACGGCAAGATGTCCTTCCTCAAGGCCGGCATGGCGTATTCCAGCCATATCACCACGGTCAGCGCCACCTACGCCCGGGAGATCACCACCCCCGAGTTCGGTTGCGGCCTGGATGGCTTCCTTGCCAGCAAGACCCAGCAAGGCCTGCTCAGTGGTATTCCCAACGGCATCGATGAAAGCTGGGAGTCGTCCACCGACCCGCACCTGGATCACCCGTTCAATATCGGCGATTGGCAAGGCAAGGCGGTCAACGCCAGCCACGTGCGCAAGTTGTTCGGCCTGGACGAGTCCACCGGCCCGTTGTTCGCTGTAGTGTCGCGGCTGGTGTACCAGAAAGGCCTGGACCTGACGGAAGCGGTCGCCGGCTTTATCGTGGAAAACGGCGGGCAGATCGCGATTATCGGCCGTGGCGAGCCGGAAGAAGAACAAGCCATGCGCGCCCTGGCCCTGCGGTTCCCCGGGCGCATCGGGGTGCGGATCGGCTTCAACGAAACCGATGCCCGCCGCATGTTTGCCGGCAGCGACTTTTTGTTGATGCCCTCACGCTACGAGCCCTGCGGCCTGAGCCAGATGTACGCCCAGCGCTTCGGCTCGTTGCCGGTGGCGCGCAATACCGGCGGCCTGGCAGACACCATCGAAGACGGCGTGACCGGCTTTTTGTTCGACCAATCCACCGTGCAGAGCTACGAAGCCGCCCTCGCCCGCGCCTTCAAGGTGTTTGCCTTCCCCGGCCTGCTCAACGCCATGCGCTGCAGGGCCATGGCCGCGCCGTTCAACTGGTGCCAGGCGGTGGAACCCTACGCCGAACTTTACGAACAACTGGTAGCGAAAGCGCTGGGAAAATCAGGGAAAGCATAAAGAGGTTGGGATAGATGCCGTTACGGACTCTGGAAACATGGCCCCACGGCGCGATCATGCAGGATGCGCAACATACCCGCTTCGCCCTGTGGGCGCCTGACGCGTCTGATGTCAGCGTCGAGCTGCACAATGGTCAGTCAGTGCCCATGCTGCCCCAGGCAGAGGGCTGGTTTGTCGCCCATGTACGCTGTGGGGCCGGCACCCGCTACCACTACACCATTGATGGTGAGCAGAAGGTGCCGGACCCTGCCTCACGCCTGCAACATGCCGATGTGCATGGCGACAGCGTGGTGGTCGATCCCCTGGCCTACCCTTGGCGCCACGCCACCTGGCAAGGCCGGCCCTGGCATGAAGCGGTGATCTACGAACTGCATGTGGGGATACTGGGTGGTTACGCCGCAGTCGAGCAGCACCTGCCACGCCTGGCAGAGTTGGGCGTCACCGCCATCGAGCTGATGCCCTTGGCCCAGTGCCCCGGCGAACGCAACTGGGGTTACGACGGGGTCTTGCCCTACGCACCGCAGGCTTCCCTGGGCACCCCCGAGCAGTTGCAACACCTGATCGACACGGCCCACGAGCATGGCCTGGCGGTGATTCTCGACGTGGTCTACAACCACTTTGGCCCCGATGGCAATTACCTGGGCCAGTATGCCAAAGGCTTTTTCCGCGAAGACAGCCACACCCCCTGGGGCGCCGGGATCGACTTTCGCCGCCGCGAAGTGCGCGACTTCTTTATCGATAACGCCCTGATGTGGCTCAACGAATACCGCTTCGACGGCCTGCGCCTGGACGCGGTGCATGCCATCAACGAGCCGGCGTTCCTCAAGGAGCTGGCGCAACGGGTGCGTGAGCAGGTAGCGCCGGGGCGCCACGTGTGGCTGGTGCTGGAAAACGAATTCAACCAGGCCGACCTGTTACAGCAGGGCTTCGATGCGCAATGGAACGATGACGGGCATAACGCCCTGCATGTGCTGTTGACCGGCGAGACCGACGCCTACTACGCCGATTTTGCCGATGATCCCACCGCCAAACTCGCCCGCTGCCTGGGCGAAGGCTTTGTGTATCAGGGCGAGACCACCCGCCACGGTACTCGGCGCGGCGAGCCCAGCGCTCATTTGCCGCACAGCGCCTTTGTGCTGTTTTTGCAGAATCACGACCAGATCGGCAACCGCGCCCTCGGTGAGCGCCTGCACCAACTGTGTTCGCCCCAGGCGTTGCAGGCGGCGACCACGCTGTTATTGATGTCGCCGATGATCCCGCTGCTATTCATGGGCGATGAAGTCAACGCCGAACAGCCGTTTCTGTTCTTCACCGACCATCACGGCGAACTGGCCGAGGCCGTTCGCGAAGGCCGGCGCAATGAATTTGCTGACTTCGCTGCCTTCAGTGACCCCGCACGCCGCGCGCAGATTCCCGACCCCAACGCGCTGCAGACCTTTGAGCGCTCTATTCCGCAATTTACCCAGGCGCCGGCCGCGCTGTACCGCCAACTGCTGGGCCTGCGCCAACAGCACATCGTGCCCCACCTGCCCGGCAGCACTGCCCTCGGCGCGCAAATCCTGGGCCAGGGCGCGGTGTCTGCACGCTGGCGCCTGGGCAACGGCAGCCTATTGCAGATCGATCTCAACCTGAGCCCGGCCACCCTGCATCACCCGGCCGGCCTCCACGAACTGTTCAGCACCAGCAGCGACCTTAAGTCACTTACGCCCTTCTCTGCCCGCGTCAGCCTGACGCCGGGTGACACCTCATCATCTGTTGGAGAGCACTCTTGAGCGAAGCGCAATTGGAAATACTCGCCAGCCGTGCGGGCCTGGCGGTGGACTGGATCGACGCCAACGGCCGCCCGCAGCATGTCAGCGCCGACGCGTTGCGCGCCGTGCTCCAAGGCCTCGGCCACCCCGCCGACACCGACGCGGCCATCGCCGCCAGCCTGCAAGAACTGGAGCGGGTGCAGCAAGACAGGCATCTGGCGCCGCTGTTGACCGTAGACGTGGGCACCGGCCTTGACCTGGCCGCCTACTTTGCCCCTGGTACGGCATGCCAGGTTCACCTGGAGGACGGCAGCACCCAAGGCCTGGCGCTGGATGCCGACGCCAGCCTGCCCGGCGTCCTGCCCGTGGGCTACCACCGGGTGCAGATCGCCGACCAGTCCTTCACCCTGGCCGTTGCCCCCCATCAGTGTTTCAGCGTTGCCGAGGCAGTGGATAGCCAGCCCGCCCGCGCCTGGGGCCTGAGTGCCCAGCTATATGCCTTGCGCCGCGCCGGCGATGGTGGGTTCGGTGATACCCAGGCCCTGGAACAACTGGCTCGCGCTGCCGCGGAACGGGGCGTCGACGCCCTGGCGATCAGCCCGATGCATGCAATGTTCAGTGCCGATACCGAGCATTTCAGCCCTTATTCACCGTCCAGCCGCCTGTTCCTCAACAGCTTGTATGCCTCTCCCGGTTGCATCCTCGGCGAGCGCGCACTGCGCAGCGCCATCGAGTCCACCGGGCTGGCCGATGAACTGCAAGAGCTGGAACAACAAAGCCTGATCGACTGGCCCGCCGCCGCCAAGGCCAAGCAACGCTTGCTGCGGGCGCTGTACGAGGATTTTCGCCAGGGTGAACACCCGCAGCAGGCTGACTTCATGAGTTTCCGTCAGGCCGGTGGCGAGGCCCTGGAAAACCACTGCCGCTTTGAAGCCGTGCAAGCCGCGCGCGCCGCCAACGGTGAAAGCCTCGATTGGCGCCAGTGGCCCGAGGACTGGCGCGACCCGGGCAGCGCCGCGCTGGCACAATTTGCCGCCGAACAGGCCGAAGCCATTGGTTTTTATGCCTTCAACCAATGGTTGATCGCCCGCTGCCTCGAGCGCGCACAACAAGCCGCACGCGGCAGTGGCATGGGCATCGGCCTGATTGCCGACCTGGCCGTGGGCGCCGATGGCGGCGGCAGCCAGGCCTGGAGCCGTCAGGACGAACTGCTGGCCGACCTGACCGTCGGCGCGCCACCGGATATCCTCAACCGTGCTGGCCAAGGCTGGGGCATCTCCGCGTTCTCCCCCGAAGGCCTCAAGCGCAATGGTTTCCGGGCGTTCATCGAAATGCTGCGGGCCAACTTCGCCCATGCCGGTGGTTTGCGTATCGACCATGTGATGGGCCTGCAACGGCTATGGGTCATCCCCAAGGACGCCTCGCCCAAACAAGGCGCGTACCTGTATTACCCGGTGGATGACCTGCTGCGCCTGCTGGCCCTGGAATCCAGCCGGCACCAGGCGATTGTGCTGGGCGAAGACCTGGGCACGGTGCCCGATGGCCTGCGGGAAAAACTCAGCGCCCGCGCCATGCTTGGCATGCGCGTGCTGTTGTTTGAGCAGGACCATGGCGGGTGCTTCACGCCGATCCTCGACTGGCCGGACAACGCCCTGGCCACCACCAGCACCCATGACCTACCGACACTCAACGGCTGGTGGCACAGCCGCGATATCGACTGGAATGTGCAACTGGGGCTGATCGATGCGCCCACCGTGGAGCAATGGAGCGAGCACCGCCAGGGTGAGCGCGAGGCTCTGCGCCGGGCCCTGGCGCAAGACCCGCAGAATTTTCGCGATGAGTGGCGCAACGAAACCGACCATATACTCGATGCCAGCGTGCGTTACCTCGGCCACACCCGTGCACCGCTGGTCATACTGCCCCTGGAAGACGCCCTGGGCGTCGAAGAACAAGCCAACCTGCCCGGCACCATCGACACCCATCCCAATTGGCGCCGGCGCCTGCCGGGGGGCGCTGCGCAATTGCTCGACAATGAGAACGCCGCCCGCCGCCTGGAGTTGCTGGCGGTGGCGCGCAATCAGGCCTTCGAGCGTGACCGATGAACGCCGTCTTGCTACGGGCCACCCAACGCCTGCAATTCCATAAGGGCTTTACCCTCGATGATGCGGTGCCGCTGGTGCCTTATTTCGCCAGCCTGGGCATCAGCCACCTGTACGCCTCGCCCTTGCTCAAGGCCCGCGCCGGCTCGATGCATGGCTACGATGTCGTCGACCCGACCACGGTCAACCCCGAGCTGGGCGGCGAACCGGCGCTACGTCGCCTGGTGGCGGCCTTGCGCGCGCACGACATGGGCCTGATTCTGGATATCGTGTCCAACCACATGGCCGTCGGCGGCAGCGACAACCCCTGGTGGCTGGACCTGCTGGAATGGGGGCGCCTGAGCCCCTACAGCGAATTCTTCGATATCCAGTGGCACTCGCCGGACCCGCTGCTCAAGGGCCAACTGTTAATGCCCTTCCTCGGTAGCGACTACGGCGAAGCCTTGCAAAGCGGTACGCTGCCCCTGCGTTTTGACCCGGCCCAGGGCAGTTTTTTTGTCGAACACTACGAACACCGCTTCCCGATCTGCCCCAGTGACTACGGCGATATCCTGCGCGCCCATCCCCCCCTCAAAGACCTGGCCGACCGCTTCAGCGCCCTGGCGTATCAGGCCGATGCCTGGCCTCAAGCCGCCAGCCTGAAACAGGCACTGGCGCAGCGCGCGCAGGACCCACTGACCCTGGCGGCCATCGAACACGCCCTGGAAATGTTTGATGCGCGCCAACCTCAAGGTTTTGCCCGCCTGCATCAGTTGCTCGAACAGCAAGCCTATCGCTTGGCCAGTTGGCGCACGGCAGCGGATGACATCAACTGGCGGCGCTTTTTCGACGTCAACGAGCTCGGCGGCCTGCGGGTGGAGCGCACCACGGTGTTCGAGGCCACCCATAGCAAGATCTTCCAACTGATCAGCGAGGGCCTGGTGGACGGCCTGCGCATTGACCATATCGACGGCCTGGCCGATCCACGGGGTTACTGCCGCAAGTTGCGGCGGCGCGTGGATAGACTGTCGCCAAACCGCCACTTGCCGATCTTTGTCGAGAAGATCCTCGGCGCTGGCGAAACCCTGCGTGAAGACTGGCGGGTAGATGGCACCACCGGCTACGAATTCATGAACCAGGTGTCGCTGGTGCAGCACGACCCTCAGGGGTTCGAGGCCTTGGCCCGGCTCTGGCGCGAGGCCACTGAACGGCCTTCGGCGTTTATCGAGGAAGCCTGGCTGGCCCGGCAACAGATCCTCAACGGCTCCCTGGCCGGGGATTTTGAAAGCGTGGCACAGGCCCTGCTGCAAGTAGCCCGCGCCGACGTGATGAGCCGCGACCTGACCCTGGGCGCGATCCGCCGTGCATTGCAGGAGCTGGTCGTGCACTTCCCGGTGTATCGCACCTATATCAGCGCCCGTGGCCGCAGCGCCGCTGACGAGAGCGTGTTCCAACAGGCCCTGGCCGGCGCCCGAGGGACCTTGAGCGAAGCCGACTGGCCAGTGCTCGACTACCTGCAACAGTGGCTCGGTGGCCAAACCTGGCGCGAACGTCCCGTGGGGCAACCGCGCAAGATCCTCAAGCACGCCTGCGTGCGTTTCCAGCAACTGACCTCGCCCGCAGCCGCCAAGGCCGTGGAAGACACCGCCTTCTACCGCTCGGCAGTATTGCTCTCGCGCAATGACGTAGGCTTTTGCACCGAACAGTTCAGCGCGCCCCTGGCTGACTTTCATGCCGCCAACCAGCAACGCCTGCAGACCTTCCCCGATAACCTGCTGGCCACCGCCACCCATGACCATAAGCGCGGCGAAGACAGCCGCGCGCGCCTGGCGGTGCTCAGTGAATGTGCACCGTGGTATGTCGAGCAGGTGCAGCACTGGCGCCGGCTGGCCATGCCGTTGCGCGATGAGCCGGGCATTCCTTCGGCCGGCGATGAGCTGATCCTCTACCAGGTGCTGCTGGGCAGTTGGCCCCTGGACCTGCACGACATCGACGACTACCAGCAACGCCTCTGGCAATGGCAACAAAAAGCCCTGCGCGAAGCCAAATTGCACAGCAGTTGGAGTGCGCCCAACGACCTCTATGAGCAGGGTGTCGAAGCGTTCCTCACGCGCCTGCTGCTCGACCCGGTCGGCCTGCCCTTGCGCACGGCGATCCACGCTGCCGCCGAGGCCATCGCCCCCGCCGGGGCCCTGAACGGGCTGGCGCAATCCTTGCTGCGCAACACCGTGCCCGGCGTGCCGGACCTGTACCAGGGCGACGAATTCTGGGACTTGAGCCTGGTGGATCCGGACAACCGGCGGGCGGTGGATTTCAGCGCCCGGCAACGGGCACTGGCGGCAGCACCGGGCGCCTTGCTTGAGCGCTGGCGTGACGGGCACCTGAAGCAGGCGTTGATTGCCCAGGTGTTGAACCTGCGCAAGGCCCACCCGTTGCTGTTTGCCAGGGGCCGCTATGAACCGCTGCAAGTGCTGGGCAAGCATGCCCAGCGGGTGGTGGCTTTCAGTCGCGAGTATCAAGGCCAATGGCTGTTGGTGGTGGTACCGCGCTGGACCCACGCCCTGCTTGAAAACAGCGCCCAACCCCGGGTAGATGCGCAAGTTTGGGGCGATACCCGGATCAAATTACCGTTCGACGCCACGATGCAAAATTGGAAGGGACTTTTGCAAACAGGCGCAGTCACACCCAACAAGGAGCTACTGATCAGCGCTGCCCTGGGGGATGTCCCGGTGAATGTCTTTATCCATTCTGACGATCAAGAAAGCTGAAATTTTCTGTGAGGAGCATTGCGATGAGCACCGAAGACAAGCGCGTCCGTGAATTCGCGTATCAGATCTGGGAGTCCGAAGGTAAGCCCGAAGGCCAGGAAGCCCGCCATTGGGAAATGGCCCGCAAACTGGCCGAAGCCGAGGCCCTGACACCCAGCAAACCCAAGGCCAAACCGGCGACCAAGGCAAAACCGCCTGCGGAGAAACCCGCCGCCGCCAAAAAGCCCCGAGCCCCACGCAAGCCCGTCGGCTGACCCCACCTTCCTGTAGGAGCCGGCTCGCCGGCTCCTACAAAACAGCTCAACGATTGATCTGACCTGATGTCAGCAGGGCCCCGTTCGGCCTGGAAAAACTTTGCAGGAGCAACACTATGAGCAAGACACCCGATACCGAGCCATCGCGGATTCGTGAAGGCTTGCCCTTCCCCCTCGGCGCGACCTGGGACGGTCTGGGGGTCAATTTCGCGCTGTTCTCGGCCAATGCCACCAAGGTCGAGCTGTGCCTGTTCGACGATACCGGCGAAGTAGAACTGGAGCGCATCGAACTGCCGGAATACACCGACGAGACGTTCCACGGCTACTTGCCCGACGCCCACCCCGGGCTGATCTATGGCTACCGCGTCTACGGCGCCTACGATCCTGCCAATGGCCATCGTTTCAACCATCACAAATTGTTGATCGACCCCTATGCCAAGCAACTGGTGGGCGAGCTCAAGTGGTCCGAAGCCCTATTTGGCTACACCATCGGCCACCCGGATGCCGACCTGAGCTTTGATGAGCGCGACAGCGCGCCCTTCGTGCCCAAATGCAAAGTCATCGACCCGGCCCACACCTGGGGCAACGACCAGCCGGTGCGCACGCCCTGGGATCGCACGATCATCTACGAGACCCACTTGCGCGGCATCAGCATGCGCCATCCTTCGGTCCCTGAGGCGGTGCGCGGCACCTGCGCCGGGCTGATGGTCGATGACGTGCTCAAGCACATTCGCCAACTGGGCGTGTCATCGGTAGAGCTGCTGCCAATCCATGCCTTCGTCAATGACCAGCACCTGCTGCAAAAAGGCATGACCAACTATTGGGGCTACAACAGCATCGCCTTCTTTGCCCCCGACCCGCGCTACCTGGCCAGTGGCAAGATCGCCGAATTCAAGGAAATGGTCGCGCACCTGCACGAAGCCAAGCTGGAGGTGATCCTCGATGTGGTCTACAACCACACCGCCGAAGGCAACGAGCAGGGCCCGACGCTGTCCATGCGCGGCATCGACAATGCCTCCTACTACCGCCTGATGCCCGACGACAAGCGCTTCTACATCAACGATTCCGGGACCGGCAACACCCTGGACCTGAGCCACCCCTGCGTGCTGCAAATGGTCACCGACTCCCTGCGCTACTGGGCCACGGAAATGCATGTGGATGGTTTCCGCTTCGACCTGGCGACCATTCTCGGGCGCTACCACGACGGTTTCGACGAGCGCCACAGCTTCCTGGTCGCCTGCCGGCAGGACCCGGTGCTGCGCCAGGTGAAAATGATCGCCGAACCCTGGGATGTGGGCCCCGGTGGTTACCAGGTGGGCAACTTCCCGCCAGGCTGGGTGGAATGGAATGACCGTTTCCGCGACACCGTGCGCGCGTTCTGGAAAGGCGATGATGGGCAACTGGCCGACTTTGCCGGGCGCATGACCGCTTCCGGCGAAATGTTCAACCAGCGCGGGCGCCGCCCCTACAGTTCGGTGAACTTCATCACCGCCCACGATGGCTTCACCCTCCACGACCTGGTGTCCTACAACGACAAGCACAACGAAGCCAACGACGAGAACAACCAGGACGGCAGCAATAACAACCTGTCGTGGAACCACGGCGTCGAAGGCCCCACCGAAGACCCCGAGATCAACGCGCTGCGCCTGCGCCAGATGCGTAACTTCTTCGCCACCCTATTGCTGGCCCAGGGCACGCCGATGCTGGTGGCCGGGGACGAATTCGCGCGCACCCAGCACGGCAACAACAACGCCTATTGCCAGGACAGTGAAATCGGCTGGGTCAACTGGGAGCTGGATGAAGACGGCAAGTCCTTGCTCAAGTTCGTCAAGCGCCTGATCAAGCTGCGCCTGGCCTACCCCATCCTGCGTCGCGGGCGCTTCCTGGTGGGCGACTACAACGAAGACATCGGGGTCAAGGACGTGACCTGGCTGGCCCCAGATGGCAACGAAATGTCCATCGAACAATGGGAAGACAGCCAGGGCCGTTGCCTGGGGATGTTGATGGACGGACGCGCCCAGGAAACCGGGATTCGCCGGCCCGGGGCCGATGCTACGCTGCTGCTGGTGGTGAACGCGCACCATGACCTGGTGAATTTCCGTTTGCCCCAGGTGCCGGATGGCGGCTTCTGGACCTGCATGGTCGACACCAACCAGCCGGCCGTACGCGGTCAGGAGCGTTTTGACTTTGACCACGAATATGCCGTGACCGGGCGCTCGCTGCTACTGTTCGAGCTGCAGCATGAGGAAGAGGTGTGAAATGGCATTGCACGATTTTCTACAACTCAACCGCCACCCACTGGCTGAAATCGAGGGCCTTGGCCTGACCCTCAAGGCCCTGGTGGACGCTGGCCTGGACCAGTTGCCGCGCCCCGGTGGCGGGCAGACACTGCTGCGTTTCAGCCAGTTGGCCCAGGTGGCCGGCCACGATTTGAGCCTGTGCAAGTTGTACGAAGGGCACACTGACGCGCTGGCAATCATGGCCGAACTCGGCAGCCAGGCCCCGCCTGCGGGCAGCACTTGGGGCATGTGGGCCGCCGAACCGCCGGCGGCCCGGGTGCAGGTCAGACGCGCCGGCAGCCAGTTGCTGCTGGAGGGCCGCAAGGCCTGGTGCTCCGGCGCTGCGGTGGTCAGTCATGGATTACTGACTGCCTGGGATGAGCAGCAACGCCAACAGCTGGTCGCGGTGGCGATGGCTCAGCCGGGTGTCGAAGTGACCGGCGACGGCTGGCGAGCCGTGGGCATGCAAGCCTGTGCAAGTGTCGAGGTGGTTTTCGACACCGCCGTTGCAGTAGCGGTCGGCGGTCCAGGGGATTACCTGCAACGCCCGGGTTTCTGGCAAGGCGGGGTTGGTATCGCCGCCTGTTGGTACGGCGCGGCGCAACGTTTGGCCGAGGCCCTGCGCGAACACTGTGGCCGCCGCGAAGAACCCCATGCCCTGGCCCACCTGGGCGCGGTGGACATGGCGTTGCATGCTGGCGCCATGGTGTTGCGCAGCGCTGCGCGGCAGATCGATGAGCAACCTCAGGCCAATGCCCAACTGCTCGCCCGCCGGGCGCGAGCAGTCATTGAGGCAACGGCCAACGAGGTCATCCATCACGTTGGCCGGGCCATGGGCGCCGGGCCGTATTGCCAGGATCCGCACTTTGCCCGGCTGATCGCCGACTTGCCGGTGTACTTGCGCCAAAGCCACGCCGAGCGTGACCTGGCGGCCCTCGGCCAGCAGCTGTCGCAGCAATCACCAGGGACGTGGCAGCTGTGAACGCCAACCCGATTGTCGGCCAAGGCACCTCGCTGCGCGCCTGGCAAGGCTCCACTCGGGTCGCCGGCCTGCCCCTGATCAGCATCGCGCAACTGGTGCCTGCTGGCTGTCGCGCGGTGATTATCGCGCCCCACCCAGACGATGAAGTACTGGGCTGTGGTGGCCTGTTGCAAGGCTTGGCGGCACTGGACCGCGAGTTGCTGCTGGTCTCGGTGACCGATGGTTGCGCCAGTCATCCCGGCTCGTCCCGCTGGCCGCGCCAGCGTTTACGCGAAGTGCGCCCCCAGGAGTCGGCCGAGGCGCTGCACCGCCTGGGCTGGTCGCCGCAACGGCTGAGCTGGCTGCGTGGCGGCTTTTCCGACAGCCAGGTACAGGCGCGGGAACCGGCACTGGTTGAATTTATCCAGCAACACTTGCACCCCCACGACGTGGTGTTCACCACCTGGCGCGAAGACGGCCATTGCGACCACGAAGCCGTAGGCCGAGCCAGTGCCCAGGCGGCCCGGGCCGTAGGCGCGCAGTTGATCGAGTTGCCGGTATGGACCTGGCACTGGGCAACCCCAGAGGACATGCGGGTGCCCTGGCACCGTGCGCACAAGATCGCCCTGACGCCCGCTGCCGTAGCGCGCAAGCGCCACGCCCTGCACGCGTTCACCAGCCAGTTGGAGGGTGATCCGCAGATCGACTTGCCGCCCGTATTGCCGCCCCATGTGCTGGAGCGGCTACTGCAACCTTTTGAAGTGGTGTTTGTATGAGTGTTGCCACCGCCTATTTCGATCAGCTGTTTGTCGACAATGACGACCCTTGGGCCTTTCGCCAGCGCTGGTACGAGCAGCGCAAACGGGCCTTGACCCTGGGGTTGCTGAGCAAACCGCGCTACACCTCGATTTTCGAGCCCGGCTGCGCCAATGGCGAATTAAGCGCCGAACTGGCGCCGCGCTGTGACCAGCTGGTGTGTTGCGACACCGCGGCCAAGGCGGTGGCCTTGGCCCAGGCGCGCCTGCAGGGTTTTGCCCACGCCCAGGTGTGCCAGAGCCGCTTGCCGGCACAGTGGCCGCAGGGCCGGTTCGAACTGATCGTGCTCAGCGAGTGGTGCTATTACCTCGACCATGATGACCTGTGCGAGTTGATCGAGCGGGCCCTGGCCGCGTTGACCCACGACGGTCAGGTGCTGGCCTGCCACTGGCGCCCGCCTATCAAGGGCTGCCCGCAGACGGCGGAACAGGTGCACCAGTTGTTGCACGAGCGCCTGGGCATGCCGCGCGTGGCGCAAGTGGCTGACAGTGATTTCCTACTCGACCTGTGGTCTCGCGAAAGCGCCTCGGTCGCCCACCTTGAGGGGCTGCGATGATCGGCATTCTGATCCCGGTGCACAACGAAGAGGCGCTGCTGCCCGAGTGCTTGAAGGCTGCGATGATCGCCGCCAGCCATCCGGGCTTGCTCGGTGAAGAGGTGCAGATCCTGGTGGTCCTCGACAGCTGCACCGACCGCAGCAGCGAGATTGCCCAGGCATTCGGGGTGCACAGCCTGAACGTAGAGGCCCGCAACGTCGGCCAGGTGCGTGGAATAGGCGCACGGCATCTGTTGAACCAGGGCGCGCGCTGGATTTCCTGCACCGACGCCGACAGCCGCGTGGCGAGTGATTGGCTGGTGGCGCAACTGGCCCTGGGCGTGGACGCGGTATGCGGCACGGTCACGGTGGATGCCTGGAGCGAAGGTTTCGATGAGGCCGCGCAGATCCGCTACAACCAGGCCTATCGGGCTTGTGACGGGCACCGGCACATCCATGGGGCCAACCTGGGCGTCAGCGCCGGTGCCTATGTACGTGCCGGCGGCTTCGAACCCCTGGCCTGTCATGAAGATGTGCAACTGGTGCGCCAACTGGAGCGATGCGGCGCAACCATTGCCTGGAGCCATGCGCCCCAGGTCATCACCAGTGCGCGGCTGGACTGCCGTGCACAGGGCGGTTTTGGCGATTATTTGAAGGGCCTGATGCAGCCTTCCTGAAAAAGTTGCAACTTTGCCCGGCGAAATCCGGGTGATGAACAATACTCAAGCTTGGCAATCCAGGATTCGGATTGCCCGTGTGCCGCACAGGCCTTGGCGCCTGCGCGATAAAAAAGGAGAGTCGACCCGTCCACGGGGCACGACCTGCATCATCAGGACAAGGATGTGACATTGATCAAACCCGCCACTCTCAACGACGGTCGCCATACGCCGGCGCAAATCTGGAACAGCGCACCACAACTGGCACAAATCCCCACCATCAGCCCTTCCCTCCTGGTGCCTGCCGGCTCGCGGGTGGTGGTAGTGGCCCCGCACCCGGGTGACGAAGTGCTGGCCTGCGGTGGTTTGCTGCAACTGCTCAGCGCCCTTGACTACCCCTTGAAGCTGATCTCGATCACTGACGGCAGCGCCAGTCATCCGGGTTCCAACCAATGGTCGGCGCAGCGCCTGAGCGTGTTTCGCCCCCAGGAAAGTGTCGAGGCCCTGCGCCGCCTCGGCTTGCCCCTGCATAGCCTGAAGTGGATTCGCGGCGGTTTTTGCGACAACGACCTGGCCGCTCGCGAACAGCTATTGAGCCCCTTTATCGCCCGCTACCTGCAACCCGGTGATGTGGTGTTTACCACCTGGCGCAATGATGGCAATGCCGACCACGACGCCGTCGGCCGCGCCACGGCCATTGCCTGTGCGCTGACTGGCACGCGCCTTCTTGAATTGCCGATCTGGGCCTGGCATCGCCCCGCCCGTGAAGCCGGGCGCATGCCCTGGCAGTGCGCGCGCAAGGTGCGTCTCGACACCTGGAGTGTGGCGCGCAAACGCCACGCCGCCCATGCCTACGCCAGTCAACTGCTTGGCGACCCGCTGATCGGCCTGGCGCCGATGCTGCCACCGGTACTGCTGGAACGGATGCGCGAACCCTACGAGATTGTGTTCTTGTAACTGGTCTGTACCTGTTAATTCTGACAGTGGCGGCCCTTTGCGGCTGTTGCTAACGTGGAACAAGCACTGCACCGGTTCAGGTGCAGTCGAGAAAGCCATGCCAACCCCTTGCATTGGCGATGTTTTACGAAACGGAACCAGCCGTCCCTTATCGTTATCGTGCTTCTCGTTGCCATGGTCCGTACCGCGCCTGCCCATGCAGGCGACGGGATGTCAGTTGCCATCGAGTGAGGATGGATCATGAGCACACGGCGATATTCTCTGCTGCACCTGAGCGCCTGGACGGCCGGCGCGCCCCTGATGACCACCCTCTCGCTACCGGCCTACGCGGCTTGTACACCGGTGGTCACGGCCGGCGACGACACCACCACCTGCGACAGCGGCACCACGCCCGGTTTTACCGACCTCAACGGCAATAACACCCTCAACCTGCCTACCGGTGGCAATGGCGCAATCACCAGCGCCGTGACATTTGGCGACGGCCACGATCTGGTGCAAGCGCAATCGGGCAGCATGGGCGCGCTGAACATGGGCAATGGGGCGAATATTTTCCGTGTGGAGCTGGATGCTGTCGTGGGGGCGGTGACCCAGGGCGACGGCGCCGATAGCATCCAAATCAGCGGCGGCAGCGTTGGCGCGATCAACCAGGGTGATGGCATCGATGCCTACGCGCAAAGCGGCGGTCGTGTCGCCAGTTTGGCCCAGGGCGATGGGCGGGATACGTTCAACATGAGTGGCGGCGAGATCGTCGGGGCGTTCGAAGATGGCGATGTCGCCACCCAATCGGCGGGCACGATCGGGCGGGTCGACATGAAGCTCGACAACAACTTCTACACCCTGCTGGGCGGGCGGATCAACGGCAACCTGGTGACCGGGTTTGGCTTGGACACCATCAGCATTTCCGGGGGGTATATCGGCGGTAACGTCAGTGTCAGCGGCGGCAACGATTTGTTTACCCTGACCGGCGGCGTGGTCAATGGCCAGGTGCTCATGAGCTTTGGCAACGATCAGTTCAACTGGATCGGCGCCGGCACGATCAACTCTGCAGTCAATATGGGCCCGGATAACGACACCGCACTCCTGCAGAACCTGACGCAAGCCACCCTCGCCGCCACCCCCTTGATCGATGGCGGCCTGGGCAACGATACCCTGACGTTTGACAACACCCAGGCGACCAACGCCGAACGCTACGCCAACTGGGAAACGGTCAACCTGGACAATGGCTCGCGTTTTAGCCTGGCCGGGGATTTCAAACTTGGCGATACAGGCACCGGCACTGGTACCTTGAATGTCGACGGCAGCAGCGTGCTGTTGGTCAGCCAGGGCAGCATCAGCCCCCTCATTGCCGGCCAGTTGGCCACCCTCCATAACAGCGGCCTGATTGATATGACCAGTGCCAGCAGCAGTGCCACCGACAGCCTGACGGTCAATGGCAACTACACCGGCAACAATGGCCAGATGGCGCTGCAAAGTGTATTGGGCGGTGATGGCTCGGCCAGTGACAGACTGGTGGTGAACCAGGGCACGCTTCAGGGCAGCACGACCCTCAACGTCAGCAACCTTGGGGGGGCTGGCGCCGAAACCCTGAGCGATGGCATTCAGGTGGTCCAAGCGCTCAACGGCGCGACCGGCAGTGACCAGGCCTTCAGCCTGGCGGGGGGCTCGGTGTCGGCCGGGGCGTTCGAGTACTTCCTGTTCAAGGGCGGTGTCAGCGCAGACTCTCAGCAGCAGTGGTACCTGCGCTCGGCCGTGGTGGCGCCGCCGCTGCCCGCCCCGGAGGGCCCCGTGGAACCGCTGCCGGTGCCGATTCCCGCCGAAGGCACACCGGTGGACCTGCCTGCGCCGGTGGCCGGTGAAGCGCCGATCCCGATCTATCGCCCCGAAGTACCCGTGTATTCGGCGCTGTTCCCCGCGGCGCAGCAGACGGTGCGGGCCATGCTCGGCACCTACCATGAGCGCATGGGCGACCAGGCACGCCAGGCCAGCAGCGGCTCATTCCCGGCGGGCTGGGGCCGGGTGTACGGCAACAGCAGCCGCCAGGCCTATGCCGGCACGGTCAGCCCGCGGTTGGACAGTTCGGTCACCGGTTTCCAGGTGGGCAGCGACGTGCATGCCTGGACCAGCGCCAACGGGCAGACCCACCGTGTGGGCTTCTTCGTCGGTCATAGCCGCCTGCGGGGCAATGTCGACGGCTTCAATCGCGGCTGGCAGCACCTGGATGCCGGCAACACCACCTTGCGTGGCGACAGCCTGGGCCTGTACTGGACCTTGATCGACCCGTATGGCTGGTACGTCGATGCCGTGCTGATGGGCACCCGCCTCAATGGCAGCAGCGAGTCTGATCGCGGGCTCAAGCTCAAGACCAAAGGCCACGATGTGCTGGGCTCGGTGGAAGTCGGCGTACCGCTGCCCGTCGCGCCAAACTGGGTGCTGGAGCCGCAATTGCAGTTGATCGTCAATAAAACCCGGCTCGATCGCCAGAATGACGGGGTTTCCGACGTTTCGTTTTCCGCCGATACCGCCATCACCACGCGGCTCGGCGCCAGGCTGCGGGGCAGCTATACCGTGGCGTCGATGCCGGTCCAGCCGTATCTGCGTGCCAATGTCTGGCATGCCTCGGCCGGCACCAATCGGGTGCGTTTCAACGGGGTCACGGATATCGACACCGAGCAGAAATCCACCACCCTGGACCTGAGTGCCGGTGCAACCCTGCAGATGTCCAGCAGCGTCAGCCTGTATGGCGATCTGGGTTATGAACGCAACCTCGATAGCAATGCGCTGGATGGGCGCAAAGGCACTGTGGGCGTCAGGGTGGAGTTCTGAAAACCCTAGGGGCGTGGGTGTTTTCTGTCGCGGGCGATGCGCCCGGGACTATTGGAACACCTGAGCCTCGCCATCGACGGTCGCCGCTATCCAGCGTGGTTCCATGGGGTCACTCCACACTGAACGGGGTGGCGTCGCGCCATCGCTGATCAGGATGCGCCGGCCCGACTGGCTCCACTCTTGCATTCGCGCCTTGAACAACGCGGGGTAATCCGCAGCTCGGCAGGTGATACCGGCCCAGGGATCAACGACCCAGGCGTCATCCCACTCCGGCCCCACAAACCCTTTGCTGCGAGGCTGCCCTGGAGGGCCGCCGATGATAGCGAAAGTATGCCCCTTGACTTGCGCGATACGCGCATGGCCGCCACTGGTATTGATGGTATCAACGGCCACCTTGGCCATCTGGTCGCAATTGCCGGCACCGGTTTTCAGGACTATTTCGCTATAGTTGGGGGCGCCTGTTCGTGTGTAAAGCCAGCCCACCATTTCGGTGGCGGTGTTGCTACGTGCGACCTCACCGGCAAGACCTGGAACCTGTTGATTGGCTGACCGGATGCCAGTGGCCTGGAATTGCTCGTCGACGGCTTTTCTCGCCCCTTCTGCATACAAGCGGTTCTGCTGCTCTGCCGGCAGTTGGGCAAAGTCAGCCGGCTTCTTGATCGGCGCCAGTCGCACCGGCTTTGCCGCGACCACCACATGGCCGGGGTTGCTCCCCGCGGCGTACACCCCCATCAATACTTCACGCTGTTTTTCGGGGGGCAGTCCTTGCAACACGCCGGCAAGATGGTTGATTTCCTTAGGCGTCATGGGTTCGTCAGCGACGATCTTCTTGACCAGGCTATCCATAGTCGGCAGCACCACCAACGGGTTGTCCGGCAGGCCCTGGGCGGCAAAGCCATAGATATCCTTATGCTGGTCGTACAGTTTGATAAATTCAACGTCCAGTGGATCCTTGCGGGTCATGCGGTGAAATTCCAGTGGGCCATTGCCGTTCAGCTCAGCGTAGTAGTGCACACCGGTATCGGCCTCGACCACCACGTACTGCCGGCCGTCATGATTGACCTTCAGGCCCCTGACGACACGCTGGTCATTACTCAGATCGCTGATCGCCTCCATCTTGACTACAACCGTTTGCTGGTTGACCGCCCGAGGCACACCAAAGTCGTCATAACCAAAGTCCGGTTCATTGACTACGGTCCCCGTAGTACGGCCCTTGTACGTCACAGGCTGTGAACTGGCCATTGGTAGTAGCTCTTGGTTTCCCGCTTCATTGACGCGGTAACGACGATGCTCGTGAATGACCGTGCGCGGACCTTTCGCCTGCCCTACCCCCGGAATCAGGCGGCGATGCTCCAGGGCCTGGGCGTCCTGGAACACTGGGGTGCCGCCAGGTTCGATCTGTTTGGTGTAACACAGGTCGTCGAGATCTCGCTTGTGACGGCGCCCTCCGGCGCCACAGGTCATCACAAACCCTTCAAGCGGCCCTATATCCTCAGGCCCGCCTAGTTTGACCAGGCTTTCGGGTTTGCCCGGGTTATAGCGATAGACGTCATCGCCGACCATCACATCGCTGTATTTATTGCGTTTCACCACCCGTGCCTGCTCACTGGAAATACCTTCGGCCACCCGCAAGGTCTGTCCTTGGGCAACGGGCCTGGGGGTCAGGTCAATTGTTGGAGAGAGGTCGTAACGCCCTCGGCCGGGCAGTTTAAGCACGGCGGATTTTTTGAACTGTGCAATGCCAACTTGAACATTTTGCAGGTGCGCGCCGCCGAACTTCAGCAGCCTGTTGCCACTGCTACTCAGTGCAGGCATCACGGGGTCAAGGGGGTTGAGATTGCGCACCACAGAAACCGCAAACTTCTTTACCAACGAGCCAAACTTAGGCAGTAGCGCGCGCACTCCGATCTTGCCTGCACGCGAAACCAAACGCACCGAGCCCGCGGCAAACTTGCCCATAGGGCCCGCTAACGCTGACAGCCCATCGTTAACCAGATCCAAGACACCCTGTTTGGTGTCACCCTTGACGAGACTTTCAATGCCGCTCCAGAGCGGAACCACCATCTGCGCGGTACCTTTGACGCGCGCCCAGAACGCCTCATCTTTTTTCTGTGCGGCACTTTCTCGCTCAGGATCGGACTCGGCCCACTCCTTCAGCCTGTCTGTATCGACGTAGAACAGATCATCAGTAGCAGTCTTTGCGATAGCCTCAGACCGTTCGGAAGTGAGGGTTTGTGGCACGGCTCGTGTAGAGGGGGCGGCAGATGATGGAAAGTGGGCGAGTTGTTGAGGGACAACAATAGAAAATCCGGGAGGTTTGGGACCTTTGCCTGACTTATAGCTAGCCCACTTTTTCTGGAACTCAGCCCTGCCACCTGCACGAGCGTCGCGCACAACCAATTCTTCAGAAGGCACACCGTCAGCGGAGTGTTCGATCGAGATGAAGTCTTTGCCATAGCTTTTATCGGCCGGGTTGTAGGACTCCAGAATCGGTTTCAAGTCGTCACGACGCCGAGCGATACCTTTGACAGGATTGATCTCGTAGTAGGTTGTCTGCCCCTCATGTACCGCCTTGAGAATAAATGCCGGGCGTGTGATTGCTGCCTTTTTATCGTCATCAGTTTCCTTGGCTGAGTCGGGTTTAGTCCTAAGTGCGTAAACCGTGACATCTCCCTGTTCAATGGCCCTGCGGTCTTTTAGCGGGAGTTGGGACAACTGGTCGGTGATCAGTTTTGCATAGGCTGACTTTGTATCCTTAAGGTACTTGTCGAACGCCGTTTTGAACGTGGCTTGATCATAGACAGGGTATTTATAGCTGACCTCGGCCGGCGTGATTTTCTCGCCATTGAGATGCCTGTACAGAAGAAACAAAGGGCTGAACAGGCTCAGCACTTCGGTGCGTGAAGTACCCCGCGCCATACGCTCGAAATAATCCTTGCGCATCGGCACATCCGCTGACAATTGCTGGGCTGCCGACACCACCTTATCGACGTGGGCATCCAATGCGGCGACTGCTGTATTGATCTCCTCCTGGGAGTAGTCCTGTTTTTGTGGGAGCAGCCCTTGTGCCACGGCCCAATCCAGCGTCGCCGGAATACGGGTCGACGCGATAGCCGCCCACTGCTCGTCCGTCGTCGCTTGCTCGCTGAACTTGGCTGGCAGGTCAACCAGCTCCTGAAAACTCATGTGCCGCGAAGAGCCTGGTTTTATCGCTTCGGCCAGGCTGACGCCGTGCTTGAAGTTCACCCACGCCGCCGATCCCTGGTAAGGCAGTTCTGCCGGTGTATCACGTACGGCAAAGTCGGCCGGGAACTGGGGTTTCAGGATATAGGCCGCCAGATAGGCCTGGTCGCTGGATAACTGCCTTGTGCTGACCAAGTGTTGCCTGAACTCGGACTTGATGGTTGGGTAGCTTTGGTTCCAACGCTCACTCGACGCCAGGTCAAAGCCGGCGATATGCCCCGGCTTTTGACCTTGCACCGGGTCCAGGCTCAAGGCCAGGGCCTTGAGCAACAATTTGATCTTGACCTCACGGGTAATGACGCCATCCAGTGGAAATTCAGCCCCGCCCAGGGTCTTGAGCAACTGTTGAATCAGCTCATTGGCTTTGGGTGACTTAAGTATCAGTTCCAGTACCGCTGCAGGTGTGTCCTTGGCTTTTTCAAGGGCCTGTGGCGAGATTCCCTCAGTCAACAGACTGAGCAAAGGCCGCTTGTGCTTGGCCTCCTGCTCGGTGACCCATGCAGAGATAGCCGGCTCGTTAGTCTTGTGCAACAAGCCATCGGCATTACTGGAAGTATTATCCAGACCCAGGGCGATTTCGCTGCGGGCATCTGCCACGGCATAAATGGCTGCTTGCAGTTGCTCTGGTGTCTTTGGATCAGATGGCACGATGCCATAAAACTTGAGCATGTTCTCCAGCCGGTTGGTACCCGGCTCGGTGGAACCGTTCGGCGGTACCAACGGTGAGTCTTTGTTCAGGAACACGCTTTTGTTCACGGGGGTATCGGCGTTTTTCGAGGCTGCAAGCTCCCTCAGAGTCTTCAGCATTTCGTCCAGATCCCCCAGTTTTCCTCGCACCTCGGCCTGTTGCGAACTGGCAGGTGGCTCCGCTGTTGGCACCGCGGCCAGGCTGGATTTGCCCTGGGCCACAGGTGGGGCATCAACCGGCGGAGCCGCCTGAGGCGAAAGAGTGGCGGGTCGGGTATTCAAGCTTGCTGGGGTCATGGCGTTTGCGTCTCTGGCAGTGATACACAGGGACAGCGACGAAACGAGGTGAACGGAGATCCTACGCCTGATCGCTGACAGCCTTGTGTGGATCACACGTAAGAAATTGTTCCAGAGGAATTGGTAACGGCGCTCGTCAGGGCAACGGCGCGGGTTGTTTTCAGGCGACGGCTTGGCGGCGATGGCGGCCGATAAACGCTGCGGGGTGTCTGGTACCCAACATCAGCGTTATCGTCCATCGCCGGCAGGCCGGCTCCTACGGTTATTACTCCTGGCGCAGAATCAGCACGGCCAAGGGCGGCAAATTCAACGACAGTGATACGGCCTGCCCATGGAGCGGCTCGTCCTGGGTAAAGGCTTCGCCGCCATTACCGTAGTTGGAGCCGGAATAGGTATCGGCATCGCTGTTGATCAGCTCTTTCCAGCGGCCGGCCAAGGGCACGCCGACCTTATACGCCTCTCGGGGCACCGGGGTGAAGTTGGCAACGACCAGCACCGGCTTGCCGCTTTTACCCCAGCGCAGCCACGCATACACGCTGTTGATGGCATCGTCACCAATCAACCACTGGAAGCCCTGCGGCGCATCGTCCTGCTCATGCAGCGCCGGCTCTTCGCGGTACAGGCGATTGAGGTCGCCCACCAGTTTCTGCACGCCACGGTGTTCCGGGTACTGCAGCAGGTACCAGTCCAGTTGCTGGTCGTGATTCCATTCGCGCCATTGGCCGAACTCACAGCCCATGAACAGCAGTTTTTTGCCCGGATGCATCCACATAAAGCTCAGGTAGGCGCGCAGGTTGGCGAATTTCTGCCAGCGATCGCCGGGCATTTTGTCGATCAGCGAGTGTTTGCCATGCACCACTTCGTCATGGGAAATCGGCAGCACAAAGCGCTCGGACCAGGCATACACCAGGCCGAAACTCAGTTCGTTGTGATGGTGGGCGCGGTACACCGGGTCTTGCTGGATGTAATGCAGCGAATCGTGCATCCAGCCCATGTTCCACTTGTAGTTGAAGCCCAGGCCGCCCTGCTGGGTCGGCTGGCTGACGCCCGGCCAGGCCGTGGACTCCTCGGCGATCACCAGGGCGCCGGGGGCTTCCAGCGCCACCACGTCGTTCAAGTGGCGCAGGAAGTCGATGGCTTCCAGGTTCTCGCGCCCGCCGTGGCGATTGGGCACCCACTCGCCGGCCTTGCGTGAATAATCGCGATACAGCATCGACGCCACCGCATCCACCCGCAGCCCATCGATATGGAAGTGCTTGAGCCAGTGCAACGCCGAGGCCAGCATGAAGCCGTGGACCTCGGTGCGCCCCAGGTTGTAAATCAGGGTGTCCCAGTCCTGGTGGAAGCCTTCGAGCGGGTTGCCATATTCGTACAGCGCGGTGCCGTCGAACTGCGCCAGGCCGTGGGTATCGGTGGGGAAATGCGCGGGCACCCAGTCGAGGATAATGCCGATATCCGCCTGATGGCAGGCGTTGACGAACGCGCCAAAGTCATCGGGCGAACCGAAACGCGCGCTGGGCGCAAATTGCGACAGCGGCTGATAGCCCCAGGAGCCGCCGAAGGGGTGCTCCATGATCGGCATCAACTCGATATGGGTAAAACCCAGTTGCTGCACATAGGGAATCAGCCGCTCACCCAGCTCGCGCCAACCGTATTGGCGCGCCACTTCGCCCAACTCGTCGAGCTCGCATTGCCAGGAGCCGACGTGCAGTTCGTAGATCGACAGCGGCGCGCTGGCCGCCTGGCGTTCGCCCCGGGCTTGCATCCACGCCTCATCTGCCCACGCCACCTGCAACGGCGCGGCGACTTTCGACGCGGTGTCGGGCGGCAGTTGCGTAGCCAGGGCCATGGGATCGGCCTTGAGCGGCAGGATCCCGGTGGCGCCGAGGATTTCGTATTTATAGGCCGCCCCCGGTTGCAGGCGAGGGATAAAGATCTCCCAGACCCCAGCCGGATGACGCAGGCGCATCGGGTGGCGGCGCCCGTCCCAGATATTGAAATCACCCACCACCGAGACTCGCCGCGCATTCGGCGCCCACACCGCAAAGCGCACGCCCTGGATGCCGTCAACACTCATCACCTGGGCGCCGAGGCAACTGCTCAGGTCGCGGTGATTGCCTTCGGCAAACAGGTACAGGTCCATTTCCCCGAGCAACTGCCCGAAGCTATAGGGGTCTTCGGTGATCTGCTCGCCGCCCGCCCACTGGATCTTCAGCAGGTAGCCCTGGCGTGTGGCGAAATGCCCAATGAATAAGCCTGGGACCGGCGTGGCGTCGAGGCTGCCGAGCACCTCGTGACTGCCACGGGCCAGGACCTCGACGCTCAGGGCCTCGGGCAAAAACGCGCGGATGACCTGGCCGCCTGCCTCGTCCTCATGGGGCCCGAGGATCGCGAACGGATCCGGGTGCTCGGCTCGCACCAGGGCTTCGATATCCTTGGGGGCTGGCATGATCTTGAACGTCGATTGCAGCGGTTCTTTGTGTGTAAAACTCATGATTTCTCCCACTGCTTGTGGTTTTGAATAAGGTCAGACACAGCAAACCCCCTAAATGTGGCCGGCCAACAAGCCATGCAACCCACGCAATGGCACCGCCAGCCAGGTCGGGCGGTTCTGCGCTTCGTAGGCCACTTCGTACGCAGCCTTCTCCAGGCTGAACAACGCCAGTGCCGCCTGCGCCCCTTTGGCATCCTGCCAGTCATGCGCCAGTGTAGACGTAGCCTGTTGATACGCCTGGATAAATGCCTGTCGCGCTTCACTCAGGTAACGATCGGCGACCCGCTGGCGTGCCGCATCAGCATCAGCCGAGTGATCCAGGCCTTGTGCTTGCACATTCAGGGCCATGGCGGCGGCATAGTCGAACGAACGCAACACGCCGCTGACGTCCTTGTACGGGCTGTGCTTGCCCCGGCGCTCGTGCAGCGGCCGTGCGGGTTCGCCTTCGAAGTCGATCAGGTAGGCATCGCCCTTGACCACCAGCACCTGGCCCAAGTGCAAATCCCCATGCACACGGATGCGCAAACCGCCCAGGGTGGCTTTTGCCAACTCCTGCACGTGGCTGGCGATGGGCTTTTTCTGCGCCAGCAGTTGAGTGACCAGCGCCTGATCGTCAGGGTTCAATTCGCTTTGATGCTGTTTGAGCAACTGCAGGGCGCGCTCGACCTGGGCCCCCACTTGCTTGGCCCACCCCTGGCAGTCCTTGGCCGAGGTGACTTCAGGCTGGAAGTCCGGATTGCTCGTAGGCGCGGCCAGGACGTTGTGCATCTCCCCGAGCCGCTGCCCAAGCAGCCCGGCGAAATCGGCCAGTTCACCGAGGGCGTTGTAATGTTGTTCCTGTTCGGAAATGGCTTGGGCCAGTTCGTCGCGGATCGCCCGCTCCAGGTTGTTCTGGGTCCAGCTCCAGGCATCGCCCTGGTTGCTGAGATAGCCCTGGGCGATCATCAACAGATTGTCCTGGCCCTCGGCATCGCGACGGATCACCGACCCCAGCAAGGGCGAGATATGCGCGTAGCCGGCGGCGGTCAGGTAGGCACCCATTTCCAGTTCCGGGTGGACCCCGGCGCTGACTTTGCGAATCAACTTCAGCACCAGGCTTTCGCCCACCACCACGGAACTGTTGGATTGTTCTGCCGCCAGGTAGCGCACTTGCAACTCGTCCCCCACCGGCAGGTTGGCCAATTGCGGGGTCGGCTCGAAGCGGATCTCGCCGTCACTGCTGCTGAGCACGGTCTGCGCACGCAGGCCCTCGATGATCGCGCGGATATAGCTGTCGAGGCTGAAGGCATCGGTGATCAAGCCCACCTGGCGCACCCGGCGCACCCGCGCCAGGGCCAGTTGTTGCGGCAAGGCGCTGGTGAACTGGTCTTCGCCTAGCAGGCCGAAGGGCAATTGGTAACGGCTGGTCTGCCCGCCGCTGGTCACTTCTATCTCGCTGAGCAGCACCGGGTGCTGCGCATCGCCAAACCGTACGCCATAGGCAATGTGCACACTGTCGATGGCCGCGTCCTTATTGGCAAACCAGCGCCGCTTCGGCAGCCAGGTGGGCAACGAGGTTTGCTCCAGGGTGGTGCGCGATGGCGCTTCGAGCAACTCTTCGAGGCGTTTTTTCAGGACCAGGGTGGTGAAGTCCGGCATGCTTTGGGCCGGTTCCACATGCCAGCTGGGCATTTGGTTTTCAGTGGCCAGTACGAACCAGTAGAAGCCATAGGGCGCCAGGGTCAGCAGGAAATTCAGCTGGCCAATGGGCGGGAATGCATTGCCACCGAGCATTTCCACCGGAACCATGCCGGCGAAGGCCGACAGGTCCAGCTCCGCCGCCTGGGCGGTGCGCGACACGTTGGCCACGCACAGGATGATTTCGTGCTTGCCGTCGGCGCCGGTGTATTCGCGGGTGTAGGCCAGGATCCGGCGATTGCTGGGCGAAAGCATTTTCAGGCTGCCACGGCCAAATGCCTTGGACTGCTTGCGGATCGCCAGCATGCGCCGGGTCCAGTTCAGCAGTGAGTGTGGGTCCTGGGCCTGGGTTTCGACGTTGACCGACTGGTAACCGTAGAGCGGGTCCATGATCGGCGGCAGCACCAGGCTGGCCGGATCGGCGCGGGAAAACCCGCCATTGCGGTCGATGGACCACTGCATCGGCGTGCGCACGCCGTCGCGGTCACCCAGGTAGATGTTGTCGCCCATGCCGATTTCATCCCCGTAGTACAGGGTCGGCGTGCCGGGCATGGACAACAGCAGGCTGTTGAGCAGCTCGATGCGCCGGCGGTCGCGCTCCATCAGTGGCGCCAGGCGCCGGCGAATGCCCAGGTTGATACGCGCGCGGCGGTCGGCGGCGTAGTAGTTCCACAGGTAATCGCGCTCCTTGTCGGTGACCATTTCCAGGGTCAGCTCATCATGGTTGCGCAGGAAAATCGCCCATTGGCAGTTGGCGGGGATTTCCGGGGTCTGGCGCAGGATGTCGGTGATCGGGAAGCGATCTTCCTGGGCCAGGGCCATATACATGCGCGGCATCAGCGGAAAATGGAAGGCCATGTGGCACTCATCGCCGTCATCGCCTTTCTGGTCGCCAAAGTACAGCTGGGTATCTTCCGGCCACTGGTTGGCTTCGGCCAGCAGCATGCGGTCGGGGTAATTGGCGTCGATCTCGGCGCGGATCTGCTTGAGCACATCGTGGGTTTCGGGGAGGTTTTCGTTGTTGGTGCCGTCGCGCTCGATCAGGTAAGGAATCGCGTCCAGGCGCAGGCCGTCGATGCCCATGTCCAGCCAGTAGCGCATCACCGACAGCACGGCTTTCATGACTTGCGGGTTATCGAAGTTGAGGTCCGGCTGGTGGGAATAGAAACGGTGCCAGAAGTACTGGCCGGCCACTGGGTCCCAGGTCCAGTTGGACTTTTCGGTGTCGAGGAAAATGATGCGGGTGCCATCGTATTTCTGGTCGTCATCGGACCACACGTAGAAATCCCGCGCACTGGAACCGGGCTTGGCCTTGCGTGCCCGCTGGAACCAGGGGTGCTGGTCGGACGTGTGGTTGATCACCAGTTCCGTGATCACCCGCAGGCCACGCTTGTGCGCCTCGGCGATAAAGCGCTTGGCGTCGGCCATGGTCCCGTAGTCGCTGTGTACACCCCGGTATTCGGCGATGTCATAGCCGTCGTCACGCCGTGGCGAAGGATAGAACGGCAGCAGCCAGATGGTATTCACGCCCAGGTCGGCGATGTAGTCGAGTTTGGCGATCAGCCCGGGGAAGTCACCGATGCCGTCGTTGTTGGAGTCGAAATAGGATTTGACGTGAACCTGGTAAATCACCGCGTCCTTGTACCAGAGCGGGTCTTTGATAAAGGTGGCAGCCTTGGGTTTCTTCGCCATTGGAAACTCCTGAATAAATACTGTGGTTAATGTGGGAGCTGGCTTGCCTGCGATAGCGATGGATCAGCAAAGATGCTTTTCACTGACCCACCGCTATCGCAGGCAAGCCAGCTCCCACATTGGATCCTCAGGGTTCTGAAGACCGTGTTCGACTTAAGAATGGGTTATGCGCCAGATGCCAAACGGCATGTGAGGCTCGATGCGCATCCATTGGGTCTTGCCGTACCAGGTCCAGCGATGGCCATTCATCAGGTCTTCGCCCTGAACCTGGGCGTCGTCCGGCAAGCCCATCTCCCACAGCGGCAACTCGAAATGGGCCTCCTGGGCGTTGAACGGGTCGAGGCTGACGGCGATCAGGATGAAGTTGCTGCCATCCTCGCTGCGCTTGCCGAAGTACAGGATGTTGTCGTTGAAGGCGTTGTAGAGCGTCAGGCCCAGGTGTGTCTGCAGCGCCGGGTTCTGCCGGCGGATGCGGTTGAGCTGGGCGATCTCGGCAATGATGTTGCCGGGGGCGCTGAAGTCCCGGGGGCGGATCTCGTACTTTTCCGAGTCCAGGTACTCTTCCTTGCCCGGCACTGGCGCGCTTTCACACAGTTCAAAGCCCGAGTACATGCCCCACAGGCCCGAGCCCATGGTGGCCAGCGCGGCGCGGATCAAAAAGCCCGGGCGGCCGGACTCATGCAAGAAGCCTGGGTTGATGTCCGGGGTATTGACGAAAAAGTTCGGCCGGTAGCATTCACGCCAGGGCGACTGGTTCAGTTGGGTGAAGTACTCGCTGAGTTCGGCCTTGGTGTTGCGCCAGGTGAAATAGGTGTAGCTCTGGGAATAACCGACCTTGCCCAGGCGCGCCATCATCGCCGGGGTGGTGAAGGCTTCGGCGAGGAAGATCACCTCCGGGTGTTGGGCCCTTACGTCACTGATCAGCCATTGCCAAAATGGCAGCGGCTTGGTGTGGGGGTTGTCGACGCGGAAGGTCTTGACCCCCTCCTCGACCCAGCCCAGCACAATGTCGCGCAGCTCCAGCCACAGGCTGGGGATCGCATCGGCGGCATAGAAGTCGACGTTGACGATGTCCTGGTATTTTTTCGGCGGGTTTTCCGCGTATTTGATCGTGCCGTCCGGACGCCAGTTGAACCAGCCGGGGTGTTGCTTGAGCCATGGGTGGTCCTGGGAGCACTGGATGGCAAAGTCCAGGGCGATTTCCAGGCCATGCTCGGCGGCGGCGGCTACCAGGCGCCGGAAATCCTCGCGGGTGCCCAGTTGCGAATGGATTGCATCGTGGCCGCCCTCCTCGCTGCCGATCGCATAGGGGCTGCCGGGATCATCGGGGCCGGCGCTCAGTGAGTTGTTCTTGCCCTTGCGATGGCTACGGCCAATGGGGTGAATCGGTGGGAAATACAGGACGTCAAAGCCCATGTCGTGGATCATCGCCAGGCGCGAATGCACGTCATTGAAGGTGCCGTGGCGCGCCGGATCGTCGGTGATCGAGCGCGGGAACAGCTCGTACCAACTGGCAAACAGCGCCTGTGGGCGCTCCACATCCAGTGGGTAAAGCGGGCTGATACTCAGGTAGGGGCGCAAATCAGCCTGGGCCATCAGCTGTGCACTGTCTTCGTGCAGAAACAGCGCGAGCTGCTCGGTTTCCAGCAGCCCGGACAATTGCTGGTGCAACTGCTGCAAGCGCTCCTGCAATTCGCCTTCGCTGCGTTCGGCAGCTTGCAGCACCTGGTTGCGACCTTCCTGCAGCTCCAGGCTGACAGGAACCCCGGCCGTGTGTTTCTTGCCCAATTCGTAGCAGAAGCTGGCGAAATGATCGATCCACGCTTCGACGCAATACTGGTGGGGGCCTTGCTCGGTCACGCTGAACGCGCCCTGCCAGGCATTGTTGCCCTGGTCACTCATGGGCACGCTGTGCCAGCTGTCTTCACCCAAGGCCTGCCAACGGATCAAGACGGCCAACTGGTCATGGCCATCGGCGAAGACATTGCTCGCCACCTGGATGCGCTGGCCTTGCACGGCCTTGACCGCAAAGGCCCCGGCGTCGATCACAGGTGTGGTGTCTTCAATGGCGATCCTGGGCAGCAACAGTGCCTGGGACAGTGGTAGTGCGGGTCTTTCAGCAGTCATCGAGCATCTCCCCTTACGCCCCATGGACGCTCTTGTGCTTGATTGTCAGTGCTGCAAGCGGGCTCTCCCTGAGCCGGCCACATAAGGTCCGAGCCCGGGCGCGTTGGAAAAGTTCAGGTGGATGTACCGCCACCGGGCGGGAATCAAACGGCCATGACGGTTGTCCACCGGTTGAGCAAAGCACAAACGAGGCCACCGCGATGAACATCCCCATTCCTGCTGAAACCCCAGACCCGAATATCGACAAACCCACCCTGCCGCCGACCGAACCGGAGCCGATTCCCGAGCAGGAACCTCCGGAAAGCGTGCCACCGGCAAAGGAAGAACCGCCGACGACGATGCCGCCGGTTATCGTGTAGGAGCCGCTGCTAAGGCTTGTCCAACAGCTTCACAATCCTTGGCATCACGCTGAACACGGCAAGGGCGAGCACGGTGCTCAGCACCGCCGTGGACTCCTTGCCCAACCCCGCCGCCACCCCGATGGCGGCGGTCATCCACAAGCCGGCCGCAGTGGTCAGCCCCTTGACGTGCTGCCCGGCCTCCTCCTCCTTGCCCTTGAGGATGGTGCCCGCGCCCAAAAAACCGATCCCGGCGATCACCCCCTGTATCACCCGGCTCATGGCATCGGCTTGTGAACCGCCTATCTGCGGGACCAGCACGAACAACGCTGCGCCCATCGCCACCAGCATATGGGTGCGCACCCCCGCGGCCTTGCCCTTTTGTTCACGTTCAAAGCCGAGGATGCCACCGAGGATCGCTGCAATCAGCAGGCGTACGGTGATTTGCGTCATTTGCCGCGCGTCGCCGATATCGGCGAATTCGCTTTGCAGGGTTTGCCAGACTTCTTGCCACCAGGCGTCCATGGTCCTGTCCTTTTCATGGGGGGATAGAAGATGGACAGCAACGACCGCCAGTCAGTTGCGCCGAACCATTGGCAAGGGCGCGGCACCTAACCAACAGGACTGTGCAACCAGGAGAACACCATGCCCGTACGTATCGAAAACCAGAGCTGCTATTTCAAGATTGACGACAGCGGCGAAGAGCAGCGTTGCAGCGTGTTGGAGGTAACGGTGATTACCGACAGCGATAAAGCCATGTCGGCGGTGGAGATCGATGGCCAGCGGATTTACATCACTGAGGCGCAAGCCGACGCCTTGACCGTGGCCGGCGCGATCGATGGGCGCAAGCACCTCAAGGCCACTGACGGTGATTCGGTGATTTGATTGATCTGGATCAGCATGCCGTGGGCACTGTTGATCCAGGCACCGGCCCCACGGCTTGCGGGGTGCTGCACATTGTCGCAGGGCGGGCGCCAAAACCCATCTGATCCGCTTTTTATCGATTTACCTGAGTCTGTTATGCAAACAGATCGCGGCCCATAGTTCATCCGCCTGATGGAGGCTGATGAGCGAAAGACCATGAGCGATAGAATCCCCGTCCGATTAGTAGAAAATTTCGAGCCTGCACATCCAAAGAAGATGAAGGCCAAATCCAGCGACAACCTGATCCATACCCGCAGTTTCACCGGCCTGTTCCGCACCTTGCGCATCAGTGGCGCAGGCTTTTTGTTCCTGGCGTTTTTTGGCACCGTGTGGCTGAACTGGGACTCACGCCAGGCAGTGTTGTGGGACCTGGCGGAAAGTAAGTTCCATATTTTTGGCGCGACCTTCTGGCCCCAGGACTTCATCCTGTTGTCGGCGTTGTTGATCATCTGTGCCTTCGGGCTGTTTGCGATCACCGTCTTTGCCGGCCGCATCTGGTGTGGCTACACCTGCCCGCAAAGCTCGTTTACCTGGTTGTTCATGTGGTGCGAGAAAGTCACCGAAGGCGAGCGCAACCAGCGGATCAAGCTGCAGGCTGCGCCCTGGGGCGTGAACAAGCTGGCGCGCCGTGCGGCCAAGCACACGCTGTGGCTGGCGATCAGCGTGCTGACCGGTTTGACCTTTGTCGGCTACTTCACCCCGATCCGGCCGCTGGCCGAAGAACTGCTGACCTGGCAGATGGGCGGCGTCAGCCTGTTCTGGGTGCTGTTCTTTACCGGCGCCACCTACATCAATGCCGGCTGGCTGCGTGAAGCGGTGTGCATGCATATGTGCCCGTATGCACGGTTCCAGAGCGTGATGTTCGACAAGGACACCCTGACCATTTCCTACGACGCCGCCCGTGGCGAAAGCCGTGGCCCGCGCAAACGTGATGTGAACCCGGCCGAGGTCGGCCTGGGCGACTGCATCGACTGCCACTTGTGCGTACAGGTTTGCCCCACCGGCATCGATATCCGCGACGGCCTGCAGATGGAATGCATCGGCTGCGCAGCCTGCATCGACGCCTGTGATTCGATCATGGACAAGATGGGCTATGCGCGGGGCTTGGTGAGCTACACCTCCGAGCATCAGATGCAGGGCGGCAAGACCCACCTGCTGCGACCGCGATTGATCGGCTACAGTGCGGTGCTGCTGGTGATGATCGCTGCGTTGGTGATGGCGCTGGTGCAGCGGCCAATGGTCTCGCTGGACGTGACCAAGGACCGTGGGATGTTCCGGGAAAACAGCCAGGGGCTGATCGAGAACATCTACAGCCTGAAGATCATCAACAAGACCCAACAGCGCCAGGATTACCGCGTGGAGCTGCTGGATGGCGAGGGCTTCGAGCTGCAGGGCAAGACCGAGGTCAGCCTGGCGCCGGGGGAAATCACCGACTTGCCGGTTTCTGTGGCGTTGACCCGTGACAAACCGACCAGTAGCTCGCAAACCATCCGCTTCAAGGTGACGGATAAGGATGAGCCAAGTGTTTATAGTGTCGCCGACAGCCGTTTTGTGGCACCGCTGAACCGCTGACACACGCAACCTCCCTTGTAGGAGCGGGCTTGCCCGCCCCCACACTTTGACCTGTGTAGACCTAGGATCACGATGAAACGCTACGAGAAATTTGCCGACGACATCGCTGAACTGATCCGCTCCGGCGTCCTCGGCCCCGGCCAGCGTGTGCCGTCGGTGCGCTATGCCAGCCAAACGTATGGCGTCAGCCCATCCACGGTGTTCCAGGCCTATTACCTGCTGGAGCGCCGTGGCCTGATCCGTGCGCGCCCGCGCTCCGGGTATTTCGTCAATACCCATGCCCCCAGCCCGTTTTCCGAGCCTGCGGTCAGCGCCCATGTGCACGAGTCCACTGAGGTGGACGTCAGCGAGCTGGTGTTCTCGGTACTCGATTCGATCAAGGACCCGCAGACCGTACCGTTTGGCTCGGCCTTCCCCAGCCCGATGCTGTTCCCCCTGCAACGCCTGGCCCGCTCCCTGGCCAGCGCCAGCCGCGAGATGGACCCGCGCATGGTGGTCACCGACATGTCGCCGGGCAACCCGCAACTGCGCCGGCAAATTGCCCTGCGCTACATGGTCGGCGGCTTGATGCTGCCCATGGAGGAGTTGCTGATCACCAACGGCGCCCTCGAAGCGCTGAACCTGTGCCTGCAGGCGGTGACCGAGCCGGGAGACCTGGTGGCCATCGAGGCCCCGGCGTTTTATGCCTGCCTGCAAGTGCTCGAGCGCTTGAAACTCAAGGCCGTGGAAATCCCCGTGCACCCGCGCGATGGCATTGACCTCCAAGTGCTGGCCCAGACCCTGGAGCGCTACCCGATCAAGGCCTGCTGGTGCATGACCAGTTTCCAGAACCCCATGGGGGCAACCATGCCCGAGGCCAAGAAGCAGGCGTTGGTTGAGTTGTTGCGCGGGCATCAGGTGCCGCTGATCGAGGACGACGTGTACGCCGAGTTGTATTACGGCCAGCAGGCGCCCAAGCCCGCCAAGGCCTTCGACACCGAAGGCCTGGTGATGCACTGCGGTTCCTTCGCCAAGAGCCTGGCCCCTGGCTATCGCGTAGGCTGGGTGGCAGCCGGCCGCTATGCGCAAAAGATCGAACGCCTGAAGCTGATGACCTCGCTTTGTGCCTCGATGCCCGCCCAGGCGGCGATTGCCGATTACCTGCAACACGGCGGCTACGACCGGCACCTGCGTAAATTGCGCTATGCCCTGGAAGAGCAGCAAAGTGCCATGCTCGCCGCCATCGGCCGTTACTTTCCGGCGCAAACCCGGGTCAGCCAACCGGCCGGCGGCTATTTCCTGTGGCTGGAACTGCCAGAACAGACCGACTCGTTGAAACTGTTCCAGATGGCCCTGGCGCAAGGTATCAGCATCGCGCCGGGGCCGATTTTTTCGCCGACCCAGCGTTTTCGCAACTGCATTCGCTTGAACTACGGCAGCCCCTGGGATGAGGCGGCGGAAAAGGCCATGGAAACGTTGGGGCGCATTGTGCGTTCGTTTTAAGGGGCTGCGCTTGAAAGGGAACCAAACGCTGAAACGTGCCACGTAGGAGGGTCCATTTTCTCCATTGCTCAGGAAACGTTTGATGCGAGGTGCACTGCCGCCCTTCTTCCATCTTCCGCTGCCGCTCCCACCCAACTACATGCGGGTGGCCGAACAGCGCGAAGTTCGCCAGTTGAACGGGCCAACCGGGCGCCCGACAGGTGACCATCGTTCGGCAGAAAGGATTATCGAACAGAGCCCGGTGCTCAGGGACTTCCTTGCAGGCAATGATCGCTTTCAGCTCCAGCCGGACCTCAAGCGCCACGTGGGGGACTGGACGCCGGCCAACAATGCCCCCCAGGCCCGCGCCACTGCGATCTACAACCTGGATAAAGTGCTGCGCTTCATTGATAACCTGGACGAAGACAAGCTCAAGGGCAGCGTGGAACGTAACGGCAAGATCGACGGGTTTTCCGACTTGGGCGTCACCATCCTGCATGACTCGGAGGCAGACCGCCTGGACCAGTTTGCGCGCCGGGGGTATCAGGCTTTGGGCGACTTCTGACACGGGCTCGTGTCGGTGGTGAGAGGCTGCTCCCGCTGGGGGAACCAGCCACCTCGGTCTACCTGGCAGAGAGTGGTGAGGCTATTGGGGCGGCTTCGCCACCCAGCGCGGGCGATGCGGCGTTCCGACAAGCCCGCTCGCCACGAAAAGCCAGGAAGCCCCGCCCCTTTGTGAGGGGGCTCTCAGCACCCAGGCAGGATCAACGCCCGCCGCCAAGATCCAGAAATGTCCCGGTGGTGTACGAGGCCTTGTCCGACAACAACCAGACAATCGCTTCCGCCACTTCATCAGGGCGCCCGCCACGGGCCATAGGAATGCCCGGCTCAAGCTTGCTGACCCGGTCCGGGTCGCCGCTCAAGGCGTGGAATTCAGTGAAGATATAACCTGGGCGCACCGCGTTGACCCGGATCCCCTCGCCCGCCACTTCCTTGGACAAGCCAATGGTAAAGGTGTCCAGCGCGCCCTTGGACGCTGCGTAGTCTACGTACTCACCGGGCGAGCCCAGGCGTGCAGCCACCGAGGACACATTGACGATGCTACCGCCCTGCCCGCCGTGCTTGGGCGACATGCGCAGCAATGCATGCTTGGCGCACAGAATCGGGCCCAGCACGTTGGTCTTGAGGATTTTCAGGATGCGGAACTCGGACATTTCGTCGACCCGCGACTTGTGGCCGACGGTGCCGGCGTTGTTGACCAGCGCGGTGACGCGACCCAATTCGGTGTCGACACGGTTGAACAGGCTGATCACTTCGTCTTCGATGCTCACGTCGGCGCGCACCGCGATGGCCTGGGCGCCGAGTGCGCGGACCTGCTCCAGCACACGCAGGGCGGCTTCTTCGTCAGACTGGAAATTGATGCAGATGCGATAGCCCTGCCGGGCCGCCAGCAAGGCCGTGGCGGCCCCGATCCCACGACTGCCACCGGTAATGATGACGACTTTGTCCATGTGTACTGACTCCCCATTCAACCAGGCTGTTGGATCCAAGAATACCTGTGCCTGCCAGGTTTTGCATGGACCGGGGTCAATTGATCTCAGGGTTGGGTAAACGGCGGCCGGGTCAGTTGTTCCTTGGCCACGATAGCGCTCATAAATGTATCCGGCGGCAGCGGGTGGCCCAGGTGATAGCCTTGCAACGAGTCGCAGCCCAGACGCGTGAGGAAATCCTGCTGCATGTCGGTCTCCACCCCTTCGGCGACGATGCGCAGGCCGAGGGCCTGGCCCAGGGCGACAATCGCCGAGACAATGGCGGCATCGTCGCTGTCATGCTCCAGGTCCCGTACAAAACCGCGGTCGATCTTCAGTTCGTTGGCCGGCAGGCGCTTGAGGTACATCAGGCTGGAATAACCGGTGCCAAAGTCGTCGATTGACAGGTCAACGCCCATTTCCGAGAGTTCCTGCAACACCGTCATGCTGGCATCGGCATCGCTCATGGCGGTGGTTTCGGTGATTTCCAGGGTCAGGCTGTTGGCCGGCAACTGGTGACGCTGCAGGGCGTTGGCCACACTGGTGACCAGCCCGGCATGGCAGAACTGCAAGGCCGACAGGTTGACCGCGATGCGCCAGTCCCGATACCCCTGGGCAAACCACACTTGCATTTGCCGGCACGCTTCGTTGAGCACCCAGTCGCCGATGGCAATGATCACCCCGGTCTTTTCCGCCAGCTCGATAAACTTGTCCGGCAGCAACAAGCCATGTTGTGGATGCTCCCAGCGCAATAGCGCCTCGGCGCCGACAGCGCGGCCGCTGAGGGCGTCGAACTTGGGTTGGTAGTACAGGCGCAACTGCTGTTGGTCCACCGCATTGCGCAAATCCTGCAACAGTTGCAGTTGCCGGCGCGCGTTGGTGTTCATCGATACATCAAAAAAGCTGTAGCCGTTCTTGCCCATGCTCTTGGCGTGATACATCGCCGCATCGGCATTCATCAACAGTTCCTGGGGCGTTGCTCCGTTGCCGGGGAACAGGGCGATACCGACGCTGGCGGAGATGTTCAAGTCATGCTCGGCGACCCGGAACGACTGGTTGATCAGGCCGACTTGGCGCTCGGCCAGGCGCAGGGCATCGTCGGGCTGGCTCAATTGCACCAGCAACACGAACTCATCGCCACCGATCCGGGCCAGGGTGTCCTGGCTGCGCAGATCTTCACGCAGGCGCAGGCCCACTTCGCGTAGCAATTGGTCACCCATATGATGGCCAAAGGCATCGTTGACCGGTTTGAAGCCGTCCAGGTCGATAAACATCAGGGCAAAACAGCCGCCCTGCTCCGCCACCAACTGCATAGCCTGCTGAATGCGATCGGCCAACAGCGTACGGTTTGGCAAGCCGGTGAGTGTGTCGTGCAAGGCCAAGTGGGTGAGTTCCTGGTTGGCCAGGGACAGGGAATCGGCCAGCACGGCGGTACGGGCTTCCAGGCGTGCGTCAAGCAACGAGGTCAACAGCGCAATGGCCAGCACCGCCAGGGTGGTCACCAGTACCAGGTTATCCAGGCCGCTGCCGCTCAGGCCATCCACCGACGCCCCGCAAAAGCTGCCATCGGCAAAACGGGCGGCGGCCATGCCGGTGTAATGCATGCCGACGATGGCCACGCCCATCACCACCGCTGCCCCACCCCGCGCCAGGCGTACATAGGGGGTATTGCGCCGCAGGTTGAAGGCAATCCACAGGGCGGCGGCCGAAGCGCCGACGGCGATCAGCAGTGAGGCAGCGAACAAGATGGGGTCGTAGTCGATCCCCGGGGTCATGCGCATGGCGGCCATGCCGGTGTAGTGCATGCTACTGATACCGGCCCCCATGACCAGGGCACCAAAACCCAGTTGCCAAATAGGCAGGCGCGGTTGGTTGACCAGCCACAGGGCGAACCCGCAGGAGAAAATCGCGATCACCAGCGACAACGTGGTAATGCCGATGTCGTAGCCCAGCGCGATTGGCAAGCGGAAGGCCAACATGCCGATAAAATGCATCGACCACACGCCAATCCCCATGGCCAGCGCCCCGCCGGCCATCCACAGGTACACCGCCCGCCCCCTCGCCGTGGCAATGCGGCCGGTCAAGTCAAGGGCGGTATAGGAAGCAAGGATCGCCACAAACAGGGAGATCAGGACCAGTGCGGGGGAATAGCTGCCGGTAAGCATGGGGCGTCTCTAAGGCTGACAGTGCGAGCGGCATCCATGCCAGGAAAGGCCGGGGATTGTAGCGAGAATAATTCTTGAATAGGTGAAATATTGTCACAAGGCCATCACCTGAAGTCGCCCTTTGACGAACAGCCTTCCCTGTGGCGAGCGGGCTTGTCGGAACGCCGCATCGCCCGCGCTGGGTGGCGAAGCCGCCCCAATGGCCTCACCAACTGCTGTCAGAGATACCGGTTACTCTTCGCGTGGCTGCATCTGACCGTCCCATCCGCCGCCCAATGCGGCGATCAGTTGCACACTGGCGACCAGCCGGGTTTGCAGCAAGGTCAACACCGTGCGTTCGTTGCTCAATGCCGTGGCCTGCACGTTAACCACGTCCAGGTAGGCGATCAGGCCCGCCTTGTACTGGTTCTGGGTCAGGCGCAGGGATTCGCGGGCAGATTCCAGGGCTTCGTTGCTCACACCCGCCTCGTCTTCCAGGACCTTGAGCTGGACCATGTAGTTTTCCACCTCGCGGAAACCGTCGAGCACGGTCTGGCGGTACTTGGCCACGGTTTCGTCGTAGGAGGCTTCGGCGCGGTCAACTTCCGCCGAGCGTTGCCCGCCGTCGAACAGGGTCATCGCCAGTTTCGGCCCCACCGACCAGAAACGGTTGGGCAGGCTGATCCAGTCGGCGTAGGTGCTGCTGGAATAACCACCGGCCAGGCTCAGGGTCAGGTCGGGGTAGTAGGCGGTTTTCGCCACGCCAATATTGGCATTGGCCGCGATCACCGCCCGTTCGGCCGAGGCGATGTCTGGGCGGCGCTCCAGCAATTGTGATGGCAGGTTGGCAGGGATCTGCGGCAAGGCCGGAATATCCTTGCTCACCGCCAAGTTGAAGGTGGCCGGGGCTTCGCCGATCAGTACGGCGATGGCGTTTTCCAGCTGCGCACGCTGCCAGATCAGGTCGATCATGCTGGCCTGGGTGCTTTTGAGCTGGGTCTGGGCCTGGGCCACGGCGTCTTTGCCGGAGACACCGGCGCGATACTGGTTTTCAGTCATTTGCAGCGAGCGCTGGTAGGTCTCGACGGTGCTTTGCAGCAAGCGGGTCTGTTCGTCCATGACCCGCAGTTGCAGGTAGTTCTGCACCAACTCCGACTGCTGGCTCAAGCGCATGGCGGCCAGGTCTGCGGCGCTGGCTTGCTCGCTGGCGTTGCTGGCTTCCAGGCCACGGCGCAACTTGCCCCAGATATCCGCTTCCCAACTGACACCCAACTGGGTGTTGAGGGTGTCGCGGATACCGCTGCTGGAGCTGCTCAGGCTTGCATTGCTGCTACCGGTGCCCTGGCTGGCGCGGGTTTTACCGGCGCTCAGGTCGACCGTGGGGGAAAAGGCGCCACGGGAACTGCGCGCAGTGGCCTGGGCCTGACGGTAGCGGGCTTCGGCCTGGGCCACGGTCTGGTTGGCGTTGTTGAGCTTGTCCACCAGGTTGTTGAGTTGCTGGTCGCCATACAACTCCCACCAGGCGCCACGGGCCAAGGCATCGCTGGGCGCCGCCTGGCGCCAGCCCTGGGCTTCTTTGTACTGCGCCGGCTCAGCCACTTGCGGGCGCTGGTAATCCGGGCCGATGGCGCAAGCGCTGAGCAATACGGCGCAAAACACGGTAGGCGCGAGCTTGCTCGCGAAAAATCTGAGGCCCCGGCGGTGAGTCAGGTGCCCCGCGTCATGATTGGCGTTTTTCGCTGGCAAGCCAGCGCCTACAGGGAGGTGCGTTGCGGTCATAACGGAGTGTCCAGGGCAGCGTCGGTACGCACCCCGCGCCAACCGTTGAAACGGTGGCGCAGGCGGTCGAGATAGAGGTAAACCACCGGGGTGGTGTAAAGGGTCAGGATCTGGCTGAACACCAGCCCGCCGATAATCGTCAGGCCCAGGGGCTGGCGCATTTCCGCGCCTTCGGCGGTGCTCAGCAGCAACGGCAAGGCACCGAGGATTGCCGCCAGGGTGGTCATCAGGATCGGTCGCAAGCGCAGCAGGCAGGCGCTGCGAATCGATTCCAGGGGCTGCATGCCTTCCTTGCGCTCCAGTTGCAGTGCCAGGTCGATCATCAGGATCGCGTTTTTCTTCACCACGCCGATCAGCAGGAACAGGCCCAGCAACGAGATCAGGCTGAACTCGCCGCCCAGCACGTAGATCGACAACAGCGCACCAACCCCGGCCGACGGCAAGGTCGAAAGGATGGTCAGTGGGTGGATGTAGCTCTCATACAAAATCCCCAGCACCAGATACACCGCCACCAACGCGCCGAGAATCATGAACGGCTGGCTTTTCTGAGTGGCGGCAAAGGCATCGGCGGTGCCCGCCATCTTGGCGATGACGTCTTCGGGCAAGCCGACCTTGGCAATCGCCCGCTCGATAGCGGCCGTGCCCTGCTCCACCGTGACCCCGGGGGCCATGTCGAAGGCGATGTCTTCGGAAGCGAACTGCCCTTCGTGGCTGACACGGTCGTCGGCCAGGCTGTTTTCGTAGTGGGCGATGGTCGACAGCGGGATTCGCGCGCCATCGGCGGTAATCACTTGCACCTGATTGAGGGTGATCGGGTCCTGGGCGTATTTTGGATTGACCTCCATCACCACCCGGTACTGGTTGAGGCTGTCATAGATGGTGGAAATCTGCCGCTGGCTGTAGGCGTTGTTCAGCACCGAGGTGACCATGTTCATGTCGACGCCCAGGCGCTTGGCCTGATCGCGGTCGACAATCAACGTCACCTGCTGCGCGCCACGGCCTTCGCGGGCGTCGATCGCGGTCAGTTCCGGCAGCTCACGCAGCGCGGCGACCACTTTCGGGTACCACAGGCGCAAGGCGGCCAGGTCGCCACTTTGCAGGATGTAGGAGTACTGCGAGGACGTCTGGTCGCGGCCGCCGCCAAATTGCAGGTCCTGGTCGGCCATCAGCATCAAGCGACCACCCGGTACCAGCGGCACTTCTTTACGCAGGCGCTCGATCACCGCCTGGGCCGACAGCTTGCGTTCCTTGATCGGCTTGAGCCGCACCAGCATCACGGCGTTGTTGGTGCCGTTGCTGCCACCGATAAAGCCGGCCACGCTCTCCACTGCGGGGTCTTGCAACACAGCCTTGCGGAAAATCTCCATCTTCGGCTGCATGACGCTAAATGACAGGCCGTCATCGCCGCGCACAAAACCGATCAGTTGCCCGGTGTCCTGTTGCGGCATAAAGGTCTTGGGAACCACCACATACAGCGCGATATTCACGCCAATGGTCACCAGCAGGCTGAGCAGGGTCAGGCGTTTGTGCCGCAGCACCCAGTCCAGGCTGCGGGCATAACCCGCCACCATATGGTCGTTGACCTTCTGGCTCCAGCGCTGCAAGCCGGTCTGCTGCCCTTTGACATGGGGCTTGAGCCAGCGCGCGCAGAGCATCGGCGTCAGGGTCAGGGAGACCACCAGCGAAACGATGATCGCCGCCGCCAGGGTGATGGAGAATTCACGGAACAGGCTGGTGACAATCCCGCCCATAAACAGGATCGACAGGAACACCGCCACCAGCGACACGTTCATCGACAGCAGGGTAAAACCGACCTCCTTGGCCCCAAGATACGCTGCCTTCATCGGCGCGATACCGTCGTCGATATGCCGCGAGATGTTCTCCAGCACCACGATGGCATCGTCCACCACCAGGCCAGTGGCCAGGATCAGGGCCATCAGCGACAGGTTGTTCAGGGAAAACCCGTACAGATACATGATCGCAAAGGTGCCCACCAGCGACACCGGCACCGCCAGGGTCGGGATCAGCGAGGCGCGGAAGTTGCCGAGGAACAGGTACACCACCAGGATCACCAGGGCCACCGCAATCAGCAGGGTCATTTCCGCCTCATGCAGGGTGGCGGTGATCACCGGCGAGCGGTCCATGGCCAGGTTGAGCTTGACGCTGGACGGCAGCACCGCCTGCAGCGCCGGCAACTGCGCCTTGATCTGCTTGACGGTCTCGATGATGTTGGCGCCCGACTGGCGGTTGATCACCAGCAACACCGCCGAATCATTGTTGAAGAAACCACTGTTGTAGCGGTCCTCGACGCCATCGCTGATCTTCGCCACATCGCTCAGGCGCAACGCCGCGCCGTCCTGGTAGCGGATCAGCAGCGGCTCATAGTCCTTGGCCTTTTCCAACTGGTCGTTGGCCTGGATCTGCCAGTTACGCTCGCCGTCTTCCACCGAGCCCTTGGGCCGGCGCACGTTGGCATTGGCAATGGTGTCGCGCACCTCATCCAGGGACACGCCGTACTGGTCGAGAGCCTTGGGTTCGAGCTCGATGCGCACCGCCGGCAGGGAACTGCCGCCGATCTGCACTTCACCCACACCCGGTACCTGGGACAGGCTTTGGGAGAGGATGGTCGAGGCCAGGTCATACAACTGGCCCTTGGGTAACACGTCCGAGGTCAGCGACAACACCATGATCGGCGCCTGGGACGGGTTGATCTTGCGGTAGGTGGGCATGCTGCGCATGCCGCTGGGCAACAGGTTGCGCGAGGCGTTGATCGCCGCCTGCACTTCCCGCGCCGCGCCGTTGATATCGCGGTCGGAGTCAAAGGCCAGGATCACCCGGGTCGAGCCCTGGCTGGACGAACTGCTCAGGGTGGTGACCCCGGCAATCGCGCCGAAGGAACGCTCCAGGGGCGTAGCCACGGTAGACGCCATCACTTCCGGGCTGGCGCCAGGCAGGCTGGCGGAGACCACAATCACCGGGAAGTCGATCTGTGGCAGCGGCGACACCGGCAACAGGCTGAAACTGACACCGCCCAGCAACATGATCGCCAGGCTCAGCAGCATGGTGGCTACCGGCCGGCGAATAAAAGGTCCGGACAGGTTCATGGCTCAACCGGCTCCAGCGCTTCGGGGGTCTTGCGCCAGCGACGGCCCAGGCGGTCGAAGTACAGGTAGATCACCGGGGTAGTGAACAGCGTAAGGACCTGGCTCAACAGCAAGCCGCCGACCATCACCAGGCCCAGGGGCTGGCGCAGTTCGGCGCCGGAGCCGGTGGCCAGCATCAGGGGCACCGCACCGAACAGCGCCGCCAGGGTGGTCATCAGAATTGGCCGGAAGCGCAGCAGCGCCGCCTGGTAGATCGCGGTCTGCGGGTCCAGGCCCTGGTTGCGTTCGGCGTCGAGGGCGAAGTCGATCATCATGATCGCGTTCTTCTTCACGATGCCGATCAGCAAGATGATGCCGATGATCGCGATCATCCCCAGGTCGTTGCCCGTGAGCAGCAGCGCCAACAGGGCCCCCACCGCTGCCGATGGCAGGGTCGAGAGAATGGTGATCGGGTGGATGTAGCTCTCGTACAACACGCCGAGCACGATGTACATGGTGACCACCGCCGCCAGGATCAGCAGCAAGGTGCTCGACAGCGAGGCCTCGAACGCCTGGGCGGCGCCCTGGAACTGGGTCTGCACGCCGACCGGCATGCCAATGTCCTTCTGCACCTGGTTGATCAGCTCCACACCTTTGCCCAGGGCCACGCCGGGTGCCAGGTTGAACGACATCATCACCGCCGGGAACTGGCCGATATGGGTAATCGCCAACTGGGCCTGGCGCTGCTCGATGCGGGCCAGGCTCGACAGGCGCACCTGGCCGCCGTCGGTGGTTTTCACATGGATCTGGTTCAGCGCATCCGGCCCCAGGGTTTCGCCGGACTGGGCCTGCAGCACCACGCGGTACTGGCTGGCCTGGGTGTAGATCGTGGAAATCTGCCGTTGGCCAAAGGCGTCATACAGAGCGTCGGTGATATTGGCCACCGACACGCCCAGGCGCGAGGCGGCATCGCGGTCGATCACCATGTACACCTGCAAGCCCTTGTCCTGCAGGTCGCTGGCGACATCGGTGAGTTCCGGATACTGGCTCAGGGCCTGTACCAGCTTGCCGCTCCACAGTGCCAACAGGTCCGCATCCGGGGAGGACATGCTGAACTGGTACTGGGTACGACTGACGCGGTCTTCGATGGTCAGGTCCTGCACCGGCTGCATGAACAGGCGGATGCCCACCAGCTTGTCCAGCGTCGGCTGCAGGCGCGCAATCACCTCGACGGCGCTCAAGTCCCGCTCTTTATGGGGCTTGAGGTTGATCAGCAGGCGGCCACTGTTGAGGGTGGCGTTATCGCCATCTACCCCAATGTAGGACGACAGGCTTTCCACCGCCGGATCTTCGAGGATGATCTTCGCCAGTTCTTGCTGGCGCTGGCTCATGGCAGCAAAGGAAATCGACTGCGGCGCCTCGGAAATGCCCTGGATCACCCCGGTGTCCTGCACCGGGAAGAAGCCCTTGGGCACCACCAGGTACAGCACCACCGTCAGGCCCAGGGTGGCGATGGCCACCAGCAGGGTCAGCGGTTGGTGCTTGAGCACCCATTGCAGCTTGCGCCCGTAGGCAGCCACCAGCCAGTCGATCCAGGCGCCGCTGGCCTTGTAGAAACGGCCCTGTTCTTCTTCCTTGGGTTCGCGCTTGAGCAGGCGCGCGCACATCATCGGCGTCAGGGTCAGGGACACCACCAGGGAAATCAGGATCGCCACCGCCAGGGTGATGGCAAATTCGCGGAACAGCCGCCCGACCACATCGGCCATGAACAGCAGCGGGATCAATACCGCAATCAGCGACAGGGTCAGGGAAACCAGGGTGAAGCCGATCTGCTTGGCGCCCTTGAGCGCCGCGGCCATCGGTGTCTCGCCTTCCTCGATGTAACGGGAAATGTTCTCCAGCATCACGATGGCATCGTCCACCACGAACCCGGTGGCGATGGTCAGGGCCATCAGGGTCAGGTTGTTGATGGAGAAACCGGCCAGGTACATCACGCCAAAGGTGCCGATCAGGGACAACGGCACGGCAATCGACGGGATGATGGTGGCGCTGAAGCGACGCAGGAACAGGAACGTCACCATTACCACCAGGGCAATGGCGATCAGCAATTCATGCTGCACATCGGTGACCGAGGCGCGGATGGTCTGGGTGCGGTCGGTGAGCACCGTCACGTCGAGGCCCGCGGGCAGGTTGTCGGTGATGCTGGGCAGCAGCGCCTTGATCCGGTCCACCACCTCGATCACGTTGGCGCCCGGCTGGCGCTGGATATTGAGCAGCACCGCCTGGTTTTCATTGGCCCAGGCAGCAAGGCGTTCGTTCTCGGCGCCATCGACGATCTGCGCGACGTCCTTGAGGCGCAGCGGCGCACCGTTGCTATAGGCCAGGATCAGTTCGGCGTACTGCTCGGGCGATACCAACTGGTCGTTGGCGTCGAGCATCGACACCCGGGTCGGGCCGTCGAAGTTACCCTTGGGCTGGTTGACGTTGGAGGCCGCGATCAGGCTGCGCACGTCCGCCAGGTTCAAGCCGTTGGCGGCCAGGGCCTCGGGGTTGACCTTGATCCGCACCGCCTGGCGCTGGCCGCCGGCGATGCTGACCATGCCCACCCCGCTGATCTGCGCGATTTTTTGCGCCATGCGCGTATCGACCAGGTCATTAAGCTTGGGCAACAGCATGGTCTTGGAAGTAATGGCCAGGGTCAGCACCGGGGTATCGGCCGGGTTGACCTTGTTGTACACCGGGGGCGCCGGCAGGTCCGAAGGCAGCAGGTTGCTGGCCGCGTTGATCGCCGCCTGCACCTGTTGCTCGGCGACGTCCATATTGACGTCGAGGTTGAAGCGCAGGGTCAGCACCGAGGCCCCACCGGAACTGGTCGAGGCCATCTGCGTCAGGCCGGGCATTTGCCCGAACTGGCGCTCCAGGGGCGCAGTGACCGCGCTGGTCATCACATCCGGGCTGGCGCCGGGGTACAGGGTCATGACGCGGATGGTCGGGTAATCCACCTGGGGCAAGGCTGACACCGGCATCAAGCGATAGGCGATCAGGCCAGCCAGGACAATGGCCAGCATGCTCAGGGTGGTGGCGACGGGCCTGAGGATGAACAGCCGTGACAGGTTCATGCGCCGGCCTTTTGCGCCTTGCCGGCATCCGCCGCCGGGCTGCTTTCGCCTTGTGCCGCGGGCTTGCCCTGCAAATGTTCAGTGGGGGTGGTTGGCACCTGGTTGCTGTCGTTGACCACTTCGACGTCGGTGCCGTCCTTCAAGCGATCGGTGCCTTCGAGTACCACGCGATCGCCGGCAGCCAGGCCTTCCTTGACCACGGTGTTCTGGCCATCGGTATCACCAATGACCAGGGTGCGGATCTTGACCTTCTTGTCAGCGTCCAGGGCATAGACAAAGGTGCCGTTGGTGCCGAACTGGATCGCCGCCGATGGCACCAACACCACGTTTTTCAGGGTGTCGGCCAACAGGCGCACGTTGACGAACTGATTGGGGAACAGCACCTGGTCCTGGTTATCGAAACGGGCCTTGAATTTCAGGGTGCCGGTGGCGACATCGATCTGGTTGTCCAGGCTCTGCAATACGCCGGTTGCCTGTAGCTGCAGATCGCCACGGTCCCAGGCCTGCACCGGCAGCTTGTTGCCGGTACGGTAGCGGGCCAGCACGGTTTGCAGGCTGTTCTCCGGCAAGGTGAAGGCCACGCTGATCGGTTGGGTCTGGGTGATGATTGCCAGGGCGGTGGTGTCGTTGGCCGCCACCAGGTTGCCGACGTCCAATTGGCGCAGGCCGACACGGCCGGAGATCGGCGCGCGGATCTGGGTGAATTCAAGGTTGAGCTTGGCGTCATCCACCGCGCCCTGGTTGGTCTTGACCGTACCCTGGTATTGCAGGACCAGCGCGGCGGCGGTGTCCAGGGTCTGCTTGGCGATACTGTCTTGTTCATACAGGCCGCGATAACGCTCAAGGTCAACCTGGGCGTTTTTCAGTTGGGCCTGGTTTTGCAGAAGCGTGCCCTGGGCCTGGAGCAAGGCGTTCTGGTAGCTGCGCGGGTCGATTTGCGCCAGCAGGTCGCCGGCCTTGACCATCTGCCCTTCTTCAAAGGCGATCTTCACCAGCTCTCCCCCAACCCGGCTGCGCACATTGATGGTGTTCAGCGCCGTCACAGTGCCAAGCGCCTTGTAGTACACCGGGAAGTCCCCGGTGACCGCAGGTGCAACACGCACGGGCACCGCAGCGCCGGAGCCGCCGAAGCCGGGACGCATCATCCCCGTCTTGCTGGTCCTGGCTGCAGGGGCGTCTTTCTGGGCGGAGCCTGCCGGCCAGAACTTCCAGCACAGGCCGGCAATCACCAACAGGACAAGCAAGCCAAACAGCCAGCGGCGGGAACTACGGGGAGACGATTGCATGGATTGATCAACCATTGGATGCGAGGGCTTCTTCTTTGGGAGGCTGAAAGATAAGCACTGGGGCGCGTTTAGAAAAGCGCCTTTACCGGCTATTTACCTTCGGGCTTACAAACATTTACTTTTCGAGGTGAAACATCAGCAATTTGGGCTAAACCGCTGAAGCACAAATAAAAACGGCCTGGACTAGGCCAGGCCGCAAGCATGCATCATACGTGTTACTGCAAAGCGACAGTAACGGGCTGGAACAATTACTTCAGTACAGCCAGGGCCGCTTCGTAGTTTGGTTCTTCGGCGATCTCGCCAACCAGTTCGCTGTGCAGCACTTTGTCGTTTTCATCCAGAACCACCACAGCGCGGGCGGTCAGGCCCTTGAGGGCGCCATCGGCAATGGATACACCGTAGTCAACGGCAAAGTCGGCGCTGCGGAAGTCCGACAGGTTCTTCACGTTTTCCAGGCCTTCGGCACCGCAGAAGCGAGCCTGGGCGAATGGCAGGTCGGTGGAGATGCACAGTACAACGGTGTTGTTCAGGTCGTTGGCCTGGGCGTTGAACTTGCGCACCGAAGTCGCGCAGGTCGGGGTGTCAACGCTTGGGAAGATGTTCAGTACTTTGCGCTTGCCGGCGAAAGTCGCCAGGGTGACGTCCGACAGATCGCCTGCGGTCAGGGAAAAGTCGAGGGCCTGGGTGCCAACTTGCGGCAACTCGCCTTCAACCTGGACCGGGTTGCCTTTGAGGGTGACTTGAGCCATGAACGGAATCCTTATGCTGGGTTAGATGAAACGAATTCGAGAGGCAGAAGTTAACCACAAAGTGCGATTGACACCTATGGCCGAACACAAAATGTCATGACTGCGCCCGGGCCGGGCGGCTGTGGTTTAATTGCGCCGCTTTTGCCCTGCCCTTGAAGGAATTCATCGTTGAACAATCAGCCTGCCACCCGCGTCCTGGTCATTGGTTATGTCTGGCCGGAGCCCCGTTCCTCTGCTGCGGGCGGGCATATGATGCAGATCCTCGAGAGTTTTCTTGCTCAAGGCTGGGAAATAACCTTCAGCAGCCCGGCGGCCATCGGCGAGCACAAGGCCGACCTTGCCGCCCTGGGCATCCGCGAATGCGCCATCGAGCTCAATAACAGCAGTTTCGACGAATTTATTCGGGAACTCGCCCCGGATATCGTGCTGTTCGACCGGTTCATGATGGAGGAACAGTTCGGCTGGCGGGTCGAGAAGCACTGCCAGGACGCCTTGCGCGTGCTGGAAACCTCGGATTTGCAGAGCCTGCGCGATGCCCGCCATCAGCGCCTCAAGGACCATCTCAAGAGCCAGCCTGACGCAGATGATTTCAGCCCGCTGTTCGCTCCCGCCCTGGATGAGGAATTCCAGTTGATGGCGCCAACCGACCTGGCCAAGCGCGAAATCGCAGCGATCTACCGCTGTGATATCAGCCTGATGATTTCCGACGTCGAGATCCAACTGCTCACCGAGCATTTCAAGGTGCCCCGCGCCCTGCTCCACTGGTGCCCGTTGATGATCGAGCAGCCCAGCGAAGCATTTGTGCCGTTTGAAGACCGTGCGCACTTCCTGAGTATCGGTAACTTCCGCCACGCCCCCAACTGGGATGCCGTGCTGTGGATGAAGAACAGTCTCTGGCCCCTGATCCGCCAGCAACTGCCGGGCGCCCAGTTGCATATCTACGGCGCCTACACTCCGCCCAAGGCCACCGCGCTGCATAACCCGGCCCAGGGCTTTCATGTGATGAACTGGGCCGAAGACGCACTGCAAGTCATGTCAGCCGCACGCATCTGCCTGGCCCCCTTGCGCTTCGGCGCCGGGATCAAGGGCAAGCTGGCGGACGGCATGCTCTGCGGTACACCCAGCATCACCACCCCCATCGGTACCGAAGGCATGGCCGACGGGCAGCCTTGGCCCGGAGCGATCGCCCACGGCGCCAGCGCCCTGGCCGCCGCTGCCGTGGCACTGTACTCAGACCCGCAAGCCTGGACCGCGGCCCAAGCCGCTGGCCGCGAACTGCTGGCCCGACGCTATGCCCCGCAACTGCATGGCCCGGCGCTGGTCGAGCGCCTGCAACTTTGCCGTGGCGAACTGGCGCAACATCGACGCAACAACTTCACCGGCAGCATGTTGCGCCACCATCTGCATAAAAGTACCCAGTACATGGCGCAGTGGATCGAGGCAAAAAACCGCACGCTCTAAATGCTGGCGAGGTGCTGCGCAACGGGGCATTATCGGTTGCGCAACCACAATAAAAGCGACGCCAGCATGACTCGAGCCGCGCGAATCACCGACCCCTCCTATGAATTGATGGACGACCACAATGGCCTGTCCATCATCTATCGCCAGCATGGTTTCCCCTGCCCGCTGGTGCGCTGGCATTTCCATAAGGAATACGAGCTGCACCTGATTATTGCCAGCTCCGGCAAAGTGTTTATCGGCGACTACATCGGCAATTTCTATCCCGAAAGCTTGTTCCTCACCGGCCCCAACCTGCCCCATAACTGGATCAGCCAGGTGGCCGAGGATGAGGTGGTGCCCAAGCGCGACATGCTGGTGAATTTTACCGACGAGTTGTTTGATAGCGCCGTCCCGGTCTTCAGTGAGCTCAAGGCCCTGGCGCCGTTGCTGGAACGGGCCAAGTACGGCATCGAGTTTCGCTGCAAGCACACCATCGCCCAGGCCATGACGCTGATGCAGCAGATCGAAGAGGCACGCGGCGTGGCGCGGCTCGGGCACTTTTTGATCCTGATGGAGGTGTTGAGTGCCTGCGAGGATTACCAGTTACTGTCCGGGGTGACCACCCCGCAGTTGGCCGATGAGCACAGCATCGACCGCACCAACCGCGCGGTGGACTATATCTTTGCCAACTACGGCCGAGAGTTGCCCCTGGAAGAAGTAGCCGACCATCTGGGGATGAAGCCGACGTATTTTTCCAGGGTGTTCAAGCAGGCGACCGGGCGCACCTTCATCGAGTTCGTCAACCGGCTGCGCATCAGTAAATCCTGCGAACTGCTGGCCGATGGTGACAAGGCCGTCACCGATGTGTGCTTTGAATCGGGGTTCAACAATATCTCCAACTTCAACCGGCGCTTTCAGCAACTCAAGGGCATGACACCTTCCCATTATCGGCGCCTGGCGGTCCAGCGGCTCACAGAGCAGAACCTGGCCAAAATACACGCCCCAAAAGATTTCTTACAGATCACGCAGGCATTTCACTCTCCGATACAGGAACGTTCAGCTAAACCTTGACCACGTATCTAAGTACCTCGCTCGCCTAACCGACGGGGTATTTATGAAATAACCTGGTAGGAGGCAGCCTCATGATCAGCATTAATCCGTCATATATTTCCCACCTTCTCCCCACGAACAAACTAAACCCACCGCCCGGCAATACCGATTCAATGACGCCCCAAACTATCCAAGTCTTTTATAAGGGCCACACGGATGTCCAGGCTTCTCCTGCGTCCTCTAACTGAGTAACAAACCAACGTTGGATAGTGCCGAGAGAGGGACTAATGCAGGCGCAAGTACGGATATGACTAGAGAGAAACTCGACTTCACTGACTGATCAAAACGCCTGCTTCAAACTTTGATTGATTCACCCTTATCATTATTTCCCTTCAATGGTAGTTACTACTCATGAAAGTCGAATCATTGCGTATGCCCGCAACTTCCCCTACTGCAAATACCACCGACTCTGCGTTTGAAAATACCGCTCCTGGGTTAATACGTGTCAAACGTACGAATCAGGCAATAACCCAAGAGAACAAAAAACTTGCCACCGAACTCATCAGGTCTGGCGACGCGACGCTCGCTTACCAATACAATGCTGCATTAATGGAACAAATCCTCGCTAGCCCCACTGACGGGGAGGCAAAGCCAGCTGGCAAATCTGTGTCGAATATTCCACCCTTATCCACATTCGGTATGGCCTGGGGTCAGCTTACCCAAGCCATTCAAAGCGAGCCATTTGCGACTTTCGCCAGGGTACACAAGATCGAGCCAGGCACCCTGCGACTGAACACTCGTGATGGATGGACGCTTGATTGTATTGCAGACGGAAAACCTGCCTCTTTTTCGAAATACACGCCTGGCTGGTGGAAGGCTACCGCAGCAGTGATAGAGGCCGCTCGGGCGCTTACCCCGACACTCAAGCTGGACGTTGAATACACCGGCGCAACGAGTGCGCCCGCAGAGGTGATAGGCGATTTCTATGCCGCACGCACCAACGGTACGCAAGCCGATAAGCTTTATCTAATCGCCCTGCAGAACCAGCATGGCTCCTTCGACGCTCTGCGCGAACCGGACTCCACAGCGCCTGCGTTCAACCGTCCCGCACATTTGCCGGTCCGCCAGCAGCAAGAAAAGGCAATAGAGGCGTTATCTGCAAAAATTGCAGCCGATCCACAACGGTTTTCACTCGCCGAACTCAATCCAAAGTCGTCAGTTGAGGACGCCGACTTGGCGTTAGCACGGTTGTACGGGAGAGCCGTACTTAGCCTCAGGCCGGAAATGGGGCGCCTGGTTAATGCACCCCGCGCGACTTTGTCGGTGTCTGAAATACCTGAACACTCAACACTTGGGCAAACCCTGCGCAACTCAACGCAGCCGCGTGGTAAAAACACCCAACTGACACTCGACTGGATCGGTAGGTTCTATGGCGAACCGGCCAGCGATGGCACATTGGAAGGCGCGCTCAAACATACCTCATCACTCACGCACCACGGCTTTCACGCGTTGAGCAAAGCCGATCCGCCAACTGATAAACGCTCCGTTGCGGTTCGACGACGGCAAGATGCCGCTATCCAGCGGCTCGCCAACCCCGTCTTACCCACTGACAAACCAGCCCCGGCCATCAATACTATGGCCGATCTCGCACGCAGCCAGTTTAGCAGTGAGCCTACGTTGCATTCGGTGACCTCCCGATTGGTCAGCGACAGGATAAAAGCGATCGCTCCTGGACTGGATGTCGACGCCAACCAGATCGCCATTGCCACACCCGACCCGCAACATCCAGGGCAGTTCAAGAAAACGCAACTGATGACACTGGTAATGGACTACCTGGCTGGCGGCACTCCACCCGACTTCACCAATGGCCATCGAGCGTTTGATACCCGCCCGAACGTGCTGGAGCATACAGGCAACGATGCTGGCATCCCGCTGAGCCTGGATTTACCGGCACTCAGCGCGGCACTACGCGCACTGCCAACCCAACTCAACGAGGCGTTAAACGTCGATTCACAAGCCTATTGGAATAAACCGGCCTTCAGTACCCCAACTGCTACCGGCACCGCCTTTCCCGGCAGCCACCGTGACTTGGTTAGCAGCATATTGCGTAGCAACCTGCAGCAAGCTGGCCTGAAGCAACCTGGCCTGGATGATGAACAACGTAAAACCGTGGCCATGGTCACGATGCGTCCGAACGGTTCGACGCGCGCCCTCCCCCTTGACCCCACAACCTCTGACGCCGACGTCTATGCCGCCCCTGGCCCCATACCGAACATACTGATTCATCGCTACTTGTCGCAACCCCACCGCGAGATACTCCTGCTCGTGGAACCCAGCGGAAAAATCACCGCTTATAACGCCTGGGACGACCTACCGTACGCAAGACGAAACCTGACAATTCAAAACGGCAATACCTTCGATGCGCAGGCCGATGTTCTTATCAAACAGCATCAAGGGAACAGCTTGTACGCCGCCCCACCGCTATATGACGACAAATCTAAAACCAAGCTGCCCGATTGGATGAGTAAAGCCGGCGACGCGCAACGTTTTGTGTTCCATGAACTCAGCCTTGAGTTGGCTAACTTCCTGCTGTTGAACAAGGGACAAATGTACAACAGCGATATCAAGGACATCCGCACCTACGCAGAGGAAAAGTTCGACAGGTTGCCTAAAAAGAACAAGTTAACCCGGTATGCCGCCAATCAACTGGAGGTGGTCTTCAAAGTGCCTTATGGCGCACCGATGACCGCAGGCATTATCGATCGCCAGTCAATGAGCCTGACCGACATGATGCTGAAGAACTTGTCGGGGCTGCCGAATGGCCAGATAGAAGTATTTGCCAAGACAGGGCTCAAGGAAAATGGAGTCGACATAAAAGTCAGGGTTCCCCAGCTGGAAAAAGAGGGGGTGCTCAAACAAATGATCAACGATCTTGATATCGGCAAAACCTATCCTGCTTTGCTGAAACAAAAGTTGCTCGGCGAGCCCGGCAAAACCGCAGAGCGTCAAGCGCTTTTCGCTCAGCAGGTGCCGATCGAACTGCAGATGAAGGCACTGGAGTTGAGCATAAAGGGAACAGCCGGGGTTACCACTACAGGTTTTCGTTTCATCCAGGAAATACTCAAGCCGGGGCCCGCCCCAAGGATGGTTGACGGCAAGGAAATCGTGATCCGTCCGCTGGCTTTTGATAACACAGCCAATGGGAAAATCGATGTAGTCGAGGGTGCCTACCTGATCGAACCCAAGGACAGTACCACCGGCCCCCATATCTTATATCGGCCGTTGATTGCCGATGCACCACTTATGCAGTTCCCTTCTCGCCAGGCGTTGCTGGAAGCCATACAAAAGAGAGGCAAACTGCAAAACGACACCCTAGCGTGGCTACCTGACGAAAGCACGCGACAGCTTTACCGCGGCAACGGTTTCACACACCCCAACGTAGTGCTGTTCGGTTACAACCTTGGATCTACGAGCCTGAATGAAACCATTCCCCTCGCGGTGGATGATCGTCTGCAGCAAGCGCTGCACGATGGTAAATTGATTGAATACCTGTACACGGCTAACGCTCAGAACTTGATAACACTGGCTAAACAACAATCGACATCCGATGCAGAAAGCCGCTGGGCTTCCCTGAAAGAGGGCGGGTTTCTATTGCTCAATGCTCTACTGCCAGCGATGCGTGGTCCCGGTGCCATACTGGGTGTGCTGCTACAAGCTGACGGTATCCTCAACGACGTACACGTCCTGAGCGCTGATGACGTGAAAAACAAAGAGGCGGCCCTGACTGATCTGCTGGTCAACCTTGCGTCTTTATTGATTCACTTCAAAGTGCGCTCATCGAGTGAGCGTGCCGTCGGCGGTTCGACTCGAGCGCCACATAGCACAAGCTTGTTAATCGATGAAGTGGCAAGTACCGCAGCACCGGCAAAAAACCGCATTGTCTTGGGAGGGCCGGCGGATATCAAACCGCTGTCTGGTGATATTCAAGTCTTCGTGGATACTTACAAAGGCGAGCAGCGTCTTAACATCATGGGCCACGCCGAGGAACCCAGTGGGGACGGGGCATCGCGCATTTTAGGAGAAGATAACAAAAGTTACGGAGCTGAAGATATCAACCAGGAATTGCTGGCCCGCGGCATAGACATTCGAAACTACAGCGAGGTACGGCTGTTATCCTGCTATTCCAGCAGTGGCGGTGATCAATCACTTGCCGCGCAGCTTCAGACGCTCACGGGCGTGCGCGTCAAAGGCTTTCACAGGGAAATTATCGTAGATTACAAAGGTGTTGACGGTGAAGACCCGTTCTTGATCTACGAAGATGCATCGACACGCTATCGCCAACAATATCCAGCCCTCAGTGACAGTGATATTCATCTCTTGGCCGAAAAAGAACTGAACCGCAAGCTTGCGGGGCGTGACCTCGACTTCAACATCAACAAAGATAACGGCACGGAAATTGAAATTAATATAGGCAGCGATGAAAAGCCTGTGTTTTATAGAACCCGGGTCGATTATCAGCCTCGTACCTTTGGAAGTCCGAAAACCAAAACGGCACCGCAGAAACCGATAGAAGTGCTGATGGGCTACTCTCACACCGTTGAAAACTCAACCTCGGTACTATCGACCCGCAGTCTGACAGACTGCTCCGCCCTTGCCGTGCTGACAGATCTAAAAGATGGGGTTTATCAAAAACGCACATTAATGCACCTGACCGGCAGCAACCTGGAGTTTGGCCTGTTCGACGCAAACGCCGCCCAGGCAGTGGATGAGTTGGAGAAGTCATTAGCCAAAGGCGGCAAGGTCATCTTCGTAGGCGGTGTGGACTCTCAATCACCCGTCGGTATGGGGGTCGTATTGGGGCAGGAGGTCCAAGGTAGAAAACCGCTGTTAGATATACTTAAGAAGCCGGGCGTGGAGACCATCATCGCCAGCTCACTGGGTGTGGATATCAATCCCGATGGTACTTACAAGCTGATCGAGGGGACCGGTAAGGGCACTTTCACTCAACCCATGATCAAAAACGTGTTCGACTTCGCCGAGTAATTCGCCTAACACCGCAGCTGCAGCAGGCAACTGTAACGGCTGCTTCATTTCCAAGTCCCCATCAAGTATCTCTATCGATGCGCGATAGAGTGCAAAAAAGTATCAGTCCAAGTGCGCTCAAGGATTTGTCACCGCGCCTTTAGAAGGCTGTAATCAACGCACACTCTTCCTGCAGCCATGGAAGACACAACAACAATAACTGTCCTTCTGCAGCCCCTGGGCGCAGAAACGGAGTGCGCGATGAACTTCCCTGCAAAAGCACTGCTTGCCTGTACCTGCATGACCCTCAGCGCCGTCAGCCTGGGCGCACAGACCCTGACCATTGCCACCGTCAACAACAGCGACATGATCCGCATGCAAAAGCTGTCGAAAACCTTCGAGGCCGAGCATCCGCAGATCAAGTTGAACTGGGTGGTACTGGAAGAAAACGTCCTGCGTCAACGCCTGACCACCGATATCGCCACCCAGGGCGGGCAGTTCGATGTGCTGACCATCGGCATGTACGAAGCCGCACTCTGGGGCGCCAAGGGCTGGCTGGAACCGATGAAGGATCTGCCGGCGTCCTACGACCTGGACGATGTGTTCCCTTCCGTGCGCGACGGCCTTTCCGTCAAGGGCACGCTGTACGCCCTGCCGTTCTATGCAGAAAGCTCCATCACTTACTACCGCACCGACCTGTTCAAGCAGGCCGGGTTGACCATGCCTGAGCATCCAACCTGGGTACAGATTGGCGAGTTTGCCGAAAAACTCACCGACAAGAGCAAGGAACAATACGGCCTGTGCCTGCGCGGCAAGGCCGGCTGGGGCGAGAACATGGCGCTGATCGGCACCCTGGCCAACGGTTATGGCGCACGCTGGTTCGATGAAAAGTGGCAACCGCAATTCAACGGGCCCGAATGGAAGGATGCACTGAACTTCTACGTCGACAACATGAAGAAATCCGGCCCGCCGGGTGCGTCCAGCAATGGTTTCAATGAAAACCTCGCGCTGTTCAACAGCGGCAAGTGCGCGATCTGGGTAGATGCCAGCGTCGCCGGCTCGTTTGTTACCGACAAGACCCAGAGCAAGGTCGCCGATCACGTCGGCTTCACCTTTGCCCCTCAGCAGGTCACCGACAAGGGCACCTCGTGGCTGTATTCCTGGTCCCTGGCGATCCCGACCAGCCCCAAGGCCAAGGACGCAGCCAAGGTCTTCAGTGCCTGGGCCACCTCCAAGGAGTACGGCGCGCTGGTGGCCAAGACCGATGGTATCGCCAACGTGCCGCCAGGTACCCGCGCCTCGACCTACAGCGAGGAATATATGCAGGCCGCGCCTTTTGCCAAGGTGACGCTGGAGTCGTTGAAGGTTGCGGACCCGACCAAACCGACTCTCAAGCCGGTGCCGTATATCGGTATCCAGTTGGTGACCATTCCTGAGTTCCAGGCGATTGGCACCCAGGTGGGCAAGTTCTTCTCCGGCGCCCTGACCGGCCAGCAGACGGTGGACCAGGCCCTGGCTGCCGCGCAAACCACCACCGAGCGGGAAATGAAGCGCGCCGGCTATCCCAAATAACCCAGGTCCACCCCTGTAAATGTAGGTGCTGGCTTGCCTGCGATGGCGGCCTGTCAGTGGATGAATCGGTTGACTGATCGTCCGCTATCGCTGGCAAGCCAGCTCCCACATTGACTGCATTCCAAGGCCGGTTCTTTCTGCCTCTAATGGGTTTCGATTGCCATGAATACGTCTAAACGCCGCCTGCTCAACCCCGGCTGGTTCCTCGTCAGCCCCTCGGTGGCCCTGTTGCTGCTGTGGATGATCGTGCCCCTGGGCATGACCCTGTACTTTTCGCTGATCCGCTACAACCTGCTTTACCCCGGCGAAAACCAATTCGTGGGCCTGGAGAACTTCACCTACTTCATCACCGATTCCGGCTTCCTGCCCGGCGCCACCAACACCCTGTTGCTGGTGGGCAGCGTGCTGTTGATCAGCGTGGTGCTGGGCGTGTTGATCAGTGCCTTGCTGGAGGCCAGCGAGTTTTTCGGTCGTGGGTTGGTGCGGGTGTTGTTGATCTCGCCGTTCTTCATCATGCCCACGGTGGGTGCGCTGATCTGGAAGAACCTGATTTTCCACCCGGTGTCCGGCGTGCTGGCGGCGGTGTGGAAGCTGTTTGGCGCGCAGCCGGTGGATTGGCTGGCGCACTACCCGCTGCTGTCGATCATCATCATTGTGTCCTGGCAATGGCTGCCCTTCGCCATCCTGATCCTGATGACCGCCATGCAGTCCCTGGACCAGGAACAGAAAGAAGCCGCGCGCCTGGACGGTGCCGGCCCGATTGCGATCTTCTGGCACCTGACCCTGCCGCACCTGGCCCGGCCTATCGCCGTGGTGGTAATGATCGAGACGATTTTCCTGCTCTCGGTGTTCG